>Ga0180217_1000922_pt1 | contig 37496 bp, 36 predicted proteins | sample eDN3rd37CBELigOP_FD_128521 | JGI IMG/M metagenome (GOLD analysis project Ga0180217, IMG submission 128521) | Enriched Organic Plus compost microbial communities from Emeryville, California, USA - eDNA 3rd pass 37_C BE-Lig OP (version 2) (version 2) ... | reverse complement strand
AGATGGTCTATCAATTAAAAAGTGGCAAATTCAAGCGTTGCAAGAAGAGTTTTCAAAAACGGGTGTGGAATCAAACCGTAAAGTTTATGTAATTAACCATGCTGATAAAATGACAACAAATGCTGCAAATAGTTTGCTAAAATTCCTTGAAGAGCCGACAAGTCAAACAGTGGCCATTTTGCTAACCGAGCAAATCCATCGAATTTTAAATACGATTCTATCTAGATGCCAGATATTATCATTTCGGCCTCTTGCTCCAAAGGTGATTTCTGAGCGACTCATTGATGAAGGGATCTCTCCTACTATGGCTACCCTTGTTGCTCATACAACGAATAATTTGGAAGAAGCACGTGAGTTAAGCACGGATGCTTGGTTTGGACAGTCCCGTTCAATAGTGTTACAATTATATGAAGTAATCAATACAAGGCCAACCCATGCTTTCTTTTTATTGCAGGACCAATGGTTACCTCACTTTAAAGAGAAAGAGCAGCTAAGCTTTGGTTTAGATATATTATTGCTTATTTATAAAGATTTATTATATATACAGTTGGGTGATGAAGAGAAGCTTATCTTTCATGACCAGATTACTAGCTTTAAACAATATGCACTCCAGACGTCTACTAGACGTGTAAGTGATCAGATAGCAACGGTTTTAGAGGCGAAGCGTCGTCTATACACCAACATGAACCCACATTTATTAATGGAACAATTGGTAATAAAGTTACAGGAGGGATATAAGCTTGTATGATGTAGTTGGTGTACGCTTTAAAAAAGCGGGAAAAATATATTACTTTGACCCAAATGGTTTTACAATCCCTGACGGTGAATACGTGATTGTAGAAACGGTCAGAGGAATTGAGTTTGGCAAAGTTGTCATAAATAAAAAACAAGTCGATGAAAATGACATCGTACTTCCATTAAAAAAGGTCATCCGTATTGCGGATTCTAAGGATAAATTAATTGTAGAGGAAAATAAGCAAGCAGCAACAGAGGCGTATAATGTGTGTCAAGGAAAGGTAGTTGAACACAGCCTTGATATGAAGCTTGTTGATGTTGAATATACGTTTGATAGAAATAAAGTGATCTTCTATTTCACGGCAGATGGACGAGTTGATTTCCGGGAGTTAGTGAAAGATTTAGCGGCAATCTTCCGTACGAGAATCGAATTAAGGCAAATAGGGGTACGTGATGAAGCCAAGATGCTTGGTGGAATTGGTCCATGCGGAAGAATGCTTTGTTGCTCGACCTTCTTAGGGGATTTTGAGCCTGTTTCAATTAAAATGGCGAAAGACCAAAATCTGTCGCTGAACCCTACTAAAATATCAGGTTTGTGCGGTCGATTAATGTGCTGTTTAAAATACGAGAACGATGAGTATGAAAGTGCAAAAGAACAGCTTCCAGACCTTGGTGAGATGATTGAAACAACTAGTGGTAAAGCGAAGGTTGTCGGGCTCAATATTTTGGAACGAGTACTACAGCTGGAATTAGTAGGTCGTGAACGTGTTGTTGAATATACGTGGGAGGAACTACTAAAAGAAGGAGCGATTTCGATTCAAGCCACAGAATAACGAGGTGGAATGCGTGGACAAAAAAGATATTTTTGAATCTGTTAGTAGTATGGAGAAACAAATTGGTAATCTGTATACTCAACTAGGAGAATTGAAAGAACATCTTGGGCAATTACTTGAAGAGAATCATAATTTAAAAATGGAGAATGATCTTTTACGTCGTCGACTTGATCAATCCATTTCAAAGAAAAAAGAAGAAAAAGCTGACAAAGCTTTACAAGAAGCAAAGCAGGTTGATATTGGTGAGGGATATGATAACTTAGCAAGACTTTATCAGGAAGGTTTCCATATTTGTAATGTTCATTATGGAAGTGTCCGTACTGAGGGTGACTGTTTATTTTGTCTCTCCTTTTTAAATAAGAAGTAGGTCCTTTCCTAAATAGGAGAGGGCTTTTTCATTTTTAAACAATACGTTTATAATAGTAGATAGATAATCATAGGGAAGGAAACAGAATGCAATGGTTCAATTATATGACGATGAGCGCTTAGATCATTTATTAGCGGAAAACTTGAGAATCATCCAAAGCCCCTCTGTATTTGCTTTTTCATTGGATACAGTACTTCTGGCGCGATTTGTGTATGTTCCAATTCAAAAAGGAAAAATCATTGATTTATGTACAGGCAATGGAGTTATTCCACTACTTCTCAGTAGACGATCAAAAGCAGAAGTTACAGGTGTTGAAATTCAAGAGCGTATATATGACATGGCCAAAAGAAATATTGAATACAATAAGCTTTCTACTCAACTATCGGTTATTCACGGTGACATTAAGGACATGCCTAATCAGCTAGGTCGTGGTAAGTTCGATGTGGTAACCTGCAACCCGCCTTATTTTCCAACACCAAAGGCGGATGAAATGAATCAAAATGAATACCTTAAGATTGCTCGCCATGAAATTTATTGCACATTAGAGGATGTCGTTCGTGTTAGTAGCGAATTGGTTAAGCAAGGAGGTAAGGTTGCATTCGTCCATCGACCAGGTAGATTAATGGATATTCTCACCTTAATGAGACAATACCGAATCGAGCCAAAGCGCTTGCAATTTGTTTATCCGAGACTTGGTAAAGAAGCAAATACGATCTTGGTTGAAGGGATTAAGTTCGGAAAAGCTGACCTAAAAATTTTACCGCCTCTATATGTATACGATGAACAGATTGAGTATACAAAAGAGCTAAGGAAGATTCTCTATGGGGACGAATAATCATTATTTCTATGTCGTCGAGTGCAAGGATGGAAGCTTCTATGCAGGTTATACAACAGATGTTGAGGAACGTTTAAAAAAGCACAACGAAGGTAAAGGGGCCAAATATACAAGAGGAAGAGGTCCCATTACCCTATTATTTTCTCAGGAATTTGAAACGAAGGAAGAAGCAATGCGTGCTGAATATAGATTTAAACGACTGAAGCGGCCTGAGAAAGAACGGTTGCTTGCAATGGAAAGTGGGGAGCGATATGTGGCAGCAAAAGAGCTTTCAACCAAATTATGAATATGGAACTTTATATCTCGTTCCGACCCCGATTGGGAACTTGGAAGATATGACTTTTCGGGCGATTAAAACGTTGAAAGAATCAGCAGTTATTGCGGCAGAGGATACAAGGCAAACTAGAAAACTTTGCAATCACTTTGAGATTGAAACACCAGTTATCAGTTATCATGAACATAATAAAAAGGTGAGTGGTGAAAAGATTCTTTCCTTCTTGCGTGATGGCAAAGATGTGGCGATTGTAAGTGATGCCGGGATGCCGACAATTTCTGACCCGGGCTATGAACTAGTTGTTGAAGCCGTTAAGGAGAAGATGTATGTTGTTCCTTTACCTGGTGCAAATGCGGCATTAACATCACTGATAGCCTCGGGACTTGGTACACAACCCTTTTATTTTTATGGTTTTTTAGACCGTAATAAGAAGATGAAACGAAAGCAACTGGAGAGTATCGTACATATCCAAGCGACACTGCTTTTTTATGAAGCTCCACATCGATTAAAAGAAACACTAAAGATTATGAGGGAGATACTTGGAAATCGTAAAGTAACAGTTTCTCGTGAATTAACCAAGAAATTTGAGGAGTTTATTCGTGGTGATTTAGACGAAATTCTTACCTGGTCAGAAGAGGATACCGTTCGCGGTGAGTTTTGTCTTGTTGTAGAAGGAGCACAGCAAGGTGAAGAAGAGGCTTTGGATGCTTGGTGGGAAGAGCTAACAGTCGAACATCATGTTAATCATTATGTTGAGACTGAGTCAATGACAACAAAAGAAGCGATTAAACAAGTTGCAAAAGATCGAAATCAGCAAAAGAGAGAAATTTATCAAGAATACCATGGTCTATAGAATAGAAAAAAGCTTCTCAATACGAGAAGCTTTTCGTCTATCATTTATTATTTTACAACTGTTAGATTGTTTTGAAGCTCTTTAAGGATTTGTTCTGCACCTTCACGGCTAAGAACAATCTTGCCATTAGCAAGTGTAAAATTATCATCTGAAATTTCACCAGTTACTTGACAAGTCATATTGGGCTTGTATTTCTTTAAGATAATTCTGTCATCGTCAACATAAATTTCTAACGCATCTTTTTCTGCGATGTCTAATGTACGACGAAGTTCGATAGGAATAACCACACGACCTAATTCATCAACTTTACGAACAATACCTGTAGATTTCATTTCTTTTTTCTCCTCTCAATATTTTTATTTATTTATCTCTCTATATCGTCAATTTTCGACAAATTGATTTCTAGATAATAATATCAAGATTTCCATTTAACGTCAATCACTTTTAACTACAATTCTTTTAAAATATGTATAATAATGGTACATGTGTCCTATAACATCAAGCTTTTATAGAAATGCCAATCTTATTAATCTACTTTTTTATGAATAAATACTGTACTATAATAAAGGGAAAAATGGTAATTCGATTCGACTAAATTCGACAAGATTCACGTTATTTTTGTCGAAAAAAGGTTCTATTTCGTATTTGTCGAATCGTTTCCTATTTCATTCGCTTGCATATTCTATTTTGATACAGAAATTTGGCATTTCTTTTTTCTTCAAGGGGCAGGGGCTACAGGCGCTTGCGCTTTTCTCGTGCTTTAGGTATATTTTGAAGATATAATAGGAATAGATGAATAGTATGTCTACACGTGTACTTGATAAGAGGAGGTTTAACAATGGCACAAGAAAATAAAACATTTTATTTAACTACACCCATTTATTATCCAAGTGGAAAATTACATATTGGTCACGCATATACAACTGTAGCGGCAGATGCTATGGCTAGATATAAAAGACTACGTGGATATGATGTCATGTTTTTAACAGGAACTGACGAGCACGGTCAAAAAATCCAACGTTCTGCAGCTGAAAAAGGTGTTACACCACAAGCGTATGTTGATGAGATTGTGTCAGGTATCCAAGAATTATGGCAAAAACTTGAGATTTCTTATGATGATTTTATTCGTACTACAGAAGATCGCCATAAAAAGGTTGTCGAAAAGATTTTTGACCAACTTGTTAAACAGGGCGATATCTATCTTGACAAATACGAAGGATGGTATTGTACACCATGTGAATCTTTCTTTACAGAAAGACAATTAGCAGATGGAAATTGCCCTGACTGCGGACGTCCAGTTGAAAAGGTAAAGGAAGAATCCTATTTCTTCAAAATGAGTAAATATGTAGATCGCCTGCTTCAGTATTATGAAGAGAATCCGGAGTTTATCCAACCTGAGTCCCGTAAAAATGAAATGATTAATAACTTTATTAAGCCTGGTCTTGAGGATTTGGCTGTATCAAGAACAACGTTTGATTGGGGTATTAAAGTACCAGGAGATCCAAAGCACGTTATCTATGTATGGATTGATGCATTATCGAACTATATCACAGCATTAGGTTATGGTACTGACGATGATACTAAATATCAAAAATACTGGCCAGCTGATGTTCATTTAGTAGGTAAAGAGATTGTTCGTTTCCATACGATTTACTGGCCAATTATGCTAATGGCATTAGACCTTCCACTACCGAAAAAGGTATTTGCCCATGGTTGGTTATTAATGAAAGATGGAAAAATGTCGAAATCAAAAGGAAATGTCGTTGACCCGGTTACATTAATTGACCGTTATGGGCTGGACTCACTTCGTTATTATTTACTTCGTGAGGTTCCTTTTGGTGCTGATGGTGTATTTACACCTGAAGGTTTTGTAGAACGAATCAATTTTGACTTGGCAAATGACTTAGGAAACTTACTTAACCGTACTGTTGCAATGATTGGACGGTATTTTGATGGTACCATTCCAACTTATCAGGGTAATCATTCAGAATATGATACGCAGCTAGCGAATTTTGCGGTGGACACTGTTTCTAAATATGAAGAAGCGATGGAGAAAATGGAGTTTTCTGTTGCGCTTACAGCTCTATGGCAGTTCATTAGCCGAACAAATAAGTATATTGATGAAACTCAGCCTTGGGTTGTTGCAAAGGATGAAGCGAAAAAGGATGAACTAGGTTCAATTATGAGTCATTTAGCAGAATCGCTTCGTTTTGCAGCAATTATGCTTGAGCCGTTCTTAATCAAAACTCCAGGTGAGATTTTTACACAACTCGGAATGAAGGAAGAAGCATTAAAAACATGGGAAAGCCTAACTGAGTTCGGAATTAAAACAGAAGGACTTCGGGTTACTAAGGGTGAGCCTATTTTCCCACGATTAGAAATTGCCGACGAAGTAGAATATATAAAAGCTAAAATGCAGGGTGGTACGAAAAAAGAAGAGCCTGTACAAGAAGTGGAACAAGCCGATGAAATCACAATTGATGATTTTATGAAGGTCGAACTACGTGTTGCAGAGGTGCTTCAAGTGGAGCCTGTAAAAAAGGCTGATAAGCTATTAAAACTTCAATTAGACTTAGGTTTTGAAAAGCGTCAGGTTGTTTCTGGCATTGCACAATATTATACTCCTGAGGAATTAGTAGGTAAGAAGGTAATTTGTGTAACAAATCTTAAACCTGTAAAATTACGTGGAGAATTATCACAAGGTATGATTTTAGCAGGGTCAGTTGATGGGAAGCTATCAGTTGCCACGATTGATCAAAACCTACCAAATGGAGCTAAAGTAAAATAACCAAAGGGGACAGATAGCTTCTGTCCTTTTTACATATTGAAAAAGGAGTTTTTATCTATGTTAATTGATACACATGCTCATTTAAATGCGATACAGTATCAAGAAGATTTAGAAGAAGTAATTGAAAGAGCACAAAGTGAAGGTGTTGAAATAATTGTAGTTGTTGGGTTTGACCGTGAAACGATTACAAGAGCAATAGAATTAGCGGATACTTATGAGTTTATTTACGCAACAGTTGGGTGGCACCCAGTGGATGCAATTGATATGACAGATGAAGATCTTAAATGGATTGAGGAGCTTTGTTCCCATCCAAAGGTCGTAGCGTTAGGTGAAATGGGTCTTGATTACTATTGGGACAAGTCCCCAAAAGAAATTCAAAAGGAAGTCTTTCGTAAGCAAATTGCACTAGCAAAGAAGGTAAAGCTACCCATTATTATTCATAATCGTGAGGCAACTGCCGACATTATTGAAATCCTAGAAGAAGAGAAAGCAAGTGAGGTCGGCGGCATTATGCACTGTTTTACTGGTAGTGTTGAAGTTGCAAAACAATGTATGGATATGAACTTTTACATTTCATTTGGTGGACCCGTTACCTTTAAAAATGCAAAAAAACCAAAAGAGGTAGCAACTGAAATTCCATTAGATCGTCTACTAATTGAAACGGATTGCCCTTATTTAACACCACATCCTTTTCGAGGAAAACGAAATGAACCAAGCTATGTGAAATATGTAGCAGAGCAAATTGCGGAACTAAAAGGGGTTACTTTTGAGGAAATTGCCCAAATAACATCCGACAATGCGAAGCGATTTTTCGGCATAAAATGATAGCAAATTTTGTCAAAAAATAGGATAGCTTGTCCAACAATAAGTTAATTAGAAAAAGTTCTACATGTCTCCTTTGTCTCATATATATCTTTGTCGACAACTAATTCTTCCTTTTTAAAAATTCTTCTTGCATAATATTTAGTACGGTGAATGAAAAAAGGGGTGGGGTTGACAGAATATAATATCCTTTATATAATCCACTGAGAGAAGGAGGCGTTTTTCATTTGCTTAAAAACATGAAAAAACTGTTTTCCGAGTCAAAGCACAAAAAGAGATTAATAGTCTCGATAAGTAGTTTTATAGTCTTAGTAGGTGCCGGCACAGGTTATGCTACATATGAAACTACAAAGGATACAGTTACACTATCATTAAATGGAAATGAGCAAGTTATAAGGACGCACGCAAACACGGTTGCAGAAGTTCTACAAGATTTAGAGATAGATGTCTCGAAACATGACGAGCTTTCACCTTCGATGGATACGGCAATCAAGGACAATTTGAAAGTGACATGGCAAGAGGCTATTCCGGTTGAGCTTGTAGTTGATAACCAACCACAAAAGGTCTGGACAACAGTCAAAACCGTGGGAGATCTTTTCAAAGACACTAAGGTAGAAATAACAGAACACGATAAAGTCAATCCAAGTTTAGATACAAAGTTAAAAGAAGATATGAAGGTGGAAGTTGAAAAAGCATTTCAACTCACTTTAAATGACGGCGGTACAGAATCAAAGGTTTGGTCCACTTCGACTACTGTCGCTGACTTTTTAAAAGGTCAAAATGTTACACTAAATGAATTGGATCGAGTAGAACCAGGAATGGAAGCACAGATTACAGCAAATAGTGTCGTCAATGTCGTACGAGTAGAAAAAGTCACCGATGTAGTGGAAGAATCAGTTGCCTTTGCGGTTGTTAAGAAAAAAGACAACAGCCTTGATAAGGGCAAGCAAAAGGTAGTAAATCCTGGCCAAGATGGTAAGGTTGCAAAACACTACGAAGTCGTTCTTGAAAATGGTAAAGAAGTTTCAAGAGATCTTATCAAAACAGAAACCTTACAAGATAGTAAGGATAAAGTTGTAGCAGTCGGTACACGTGAAATTGTTCAACAGGTTTCCCGTGGTAAAGCTAATGTTTCAAAAGAATTCTATGTTTCATCTACAGCGTATACTGCGTATTGTAGTGGTTGCTCAGGAACAACTGCCACAGGAATTAACCTTCGTTCAAATCCAAATGTCAAGGTTATTGCGGTTGACCCTAGTGTCATTCCTTTAGGTACAAAAGTGTATGTAGAAGGATATGGCTATGCAGTAGCTGCTGACAAGGGAACCGATATTAAAGGTTATAAGATTGATGTCTTTTTCTCGGAAAAATCTCAAGCTTTTCGTTGGGGCCAACGAAAGGTGAAAATTCAAATACTAAATTAACTTGCATTGAACAGAGGAATATTCCTCTGTTTTTTTATGTCCGGTTCCAGTGCCTAGCCCTCTAGGTCACAAGCCAATCCATCAAGAAGGTCAAAGAGCAACCTTCTCGCTGACTTGTCTTGTGCTTGTCGGGGCTAACCAAGGCACTGGAACACTTCTTTTTATGTCTATGTCTTTTTTGTTATAATTATGTAATATTTGTATCTATAATGTTAGACGAAATAAATCGAGAAAGGTTTCAATAAAAATGAAAATAAAAGAAATAATTGTTGTGGAAGGCAAAGATGATACCGTAGCAATCAAAAGAGCGGTTGATGCTGATACAATCGAGACAAACGGTTCAGCTGTTAATCAAGATGTTCTAGAAACCATTAAACACGCTCAACAAGTAAGAGGAGTGATCGTGTTTACAGATCCAGACTACCCAGGGGAGAGAATCCGCAAAATTGTGGCGAATGCTGTTCCTGGATGTAAGCATGCTTTTTTGCCAAAGAAAGAGGCACTTGCGAAGTCAGGTAAAAAGATTGGGGTCGAGCATGCTACCCCAGAAGCGATTAGAAAGGCCTTAGAAGAGGTTAAACAAGAGCGGGAGGACTTTGACTCTGATATCGACTTAGACGCTCTGATAGAGGCAGGATTGATTGGAGGCAGTAAGGCGAAGGAACGAAGAGAAAAGCTAGGCGTCCTTTTGAAAATTGGTTATACTAACGGAAAACAGCTATATAAACGCCTGCAAATGTTCCAAATCACAAAAGTGGCATTTGATGAGGCTGTCGAAAAAGTACTACAGGGGGAAAGGCAAAGTGATTAAAGATATCGCCACACCTATAAGAACAAGAGCAATTTTAGAAAAGCATGGGTTTTCATTTAAGAAAAGCTTAGGACAAAACTTTTTGATTGACACAAATATTCTCCACCGCATAGTCGACCACGCTGAAATTACAGAGGAAACAGGAGCAATCGAAATTGGACCAGGAATTGGAGCATTAACTGAACAGCTTGCTAAGCGAGCAAAAAAAGTGGTCGCATTTGAAATAGATGGTCGACTTTTGCCAATATTAGCAGATACCTTATCTCCATATCCAAATGTTGAGATTATCCATGAGGATGTATTAAAAGCAGATGTGCAGTCTGTCATTCATGAAAAAATGCAGGGAACTAGCGATATTATGGTAGTTGCCAACCTCCCTTATTATGTAACGACGCCTATCATTATGAAGCTTTTAACAGAAAACATCCCATTAAGAGGCATTGTTGTAATGCTGCAAAAAGAAGTAGCAGATCGGATTTCAGCTGTACCCGGTACAAAGGATTATAACTCATTATCAATTGCCATCCAGTATTATACCACCGCTGAAACTGTCATGACGGTACCAAGAACCGTGTTTGTTCCACAACCCAATGTAGACTCTGCCGTGATTCGTTTAATCAAAAGGAAGGAACCTGCAGTAAAGGTTGAAAATGAACCCTTCTTTTTTGATGTGGTTCGTGCTTCATTTGGACAAAGAAGAAAGACAATCTTAAATAATTTAACCTCAAATCTTCCAAACGGGAAGGCTTTAAAAGAAGTAATTGAAGGGTGTTTAGCCACTTCAAATATCGATCCAAAACGTCGCGGAGAAACATTATCAATCGAAGAATTCGGGCACTTGAGTAATGAATTGTATAAGAACTTAGACAAAGGGCCTACTGAATAGTTAACGTATTCCAATTCAAGGAGCAAAACAGTAAATTACAATACATTTCTAGCGTGAATTCACATACGAATTCACGCTTTAACTTTTTTGAGAACAACAGTTGCTGCTGAAGTACGGCAAAACCTTTTAATTAAATGGAGTTACTTGACTTTGGACACACCTGCGCAGATCATGCCTAGCGTCGTCCGAAGATGACTAAACTTCGGACACGCTCGCGAAGAAATTACCTTGTGCAGTCCGAAGATAGCAAAACTTCAGACTCACTTGTGCAAAAATTGCCTAGCGTTGTCCGAAGATACCTCAACTTCAGACAAAGCCCAGCAGAAATTACTTAGCGTAGTCCGAAGATACCAAAACTTCGGACACACATGAGCAAAAATTGCCTAGCGTTGTCCGAAGATGCCTCAACTTCAGACACACTCTTGTGGAAATTGCCTGGCGTTGTCCGAAGATACCTCAACTTCGGACGCACCTCAGCAGAAGTTACCTTGAGCTGTCCGAAGTTACCAAAACTTCGGACACACCTCAGCAGAAATTGCCTAGCGTTGTCCGAAGATGCCTCAACTTCAGACACAGCCCAGCAGAAATTACTTTGTGCAGTCCGAAGTTACCTCAACTTCGGACACCCCCCAGCCGAAATTGCCAAGCGCAGTCCGAAGATACACAAACTTCGGACACACCTGCGCAGAAATTGCCTAGCGCAGTCCGAAGTTACCAAAACTTCAGCCACAGCCCAGCAGAAATTACCTAGCGCAGTCCGAAGATACCTCAACTTCGGACGCACCTCAGCAGATATTGCATTCCCTTGCCCGAAGAACCCAAACATCGACCACACCCCAACAGAAATGGCCTTCCATTGTCAGCAATACTTTATTACCTGGTAGTTTTTTTGACTAAAATATATTTGACATTAATCAAATGCGGGCGGATATGATAATTAAACTGTTAGTAATTCAAAACGGAATACGTTACTGAATAGTAAGCCCTTTGTTTTTTTTAGGTTGTTCCACTTTCTTTCCTCTCACCACTTTTGCCTATTCTGCATAGGCTAACCAGTAGGTATCTCATAAGCGCAAATTACCTCGAAGTTGGAGTGGTTGAGGATGGAAATAAAAGTTGGTGATATTGTTGCAAGGAAATCATATCACTTTGACCTTTTGTTTAAAGTAACAGAAATTGCACATGATCAAACAGTTTATTTATATGGTGAAGATGTAAGGTTGATTGCAGATGCTCCATACGATGATTTAGTTCTAGTCGATGAGAACGAAAGACAGAAGAGACAGCGGACTGATCGAGAAAAAGTGGATCATTCCTATCGCCTTTTTCGACAAGATTATCAGTTAATTAGGCAAAAAAATGAATATCTTGCTACAGGTGGTTATTCAAGTGATACAGAGTTTTTTCAAATTCCAGGAAGAGTCCTGCATATTGATGGTGACCCCAATTACTTAAAAAAGTGCCTAGCGTTATATGAGAAGATAGGTGTTCCTGTATATGGAGTACATTGTCATGAAAAGGAAATGCCAGACAAGATTGATGAATTACTTGATAAATATAGACCTGACATACTTGTGATAACTGGGCATGATGCATTTTCAAAGTCGAAGGGAAAGGTTACTGAACTAAAGGCATATCGGCATTCTCGCCATTTTGCTCAAACGGTTCGACAGGCAAGAAAACGAGTTCCGCATTTAGATCAACTTGTTATTTTTGCAGGTGCATGCCAGTCCCACTTCGAGTCTTTGATAAGAGCGGGTGCAAATTATGCAAGTTCACCTTCAAGAGTCAATATTCATGCGCTAGACCCTGTATATATCGTTGCAAAGATTTGTTTTACACCATTTGATGAAAGAATTAATGTATGGGATGTCCTACGAAATACATTAACAGGAGAAAAGGGCCTTGGAGGGGTTGAAACGAAGGGTGTATTACGCACGGGTATGCCTTACCAAAAATTAGTGGATGAAGAAGAAGGGGATCTCTAACGTGTTACGCTAGAGATTCTCTTTGGTATTTTATTACATATATAACGATTGAAAAATATGTCGATGAAAGAAATCTTGATTTTTATACATATTAGCTACACTTTTGAACATACTATCGGTTGTGCACTAAGAAAAATGTAGGAAAATATATATTGACAAGTATTTTGTATCATTGTTATAATTTTAGTTTTGTTTGACGTTTTAAGATTTATTTGGTATACTTAAAATAGTGAGGTGGAGTGAAATGGGAAAAACTTTGCTTGATATCAAAAGGTCTTTAGATACAAATTTAGGCAAGAGGCTTACTTTAAAGGCGAACGGTGGTCGTAGAAAGACAATCGAGCGCTCGGGAGTACTCGCTGAAACGTACCCCTCTGTATTTGTAATTGAACTAGACCAGGACGAGAACTCGTTTGAGCGAGTATCATACAGCTATGCTGATATCCTTACAGAAACCGTTCAATTAACATTCTTTGATGAGACATCTGGGAACATTGCTATAAGTGGGCAGTAGACATTGTGTTTGCTGCTTTTTATTTTGTTTAAAAACGTGGTACTTTTTTAATGTCTAGCTTTAGGCGCCATTGGCTCTTTGGTCTAAGCAAATTGCTATTGAAGGTAAAGTACACCTTCTGTTAGAGATTTGCTTATGCTTGTTGCCGAAGTGCGGGCGCCTTTTTGCTTTTCTAAAAAAAGAGCCACGTTTTTTGTTTAAAAAAGAATTAATAGGATAAATTGTTACTATAATTATCCCTTGTTTTTCTAATACTAAGGTTGTCGTAGCTAGAAAGGGGTTGTAGTTATTGGGAAGACGTAGAGGAATTATGTCGGAAACCTTTAAAGAAGAGTTAGCAAAAGAACTTGGTTTTTATGACACTGTAAAAAATGAAGGTTGGGGTGCAATTCGTTCACGTGATGCCGGTAATATGGTAAAACGGGCAATTGAAATTGGGCAACAACAGCTTGCTAATAAGGGGAAAAACCAGTAAAACAGTTTCTTGAACTACGACGCCGGAGCAGATTCGCTTCGGCTTTCTTTATATAAGAATAAGGTCATTATTGACGATTTACATAAAAAACCGTGCAGACAGCACGACATCACTGTTTTACGTTGTTTACTTTATGGTACAATGTCAATATTGAATTTTACGTTTAAAGCAGGTGTTTTCATGAAATTATTAGTTAAGGCCCCGGCAAAGATCAATTTAGCGCTCGATGTATTACATAAGCGCCAGGATGGTTATCATGAGGTGCGGATGATCATGACTACTATCGATCTATCGGACAGGCTTGAATTATCCGATTATGAGGGGGATGAAATTAAGGTCGTTTCCCATAATCGTTTTGTACCGGATGACAGCCGTAACCTAGCTTATCAGGCTGCAAGCTTACTGAAAAAGCGATACGGAGTAAAAAAGGGCGTCGTTATTTCGATTACAAAATCAATACCAGTGGCTGCAGGGCTCGCTGGTGGAAGCAGTGATGCAGCCGCAACGTTAAGGGGACTAAATAAATTTTGGAACCTTGGTCTGAGTTTAGACGAACTAGCATCGATTGGAGCTGAAATTGGCTCAGATGTGTCCTTTTGTGTTTATGGTGGGACTGCCCTTGCGACTGGCAGAGGTGAAATTATAACCGAATTACCTGCACCCCCACATTGTTGGATCATATTAGCAAAACCAACAATAGGGGTCTCAACAGCAGATGTCTATCGGAACCTTTCAATTGATCAAATCAATCATCCAGACGTGGATGGGATGATTCGAGCAATTGAAATGAAGGACTTTGGCGGGATTTGTGATCGTGTCGGAAATGTATTAGAGGATGTAACTCTTAAGCTCCATCCGGAAGTAGCAAACATAAAGGAGCAAATGAAACGGTTCGGTGCGGATGCAGTATTAATGAGTGGAAGTGGACCTACTGTTTTTGGACTTGTTCAAAGAGAATCTAGAATGCAGCGGATTTATAATGGATTGCGTGGCTTTTGTGACCAGGTTTATGCAGTTAGATTGCTTGGTGAGCGAAATAAGGTTGAATAAAAACGTATATTAATGGTATATTATCTATAAAATATTCGGTTTTTGGAGGCAGCCATGAAATTTAGACGGAGTAGTAGACTTGTTGATATGACAAATCACTTGCTTTTACATCCACAGCACCTTGTTTCTCTCTCTTATTTTGCTGAAAAATATGATTCTGCTAAATCCTCAATTAGTGAAGATCTAGCTATTATCAAGCAAACGTTTGAGCAGCAAGGAATTGGAACATTAATTACAGTAGCAGGAGCTGCTGGAGGAGTAAAATTTATTCCAATGGTCGGGGAAGATGAAGCGAGTGAGGTTGTTGAGGAACTTTGTAAGGTAATAGCAAATCCAGATAGGCTTCTTCCGGGTGGTTATTTGTATCTTACTGATATACTAGGAGACCCGAGAATTGTTAATAAAATCGGGAAAATCTTTGCTTCTATTTATTCCAATCATGAGATTGATATTGTTATGACTGTTGCAACAAAGGGGATACCATTGGCATATGCAGTTGCATCATATCTAGACGTTCCCGTTGTCATTGTAAGACATGACAATCGAGTGACTGAAGGCTCTACTGTAAGTATTAATTACGTATCCGGATCTACAAAGCGGATACAGACAATGGTACTAGCTAAGCGGAGTTTGAAGGAAGGAGCAAATGTCCTAATTATCGACGACTTTATGAAAGCTGGCGGAACTGTAAATGGAATGGTTAGTATCCTTGAAGAGTTCAATGCAAACGTTAAAGGGATCGGTGTCCTAGTTGAATCTGAAGGTGTAGAAGAAAGACTAGTGGATGAGTACATATCCTTAGTAAAACTTACAGATGTTGATGTGAAAGAAAAACAAATTAAAGTTGCTGTTGGAAATTATGAATCATACTTACGACAAGTAGAAATTGAAGATGAGATGGGGGAAGAAGAATGAGGCAGGTACAAACGAATCAAGCACCCGCTGCAATTGGACCATATTCACAAGGAATCATTGTCAATAATATGTTTTTTAGTTCTGGGCAAATTCCTCTAACACCAACTGGTGAACTTGTTAGTGGAGGAATTAAAGAACAAACGGTACAGGTTTTTAAGAATCTGCAAGCTGTTTTAGCTGAAGCGGGCGCATCTCTTGAAACAGTTGTTAAAGCTACTGTATTTATTAAAAATATGGATGACTTTGCAGAACTAAATGAAATTTATGGGGAATTCTTTGCCGGGCATAAACCAGCCCGCTCTACTGTTGAAGTGGCAAGACTTCCTAAAGATGTTTTAGTAGAAATTGAGGTAATCGCACTCGTAAAATAATAGCGTTATTCACTAACATTCTGTTCATTCACAAAAAAGTATGAATCTTTTTAAAAAAATATTTGATATTTAGCAGGAGATTCCGATTTTTCGTTGAATATGAATAACTAAGTTTTTATATAGTCAAAAAGGTGGTGAACAGAATGGAAGTGACAGACGTTAGATTACGCCGCGTTAATACTGAAGGTAGAATGAGAGCGATTGCATCAATTACGTTAGACCATGAATTTGTTGTACATGACATTCGTGTAATCGATGGAAACAATGGTTTATTTGTTGCAATGCCAAGTAAACGTACTCCAGATGGTGAGTTTCGCGATATCGCTCATCCAATTAACTCAAGTACTCGTGGAAAGATTCAAGATGCTGTACTAGCTGAGTATCACCGTTTAGGTGAAGTAGAGGTTGAGTTTGAAGAAGCGGGCGCATCATAAAATAAAAAATTATTACATCAAAGAGCCTACATATACATAGGCTCTTTTTCTTTCCCTCCTTATCCCCAATAAACTTTTTCCAGTTAAAAAAACATGTACTTTCGTTAGTTTTCTTGAAAATGGTCTCTTTTTAAGATATATTCGAAATGGATAAAAAGGTTTAACATTTTGCAATTGAGGTTTGCATAATGCTAAAGCCTCTGGCGGAGATATGCGATTTCAAAGAAAAATTTTCAGGCGTGCTCGAAAATTTTGGTCGCAATTTCACCGAGGCGAATTTGATTAGGTTAATTGGAGGCCTGAACATGACAAAAAGATACGGCGTAATTTTGGCCGCTGGGCAAGGAACACGTATGAAGTCTAAGCTTTACAAGGTACTGCATCCTGTATGTGGAAAACCAATGGTACAGCATGTAGTAGATCAACTTTCAACATTATCCTTACAAAAACTCGTGACAATAGTTGGACACGGAGCAGAAACTGTAAAAGCACAAATTGGAGATAAAAGCGAATATGCCCTTCAAGCTGAGCAATTAGGCACAGCGCACGCTGTTATGCAGGCAACAGACCACTTAGCAAATGAAAAGGGAGTAACATTAGTCGTTTGTGGAGATACTCCGCTTATAACAGCAGAAACGATGGAGGCGTTATTAAAACAGCATGAAGATGCTGGCGCTAAGGCAACAATCCTAACAGCTGTGGCTTCGGAGCCAACAGGTTATGGGAGAATTGTCCGTAATGCAGAAGGACATGTGGAGCGTATCGTAGAACATAAAGATGCAACAGATGAAGAACGAACAATTACCGAAATCAATACGGGTACATATTGTTTCGATAACGAAGCACTATTTGAAGCGCTTTCAAATGTATCCAATGACAATGTACAGGGCGAATATTATCTTCCAGATGTCATTGAAATTCTGAAAAGTAAGGGCGAAATTGTATCTGCATTCCAAACAGCATCATTCGAGGAGACACTTGGAGTGAATGATCGTTATGCCTTATCTCAGGCAGAAACGTTAATGAAACAAAGAATCAATAAACAGCACATGATGAATGGTGTTACCATCATCGATCCGGATAATACGTACATTTCATCAGATGCCAAAATCGGTTCAGACACTGTTTTACATCCCGGTACTATGATTATTGGCGATGTTGAAATTGGTTCGGATTGTGAGATTGGTCCAAATTCAGAAATAAAGAATTGTAAGATTGGTGATCGTACTGTGATCCGACATTCAGTTGCACATGATAGTAGTATTGGAAATGATGTAGCAATCGGACCGTTTGCGCATATCCGTCCAGCATCTCAAATTAGTGACAAAGTAAAAGTTGGAAACTTTGTTGAGCTAAAAAAGGCTGTTTTTGGTGAAGGAAGTAAAGCATCTCACTTAAGCTATATTGGAGATGCGGAGGTTGGCACAAATGTAAATATTGGTTGCGGCTCTATCACTGTCAACTATGACGGAAAAAATAAATTCTTAACAAAAATCGAAGACAATGCATTTATTGGATGTAATTCAAATTTAGTGGCTCCAGTGACAGTTGGCGAAGGAGCATACGTTGCGGCTGGCTCAACAATAACAAGTGAAGTCCCTAGCAACGCACTTTCAATAGCTAGAGCTCGCCAAGTTAATAAAGAAAATTATGTAGAGATCTTAAATCAAAAGAAAAATTCCTAATGGAGGTCAGTAAGATCATGCCTAATGAATACCGTGACTCAAGTTTAAAGGTATTTTCGTTGAATTCGAATGCACCTTTGGCTGAAGAAATTGCTAAGTCAATTGGTGTTGAGCTTGGGAAGTGCTCTGTAACACGTTTTAGCGATGGAGAAATTCAAATTAACATTGAAGAAAGTATTCGTGGATGCGATGTTTTTGTTATTCAATCAACGAGTGCTCCTGTAAATGAACATATCATGGAAGTATTAATTATGATTGATGCACTTAGACGTGCTTCCGCAAAGACTATAAATATTGTCATGCCTTATTACGGGTATGCAAGACAAGACCGAAAAGCACGTGCACGTGAGCCAATTACAGCAAAGTTAATTGCAAATCTGTTAGAAACAGCAGGAGCAGATCGTGTAATTACGTTAGATCTTCATGCACCGCAAATCCAAGGCTTTTTTGATATCTTGATTGACCACCTAATGGGCGTGCCAATTCTTTCTGATTATTTCAAAGCCAAGAATCTTGAAGATATTGTTATTGTATCTCCAGATCATGGTGGGGTTACACGTACACGTAAAATGGCGGATCGTTTAAAGGCTCCTATTGCGATTATAGATAAGCGTCGCCCAAGGCCAAATGTGGCAGAAGTGATGAATATTGTTGGTAACATTGAGGGGAAAACGGCAATATTGATTGATGATATTATTGACACAGCAGGGACAATTACGTTAGCTGCAAATGCACTTGTCGAGAATGGTGCTTCTGAAGTATATGCATGTTGTACACACCCTGTATTATCAGGACCAGCAATTGAACGTATTCAAAATTCAAAAATCAAAGAATTGATTGTAACCAATACGATTCTATTGCCAGAAGAGAAACAAATCAGTAAGATCAAGCAGCTTTCTGTAGCTCCACTAATCGGTGAAGCAATCGTACGTGTTCACGAGCAACAATCAGTAAGCACATTATTTGATTAAGAAAGCTTCCTTTCTTTTTAAAAAGAAGGTTTACTTCATCATCTTTAGGGGAAATTTAGTAATATGACTAAATCTTCCAAGGATGGTGTATAGAATGTCTGTAGTTTTAGAAGCGACAGAACGAGTAAAGGATAAAAATTCTACATTAACAAAGATTAGACAAGCGGGAAACATCCCGGCAGTCTTAAATGGGCCGAATCAAAGTCAACCCATTTACGTAAATAGTGCAGACTTTTTAAAAACGATTCGCACCACTGGTCGTAATGGAATTATCAAACTTGCAATTCAAAATAACCAGCATTCTGTTATGCTACAAGAAGTTCAAACAGACCCAATTAAAAGTGAAATCATTCATGCAGATTTCCAAATCGTAAACATGTCAACAGAAGTTACCGTTGACGTGAATATTAATTTAGTTGGGGAAGCGTCTGGAGTGAAGGATGGCGGAGTGCTTCAGCAGTCCATCCATTCAGTGTCCATTTCTGCACTTCCAACCGATATTCCGCAAGTAATTGATGTGGATGTGTCAAACGTAGAGGTTGGCGATGTTGTTACGTTAGAGGACATTGATACAAAAGGTAAATTTACAATTAACCAAGATACTTCACAGGTCGTGGCTTCTGTTCTTGCACCACGACAGGAAGAAGAGATTAGCACAGGAGAAGAACAAGAACCTGGCGAACCTGAAAACCTAGAGGGTAGAGAAACTAACGAATCTGAAGAAGGCTAAAGAAAAAGGTTGGACGTGACCAAAACGGTTACGTCCTTTTGCGACATCCAGTTACAGGCGCCATCGGCTCGAGGTCATAAGACAATCACATCTGAAGGTAAAAGGCACCTTCTGCCAGCGCTTGTCTTATGCTTGTCGCCGATAGATGGGCGCCTTTTACTTTTGAATTAACAAGGTGGGGGAAAAAATGAAGTTGATAGTAGGGTTGGGAAATCCCGGTAGGCAATACGAGGAGACAAGACATAACGTTGGGTTTAAGGTTATTGATGAGCTTTCTAATCAATTACATATACCGCTGGATAAGGCAAAATTCAACGGAGTATTTGGTCAAGGCATGGTGAATGGGGAGAAGGTTATTCTTTTAAAGCCTCTCACATATATGAATTTATCGGGAGAAAGTATCAGGCCACTCATGGATTATTATGATATTCTAGTTGAAGATATACTTGTTGTATATGACGAGCTTGACTTACCAGTAGGAAAAATTAGGTTGCGCGAAAAAGGAAGTGCAGGAGGCCATAATGGAATGAAATCCATTATTCAGCACCTGAGCACTCAGGAATTTAAGCGTATTCGAATTGGAATCAATCGCCCTACAAACGGCATGAAGATAGCTGATTATGTCTTAGGTCGTTTTCCAGCTGAGGATTTGCAGGATATTCAAGATGCAATCCAAAAGTCCGCTGAAGCTGCAGAAAAATGGGTGTCAACATCATTTTTACAAGTAATGAACGAATTTAATGCAAAGTAGTGTAGTATGATAAGGTAAGAGGCAGTGAATAAAGAATCCCAACGCGGTTTATACTAGAAAGTGTAAACTATGGTCGTATCCGTAAAAAGGAGGATTCTTATGTCACTACACTACCATTGTCGACATTGTGGTGTGAAGGTTGGAAGTATTGATAACCTATCCCTACATAGTGAGAGTCTTGGATTTCATCAATTAACTGACCAAGAACGACAAGAGATGATATCTTACCAATCAAATGGCGACATTCATGTAAAAACAATATGTGAAGATTGTCAGGAAGCGTTGCAACGGAATCCTGATTTTCATCAATATGAATCATTTATTCAATAAGAGGAAAAGCTTTGGCCTTCGCAACCAAAGCGTTTTTCTATTTATGTAAAAAGGCGCGAAGCTCCATTTTACGAGATTCACATCCAATGAATGAATCTATTTAAGCACGAGTTACTACTATACACGTAAAAACTTCGAGAGGGGGTTTCCGAGTTGCTTAAGGGACTACAACAATATGTTGGGAATAATGATGAGTTAAAATCAATTATAAATGGAATTGAAGGAGGCTTGCGTGAGCAATTAATAGCCGGTATATCTGGTTCAGCTCGAACTGTGTTTGCGGCAGCTCTCTATAGACAAACAAATCGACCGATATTGGTCGTTACCCATAATTTGTTTCAGGCACAGAAAATTTATGAGGATTTAAACGGTCTTTTAGAAGAAGACGAGGTTTTTCTATATCCTGTGAATGAATTAATTGCATCAGAAATAGGAATTGCAAGCCCCGAGTTAAAAGGCCAGCGTATTGAGGCTCTAAATTATTGGAGTCATCAATCAAAGGGTGTCATAGTTGCTCCAATAGCAGGTTTAAAGAGACTCCTTCCACCTAAGAAACTATGGAATGAAAGTCAGCTGACATTTACGGTTGGACATGATATAGAAGTGGAGTCTATTTTAGAAAAACTGGTTGAGATGGGATATGAACGTGTGTCAATGGTATCAGCACCCGGGGAATACAGCGTAAGAGGTGGAATTCTCGATATCTATCCCTTAACAGAAGAAAATCCTGTACGTATTGAGTTATTTGATACAGAGGTAGATTCCATTCGCACATTCTCACTAGAGGATCAACGATCACAGGCGAAAATTGACTCAATCACTATTGGACCTGCTACCGAAATTTTATTAACACCTAAGCACTTAGATAAAGGCGTACATGCATTAGAAGAAGGACTAGCAAAAAGCCTTAAAAAGGTTAAAGATGAGAAAGCAAAAAAACTGTTATTAGAGAACATTTCCTACGAACTTGAACAGATGAGAAGTGGTCAAATTTTGCAGAAAATGTTCAAATATCTATCTCTTGTCTATGATACGCCTGCTAGTTTACTAGACTATTTACCTGCAAATGGTCTCGTACTTTTAGATGAAATTAGTAGAGTTCAGGAGATGGCTGATAGTCTTGATAAAGAAGAAGCTGAGTGGGTAACAAGTCTTTTATCGCAAGGGGAGATTATTCATAACATTACCTTGTCTCACCAATTTACAAAGCTTATACATCAGTCAACTAATCCTTTGGTTTATCTATCTCTTTTTCTAAGGCATGTACCACATACAAGCCCACAGAACATTTTAAATATGTCCTGCAAACAGATGCAAAACTTCCATGGCCAGATGCATGTCCTTAAAGCAGAATTGGAACGATGGCAGAAGGGTAAATATACAGTTATTTTCCTTGGTTCAAATGAGGACCGAGTGAAAAAGCTGGAACAGGTCCTGTCAGATTATGAAATCGATGTACTTACAAGTAAGAGTGATGGAGATATTTTACTAGGAAAAGCACAAATCTTGCTTGGGGATTTACAAGACGGCTTTGAATTACCGTTGCAACGAATCGCAGTTATCACTGAGGAAGAGCTTTTTAAGAAGAAAATGCAAAAAACAAAACGAAAGCAAAAGCTTTCAAATGCCGAGCGGATAAAAAGCTATTCAGAATTACAGGTTGGCGACCATGTTGTTCATGTAAATCATGGTATCGGAAAGTATTTAGGCATTGAAACCTTAGAGATTAATGGAATCCACAAGGATTATTTGCATATTCGCTATCAAGGTGATGACAAACTCTATGTACCTGTTGACCAAATTGAACAGGTGCAAAAATATGTAGCTTCAGAAGGTAAAGATCCGAAGATTTACAAATTAGGTGGAACTGATTGGAAACGTGTAAAGAAAAAGGTTGAATCCTCTGTTCAGGATATAGCAGATGACTTAATAAAGTTGTATGCCGAGCGAGAGGCAAGTAAGGGATATGCATTTTCTCCTGATGGAGAAATGCAAAGAGAATTTGAGGCGTCATTCCCATATCAAGAAACAGAAGATCAGTTAAGATCGATTCAGGAAATTAAGAAGGATATGGAACGTGAACGTCCGATGGACCGCCTTCTCTGTGGAGATGTGGGTTATGGAAAGACGGAGGTTGCCATTCGCGCTGCATTCAAGGCTATTATGGATGGAAAACAGGTTGCTTTTTTAGTTCCGACCACAATCTTGGCACAACAGCACTACGAAACAATCCGCGAAAGGTTCCAGGACTTCCCTATAACAATTGGCCAATTGAGTCGATTCCGTTCAAAGAAACAACAAACGGAAGTAACAAAAGGGCTAAAGGTTGGGACAGTTGACATCGTTGTCGGAACACATCGCCTATTGTCTAAAGATATTACGTATAAAGACCTTGGGCTATTAATTATCGATGAAGAACAACGTTTTGGTGTTACACACAAGGAAAAAATCAAAAAGTTAAAAGCGAATATTGATGTGCTTACTTTAACGGCAACACCAATCCCGAGAACGCTTCACATGTCCATGCTTGGAGTCCGTGATTTGTCCGTTATCGAAACGCCACCTGAGAATCGTTTTCCTGTTCAAACATATGTTGTGGAATACAATGGTGAACTTATAAGGGAAGCGATTGAACGGGAAATGGCAAGGGATGGTCAAGTTTACTTCTTATATAATCGGGTTGAGGATATTGAGCGTAAGGCGGAAGAAATCTCGATGCTAGTTCCTGATGCAAGGATTGCATATGCTCATGGAAGAATGACTGAGAACGAACTCGAAGCAGTGATATTAAATTTCCTTGACGGTCAATATGATGTTTTAGTAACAACAACCATTATCGAAACAGGTGTTGATATTCCAAATGTGAACACATTGATTGTTCAGGATGCAGACCGGATGGGACTCTCGCAACTTTATCAGCTAAGAGGGCGTGTTGGGCGTTCGAATCGTGTTGCCTATGCGTACTTTACATACCGAAAGGATAAGGTGTTGAACGAAGTTGCAGAAAAGCGATTACAAGCGATTAAAGAATTTACAGAGCTTGGTTCAGGCTTCAAAATTGCAATGAGAGACCTTTCTATTCGTGGTGCAGGTAATATTTTGGGAGCGCAGCAGCACGGATTTATTGATTCAGTTGGATTTGACCTTTATTCACAAATGTTGAAAGAGGCAATTGAGGAACGTAAAGGTGATACAACTACTGTAAAACCAGCTAATGTGGAAATTGATGTTGAGGTAGATGCGTATATCCCGGATGCGTACATTTCTGATGGCCGCCAAAAAATAGATATGTATAAGCGATTTAGAGGCATCACGGAGATGGAGGATGTCGAAGAATTGCAAGAGGAAATGATTGACCGATTTGGTGAATATCCAGAACAGGTAGAATACCTATTTAAGATTGCCAGAATAAAGGTATTTGCTTTGGAAGAGCAGGTTATTTCCATAAAACAAGCTAAGCAGGAAATTACCATTCTGCTCTCAGAAGAGGCAAGCAGTCAAATTGATGGCGGGAAGATTTTTAAATTAGGAAATACATTTGGCCGTATGATTAGCCTTGGAATGGAAGGCAGTAAATTAAAGATTGTTATCCAAACAAAGGGAATTGAGGCTAACCAATGGCTAGGCATTATTCATGATATGGTCAAAGGATTACAAGATGTCAAAAAGGAAAATGTGAATGCAGTTTAATTCAGGTGACATAGATGAAATTCTAACGAATAGAACCAAAGTCTGAGTTGCCTATAGTTCTTGTGTATGGTTATTTTTTCCTCTATCGAAAAATCACATTCATCGTGAATAGAACTCTGTTGGTGTAAGATACTAAACTCAACAACAAATGGTGATTTATTCAAATCTATACAAATTGTACATCAATCACCACTATTCTTTAATCATCAGATGAAAGTGAGGCATCATAAGAATGAAGGCAACTGGTATTGTTCGTCGAATTGATGATTTAGGTCGAGTAGTTATCCCGAAAGAGATCCGTAGAACGCTACGTATTAGAGAGGGAGACCCATTAGAGATTTTTGTTGATCGTGATGGAGAGGTCATTTTAAAGAAATATTCTCCGATTAGTGAACTAAGCGATTTTGCAAAGGAGTATGCGGAAGCACTTTTTGATAGCTTAGGACACCAAGTACTTATTTGTGACCGTGATGCATTTATTGCGGTTGCAGGAGGCTCCAAGAAAGAATACTTAAATAAAAACATAAGCGAACTCATTGAAAAGTCGATGGAAGACAGAACTTCTATTTTAGAAACAGAAGAGCGCCAAGTATCCATCGTTGAGGGTGCTGACGAAACAATCTCATCTTATACGATTGGTCCGATTATTGCAAATGGAGACCCAATTGGTGCTGTTGTCATATTATCAAAAGAAAAAGCACTCGGAGAAGTAGAACAAAAAGCCGTCGAAACGGCAGCCGGGTTCCTTGCGAGACAAATGGAACAGTAATAAAAAACGAATGTTTGATCCATGGAAAAGGTAGCTAATATAGCTGCCTTTTCTTCCGTTAAGGGTAATGTCTGGGGAAGTATGTTATAATACACTGGAAATTATTTAACTTTATTCAGTCGGACTGAATAAAGTTTATGCTCCGGCGGATGCCACAGATTTTTAAATGAAACTTTTCGAGCATAAGATCAAAGACTAAATGCGCCACTTCCTGTGGCAACGTCTTTGTGACCCACCTCGTGTGGGCCTAAAAATCTGGGCGCAAATACGCCAAGGCGCATTTGATTAGGAAGGAGATGGGCGATGAGCGTCCAATCCGAAGAGAGATCAAAGCGAGTTTGGGAAGGTGCTTTCATTCTTACCATAGCCGGTTTGATCACCAAGATACTTAGTGCTGGTTACCGTATCCCGTATCAAAATATCGCAGGGGATATTGGCTTTTATATTTATCAACAGGCATATCCGATCTACGGGATTGTCCTTGTTTTTTCTACATATGGATTTCCAGTGATTATATCAAAGCTTCTAGCGGAAAAATTAGAACAAGATGATGAAGTCTCTGTCATAAAAATACTATATATCACCCTATTTACGTTATTAGGATTGGGAGTACTATTATTTAGTTTTTTATACTGGGGTGCTGAAGTCGTTGCAGGTTGGATGGGTGACAAAAAACTCACACCACTAATAAAAGTGATTTCATTTTCATTTTTACTCTTGCCTTTTATCTCTGTCTTTCGTGGCTTTTTTCAAGGTCATAAAAATATGATACCAACCGCAGTTTCACAAGTAACTGAACAATCAATTCGTGTCGTAACGATTTTGTTCATGTCATTTCTACTTTTGGATTATGGGTATGGAGCATATGTGGCTGGAGCGGGAGCGATATTTGGTTCGATAACTGGAGGCTTTGCAGCTCTTTCAGTTCTCTTGTTTTACTTACTTAAAAGAAAAAAGAGCCATCAGATGAGACCTTTTTCAAACGCTTCGATAAAAACGATAGAAATTATCAAAATCCTTTTCACACAGGGGATGACAATTTGCATTAGTGCTTTGTTACTGATTCTTTTTCAGTTGGTTGATTCTTTCACTGTATACTCTTTTTTGATTTCAGGGGGAGTAGAGGAGGAAGCAGCAAAACAAGCAAAAGGAATTTATGACCGCGGACAACCACTCCTTCAGCTTGGAACTGTGGTAGCAACATCATTAGCATTATCGCTTGTCCCATTAATTGCAAGTGCAAAGGCTAGAAACGACCTAGCTTTTATTGAAGCAAAGGTTGATTTAACATTTCGTCTAAGTATAGTTGTTGGAGTTGGGGCTTCAGTAGGTCTTGCATGTGTCCTTGAACCCACAAATATCATGTTATTTCGTAATGACCTGGGAACAAACATACTCACGATTATCGGTTTATCTATTTTATTTACAACATTATCCCAATCGATTACGGCTATTTTACAAGGGCTGGGCCATCCATTCTTACCGGCAATCGTGGTCATTATTGGAATGTTAGTAAAATGGATTTTCAACCTGTTATTAATTCCAGGATACGGAACAGTTGGAGCAGCTGTTGCAACCTTCATTGCCTTTGGAGGGACATCTGTCCTACATATGTCGATTATTAAAAGAAAACTCCCCGGTGCCTTACAAAATTGGTCCTTTCTTTATCGTGTCTTATTTGCAATGATTGCCATGGGGCTAGTTATTTTTTGCTATCGATGGAGTTTGCATAAGGTGTTTCCAATAGGCGGGGAAAGTCGCATGTTTGCTAGCTTCGAGGCATTAACCTCTGTAATTATTGGAGGAGTAACCTATCTGTTTTTTATTATAAGAGGGAGTGTATTTTCAGAAGAAGAACTTTCGGAAGTCCCGATTGGATCCAAAGGAACCTTCCTTATTAGGCTAATTAAAGGGTCGTGATTAAAAAGGAGGATGAAGAGGACCGCGTCGACAAAAACGCCACGTCCTCATGTCTTGTCGACACTAGCACGTCCTGTGCGTCGAAATTTCAAGGCGACGCGAGCTCCCGAGGACCGGAGCGTATGCAGTAAATACGTGAGGACCGGAGAAGCAAGACAACGCAGAAATTCGATGTGTCATATTCACCGCACTTTTTAACATCTACTTAAAGGAGGAAAGAGAGCATGATATCAGTTATTGGCCTAGGTGCTGGAGACCTATCACAGCTTCCATTAGGCATTTATCGTAAACTTTCGGCTGCTGAACATTTGTATCTTCGAACGAAGGAGCATCCTGTTATAAAGGAATTAGAAGCTGAGGGAATTAGGTATCACTCCTTTGACGACATTTATGAAAAACATGAGCAATTCGAGGATGTATATGATGAAATAGTCGACATACTAAGGAATGAAGCGAAAACAAAGGAAATTGTTTATGCTGTGCCCGGGCACCCGATGGTAGCAGAGAAGACGACTCAGCTTTTACTTGAGGATCAAAATCTTCAAGTAAAAATTGAGGGGGGCCAAAGCTTTATCGATCCTTTATTGGCTTCATTAAGAATTGATCCAATTGAAGGTTTTCAATTCATTGATGCTTTGTCCTTTGAAAAAGATGAATTACAGCTATCACAGCATATTATTATTTGTCAGGTCTATGATCAATACATAGCTTCAAATGTTAAATTAACACTAATGGAGCAATTACCTGATGAATATGAAGTTTATATTGTAACAGCAGCGGGTAGTAAGGACGAAAAAATCACTAAAGTCCCTCTATATGAATTGGATCGAGGAGTAGAGGTGAACAATCTGACAAGCGTTTATGTCCCTCCAGTTCAAGAAGTAGAATCTCTCTATCATGATTTCCGGACTTTCAGAAGAATTATTGCTGCATTACGAGGTCCTGGGGGATGCCCGTGGGATCAAAAACAAACTCATCAATCGTTAAAGAAATATTTACTAGAAGAGGTTTACGAGGTACTTGATGCAATTGATCGTGAAGATGACGATCATTTAGCAGAGGAACTAGGAGATGTACTTCTCCAAGTGGCACTGCATGCCCAAATTGGTGAGGATGAAGGCATGTTTTCAATTGATGATGTCATTCGTGGAATTTCCGAAAAGATGATTAGAAGGCATCCACATGTATTTGGTGATGTAACGGCAGAAACTGCAGATGAAGTTGTGACAAACTGGGAGCAAATCAAACAATTGGAAAAAGGTAGTAATAAGGAAGAAAAGTCCATCTTTGATGAGATCACAAAGGGATTGCCTGGATTAATGAAAGCTGTCGAATATCAAAAAAAGGCAGCGAAGGTAGGGTTTGATTGGGATGCTGTTGAACCAATGTGGGACAAGGTTTTTGAAGAAATAAAAGAATACAAGGTAGCAGTAGAAGAAAAACAAAAAGGAGATGCCATTCAAGAATTCGGAGATATCCTTTTTGCTTTAGCTAATATAGCAAGATTTTATAAATTTGATCCAGAAGAAGCAATTGCCATGACAAATCAAAAGTTCGTAAGACGTTTTCAATTTATAGAAACAGAACTAAGAAAACAAGGGTTAAAGATAGAAGAGCAAACCCTTGAAGAACTTGATGCAATCTGGGAAAAAGCAAAACAAGCAGGACTGTAACTTTATTTAGCAGAAGTTACATTCTAGTATGGAACCAATGTTAATAAAGTTACAAAATTTTGAGAACGTCAAATAATGACTAAATAAATTTATAAGCCTCCGGCGGATGCCATGATTTTTCAAAGGAAGTTTTTCGAGCAGTAAGATTAAAGACTAAAAACGCCATGTCCTGTGGCAACGTCTTTATGAACCACTTCCTTTGGGCCTAAAAATCAGGCGCAAATACGCCAAGGCGCACTTGATTAGAGGAAAGAGGTGAAATTCATGCGTTTGGATAAATTCTTAAAAGTTTCTCGACTAATCAAACGACGCACGTTAGCAAAAGAGGTTGCAGACCAAGGTAGAATCCTCATTAATGGAATAGCTGCAAAGGCAAGTAGCAATGTGAAAATAGGTGATGAGTTAACAATCCGTTTTGGTCAGAAAATAGTAACTGTGAAAATCGAAGATCTACAAGAAACAACAAAAAAAGAAGATGCAAATAAGCTTTATTCCATCGTGAAAGAGGAAAAAGTAGAAGCATAAACATTTGATAATCTACCTAAGGCTTGTTCTAAACTCACCCACATTCTCATACATTTTACTATTAAACAAGTGGTTATTTTGATCACTTAAGTATGAATGTGGGGGTTAGAAGATGAACCAATACTACGATGGAACGCCGCCTAATAAAGGAACCGTGCAAGAACATGATGTGATTATGAGAAGTCGTAAGCTTCTTGACATAACAGGTGTAAAGCAAGTGGAAAGCTTTGATAATGAAGAATTTTTACTTGAGACTGTTATGGGTTTCCTAGCAATTCGTGGCCAAAACCTGCAAATGAAGAATCTAGATGTGGAAAAAGGTATTGTATCAATCAAAGGAAGAGTCTATGACATTAGTTATTTGGACGATCATTCGACGGAGAAGGCTAAAGGATTCTTTGGCAAGTTATTTAGATGACCCTGTCAACCCAGTTCTATACATTGCTTGCAATGATTTGTATGGGAGGTTGGCTAGGGGCCTCTCTTGATACGTACCAACGTTTTTTAAATCGTTCAAGACGAAAGTATTTCTTTGTTTTTATCAATGACATTTTATTTTGGATTGTACAAGGCCTATTGTTCTTTTATACACTTTTATTAGTAAATGAGGGTGAACTGCGATTTTATGTGTTTATTGCGATATTATGTGGATTTGCAGCTTATCAAAGTTTAATAAAGTCATTTTATGTTAAGGCACTAGAACACATCATACAAGCCTTCATACGTCTTTATGAGTTCTTACTCCGTATGGGCGAATTCCTTATCATTCGACCAATTAAAATGTTGTATCAACTCATTATCGTGATTCTGCTGGGTATCTTGAATATTTTACTCGTTCTCGGGAAAATTCTTCTAAAAACCTGTTGGATATTAATCAAAATCTGTTTTGCACCAATCAAGTGGATTGGAATTATCATCTGGAGGCTGATGCCGTCGGCCGTTACGAAAAATGTAGAAAAGATTTTTTGGAAATGTGCAGGATTTTTAAAAAAGGTAGAGAATATCAAACCTATACTGATAAAATGGTGGAAGAAGATTAGGAAACAATAGGAGGCATTCTCTACAATGAGTGCAGTTCGAAAGAAAAACGTAACACAATTACAATCAACATATATGGAAAAATATAAACAGCAAGAAGAAGCCCTTCAAGTGAAACGAAAAGGCTTGATTAGAAGATTGATTGCATTTGCTATCTTAGTTGCAATCATTTCTTATGGGCTTGTTTCAATGGTTCTGTCACAACATAAGACGATGAATGAAAAAGTTGCTGAGAAGGAAAAACTACAAGAACAACTCACCGCACTAAAAGATGAGCAGGTACTTCTTGAAGAGGAAATCGTAAAACTCAACAATGATGAGTATATCGAAAAAATAATCCGCAGGGATTATTTTCTATCTAAGGAAGGCGAAATTATTTTTAAAGTGGGAGATGGGTCTTAGTCTTATTGACACTCGTTTTTTATATTATGTATAATGTATATAAATGATTTTGTTCAAATTTAAGGAGGAGCATTTTTTTTATGTCAATCGAAGTAGGCAGCAAGGTTCAAGGGAAGGTAACAGGAATTACGAATTTTGGAGCGTTTGTGGAGCTGCCAGAAGGCTCAACTGGTCTTGTCCATATTAGTGAAGTCGCTGACAATTATGTTAAAGACATTAATGAGCATTTAAAAGTTGGTGACCAAGTAGAGGTCAAGGTAATAAACGTTGAGAAAGATGGAAAGATTGGATTATCTATTAAAAAAGCTAAAGAGAATCCGAATCCACAACCACAGCGTCCACGTCACAATGGTCCACGTAATAACCGAAACGACCAACGTAATAACAATAAAACTGAAAGCTTTGAACAAAAAATGAATCGCTTTCTAAAAGACAGTGAAGATCGTCTATCTTCCTTAAAGCGTAACACCGAGTCAAAACGAGGTGGACGTGGAGCGAGAAGAGGATAACCTGCTGCTGTAGCTCTATATATAAATTTAAAAGCACCCAATTTGGGTGCTTTTTGTATGCCTTTTTTAGGAAACGGGTTGTTTTATCAGGAATGCAATTATTACAACATAATAACAAAAAAACAGTGTGAAAATCTCACACTGTTTCAGATGACCCGTACGGGATTCGAACCCGTGTTACCGCCGTGAAAGGGCGGTGTCTTAACCGCTTGACCAACGGGCCTAATTATTATGGTAGCGGCGGAGGGGATCGAACCCCCGACCTCACGGGTATGAACCGTACGCTCTAGCCAGCTGAGCTACACCGCCATAGGATAAATGAGTACTGAATTAGTATATTTTCTAAAAGAGTTAATATGTTCCTTCCTCTTCAAGTAAATTCGAAGATGATTGATGCGTCGGAACAACTCGTAGATGATTCATGGAAGTTTTGCTCGTCGCTCTAGCCAGCTGAGCTACACCGCCATAGGATAAATGAGTGCAAAAATTTATAAAATACCTGAGTTCGACAAACTCTGTCTCAAACTCTAGTAAGTAAGCACAAGTTATATAATACCTTCTGTCTATTCATTCGTCAATATTTTTTGTATTGAAGAAAAATAATACAAAAATTCGCACAATACAAACGATATTCTATGAAATTCTCCGCAAACGGATTAAATTACACTCCTATAATTCGTCATATGACATTTATTTTGTAGGAATACTGGACAAGCAGTCGAATGATTTTTCCGTTTGCTCCTGTTGTTTTGACAAAATACGTATTTCATCAACTGTATAATAACAGACAACTATTAAATACGGGGAGTGTTTGTAAATGGAAAGAATAGAGAGGAATTTAAGTGCGCCCATTACAGATGTAGCCATTGAAAAAACGCAGGACACTGTGTCTAAATGGTTTCAGCGTTTTCAAGCCAAACTTATAAATCTATTTCTACTAAAAGGGCTTTTACTAGTAGTTGTCGGGTTTTTATTAGGACGAGCTCTTATCCTGAATGAATTAACCCCCTTCGCATTACCCTTTTTCGCAGCAGTCTTTATGATGAAAAAAGGGAAGGCAGGAATAGCGATGGCAGCTGTTGTCGCGGGATCGTTTACCCTTTCGGCTGATGTGACTATTTTCACATTTTTATCCATAGCCTTTTTTCTTGTAATCTATAAGGTTCTTCAGAGGTTTAAGGTTGATTTGATTAAAGCGTTGCCAACACTTGTGTTAATTTCATCGGCAATCACTAAGGCGGGAATTCTTTATCTTACACAAGGTGCAATCACAATACATGATGGGGTAATGATCGGTGTTGGCTCGGGTCTAGCCTTTATATTAACCTTAATATTTCTGCAAAGCGTACCATTATTAACAGAGAAACGAAGGAGACAATCGTTTAAAACGGAAGAAGTTATTTGTTTAATTATTTTAATTGCCTCTGTGTTAACAGGAACAATGGGCTGGCTCGTATACGAGATGTCCATTTCAAATATCCTTTCTAGGTATGTCGTCCTTTTGTTTGCGTTTGTAGCAGGAGCGACCATTGGATCCACTGTTGGGGTTGTAACGGGTCTAATTTTAAGTCTAGCTAATGTGACGAGCTTGTACCAAATGAGTCTTCTCGCTTTTTCAGGTTTGCTAGGTGGCCTCTTAAAAGAAGGAAAAAAAGCTGGAGTGGCACTTGGATTAATTGTAGGAACACTCTTAATTGGCCTTTACGGAGAAGGTGCGAGTCAAATTATTCCTACTTTATATGAATCTGGTGTAGCAATTCTTTTATTTTTACTGACGCCTAAAGGTTTAATAAGTAAAGTAGCGAAGAATATTCCAGGCACACCGGAGCATAGTGCAGAACAGCAGCAATACCTTCGTAAAATTCGTGATGTAACAGCTCATCGCGTTTCGCAATTTTCAACTGTGTTTGAAGCTTTATCTAATAGTTTTTCAGAATACGGATATCCCGTTGAAGATGAGGATAAGGACCGTGAAGTCGATCTGTTTCTAAGCAATGTAACAGAAAAAACGTGCCAATCGTGTTTCAAAAAGGAGGCGTGCTGGTCCAAGAACTTTAATAAAACATATGATTACATGAAAGATATTATGCATGGTTGTGAAACAAATTCTCTCATGTATAATCACAAACTTACGAGAGACTGGGAAAAGCATTGTGTACGATCGAAAAAAGTAATTGAAGCGGTCGAACAGGAATTTACGTATTATCAAGCAAATCAAAAGCTTAAGAAACAAGTAAAGGAGAGTAGAAAACTAGTAGCCGATCAATTATTAGGTGTGTCTCAGGTAATGAGTGATTTTGCCAAGGAGATTCAACGCGAGGGTGAAAACCATCATTTGTTAGAGGAGCAAATACTTGATGCCTTACAATCATTTGGAATTCAAATAGGCCATGTAGAGATTTATAGTGTGGAGCAAGGAAATGTAGATATTGAATTAAGTATTCCATATTGCAATGGAAGTGGGGAGTGTGAAAAGTTAATTGCACCAATGCTATCCGATATTCTTGAAGAAACAATTCTCGTAAAAAGGGAGGAATGCTCAGCTTATCCAAACGGATTTTGTCACGTAACCCTAGGCTCGGCAAAAGCCTATGTCATTGATACAGGTGCTGCCCATGCTGCCAAGGGTGGAGGACTTGTATCGGGCGACAGTTATTCAACAATTGAATTAGGAGTTGGAAAGCATGCGGTAGCCATCAGTGATGGAATGGGCAATGGAGAGCGTGCCCATTACGAAAGCAATGAAACTTTGGAGTTATTAAAGAAAATCCTCCAATCTGGTATTGAAGAGAAAGTTGCGATTAAATCAGTCAACTCCATACTCTCATTACGAACAACAGATGAAATATTCTCAACGCTAGATTTAGCGGTTATTGATCTTCAAGACGCAAGTGCAAAGTTCTTAAAAATCGGCTCGACGCCAAGTTATATAAAGAGAGGAGACAAAATTAGTAAAATACAGGCAAGTAATCTACCAATGGGAATCATTGAGGACTTTGAAGTGGAGGTAGTTGATGAACAATTAAAGGCTGGTGACCTTTTAATCATGATGAGCGATGGCATTTTTGAAGGTCCAAAGCATGTCGAAAATCATGATATGTGGATGAAACGTAAAATAAAAGAAATCCAAACGAATGACCCGCAAGAGATTGCAGATTTAATTATGGAGGAGGTTATCCGCACTAGATCGGGGCAAATTGAAGATGATATGACAATTGTTGTGACAAAGATAAAACATAATACACCAAAATGGGCAGCCATCCCAGCGTATGCGTACCAGAAAACAAAGAGCAAGGCGATTTGATTCTATCGAAAGGGGTTTAAAAGACTATTATTTTGTCCATCCTGTTACTAACTTTAAATCAGTTGGAGGGGATGGAACGTGCAAAAAGGCACATTGAAGCAAATTCTATTAATTACGGATGGTTGTTCAAACCAAGGGGAAGATCCGATTGCAATGGCTGCTCTTGCTAGAGAGCAGGGAATTACGATTAATGTTATTGGGGTAGTAGAGCAGGATACGATTGATGAACAAGGAATGCAGGAAATAGAAGGTATGGCAACTGCTGGTGGAGGCGTAAGCCAAATCGTTTATTCCACTCAGTTATCACAAACTGTTCAAATGGTAACAAAGCAAGCGATGACCCAAACCCTACAAGGGGTGGTCAACAAGGAGCTTCAGCAAATCCTTGGATCGAAGACATCAATGGAGGACCTTCCGCCAGAGAAACGTGGAGAAGTAATGGAGGTAGTTGATGAGCTTGGTGAAACGGTTGATTTAGAGGTTTTAGTTTTAGTGGATACGAGTGCAAGTATGAAGCACAAGTTGCCAACAGTAAAAGAAGCCTTACTGGATCTCTCAATTAGTCTAAATTCGAGAATGGGAGACAATCAATTTTCTGTGTTTGTATTTCCTGGGAAAAAAGTCGAAGTCGAAAGGGTATTAGATTGGACGCCAAGACTAGAATCTTTATCTAGTATTTTTCCAAAGCTAACAACCGGTGGAATCACGCCAACTGGTCCAGCAATTCGTGAAGCACTTACCCACTTCAAGAAAAAAAGATCATTAAGGAGCTTGTTGTCTCGTGATGATGAACAATACTACGAAGAGTCAGGTATGTAAGGTTTCCCCTGGTACTGTTATCACTGGAAAATGGCATAAAAAATCATATCGTATTGTGAGACCTTTAGGACAAGGTGCCAATGGTATTGTCTATTTAGCGGAAAGTATGAATGGCCCTGTGGCTTTAAAAATAAGTGAAAATGGCGTAACAATTACGTCAGAGGTGAATGTACTTAAACACTTTTCAAAGGTCCAAGGCTCTGCCCTTGGACCTTCTTTTATAGATGTTGATGATTGGATAAGACCGGGTGTCACCAGCCCAATCTCCTTTTATGTAATGGAATATATTCGAGGAGAAAGTTTTTTGTCTTTCATTGAAAAAAGAGGAAAAGAATGGACGGGAATCCTATGTTTGCAGTTACTAGCTGATTTAGACCGTCTCCATCAAGAAGGGTGGGTATTTGGCGACTTAAAACCGGATAATCTCCTTGTTGCTGGAAACCCGCCTAAAATAAGATGTATCGACGTTGGTGGAACAACTGTGCAAGGTAGAGCTATTAAGGAGTTTACCGAATTTTTTGACCGTGGATATTGGGGAGCGGGCTCGAGAAAAGCAGAACCTTCCTATGATTTATTTGCAGTTGCAATGATTATCATTAATACAGCCTATCCAAACCGGTTTACAAGAACAGACCAACCTGTAAACCAACTTAAATCTATTATTGCAAATACGGAGTCTCTACGAAAAATAGATACGGTCCTTTATCAAGCGATAGACGGAAAATATCTGCGCGCTCAAGACATGAGAAAAGATCTAGTTATGAAGTTAAGCCAAGCTAGTAAGGGGCATGCTTCTGTTCAAAAAACACGGGCAGCAAGAAAGCCACAAACGAAGACTATACCAACAAGAAGTAATCATTCTAATCCAAATCTATCGAGGGTGAATAAACAACCAAAGCCAAAAAAACAAAAGGGCGGCGTTCTTGAAACGGTATTATTGCTTCTCTTTGTATCACTGGGATATCTACTTTATCTGTATGGACAAGTTCTGTAAAATTGCTTTGGAAAGTGATACGATAAATGTATTCTTTAGTTCCGTAAAAAGGATTGGTCCGACAATGATTGAAAAAGTAAACCAGTTTATTGAGAAACATGAATTAATAAAGAAGGAATCCACAATAATAGTAGGGGTATCCGGTGGCCCGGATTCCCTTGCTTTACTGCATTATTTGTATCATCATCAAAAGGGCTCATATTCAACACTTATTGCTGCCCATGTTGACCACATGTTCAGAGGGAAAGAATCAGAGGAGGATTTACTGTTCGTAAAGGGATTTTGTGAGGAGTATAAAATTCCTTTTGAATCAATCCAATTCGATGTCACATCCTATAAAAAGAAACACAGTTTAAGTTCCCAGGTAGCTGCCAGAGAAATAAGGTATCATTTTTTTGATGAAATTATGAGAAAATATAAAGCAGATCATTTAGCACTTGGACATCATGGGGATGATCAAATTGAAACGATTCTAATGAGATTGGTAAGAGGCAGTAAAGGAATCGGGTATGCGGGTATACAAATAAACCGCCCCTTTTCATGCGGAACGATTATTCGTCCATTTTTAGCAGTAACAAGAACTGAAATTGAAGAGTATTGCCTCAAAATGAATCTTATTCCAAGACGCGATCCCTCTAATGAAAAAGACGACTATGTACGAAATCGATTTAGACATCATGTTCTTCCATTTTTAAAACAGGAAAATTCTGCGGTACATGAGCATTTTTTGCGATTTAGTCAATACATTACAGAGGATAATCAGGTTTTAGATGAATTAACAAGTGAGAAAATGAATAAAGTAATGAAAAGGAATGAAGGTAACGAAATAGAGATTGAAATATCTACCTTTTTAGCAATGCCAAAATCTTTACAAAGAAGAGGGATTCAACTAATATTAAACTATCTCTACAAAGAACTTCCTCCTTCTCTTTCTGCCATACATATCGACAATTTGTTAACTTTCTTGGAGAGTAGCCATCCATCCGGAGAATTGCATTTTCCTTCGGGGTT
>Ga0180217_1000919_pt1 | contig 37597 bp, 30 predicted proteins | sample eDN3rd37CBELigOP_FD_128521 | JGI IMG/M metagenome (GOLD analysis project Ga0180217, IMG submission 128521) | Enriched Organic Plus compost microbial communities from Emeryville, California, USA - eDNA 3rd pass 37_C BE-Lig OP (version 2) (version 2) ... | reverse complement strand
GGACCTGATCGTCGGTGGCGCAGGCAATGTGGCCCGGAACCTGGCGAGTCTGGGCGCGCGCTGTATCCTGGTTGGCGTCGTCGGCAAGGATGCCGCCGGCACGACGCTCAAAGCGGCCCTGGGGGAGCACAGGGCGATCCGGCCCCAACTCGTGGTGGACCCATCCCGCCCGACCACGCGCAAGCTCCGGTTCGTCTCGGAGCATCATTCCACCCATCTCCTGCGGGCGGACTGGGAAGAGGCGCGTCCGGTCGGTGCCAAGGTCGAGGCGGAGCTGATCAAGCGTATGCTGGCGACGCTACCAAAGGTCGGTGCGGTCGTTTTGTCCGATTACGCCAAGGGCGTGCTGACGCCACGGCTGGTGCGGACCGTCATCGAACGCGCTGCGAAGTTGAAGAAGCCGGTGATTGTCGATCCGAAAGGCATCGATTTCTCGATTTACCGTGGCGCGACGCTCATCACGCCGAACCGCAAGGAGCTGGCCGAGGCGACTCATCGTTGCGTGGCGACCCTCGATGAGGTCCAGGCGGCGGCTGGGGAACTCGTCCGCGCCACGGCTAGCAAGGCTGTGCTCGTCACCTTGAGCGAGGACGGCATGGCGCTTCACATGCGCGGCCGGCCGCTGATCCATGCGCCGGCCTTTCCGGTGAAGGTGCGTGACGTCTCCGGCGCAGGCGATACCGTGGTCGCCGTCATGTCGCTCCTGCTTGCGGCCGGCGCCGGGTTCGAGGACGCTATGCGGACGGCCAACGCCGCCGCTTCGGTGGTGATCGGCAAGCCTGGGACGGCCACGCTGTCCGCTGCAGAGCTGCGGGCGCGCATCCTGCCGGCGGCGGCGCTCGCGCCCGAGGAAAAGATCGTGTTCGACTGGCGCGAGCTGAACGAGCGCCTGGCGCCTTGGCGCGCCCAGGATCAGCGCATCGGTTTCACCAACGGCGTGTTCGATCTTTTGCATCCTGGCCATGTGAAGGTCCTGGCGCAGGCGCGGGCGGCCTGCGACCGGCTGGTGGTGGGCTTGAACAGCGATGCTTCCGTGAAGCGTCTGAAGGGGCCGGAGCGTCCCATCCAGAGCGAGCATGCTCGCGCCGAGGTCCTGGCCGCCATGGAGGCGGTCGATCTCGTCGTTGTCTTCGAGGAGGACACGCCTCTGGAGCTGATCCGGCGCATCAAGCCCAGCGTTTTGGTCAAGGGCGGGGACTACCGCCGCGAGCAGGTGGTGGGAGGCAAGATCGTCGAGGCGCAGGGTGGCGAGGTGCTGCTGATCGAACTTGTGGAGGGCCACAGTACGACCCGGATCGTCGAAACCTCGCGCGGCCGCAAGCCGCGCCGGCGCTGAGGCGGAGCGATGGCCCGGCAGCCGACGCAGGGCGAGGAGGAGCGCGCCGTCCGCGATTTCTTCGATGGGGCCGGGGCGGGCTTCTTCGTTGAAGTCGGGGCCAACCATCCGACCCGCAACTCCCAGAGCTGGCACCTGGAGCAGGCCGGCTGGGCCGGCATCCTGGTCGAGCCGCAGCCCGATCTCGCTGCCTTCCTGGTGACATCCCGTAAGGCCCAGGTGTTCGCGGTCGCCTGTTCGTCGCCGGAGCATGCCGGCGGGACCATGCCGCTGCATGTGGCCGGTCCCATGTCGTCGCTCGATCGGTCGGCGATGGCTGCCGGCGCCCGGGCTGAATACACGCTCATGGTGCCGATCCGCACGCTTGACGACATTCTCGCGGAGGCCGGGGCCGAGCCGCCGGTCGACCTCGTGTCGATCGATGTCGAGGGGCACGAACTCGACGTGCTGCGTGGCTTCGACCTCGACCGCTGGCGGCCGCGCCTGATCCTTCTGGAGGATCACGTGGAAAGCCTCGCGCGGCACCGTCACCTCAAGCGCCGTGGCTATCGGCTGGTGCGGCGGCTGGGCTTCAACGGCTGGTACGTGCCCGCCAACTCGTCCCTGCACCCGGACGGCCGGGAGCGGTTCAACATCCTGCGCAAGTATTATCTGGCGCTGCCGTTCCGCAAGCTGCGCAACGCGTCGCGCCGGCTGCGCGGCAAGGCGGGAGGCTAGGATGCCCGACGCGGATGAAAAGCGGAGCGTGCCGCGGCTGAGTGCCGTCATCATCACGCGCGATGAGGCCCGCAACATCGTGCCTTGTCTCGAATCGCTGTCTTTTTGCGACGAACGCATCGTGGTGGACGATGGAAGCGTCGACGACACGGTGCGATTGGCCGAGGCCGCAGGCGCGCGGGTCGTTTTCCACCCGTTCGAGGGGTTTGGCGCCCAGAAGGGGTTCGCGCTGTCGCAGGCGACTGGGGAATGGGTGCTCTCGCTCGATGCCGACGAGCGGATCACGCCGGTCCTGGCGGTCGAAATCCGGCGGGCGATCGAGACGGGTTCCGCCAATGGCTACGACATTCCAAGGCAATCGACCTTCTGCGGCCGGCCGATGCGGCATTCTGGCTGGTTTCCTGATTACGTCTTGCGGCTGTTTCGACGCGATAAGGCGCATTTTTCAAGCGATATCGTGCACGAACGGGTGATTTGCGAGGCTCCGATCGGCCGACTGTCGGCGCCGATCGTGCATCATCCCGTGCTGCGCCTTGAAGACTCGCTGTCGCGCATGGACCGCTATTCGACGGCAGGCGCGGAACGCATCGCCGCGTCCGGACGCCGGGTCTGGTTCGTGACCGGGATCGTGCGCGGTTATTGGACGTTCGTGCGGACCTATGTCCTCCAACTCGGTTTTCTCGATGGCCACGAGGGCTTTCTGCTCGCGGTCGCCAACGCCGAGGGCACTTATTACCGCTACATGAAGGCGTGGATGATGGGGCGTCGCCGTGGCTGAACGGATCGTCGTTGTCGTCACCACCTATGACCGCGAGGACGCGCTGGACGCCGTTCTGCGCTCGCTGTCGCGCCAGAGCGATCGCGGGTTCGAGGTCGTGGTGGCCGATGACGGTTCCGGGCCGGCGACCGCCACGCTCGTGGAATCATGGAAGGATCGGCTCGGCGCGCCATTGTCGCATGTCTGGCACGCGCATCGCGGTTTCCGCGCCGGCGAAATCCGCAATCGCGCGGTGATCGCGAGCCGGGCCGATTATATCGTGTTTCTCGACGGCGATTGCCTGGTGCGGCCGGATTTCATCGCGGCCCATCGGCGGCTGGCCGAGCCCGGTTTCTTCGTCACCGGCAACCGTGTCCTGCTATCCGCGGAGCTGACGCGAACGATCCTGGATGACAGATTGGAGGCGGAAGCCTGGGGGTTGGCTCGCTGGGCGTGCTGGAGGCTGCGAGGGGGTGTCAATCGGCTCGGCGCAATGCTTCATCTGCCATTGGGACCTTTGCGAAAGCTCAGAAAAACAGCTTGGCAGGGTGCGCGCTCGTGCAATCTCGCACTCTGGCGGGCTGATTTTGAGCGTGTGGATGGGTTCGACGCGGCTTTCAGCGGCTGGGGCAAGGAGGATTCGGATCTCCTGGCGCGCCTCATACACAGCGGCGTTCGGCGCAAGGAGGGGATTTTCGCCACCGGTGTCGTCCATTTGTGGCATCCGCCGGCGGATCGTGAGCGGCTGGAGGAGAACGAGCGGATGCTGGACGCTGTCATTGCCGAGGGCCGGGTCCGGGCCCGCGAGGGCCTTTCGACTCTCGTCACGGAGAGGCCATGAAGCCGTTGTCCGAAGGGCCATCTGCGATGCGCCATTCCGCTTGGTTCGATCGCCGGCGGTTGTCCACAGCCGCCGACTGGATCGCCATCGCGCTGGTGGCGTCGCTGCCATGGTCGACGTCTGCGACGGGTATCCTGGTTGTCGCTTGGCTGCTGGCAGCGCTGCCGACACTCGACACCGCCGATATTCGCCGCGTTCTTCGAACGCCAGCGGGGGTTCTTCCGGTCGCGCTCTGGGGGCTCGCGGTCGCCGGATTGCTCTGGGCCGACGTGCCTTGGGCCGAGCGCCTCGACGGATTGTCGCCGTTCCACAAGCTGCTGCTGATCCCGTTGCTGATGGCCTATTTCCGGCACTCGGAAAGGGGGCGGGCGATCCTCCTGGCGTTCCTCGCCTCCTGCACCCTGCTGCTCGTGATCTCCTGGGCCATCTATTTCGTGCCGTCGGCCTCGCCCTTTGCCATCCGTTCCGCCGGAGTGCCGGTGAAGGATTACATCTCCCAGAGCGCGATGTTCACGATCTGCGCTTGCATCGTGGGCTATGTCGGGATCGATCGCTGGCGCCAGCGCCAGTGGGCGGCAACCTTGGTATTGGGTCTCCTGGGCATGGCCTTTCTGGTCAATATCCCAGTGATCGCGGTCAGCCGGACTGCGTTCATTGTGGCGCCGCTGCTGCTGGCTGTGCTGGCATTCCGAGAGTTTGGTTGGAAAGGAATTGCGTTTTTTGGGGGCGGCTTGATTTTGGTCGTGGCGTCCGTCTGGCCGCTGTCGTCATCCTTTCAATCGCGGGTGCTGAGCTTCTTTGAAGAGGTAAAAAGTTACCATATACAACAAGGGCAGGCCCGCTCTACGCCAGCAGGCGAGCGACTGGAGTTTTGGCGGAAGTCCGTTGTTTTCATCTCCGAAGCACCGCTGATCGGACATGGGACGGGCTCCATCACGGATCAATTCCGTCGTGCGGCAGGGACTGATCTGGCGGAAAAGACAGTGGGAGCGACGATTTCTGCCAACCCGCATAATCAAACCTTTGCCGTGGCTATTCAGCTTGGTCTTGCAGGGGCGCTGTTGCTTTGGGGGATGTGGCTGGTTCATTTTCTTATGTTCCGTGGCCCCGGGTTCCTGGCGTGGGGCGGCTTTGTTGTGATCACTCAGAACGTGTTGGGGTCTTTGTTCAATTCTCATTTGTTCGATTTCACCCATGGATGGACCTATGTCCTGGGTGTTGGCATCGCGAGCGGCCTGTTGATCCAACAGCAAAATCCTCGGCCAAATGGCATGTCCTGAGGTTACGCTTGGATTCTTGTGCATTGGCATGGTGTTGGCCAACCGCTTGGTTTAACGACAGGTTTGAAGTCTCACTCGTGGTTGCTGCATGAACCGGCTCCAATTGACGCCCCGGCAATGGCTGATTGTCTGTCACGATCTCGTGGCCACCGCGGCGGCGTTTGTTATCGCGTTCCTGGTTCGGTTTGAGGATTATCGCTTGGCTGCGCGGCTGGAATGGCTGCCGACCCTGCTGCCGGTCTTTCTCGTCTTCGCCGCTGTCGTTTTTTTTATGCTGCGCTTGCACGAAGCGAAATGGCGCTTCACGTCGCTTCCTGAATTGCTCCGGATTGTGCAAGCCGCGGCCGTGTTGGCCGTGGCGCTGCTGGTTCTGGACTATCTTATGGTCAAGCCTGGCGGTGAGCTGTTTTTCTTCGGCCGAATTACCATCGCTGTCTATTTCCTGCTTCAAACGTCGCTTCTGGTGGCGCCGCGGATTGCCTACCGTTACTTCCGCGAGGTGCGCACGCAGCGCCAGGCGCGTGACGCCCATGCTGTGCCGACGCTGATCCTGGGCCGGGCGGCCGATGTCGAGGTGCCGTTGCGTGCGTTCGAAAGTGGGGCCATCCGCAAAATCTGGCCGGTCGGCATCCTCTCGCCTTCGTTGGCAGACAGAGGCGTGTCAGTCCGTGGTGTGCCCGTGTTGGGGACGTTCGACGATCTCGGGCCGGTGGTGGATTTGCTCCGCGGGCGAGACGTTCTGATCGCGCGGTTGATTTTGACGCCATCGGCCTTGGAGGTCGGTGCTGAAGCGCTTTTGATGCAGGCTCGGCGCCTCGGGATCGCGACCAGCCGAATGCCATCCCTGGACGAGGGTGGAGAGGCACTGAGGTTGGCGCCTGTGGCCGTCGAGGATCTCCTGCTGCGGCCGAGCGTAAAAATCGACTACACGCGCTTGGAGCAATTCATCAAAGGCAAGTCGGTGGCGGTCACCGGTGGTGGCGGTTCGATCGGGGCCGAGATTTGTGACCGAGTGGCGACATTCGGGGCTGCCCGCCTCATGATCATCGAGAACTCTGAGCCCGCACTTTATGCGGTCACCGAGATTCTGGCCGCCAAGGGGGTGCCAGTTAAAGTCGAGGGGCGTCTGGCCGATATCCGGGACCGCGAGCGCATGTTCCGCTTGTTCGATGATTTCAAGCCCGACATCGTCTTTCACGCCGCTGCCCTCAAGCACGTTCCTCTGCTTGAGACGAACTGGGACGAGGGCATCAAAACCAACGTCTTCGGCACCGCCAATGTGGCTGATGCGGCGGCTGCCGCCGGCGCTGCTGCCATGGTGATGATTTCGACCGACAAGGCGATCGATCCGGTATCGGTTCTGGGCGCCACCAAACGGCTGGCGGAGATGTACTGCCAAGCGCTCGATGCTGAGCAGCCGCTTCGGTCTCAGGCCGATGCCCCGATCAGGATCATCTCGGTGCGTTTTGGCAATGTGTTAGCCTCGAATGGCTCGGTGGTGCCGAAGTTCAAGGCCCAGATTGAGGCGGGCGGTCCGGTGACCGTCACTCATCCCGATATGGTTCGCTACTTCATGACCATTCGTGAGGCTTGCGATCTCGTCGTCATGGCGGCAAGCCATGCGCTCGGGCCCGAGCGGTCGGACGTTTCGGTTTACGTGCTCAACATGGGCCAGCCTGTCCGAATTCTCGAGCTTGCCGAACGCCTGATTCGGCTGTCGGGACTGGAGCCGGGCCGCGATATCGAGATTGCCTTTTCAGGAACAAGGCCCGGCGAGCGGCTCCAGGAAATCCTCTTCTCTGATGAGGAAACCCATCGCGAAATCGGGATTCCGGGCATCGTGGCCGCTCAGCCGGGCCGGGCGTCCCGCGAGGCTGTGGGACAATGGCTGGCGGCTCTTCAGGAGGCTATCCGAAGCGGAAATCGTCAGACCATCGATGATATCCTTGGCCGGGCGGTGCCCGGCTTTGGTCGCTCAACCGCGGAGAACTGTGCTTCAGGCGAGGCTTGCCTGACGTCCACGAGCGAAGCCTCGTAGTAGAGCCGCCACCAAGGCACTCCCTAGCGCGAGGCAGATCATTTCAACAACGGGGCTCGGGAACCAAATGGTGGCGCCAGCCAGTGCAGCCAGCGCCAGATTGGTGGCGAAGATGCGGCCCAAGACGGTCCCGACGCTAAGGCCGGCGGCGGTTGCGCGTTGATAGAAATGATCGCGATGGGCCTCCCAGAAGCGTTCGCCGCGATGCGTGCGCCGGACCAGCGTGACGGTCGCGTCCGCCAAATAGTAAAGCGGCAGCAACAACGCTGCCGCGATATGGCCATTGCCTGCGAGAAGCAGCAGAAGCCAGCCGATCAGCACGCCGATAGCAAGGCTGCCAACATCACCCAGGAACAGCTTCGCCGTGGGACGGTTGAACGGTGCAAATCCGATCAGAGCTCCACATAGGGCCAATGCTGTGACGATGGCTTCGGCAGGAAGGCCGGCGGCAGGGCCAAGAATGGCGATCGCGGCCGTGATTGGAACGGCTTCGGAAACCGTCATCCAATCCAGGCCATCCATGAAATTCGTGAGGTTGATGAACCAGACGAGCGCGACGGCCAGAGTGACCCGCTCGAGCCACCAAGGCAGTGCGGTAATAGCCCATGTGGATTCAGGAAGGCTCGCCACCGCCAGCGCTGCCACGAGGATTTGAAAGAGAAGGCGGGGTATGATTTCAATGGTGTAGATGTCGTCGGCGAGTCCTACGGCAGCAATTAAAGTGGCGGCTGCAAGAGCAAGGGCCAAAGGCATCCAGCCCATGGCAGGTTGAAGCCAGTCAGCAAGGAGGGCTCCTCCAGTCACGGCCAGAATTGCGATCATCACGGCAATGCCCCCTCCTTGGGGTGTGGGCTTGCAATGCGATGAGCGCGCATTTGGATGCGCCATGGCGATGCGACGGAGCAATGGTAGCGAAAGCAGGATCAGCGCGGCAGTGACGACAGCAGCCGCGGCGGTGATCAGACCTGATTGGGCTGCTGTTGGCACAATGCTCTCGTGTGTCGGGCGAACTTTTCCAGGGTCGGGCTATTCTGTGCGGCGTTATCGGCCAAAGCGGTGATAAAGTTCAACCGTCTGTCGGCCGATCGCCACAGCGGAGAATCGCTCAACAGCGAGTCGGCGCGCTGCCATGCCGTAGCGGGCGCGCAAAGTTGCTGAACGGGCAAGAGTATCAATCCGGTTTGCCAGCGCCTCGCAATCTCCAAACGGAGCCAGGAGGCCGGTTTCCTCGTGACGCACGATCTCCCGGCATCCGGGAACATCGGTGGCGACGAGGGGCCGACCGCAGGCGGCGGCTTCCAGCAGGCTTTTCGGCAGCCCCTCGCGCCGTGAGGGCAGAACGGCGATATGCGCTCGAGCCCACAGTGCTCCGATATCATCGACCCGGCCGAGCCAGGTGATCCCCGGTTCGCAATTCCAGGTGATGGCCTCGTCCTCCCCCACGGAGGTCGGATTGGCCGGGTCCGGTGTGCCTGCGATCAGCAATTCAAGGGGCAAGCCTTTCTCGCGTAAAAGTCGGAATGCATCGATCAGGATTCGAATGCCCTTGTCTTCTAAGAGCCGGCCGACGAAGGCGATCGTCACAGGGCCGTCCAGCTCTGGTTGCGGCCGCAGCGCATCGGTATCCACGCCGGATCCCGGGATGAGAGCCACTCGCTCTGGGGACATAGCGAGCTTTCGAAGGCTGTCGCGATCATCCGGATTCTGCACGAGGACAATGCGGTTGGGACGGTCGAAAAGCCAGCGCAGCAGCCCGACAACGAGCGGGCGCGACAATCTTGCGGTCCAGCGGGACGATATCAGCGTGAAGCCAAAGCCGGTGAGGGCGTTGATCCCACCCACTGACCTGCCAAGTGCTGCCAGCGAGCCCAAAACGCAGGCTTGCAGTGAAATATGATGAAATAGATCCGGCGTGATTGTGCGATGGACGCGCCGCAACGAAAGCACCGCTTTCAGTGTCGCGAGAGGGGAAATCTTGCCCCGCACGAACGGAATGGGATGAAGTGCAAAACCCTCGCGGATGATAGCCTCCGCCCCGTCGCTGACCCGGGTGGCCACGTGGACCTCAAAACCCGCCGCTTTCGCCGCGCGTGCCATCGGTAGGCGGTGCGAAAGGAAATACCAATCCTCTGTAACCACATAGAGCAGGCGCACCACAGGCTCCCAGGAGTATCAGGCTTAAGGCTGTCGGCCGATCACACTCCAGCTATAACCGTGGCGGTGGTAAGTGGAAATATCCAGCAGTCCCGCGTCCGCGAGCAATGCTACGGCTTCGTCTTGCGTGTAATATTTGGCGTAGGCGGGGTTGAGCTGGTCGTAAATGGTCAGATAGCGGACGCGTCGCGGTGAGCGTCCGATTACGTTGCGCGCATAGTCACCCAGTGGTACCGGCAACCAGCGGGCAAGCGCGATGTACACATCCAGCGCGACATTCAGGGCATGGCACAGTGCGGAGAGGAGGGCGTGGGGCAGCCGTGTGGTCAGAGCGCGCAGGGGCCTGGCGAATCGCAAATAGACCTCACTGCCCTCGTGGGCATACAGCCAGACGAACAGGAGGCCGCCCGGTTTCAGTGCCGCGCTGGCGGCCTGAACGACCGGAGCCGGGTCCGGAATGTGGTGAAGCACGCCGATCGAGACGACAATGTCGCGATCTCCGGAAGGAGGCAGCATCTCGCCCCGGCCATGCACATAGGTAATTCGCTCGGCACGCTCGGCCGTGTTGCGGCGCAGGGCCCGCATGGCCTCCGACGGTTCGACTGCGACGATGTGGGCGGCACCGGCGTCAAGAAGCATGTTGACGATACGGCCTGTGCCGCTGCCGATGTCGGCAATTTGCGCGCCCGCGATCGATGCGACCGGCAATAAGGGTTCGATGATGTCGGCTAACAGCTCGGTCGATCCATAATAGCCTGGATTGTCCGTGTAGCGCGTCCATTGATCGCCAAAATCACCGATGGTCTGCTGGGTCAGGTCATCGTTCGGGGATATGTTCTTCGCTGCTGAGCCGTTTGCGTTTGCCAAGGCGTGATCCTTCCCGTCAGCAGCAGCGTAAGGTGGCAGCAATGCGAAGGCGGAGGCGCCCGTTCGGCTTCGCCGGCTGCACGCTATGTCGCTTTGTCATCGGGCGCGATCGCGGGGGCCTGATCGCTGCCGTTGCGGCTCGGAATCTGAAGCATGATCTGTTTCAGGAGAACGGCAAGGAATCCCAGACACGTGGTCAGAACCGCCAGCATGATGTTGCCGACGCCGAGATAATACAGCGCATTCAGTGAGAAGATCGTTCCCATAAGAAAGCTGAGGAGCGCGCCGGCCACCAGGATCATGGCCAGGAGAAGAAAGGCCTTGAGCGGATTGAAGTAGATCACGGCCTCGACGATGTATTGCAACGTGCGTAACGAGTCTCGCAAAAGGCGAACCTTACTCCGGCCTGCTCGGTGATGATAAGCAATCGGGATATACCCGACAAAGCGACCGTTCATCATGTAGGCCAGGGTCAACGATGTGGTGAAGCTGAACGTGTCGCAGACATGATTGAAATGCGATGCGGCGGTATCTCTATCGAAGATTCTGAAGCCTGAATTGACATCCGGCACGCGTCGACCGGCGGCGTATTCCACCAGAAATTTCAACACGCGTCGCAGCGGTGCTTTGACCACGGATTCTCTATAGTATTCGCCGGTGCGCTGGCCGACGATCATGTCAAAGCCCTTGCGGAATTCATTCAGTAACGCCGGAATTTGGTCGACCGGGTAGGTCATGTCGGCGTCGGTAATGGCAATCGTCGCATGGCGTGCAGCGAGAATGCCGCGTTTGAGCGAATGACCGTAGCCGAGGTTGTGCGGATGGGACAACACTGTTGCGCCGGCCGCGCTGGCCTCATCGGCTGTTCCGTCAGTCGAACCGTCGTTGACGACAATAATCTCGAATTTCTCGATCCTCGCATCAATCAAAGTTTGCCGTACAGCGGATACGGTCGAACCGATGCCGCCACTCTCATTGTAAGCTGGAATGACGACGGAAATCACGAGCGGCGCACCGCGAAGACGACGGATTGTCCGAAGATGTTTCGCGTCACCGGGTTGATGAGACGTGAGATGGGCAAGATGTAACGGTCGAACAGCCGGACCTGACCGTTGACGGCGCTGTCATTCAGCGATTTGTGAGGCATGAACTTATTGACCCACCAGCCGAGCCCACCGATGGAGTTGAAGTACTCGTTGCGAGCCACGTGCGCCAAGCCGGCTGGAACAAGTTCGGCAAGCTGTGCACGGGTGTAACGGCGGTGGTGGCCGGCGAGGCGGTCAAGCGACGAATAGAGCGCTTCGAAGGCCGGCACGAACAGTAACAAGTGTCCGCCCGGCTCCAGTGCTTTAAGAAGATTAACCACGGCTTGGCGGTCGCTTTCAATGTGTTCAAGGACGTTGAGGCAGAGGATGGTGTCGAACCGCCCATGTCCGACCCGATTGGCGAAGTCGGGTGAGCCAATATCAGCCTCGATATACTCCCGATCTGGATGAGCTTGTCGAGCTTCGGCGACGGAAGCCGAATCAATATCGACACCGAGATAACGTTCAGGCGGAGGCAAATGATCCACGTAGCCGCCGTGGCCGATCCCGACCTCCAGGATGCGGCGGCCGACAAGGCCATCGAAAGCCTCAAGCACCCAGCGCGTATAATTAACGGCATCCCCGATGGCCGAAGAATAGGTGCCTGCACCGCTTGCGGTCGATGGTTGCATGACGTCAATCCATATCCAGCCAAGCCGATAGGGTCATCAAACCGAACAGCTTGAAGCCATTGTCTCGTCTGTGGGATTCATGCTCTTCCCACAGACGGTCAACCTCCTGTCGAGACACCCAATTGTCAAGTGTCGACGAGGCCAGCCGTTCGCGCGCGAAGGGCCTGAGCGGTCCAAGCAGCCAATGCGACATTGGCGCGTTGAAACCCAGCTTGCGACGGGCCAGAACGGCAGGAGGGAGCCGGTTCCGTTGGCTTTCCTTGAGAATGTGTTTGGTTCTCCTGCCTTTGAGTTTCCAGGATGAAGGAAGCGAGGCGGCCAGTTCCATGATCCTGTGATCCAGAAATGGTGCCCGCACCTCCAGGCCATGCGCCATCGCCATCCGATCGACCTTCACCAGGATGTCGTCGGCCATCCATGTGCGGATGTCGGTAAACATCGCCCGATTGAGAAAGTGAGTGCCCGGCACCTCCGCATAGGCAGCATGAGTGTCTTCGTAAAGGTCGCAAGCGGCAGCCAAGCGGACCTCCGGACGGAGAAGCTTCACTTGGTCATGGGTGTCAAAAATGGTGCGCCAGGCACCATGAGCGCCCGGCCAGCCATGGGACAAGCCGCGTAGGAAATGGCGGGCCTTATAGTCCCAACTCACCTTGTTGAACGAAACTGGCAAGAATTGGTCCGCCATTCGCGCCGCCGCGCGCCAAAAGGGGCCTGGAACGGATGCCAACGGTCGCGCCAGCCGGTCGGCAAGATAGGTTTCGTAGCCGCCGAACAGTTCATCGCCACCATCTCCCGACAAGGCCACGGTGACATGGCGCCGGGTGAAGCGGGACAGCAGCCACGTCGGCAGGGCGGAATTATCGGCCAGGGGCTCATCGGCGGCATGAACCGTGGCCGCTATCATGGCGGCGGGGTCCAGATCGAGCCGCTCTTCGGAATGGATCACGCCCAGCGCGTTTGCGGTCTGCCGGGCATCGTCGGCCTCATCGAAGCCATCAGCATCGAAGCCAATGCTGAAGCTCCGGACGTCGGCTGCGCTTTGGGTCATCGCGGCGACGATTGTGGCCGAATCGATGCCGCTTGAAAGGAATGCTCCGAGAGGAACATCGGAGACCATCCGCATGCGTGTGGCATCGTCGATCAGTGCTCGTAACGCCTCCTCGGCCTCTGCCTCGTTGCGAAACCCGTGATCGCGGCCGTAATGTGGCGCGAGCGTCCAATAGGGTCTGATCTCGAGGCGCCCATCGGCGTCGACCGTCATGGTGGAGGCGGGGGGCAGCTTGCGTATGGCCGCGTATAATGTCCCGTCCCCCGGAACGTAGTTGAACGCCAGATATTTGGCGAGGCCCGATGGATCGACGTCCCGGCTTACATCCGGGTGGCGACGAAGCGCGCGTGGTTCGGATGCGAAGACGAAGCCGGCTGATGTCTGAGCATAGAAAAGCGGCTTTTCGCCTGCACGGTCGCGAGCAAGGAACAGGCGTCGCTGTCTGAAATCCCATAGGGCAAATGCGAACATCCCGTTGAAATATTCAACACACGAGGGTCCGTGGCGTTTGTAGGTTTCGAGAATCACTTCGGTGTCGCTTCGCGTACGGAAGCGGTGGCCGTGCCGCTCCAGGTCGTCACGAAGTTCGCGGAAATTGTAGATTTCGCCGTTGAAGATCAGGACGCAGGAGCCGTCCACGTCATGCATGGGCTGATTGGCCGTCTCTGCCGTATCGATAATCGACAGCCGGCGGTGACCCAATCCGATCATGCCTTCGATGTGCATTCCCGCCGCGTCGGGGCCACGGTGCGACAGGGCATCGGTCATCGATTGGAGAATATCCGAATCGATGATGCCCGTGGGACTGAGCCAGCCGACGATCCCGCACATCCGTTCTGGTTCCTTTCGTGGTCGAGAAATCCAGGCTGTTCGGGATTGATCGGCCACCCAAAATTTCTAGGATGCGTCGCCGCAGGCCAACCCTCCAATCTTGGATTGAACCATTGCGTCAGACCGCGCAAGCCGTGTCTATGAAAGCTCCTGCTGTCATCCACGATAGGCGATCCAGCCATGTCTGGTGGGTGGTCGTTCTACTTGGCGGATGCGCCATGGCGGCATTTTCGTCCGTGCTAGCGATACCGCCACTGATGAGCCCCGATAGCGGCGGATATCTCAATTGGGAGCCGATCCGAACACCGGGATATCCGGCTTTCCTGTGGGCGATAGGGTGGCTAAGCCCCAGTTTCGCGGCGTTGCCCTACGTTCAAATGGGGTCGCTGGTGGCGGGCGCGGCATTTTTGGCTCAGGCAGGAGCAAGACTTGGCAGCGCGTGGTGGATCTGGACTTTGATGGGCCTGGGGATCGTCGGGAATCCCCGCCTTTGGCAACTCGCCTGGCAGATGCAGACAGAAGCCATGTTCGTGACCCTCACCATGGTCTTTATGGGCTGTATTGCTATGGCGCTTGCGCTACGTCCGAAAGGGCAACGCTGGTTAATCATTGCAAGTCTCGCCCTTGGTGCGACCATCCTCGTGCGGCCGGTCGGTTATGCTCTCCTTGGCGTTGCTCCTCTTGTGGGTTTGCTTTGGCGGGGCCATCGGCGGACTGCCGTCGCCGCGGCTACGCTGCCGGCGATTGCGATATTGCTGGCGATCAGCACATGGAACTGGGTGCACAAGGGTTATTTCGGCACCCAAATTTTTGGCGGGACCAATATCGTGGGTCAGGTCGCTCTACTGGTTCGGCCCGATATGGAATTTCGGGATCCAGCCACGGAGGTTGCTGCTGGACGCATTGCTGCTGGATTAACTCACATCAGAGAGCATCTGCCTTGGGATATGCAGTCCTGGCGACTCTACTACTGGATGACCACCTTCGCCTACAATCCCGCTCTCTATGACTATGCCCTGCCTGCCATACGAGATGCCGTCCAGCAAAGTTTCAGACAGTTTTCCTCTCCGATCGAAAGAGCCAAGCAGGAAAACGCCCTGGGATGGGCTGTCGCATTGGGGACGATCCGGCAATCGCCGTATGGCTATATCCATCACGTCGCAGTCCATTTCGTCTCTCTTTGGATGCTGCCGACCATTTCCTCGCAGAGCGAGGCCGCGCTGCTGCGTGCGACTTTCTGTGATGAGGCTTTCAAGGGTTTCTATTGTTCAGGGCAGGTGAACGCAATCAAGCTCGAACTGTCCGAATCGATCTTGAAGACCAAGGATACGCTGATGCTCATGGCGATGCTGGCCTCCTTCGTGCTGATCGTCGTCGTGGCGCTATGGCCAGCGGCGCCACTGCCCCTGACCTTCTCGGCGGTTGCTGCGCTTTGCGTTCATGCCAACCATCTTCTGGTCGCCTTGGTCGAGGCGGGACTCTTCCGTTATGCACTGTCCATGTGGCCGGCTCTGCTCGTCATGATGGCAGGTACGGCGGCTTGGATGTTGTCAACCGCGAAGGATTATTTTGAAAGGCGGAGCCGGTTGGCGAGCGCTTGACGGCTTCCCGGGGTTGGAGCGCTGCCTCGCCTTGATCATTTGAACAAAACTAGAACATTCGGCGGCCAAGTTCATCGTTGGAATGCTTGCATGCACGTGCGTCCAACGCCTATGGATGGCTGCATGCAAAGTGCCAACATGAATATCCGCTCTTTCTTGGCGCGGACACGCCGCACGGCCGCGCGTCTGATGGGGGCCGGCGCACGGCCCTCTGCTCCGTCGGATCCGATGGCAGAAAACCGGCGCATTCTGGAGAATCAAAGCGAAAAGGCCCAAGCCGCAGGAATCGACCGCCTGATGGTCTGGCTGAGTTTCGATTGCGACACCGATCGCGATGCTGAGGCGGCCGAGAGAATCGATCCTTGGCTGCGGGAGCGGGGGATTCACGGGACTTACGCCGTACCGGGTGTCCAAATCGAGCGTTCCGCCGAGAACTACCGACGGCTGGCTGCGGCCGGGGCGAGTTTTATGAACCATGGGTATCAGCCGCATGCAGAATGGCGCGGCGACCGCTATCACCCCATCACGTTTTACGACCAGATGGCCGAGGCCGATGTCGTGGAAGATATCCGGCTGGGCCATGAGGCAGTGAAGCGTGTTGTCGGCATTGCGCCGCGGGGCTTTCGGGCGCCGCACTTCGGGTCCTTTCAGTCTCCTGAGCAACTGGCGCTCGTTCATCGGGAGGCGGTCCGGCTCGGCTATTTCTATTCGTCGACCACCGTTCCTCAGTTTGGACTCGATCACGGGCCTATGGCGCAGGTCGGTGGATTGTATGAATTTGCATTGTCCGGTTCATTGCGTGCGCCAACTTTGATTCTTGATTCTTGGTGTCATCTCGAAGACAGGGCGCAATACCGTCTAGCCGATGCTTATTGTGAGATGCTGGTCGAAACCGTCGAGTTCATGCTCAGTCGTAATCTCCCCGGTCTTTTGTCGCTCTATGTAGACCCCGCGCATGTCGATAAGCAGGCCCCATTCCTGCGGGCAATGGATTTCCTCCATCGGAAGAACATCGTGAGCGTGCGCCCTGAAGACCTGCTCCCATATGACGGCAGTCCGCGTCTGGTCGATACGCCGGTTTGGAATTAACCACCCATGTGCGGCATTGCAGGCTATGTCGATCTCACCATCGGAGGTGAGAAGGGACGCGAGCGCCTCGTTCGGATGCTCGAAGCGATTCGTCATAGGGGGCCGGACGATAGCGGCCATATCATTGACGGGCCGGTCGGGCTCGGCATGCAGCGCTTGTCCATCGTCGATCTTGAGGGCGGTGCTCAGCCGATGTCGAGCGCTGATGGCCAGATCACACTCGTCTACAATGGCGAAATCTACAATCATGCTGAGTTGCGGGCGAAGCATGAAGGTGGAGGCCGGCGCTTTTCGACCTCTTCTGATACGGAAGTGCTATTGGCGCAATATGAGCGCCATGGCCTGAGTGGTCTTGATGCGCTCAACGGCATGTTCGCTGCTGCGATCTGGGATCGGCGTTCGCAAGAGGTTCACCTGATTCGCGATCGTATGGGCGTTAAGCCAATTTATTATTTCAGCGACGGTACCCGTCTTCTTTTTGCTTCGGAGCTTAAGGCTCTGATCGCTTCGATGTACTCCTCGCCGCAGATTAATGGGCAGGCGATTTGGGATTTTTTGACATTTCGCTATGTTCCGGCGCCTCAGACAATCTGGGAAAATGTCTTCAAGCTTCCTCCCGCACACGTCTTGACAGTTCCGGTGTCATCGCCGGTAGCGGTCCCGCGTCGGTGGTGGGACATGCCTTACGTGTTGGACGAGGTGAAGAGGCCAGGACCCAGAGATGGCTTTTCTGAACTGTTCGTTGATGCTGTGAACCGGCGTATGGTGGCAGACGTTCCGGTGGGGATATTTTTGAGTGGAGGTCTCGATTCCAGCGCCGTTGCGGCGGCCGTTGATCGACGCCGATTTCCAGACTTGAAGACCTTTTCTGTCAGCTTGGAATCAACTGGTGAGGACGATGAGCGGACTTATGCGCGGATGGTCGCGGATCATCTTGGCACCGATCACCATGAGGTCTTCGTATCGGAAAGTCAGTTCGCCGATTGCCTTGCGGATTTGCCTTGGCATACGGACGAGCCGTTGGCGGATGCCACTTGCGTTCCCGTCCTCTTCCTAGCGCGGGCGGCGCGACGGGACGTCAAAGTCGTACTTTCAGGGGAGGGCAGCGACGAGATACTCGCTGGCTACACCTTCGATGCGGTGCGCCAGATGTGGGACGCTGCGGAATCCGTATCGTCTCCACCGCCCAGTGTTTGGCGAAAAATGGCAGCGATGTTCGGCGCTTGTGATCATTCGCCGACGAAACAGCTAATAGATCAGCGACGGGTCGAGGTCCCGCTTCACATCACCAACTATCTTTCGAGCGATGAAAAGGGTCAACTGTTCAAGAACAGCGTGTCGTTCCGAGATAGCGTGGATGTTCTTCGTCGAGATATCCGGCGGGTGGTCGACGATGATCCGTTGCACCAAAGCCTCTATCTTTATTGCCAGAATTGGCTCGTCGAAGACCTTCTTATGAAAGCCGATAAGATGACCATGGCTGCTTCGCTTGAATTGCGTACGCCATTCCTGGATTATCGGCTCGTCGAATGGGCCGCGCGTGCCCCGGTTGATGCGAAACTCCGACCGCTGCCAGGCAAGGGCTACGAAACGAAATCGGCGTTGCGCAATTACGCGCGCGCTGTTCTGCCAATAGAAATTATTGAGCGGCCTAAAAAGGGATTTCCTGTTCCGGTTTATCGCTGGCTGTCGGGGCCACTACGAGCTTTGGCGATGGATAATCTGACAGGGCCGTCGGCGCGCCTCTCTGCTTGGTTGAACCCGGCCGCGATTCGCCCTCTTGTGGAGCGTGGGACTTCGGAACAAGCGTCCGAGAGGGATCGCCACCTCGTTTGGAATCTCCTGGTCCTCGAGCTTTGGTTTCGTCGGTGGATTTGATGCAGGACCGTGTTCTCTTTTTATCATGGTGTCCTCCCGATCTTCTCAGGCCAAGAGCGATTCAAGTTGGGCGGGCCGCCAAGGCTATTGCTGCGCGCGGCTGGAAACCGGATCTGGTCTGTGCGGCTTTGGATTTGAGATTGGAAGATGATCTGGTCGATGCTGATCTTCTAGGTGTCTACGGTCGTTTCTTTGGTCAGATCGAGAGGATTCCGGATTCCAACTTTGGGCCGCGCGCGGAGGCTGATCAGATTGCAGATCGACCATCAGGCTTTCTAGCGCCGTTTTCAGCCAACAGGCAGTCCGTCTCTTGGTCGCAAGGAGCGGCAGATGCCGCACTGCGTCGTATCCGTCGCCATGATATTTCGGTGCTGATATCTTTTGGCCAGCCGTGGGCCAGTCATATGGCCGCGCTCGCTGTGAAGCGCCATCGACCTGGCATACAATGGGTGGCTCATTTCAGCGATCCATGGACCGATAATCCGTATCTCAGGCTTTCCGATGAAGCATTCGAGGCGGCGCGCGCGGATGAGCGTGCGATTGTAGAAGCGGCGGATGCGCTGGTTTTTGTGACCCAGCAGACTGCGGATCTCGTCATGGCGAAGTACCCGGAGGATTGGCGCTCCAAGGTGCGAACCATTCCTCATCTCCTTGATGACGACGTGCTGGCGAGGGTGAAACCAGTTCCACGAAATGATCGTCGTGTTCGGCTGGTTCACGCCGGCAGTCTTTACGATGGTCAACGAGCGCCAATTGGTTTGTTCGATGCATTGCAGCGACTGCGCGTCGGAGGTGTCAGGCCGGAACAGTTGGAGATCCGCTTTGTTGGTGACATGCCGGCTTCGCTTGCAAGACACATTTCAGACATGGGGCTGGCCGAGTACGTATCCTGGACGACGTCTCTATATTATCTTCCAAGCCTCGCGGAGATGCTTGCGGCAGATGCAACAATGGTCATTGATGCGGCGTTTGAAACAAGCCCTTTTCTTCCAAGCAAGATTATCGATTATCTGATGCTGGATCATCCTATTGTTGGATTGACTGGAAATTCGAGTGCGACCGCAGCGTTGCTTTCGGAGATTGGTTATCCGGTGGCTGAGCCGCTTGATGTTGTTTCTATCGTTCGCCTGCTCCAAAAATTTCTTTCTGAAGAGCGGGGCATAATGATGACGGATTCTCATCGGACAGCGCGTGAATCCTATAGCCTTTCGACGGGTGGTCGGCACTATACCTCTCTGTTTCAGTCATTGTTGCGTGAGGACAGATCGGCATGAAGATTGATCTGATCGCTGGCGCTCGTCCAAATATGATGAAGATCGCGCCGCTTTATCGGGCGCTACGGCATACGAGCGGAGTGTCGCTGCGGTTTGTTCACACGGGACAGCATTACGATCGAGAGATGTCGGGTGCTTTCGTGGATGATCTGGGTTTGCCACAGCCAGATGTTTTTTTGGATGTTCGCAGTGGCAGTCACGCCGAGCAGACAGCGCGTGTGATGTTGCGTTATGAGCCGTATTGCAGGAAAAATTCTCCTGATCTTGTTGTGGTAGCGGGGGATATCAATTCAACTCTTGCTGCAGCTCTGACAGCGAAGAAATGCGGCATCGCTGTCGCTCATCTTGAGGCGGGATTGCGCAGCGGCGATCGAACCATGCCGGAAGAATTGAATCGGTTGGCCACCGATTCCATTAGTGACATTCTGTGGACACCGTCGCCTGACGCGGATGCCAATCTCCTGCGAGAGGGTCACAGCGCGGATCATATAACATGCGTTGGAAACGTTATGATCGATGCTTTTGAGATGGTCGCTGAACGGATAGCTGCTGCCGGCGTTCCTGATAAGCTCGGTCTCGAACCCAGTTCGTATGCCGTTGTGACCTTGCATCGCCCCTCCAACGTGGATGATGCATCGCGTCTTGCGGCCCTGGTTTCCGAATTGCGGAAATGCGCCTCATATCTTCCTATTGTTTTTCCGCTTCATCCGCGCACCCGAGCCCGCCTGCTGGCCACAGGATTGATCGATGCGTTTGATGGAGAGAGGATGCGTGCTGTCGAGCCGATGGGCTATGTCGACTTCATGTCCCTCGTCGGAAGCGCGCGACTGATAATAACGGACTCTGGTGGTCTGCAAGAAGAGGCCACCTATCTTGGTCTTCCATGCATTACCGTGCGACCAAACACGGAGCGTCCCATCACATTAACGATGGGGACCAACGTTCTCGCGGAGCCTGAAAATCTCGTCCATCATTTGAATGAGAAGCTGGCGGGGAAAGTTGAGCGCCCCGTGATCCCACTTTGGGATGGTGCCGCGGCGGAGCGGATCGCTTCCGATATCGTTCGCCGCTTTCATTTGAACCCGGCCAGCGCAACATGATGTCGGAATTGAATGAGGCGGAGGCGGTGGCTGGGGCTGTCGATAGCGCGCTTGACCAGATGAGGGTTCGACAGGCGATCGTGATCGTGCCAGCGTTATGCCCCGGGAATGTCGTTAATGCTATTCGGCAGAGTCCTCGCGTGGCTGATGTTCTCGTTTCTGCTGCTCCCAAGGGAAATGGCGAGGACGGGGTAATCGCGTCGGATGGTGTGGCTTGGAGTCGACCCAGCATTGCGGCGGATGCTCTTCTGGTGGTTGGTGGCCTCAACAGCATCCGGCCGGGAGCACTTTTGACGTTTGCCAAGTGGGGCTACTGGAGGATCGGCTTTGTCGATCCGGCAACTCATCGGTTTGCATGGAAGGCGTGGTCAGTCCTGCTTGTTCGAAAAGCGTTGGTCGGAGTTTACAATCGATCCGAGACCGTTCGTCGGTTTCTTCCATGGATGCGCAATCAGATTGTTCACCCAGTATACGGGATTGCTGGAAATCTGTTTTTCTGGCGAGCCCTGCGTCATGTGCCATCTCAATCCCGCGACAACTCAAAAGGACCTGTTCTGCTGGTGATTGGTACGCTTGGCGCTGGGGGGTCTGAACGACAGGTGGTCAATACAGCGTTGGGTCTCAAGGAGCGCTATGGTCTCGAGCCGATTGTGGCATGTCTTAATTTGAGCGGCGAGGCAGCGACATTTTATCAGGACGCTTTGGAATCTTGTGCAATTGAATGTATTGATTTGAGTGTGGTTGGATCTACGCCTGATGCTGCCGGGCGGGCGCGTTCCTTGTCCCGTGTGGGTATCGCGCTTCATCCAAACGATGCTGGTCAGATCGGTGGATTGCACTCCATCATGGAGCGGTATCGGCCTGCTGTCGTCCATTCGTTTCTCGATCAGGCGAATGTTAAAGCTGGCCTTATCGCTTTGATCTGCGGTGTTCCCCGGATCGTTCTCAGCACGCGTAGCGTCGCGCCAGACAATTTCTGGAAGAACGTGGAGCATCTGCGTTTCGCTTATCGCCGGTTGTTGCCCTATCGATCAGTGGTCATGTGTAACAATAGTCAGGCAGGAGCCGACGATTACAGGCGCTGGCTATCATTGCCGAGGCTCCACATGCCGGTCATCCCGAACGGCATAGACCTATCCGCATTTGAACCTCAGCCGGACCGCGGTGATGATTTTCGGCGCGCGCTGGGTGTTCCGCTTGATGCGCTGGTGGTCGGTGGTGTCATGCGATTTACGGAGGAGAAGCAGCCCGAATTATGGGCAAGGGCAGCCGTCGAGATGTCGCGTCATCGAGCCGACATTCACTTTGTTTTGGCGGGTGATGGCCCCTTACTGGCTGAAGTCAGGCAGATTTTCGAGCGCGCTCGTATCATGGCGCGTGTGCATATTCTCGGCCGTATAAGAGATGTCCAGACCGTTTATCGAGCGCTCGATCTTTTCCTTCTGACATCACGCAAGGAAGGATTGCCAAACGCGCTTATAGAGGCGCAAGCGGTCGGGGTTCCCGTGGTGACAACTCCAGCCGGCGGAGCCGGGGAAGCGTTGGAGCATGGTTTAACTGGTTACATCATCGATGGTGATGACCCCCGAGCTGTTGCCAAGACGTGTTTGAGTATTCTGAACGACGATGCCTTGCGAGCGTCAATGGGAGGGGCGGGGTCGAATTGGGTTCGTGAAGGCTTTGCCCCGGAGAAAATGCTTAAAGAGGTTGTAGCGCTATACGGACTTTAGCAGACCAGTTAGGGCATTGCCTTATGACGATCGAGCCATGCCTGTAGGGTGATGATTGTCCACAGCGGATATTGCCAATTCTCGCGCCCCTCAAGATGGCTCGCCCAACGTGCGCGAATGAGCGTGGGGTTCAACCCCGATCGACGCAATGCCTCTTCTGAGAGCCAGGTTTCGGCCCAGTCGCGGAGCGGTCCGCGCAGCCAGTGATCAATTGGAACTCCGAAGCCCATTTTCGGGCGATCAATCAAGGACTGCGGCACAAATCGCGCTAAAAGGCGCCGTAGCAGCCATTTGCTTTGACCGTCCCGCACTTGCATAAATCGAGGAAGCTGCCAGGCAAAAGCAACCACGCGATGGTCGATCATTGGGACACGGACCTCAAGCGAAACCGCCATGGATGCCCGATCCACCTTTGTGAGGATGTCATCTGGCAGATAGGTCAATGTATCGATGTACTGCAATTGGGCCATGTAATCGCCAGCAATCCGCTGTATCGAGGGATCGGTCACTATCGTCGGCGGTTCCGCCTGTCCGCTCAGGTCCTGTGGACTATGCCAATGGCTCAACATCTGGAGATAAAGACGGTTATTATCGTCGCCCAGCATATCCCGCAGCCGGCTGACCTTGTGGCCCAACCCTTCTGGACGCCAGCGTGGCGGGATCGCTCCCGCAACGATATCCCAAGCGCGTGTCGGAATGGGTTCCAACGCACGCGCAGCAAGACGTCGTAGAGCAGGTGGTACGCGATTGAATTGCGGTTGCAGCGCAGCAGCATGAAAATAGCGGCCGTAGCCGCAGAATAATTCATCGCCACCATCTCCCGACAGGGCCACGGTGACATGGCGTCGAGTCATCTGCGAAACGAGGAAAGTGGGAATCTGTGATGAATCAGCAAATGGCTCATCGTAAATTTCGGGCAGCCGCGGGATGACATCACGTGCCTCGCTCGGGGTGACATAAAGCTCCGTGTGCTCGGTATGAAGATGATTGGCGATTGCCGCAGCATGTTGTGCTTCGTCATAGCCTTGTTCGTGAAAGCCGATGGAAAATGTGCGTATCGGCCGGGCACTCGCCTCTTGCATGAGCGCGACGATGGTGGACGAATCGATGCCGCCGGATAGAAACGCACCAAGCGGGACATCCGCGACCATTCGTCGGCGCACGGCATCTCCGAGTATAGCGTGGAGGGCGTTTTCCGCCTCTTGATCATCACCGCGAAAAGGATTGGCGCGCGCAGCTTTAACAACTTCATTCAATTGCCAGAAGGCGATGGTGCGCGGCTCTTCTTCCGGCGCTACTGTGAGCATGGTTCCCGGCGCCAACTTATGGATGCCGCGATAAATGCTTAGAGGGCTGGGGATATATCCGAATCGTAGGTAGGAGGAGATCGCCTGAGGATCGGTTTCAGCCGTCCAGCCTTGGTGCGCGCGCAGCGCCTTCAATTCCGACCCAAACACCAACAGGCCGTCAAAGCGTCCCCAATAAAGGGGCTTGATGCCAAGTCTGTCGCGCACAAGCCAAAGGCGCCGGTCTTGCGTATCCCAAACGCAGAGGGCGAACATGCCGATGAAGCGAGGAATGGCCTTTTCGACGCCCCATTCGGCGCAAGATTCAAGGATTACCTCAGTATCGGAGTGGCCGCGGAATCGATATCCCAACGCCTCGAGTTCAGCGCGAACCTCCGGAGCGTTATAAACCTCCCCATTGTAGGAGATTACATAACGATTGCAGGCCGATTGCATTGGCTGTGCGCCAGCCTCGGATAGATCAACAATGGATAGGCGTCGATGGCTTGTTGCGAAGCCAGCACCAGCATCGGTCCAAACACCTGATGCGTCAGGGCCCCGATAAGTGATTGCATCGGCCATGCGTTTGGCCCAGCCCGCCAGGGCGTCGGCGCTCGCAGGCTTAAAGGTGACGAAACCAGCTATGCCGCACATGGCAAGGACGTTTCTGTTCCGACGTGCCGCCTGGAGTTACGATCCGGACTGTGCCGAGCGCTCGAAAACGAATTCACTGCAAGCTTCGCCGGTGCGGATGTTCGTGAGGCGGAAGCCGCGCTTTTCCATCATGTCAACGACGTCCTTATCCGCCACGAACTCCATGGGCCATCCTCCGAGCCAGTCACGGATATCGGCAAAGAAGCTCATGCCACGCGTCAGCCTGTGTCGTAGCATTCGATAGGCTACAACGGGGAGCCTCAGAGGATTACGGTGCATGACATAGACCCAAACGTACCACCATTCCATCCGGCGACGCTTGGCCTCACCCGCTTCATTGTACTCTCGCTTGATCCTTAGCCAGAAGTCCGGATCAGTCTGAACGTCAGAAGAGTAGAGCGCGATATAAAACGTTCCTCCGTCAGCCACCGTTCGTTGTGCGTTTTCGAGCGCTTTCCACACATCGCCTGTGTGGTGAAGGACGCCCCAGGAATAGACGAGCTGCCGACGGCCGAGTCCTTCCATATAGGCCGTGTCCAGCGCGTCGCCTCGTTCAACCGTCCAGTTGGCTGGTCCTCCGGCATGGCGCCACATGGTCTTCGTGGTTTCCACCGAATCCGGATCGTAATCGAAACTGTGGATACGCGTGGCTCCAGCCTCATAAGCGGCCAGGGAATGAAGTCCGCTACCGCAACCGATATCGAGAAAATCGACGCCCTTCAGATCCTCCCGATTGAGCAGGCTCAGCATATGCTTGCGGGCAATATTCACCCGCTCCTGCGAAAAGCTTTTCCGGGCGAAGCGCGACCAGTTTTTTCCGAATTCGTATCGCATTGGCCGGCTGGCGGGAGTGGACATTTCGGAGCCTTATCAAGAGATTGTGCAGAAAGGGTTGCTTACCGCTTTCTGCCCGGAGAGGCCGGCGAGGTCAACGCGTTCATTAAGGACGCCCCGGCCGTCAGCGCTTGCGGTGATGGTGACAATCTGTCGAAATGAGCATCCATGGGCGTTCAAATCCGCGTGGCGCCCTCCGTGGGCTCCCGGCAGACTTGGTGCGTGGGGCTCAGAATAAGCCCCAATTGGCCAAAAGCGGATGCATTTTGGGGGGATTTTGACCAAACAGAAGCGTGGTAGCTATCCGAATGGGTGGTGGGCGATGTTCCCGCTGTTTGGGGCACGGCTTCTCGCTCGGATCTTAGGTGCTTCGAAACTTGTGTTGGCGGTGGTTCAGCGAGTTGCCGCCGGTCGATGGCTCTTGGCGGCGTCTATTTTTTTTCTGGTCTTTGGCTATCTGGCAGCCGGGCTGGAGCAGCACCGCGAGATCTCTGTCGATCCTCAGGCAATCCGGGCAATTTCAGGATTGGCCTATGAGTACGATTTGCCGCGATGGCTTCCCAGAGGGGACACGTCTAGGCAACCGGCCCGTTCCCGCCTGCAATTATACGAGAATGGAATGTTGTTGGGGCCTGCGCATGTTCCTCATGCCGACATTGCGGCGTTGGGGCATGGTCGCTATTCCCACTGGCAGCATACTCTGCAGTTTTCATCGCTGGATGGGACAGATCCGGCCTCTAATGGGCGAACCTATCGAATCGCCGTGCCTGTTGCCCTTGTAGGTGCTGCCGGATTGTATTTGCTGATTCTTGGCCTGATGGGGGTTATGGTTGCAGCGGCTGTCCGTAACTCTCGTCGCCTTACATTTCCACTCACGCTACTGGCAGTTTTTGGTGCCGTAATGGCCACTGCCGGACTTGCCACAATCATGTTGGGCGTGAGGACATTTCCTTCGCTCAACCTTTTGGCGGGTATCAGTTTTCGCGAGCCTTTAGGGACATTATTGCCGCATGATCTAACGGTGCTTTTAGGGTTGGGCTTAGTTGGTACAGTTGTAGGTTATTATCTATTCGCAACCCGGGGAGCGTGGCTGGGCCTATATATTGCCATTTCTATCGGTACTTGTCTTATCGCTAACTTGGCTCTTCTTGCATCGGCCCCATTTTGGGCGGTGTTTGTTCCTGACAGTCTGACCTATTTTAATCTCAATTCATGCCGCACGCCGGGATATTTTGGCTTTCTAAGCTTCTTCTGGGGCTATGATCCACGCTGGCTGGTCGTCGCACAGATCAATCTTGTTCTAATGTCTTTTCTTGCCGTATCGGTAGCGGTTGCATGGGTCACCTGTTCGATTGGGGCCGGCATCCTGACGTTGTTATTGGTACCTTTCTTAAATCAGTTAATCGCGAGTTCCTTCCAGATTGTAACGGAGCCGCTATTCGCATCGATGATTGGTTTTGCTGCGGCAAGCGCAATCGTCTATGCGCGAACGCCGCGCTCGATATTGGCGCTTGGCTGCGGATTGGCCGTGGCTGCCGCAGTTTTTATCAAACCTATTGCTCCCGTTTTTCTGATAGCAATTGCATTCCTTTTATTGCGTCCTGCTAATAAAATCGCGCTGAAAGCAACTCTCTTGTTGGGGCCAGGGCTGTTATCCCTGGCGCTGCTATCGGGCTATGCCCGTTTTCACTATGGAAGCTGGGCTCCTACAAACTTTTCCGGACTGTCGTTGGTCGGGCATGTGGGCTGGGGCATCCGAGCGGACAATCGATCATCAAATCCACGATTATCGCAAGAAATCGAATCCCGCTTGCGCCCCATAGTCGAGGCGTGGCCGTCCCCGCTCAAGCTCGATGACTATGTCTCAGCCACAGTCAATGCCTACAATCTAATGTTATGGACGCATATAGCGCCGATAGCCTGGAAATACTCGCCGAAGCCCGCGATCAAATCGAGGTGCCCAAAGGAGTTCAATGATCTTCTGCTGACGCTTTCGGGCGAAGCCATTTCGAGATATCCGCTGCGGTATGCAGCCCATGTGGTCGCCCATTTTTATGGACTGTGGGCGCTGGTTGCCGAGGATGTCCCATGGGACGCCTCGGCGAGAATACAAAGAAGATTTGCGATGGATCGTCTGAGAGAGCAGGGGGGTACTTATCTTCCGAAGTCGTGGCTGCCCGAACCAAGCCTCGCAGAGGCCATCGAGGCGACCGATCAAAAATTTGGAGACAAGATCTTTATCGCTGATCTCATCATGATGCGGCTCCCCTTGCGGACCATTGGTCTTTGGTTTGGCATCATGTCGCTTTTTCTTTGCATCGCGGCAATATGGATGCGGAAATTGTCGCCACAAATAGCGGCTCTTTGCATAACGGCCCTCATCATCAACGCGTATTTCGGTGGGCACGCGCTGTTTCAGGTCGCGCTGTCACGCTATTCCGGTGCGGCATCCATTGTCGTGGCGGCGTTCGTTGCTCTGTCGGTCTATACACTTTTTAAGATGATCCGCAGGACCGCTGATCAATCAATGGTACGGGCTTCAGAGAGATCATGATTTTCCGGCAATCACATACAATGACGATGCTTGGCGGGGAATGAAGGCGCGGCCGAAAAGCTCAAACGCATCATCCACCCATTTGTGTTTTCGGATTCGTCCGTCCAATTGCCAGTCAGGTGGCCCCCAGCCGATGTGCTTAATTTCGCTCACGGCAAGACCAGCTTGTGTCATGCGAGATGAAATCAGATTGTCCGTGTAAAAGTGGACGTGATCCGTGGTGGCGCGGGTTTCGGGGGCGCGGCGGTAAGCGAGTTGCCACCACCACGCCCCCTCGTTTGGTGTGCCGACGATGGCGATGCCCCCTGGACGCAAAATGCGGTGAACGGTGCGCAGTGCGGCAACGTCGTCGGGGATATGCTCGATGACGTGATTAAAATAAACAATGTCGAATGTACCATCCGCGCACGGATAGTCGAGAATATCGGCGAGGAACAAATTGGCGTTGGCAGATCGATGCTTCGCCCGGGTCAGACGAACCAGACTGTAATCGCTTCCGTGAACTTCTTCGGCAAAATCCGATAGCCAGCCAAGATGACCGCCATCGCCGCAGCCAAGGTCGAGCAGGCGAGAAACACGTGCAACTCCCATGGACTTCAGATGGCGCTCAATCACTCCGGTTACGTATAGGCGGCGTTTGCGCAGGTGATGGCGCCATGGGCTTGCTTGTTCTGCAGGCTGTTCCGTTTGGTACCAGCACGGATTGACGGTGCGCGCCTCGTCGATGGTTGCTCGATGCGCGCTCCAGTCCCGTACCAAGACTGGAATTCCATCGATCAACGGATATTCTGCGCCGCAGCTTTGGCAAACCAACGTTTGTTCTGTGTTGGCGAAACTCGAACTGTTGCAAGCCAAGCATTCAAGGATGGACGGTTGAAGGGCCATAGGTCAACCATTGCGGAAGCGAGAAAACAGCCGCGAAAGAGGGGATGGAACGGGGGGTGTGGAAGGTGGCGTGTGATCGGAACTGGGTGCTACCAATTTCTTTCGCGCGCGGTGCGTCCGATAAAGCTCGCCACCAAATTTTGATTTGAACTGTGTCAAGCCAACTTGCTTGCCTTCACGAACGTCGAAGAAAACCTCGCCAATTTCATAATGTCGATCGCCTCGCATCTTGGCTGCCCGGATGGAGTGCCACATGAGAAGATAGTTGATGCCGTACTGGAGAGAATCTGTGGTCCCGCATCCCGTATGATACAAGCATCCCCCCTGAAGTGTTGCGTCGTTATGATAGGCCTGAGGCTGACCTTGCGGGTTGAGGCCAGCCCATAAGACAGCATGATTTACTGAAGCTATTTCTTCGGCAATGCCAGAAAAATAGCTCTTTGGATGCGGCTCGACGCCCGTCCGACGGTAGGTCTCAACATGCAGATTGTAATAGCTGTCGAGATGCTCTCGCCAATTGACCTGGACGGCACGCCAGCCTTGACGTTCAGCTTTTCGAATCTCCTGGCGGGCGTTCGCAGAGAGGTTGGACCATAGATGAGTTTCATCGACTGTTAAGTCTATAACCAAAGCATTGCCGCTCCTCTCCTCATATCCGAGGGGAAAAAACGGATTTACGCCGCGTATGTTCTCGATATTGGTCCGAACGATCGCGGGAGAACCTACAATCAATTCGCTCGCGCCAGCATCCTGACCGATCTGCTCTGCATGTGTCATAAGACGCTTGAGAATGCTACGTCGCTCTTCCGAAGGCAGTCCCTCAGCCAGCATAGGCCCGACCCAACCCCAGCCGCTCGACGCGGCGACGCCCGCGCGGTTTAGATGCAGCGGCATGATGGCGACGCGGCGCCCATTTTCGCGCATCTCGAACGACAGCGGCTGTAGGCCCCACTCCTCGACGCGCTCGATCAAGCGTTGCCAACCCGACAGGCCCCACACCCAGCCGTCTGGGGAGGTCCGCACAAAGTCATCCCAGCCTGTATCGGCGTGAGGATCAATGGGACGGTACTCGGCCATCGGCTTTCTGCATCACTCGTCGATATACTTCGACATATTTAGCCGTGGTCACGGCGGGGTCCCAGTGTCGTTTCGCGTATTCAAACGCGCGGCGCCCGAGGGTCTCGCGTGCGGATTGGTCGTCCGCGAAGGAGGACAGAGCACGATAATAGCCTTCAACGCTCGATTCGACGAAATGCACGATGTCTGCGTCCGCTAATTCCGGCACAGGCGGACCATGACGTCTGTTGATCACGACGGGAAGTCCGGTCAGCAGAGCTTCGAGGACGGATTTGTTAATTTCCCAATACTCGGTGTGCACAGCGAAGAGATCGAATGTCGGCAGAATCCGGCATAGCTCATCGTTGTCTATCGAGGGACGAAAAGCGATCCGTTCATCAACGCCGAGATCGATAGAGAGAGCTTCCAGCTCCGCGCGCTTGGGACCATCACCCACAATTGTCAGGTCTGCATCAGGGATGCGTGCAACCGCGCGAATGAGATTGGATGGGTCCTTGTCCGCATTGAGGCGGCCCACACAAATGATGCGGAAGCGCTTTCCCCGTGCGTAATCGGACTTGGTCTGCAAGCAACGGCTGTTGAGCACATTGTAACAGACCTCGACCCGCTCAGCGCCCATGCGCTCGACATAAGGTAGGATTGGCTTGTACACGGGCATGACAAGTTCGGCGGACCGCAGCCCGGTTCGCTCGATATACTCGAAAAACGCGTTGTGCTTCTCCTGTTCAGCCGTGATGGACGGATGAACGAAGCGGCGCACCGGATTGACGTCCGGGTTGATGTGCAGGGACAAGACGTAGGGAATGCCCAGCTTGGCCTTGATACGCGACGCCAGATAGGAATTCCAGTCCGCGCCATGACAGCGGATCAGGTGAGGGTTAATGCGCCGCGCCAGTTCCACTCCGGGTGCGGCCCAATCACGCAACGGCTTTTTCCACCACCAGCGCCAGTTCTTCCCGATCAGTTCGGGCCGTTCGGGAAGATTGTGGAAGACGAGATGGGCCGTGCCGACGGTGCGCTGCATGGCGACAGGATCGGGCTTGTCATCGTTGGTCATCAACAGGTGCACTTCATCGAAGAGGCCACCTGGATTGTAATAGTCTGGCTGGTACTCGCCTTTCACGATGATATCGCTGACCCGATCGGGCACTATCACGAGAAGGCGTCGTCTATCGGTATCCATATCAATTCCTGCGCTGAGCCATGAGCACCACGGACTCCGCAAATGGATTGAGGAATCGCAATATCAGCGATCCGTTACGTAGCCATAGTCTTGTGGACCAGCCATGGGACGACAGTGCCAAAGAGCCATCGATCGTGTAGATGGCCAAACCGGAACGCCGCAAGGCCGATCGAACGCTCCAGTTGGTCGTGTAAAAAATATGATCCTCGAAAAAAGAAGGATTCTTGCCCTGTGAAGCAATGTGTCGTCGCCCCCAGGCGCGGCTGAATCGCAATCCAGGGTGCCAGGGTACATGGTAATGGGCCTCCAGGCGCCAAGCGAGATAATTCGGGCAGACCATGAACAATCGCCCGTCCGGTTTGAGCAGACCGGCGGCGTTCTTGATCAGCGCTTGATGGTCAGGAACGTGTTCAAGAACATTCCAAAGTGTGATGGCGTCGAAACGTTCGCCTCGCTCCTGCAAGGCCGTCGCATCACCGATCTCGAAGCACGAGGAGGGGTCGAGTTCAGGACGGCGGCGAGCCAGTCGCCGTCGTGCGATATCAATGTCGAACTCGGCAAGATCGAAGCCGCGTGCATCGTAGCCATGTTCGAGCGCCAGCAGCACAAAACTTCCAAACCCGCATCCGATATCCAGAATCCGTCCACCGGACGGCACGAGCGGAGAGACCACATCGATCGCCCATTGGGCCGCCGGCCAGCCGATCCAGTTCGCCAAATGGGCCTCGATCGCATCGTCGGTAAAAACGCCCGCATAGAGCGTGCGTAGATGGGCGAGAACCTGCTGAACCTCCTGCGGCTTCAGATCGAGAGGGCGTTCACTGTTCAACGGTAGCCTCAAGCTGAAAGAGGGAGCAGAAAACCCTCGAAAGTCTGGGTAAACGGTAACCCAGCATGATGCGTCGATTGTAGCTCAGACGATTTATCCGAGGCAGCATCAAGCTGGTTATGTCATACCCGAACCAAGTTGTTTGGATGAGTCCGTGTTCGGCGGCGAGATTTTTCAACGAGTCCGGAGTGTATTCATTGAAATGTTGTGGATCAACGAAGGTCTCTTCCATGCCGCGCCATCGTCGAACGCGATTGTCAAGGCGGTTCCAGTTTGGGGTGCATATGGCGATTGTGCCGCTAGGGGATACAAGTCTGCGACAGGCATCCAGATAAGCGCGCGGATCATCGAGATGCTCAAAAACCTGGAAGCTGACAACGAGATCGTAACGAGGGTGCTGGGGCAAATCGGAAAAATCAGCACTCCATCGACGAACCTTGGGATGGGGGAAAGATTCGTTGGCCTTTTCAATGCTACGATCGGAATAGTCGATCGCATCGACGCGATCGACAAAATCATACTGAGCCATCTCGACGTCGTGAAAGCCGCATCCGCATCCGATGTCGAGCACCGTGCCAGGTTGAACACGATCGAACAGCTTTTTCACTTCGAATCGTCGTGCCATGTCCCATTCATCGGATGCGTAGGAATCCCAATGGTCCGTGATCAGTTGATCAAAAAACTGACGCTGATCAGACAGGAAATCAGGATGGCGTTTGTGGACCGCGGTCATCGTTGTTCCTGCATGGTATTTTGCGAGCTGGTTGCCGTTTTACGGCAAACGATCACATGACGGAACGCAAACTGCCGTAACCCCGGCAGGCTGCTGATCCATTCATCGATCATGCGTCCTGCTACGCGGCGGCGCATCAACTCCTGCCAGGCAGGATGCAACAGCGGCCATAAGTGGCGTGGCAGCCCAGCCCAGAGCGGCAGGATCTGATAACTGCGGTGTTCCTCAATGGCGAGGTCGTTGGCGCGCAGCATGGCCCGCATTTCCGGCACTGTGATGGGAAAGGTCTGTGGCCAGTCAGTATAATAGCGCAAGCAATAGGTGTTAAGAGAGCGGCGGTTGCCGAAATCGAGAATGGCAATCCCGCCTGGACACAAAACGCGGGCAAGTTCCCGTATTACGGAGCCTGTGTCACGAATTTGGTAAATTGACGAAAAGCAATAAGCTAACCCCGCAACCCCATTCTTTAAGGGAAGGGCAGTCGCATCTCCACGAATAAAAGTCAGATTTCGAGCTTGATAGTGGATCATATTTTTTACAGATTTATCAATATAACGCTGAGAAAAATCAACACCGATGCCCGTTTCAATATCTGGCGATAGGGCCATTAAATGTTCGCCAGTAGCGCAGCAGATATCCAATACTGATCCACCAGGATAATATTTTTTCACGAGTGAGAGTTTGTCGGCAAGCAGTCGATCTGCCCAAGGCTTCGGATCGCTCTGCGGTCTCGCAGATACCGCGTTCGTTGGATAAAGATCGCTGTCTCCGTAGGCGTCAACGGCAGAGAGTGCTTTGCGATTCGAGCTTTTCGATGCCATTGAGCCTTTAGCTTCCAAGGTCATGCGCGCGTTGCGGCGAATATCGGTATTATACTCGAGACCCGATTTTATTGTGCGAATCTTTGCCGTGCGGTCGATATCGGCTTCTGTTTCGCGGACTGCATCATGGTGCTGAGGCGTAACCAGTGGCCGATCATTGCGCCATTCATCATTACACCGGCAGACGGTTGGATTGGCTCCTTTGCTTTTACGGAGCGACAATAATCTTGATATGCTGCGATAAAGGAGGACGGATTGAGTCCGTGATCTGCAATATCCTGGAAGGCGCGTGCAAACCAGGAGCTATAAGCAGAGGCTATCTCACGGTCCCATCGAAGATTAGCGCCCATGCCACGCTTATGTCCCCAGGCAATATCGCTGCCTACATGACGTTCGTACACACGACGGGGAAGGTATTTCGGGAATAGTTTTCCCTCGTGACGACCAATCTTATAGCAATGTCGGAGCCGGGCGGCAAATTCCACCATGCGGTAATCGAGGAACGGGCTGCGAACCTCGACCTGGGCGGCATAGCCTGTAATGTCGGGCAGCCTGTAGTTCGCATCTGAGGCGGCGACCGTTAATCCATTGTGCATCTTGCAGTCCAGCATCGTGTCTATGCCGTGTTCCGATAGGTCATTTGCCATCTGGACCAGGATTTCATCGGCTTCGGCGAGAGCTGTGGCATCTTCACTGAAGCTGCGCAGGCTTGCTCGCATGTTGACAAGCCACCAATCTGAAATGCTCAGTCGTCCAAGTCGTGGCTGCTCTCGGGGCGAGCGCCAACCGGCAGGCAATGCATTCCAAGCAACGTCCGGTATCCGACGAACCCAGTTGCGTGTTTGATCAAAAGCAAGCAGTGATTCGTCACCGCCATATCCTGTGAAGATCTCGTCTGCGCCGTTACCGCTGATAACGACGGTGCAACGCGATTTCATAATCTCATAAAGCCGACTGGAATAGACGAGGGCGAGTTGTTGGCAAGGCTGGTCGAACAAAGGATAGTTTTTTTCCAAGCCCTCAAGCAATTCGCTGCGATAATTGTAATTGATAAATTCATGTGGAATGGCCAGGCGCCGTGCCGCTTCGCGTGCGACCGCAGCCTCCTCGCTTGGCTCTTCGGGGCTATCGTAATCGATTGTGTAGCAGTGGAGTTCTACACCGCAGTGAACTTTGGCTAAGGCTGCTAGCGTGCCCGAATCCACTCCACCTGAAAAACTCATGGCAATTGGCACGTCGGAGCGCAAGCGAAGTTGCAAAGCGTCTGAAAGAAGTTCCTCGTATTCTTCGGCGCACTGGCTGAAATTGGCCTTGGTCTTTTTAGCATAACTAAATCGCCAGTAGCGCTCCAATGTCGGCGCTGAATCTCCTGGCCTATACCATGCCCAATGTGCCGCCGGCACTGCGTGTGCGTGCTGAAATGCTGTTATTGAGTTGGGAAAGCCGCCGAGAAGCCCATAAAGGGCTAGGCCGGCGGTCGAAAGCGTGGCATCCCAGCCTGGTAGAGCAGCGAATGTGGCGATGGTAGAGGAGAATGCGAATAAGCTACCTATTCTGGTCCAAAATAGTGGTTTTTTGCCCAATCTGTCCCGGGCCAGGAACAGCGCCTTCTCCTTTTGATCCCAGATGGTGAAAGAGAACATGCCATTGAGTTCGCTCACCACCGTAGGGCCTTTGAGCCTGAAGCCCTCCAGGATGACTTCGGTGTCGCTTTCGGTTCGAAAGATCGCGCCCAGGGCTTCATAACGGGCGCGAAGCTCTCGATAGTTGTAAATCTCCCCATTGAAAACTATGACGTAACGACCATCGCTCGACGTCATCGGCTGCGTACCGCTGTCGAGATCAATAATGCTCAATCTGGTGTGGAATAGCGTAGCAAAGCCTTCATCGCTCCAGGTGCCTTGGGCATCGCGGCCGCGATAGGCGATCGAATCCAGGATGTGGGCGCCGAGCTGTTTGACATGTCCAATATCCGAGCCGACATAGCCGGCAATTCCACACATGTAGACATCCTCTGGTAAGTGTGGGAAATCCGCGCCGGCCCAGCCTGTCGCGCCAGCCCATTGTATCCTAGACAGGCCGTGGAGCAATGGTCGCGCCGCTTAGGATGTTGAGATGTACGAAGAAGATATCGATTTGCTGGTCTGTCCGCGATCGAGGCGACCGCTGATCCTCGAAAGCGTTGACGTTCGTGCACCAGACGGGGAAATCGAAGAAGGCAGGCTCAAGGAGCCCGAAAGTGGTCGTTCATATGCCATCAGAAATGGCATTCCGCGTTTTGTGGAGGAGTCGTCATACAACGCATCCTGGGATTACAAATGGAGAGTTCTGGATGGTGGCGAGGGGCTCAATTACCGCATCATTGATAAATCTGATGTTGCCTATCAGATCCATGATCTTTTCGATCGCAACGATCATAAGGCGGCGCACGGCAGCGCCGTTTATGAAAGGGCGAGAGGAGGGGTGGCGCTCGATCTTGGTTGCGGCGTCGGGCAATATAGCGTTCGCCTTTTAAAGGAATTTTCTCCTAAAAAACTGGTCTCACTCGATCTGACCGGTGGAGTGGACGTATTTCGAACGATCGTGAAGAAGCGGTATCCTGAGCTTTTGCCTCAATTGCTGATTGTGCAAGCCAGCGTGTTCGAGATGCCTTTTAGGGATGAGCAGTTCGATTTTATTATGTCGTTGGGCGTACTCATGCATACCGGAAATACACGACAGGCCATTACTGAAATGTTTCGCCGTTTGAAAGTTGGTGGGCATGTAAATTTCTGGATCTATTGTTCTGAAAATGTCGCCTATAGCGTAGCGGAGCCAAACCGTTCATTTACTTATACGATGACGACGGTTGTTCCGATACAGAAAATGCATCGGCGCGTAGCTTGGTGGATCCGTCTTTTTCGAGGGCGGATGCCACATTCAGTGGTGGTTAGGTTCCTTAAATTCATGTCATCGGATTTTATGTATAAGCTGATGCAAAGAAATGGCTTTCGGTGGATGCATCAATGGTTCCCGACGGTTGTGCATCCGGATTATGCATACCGTCTCATCAATAATTATGATGGTTATGTCAATACTTGGTGCGATACTTGGAATGAAAAGGAAATCTTCCCCACCTTGCGTGAGAACGGGCTTGTTATAAGGGGGATGTCGGACTGGAGGCTTGGTCTTTGGGCCATCAAGGATCCAGATTTTTACGAGCGCTGAACGGTGGGTGATCGCCGTAGCGTGGTTATGCAATTGTAAGGCTAGCGGGGACTGCTGATTCAATGGACTTTCATAAAAGGGTCTTGGGACTATTTAAAGCGCGCGAATCCAACTTGGGTGCAGTCAAACGCATTGCTGTGGTTGCCTATCCCAAGAGTGGTCAGACGTGGTTGCGGCTTCTTCTTGGGCGCTACGCGCAACTGATCTATCAAATGAAGGATTTGCCGCTTTTTGACGGGAGTGAAATCATTGGCAGGAGTTCTGAGCGGTTTAAGTTGGAGTTCACCCACGCGCCACTGACATGGCAGACACAGTCTGCGTCGGATTTGACTTTCGAAAATACAATTCTGCCGTTTGAAGATCAGCTTGTTGTTCTTTTAGTTCGCTATCCGATCGATGTTCTGGTTTCGTCGTATATGCAGCAACGATATCGGACCTCTGGGATCGACCAGTATACTGGCACTTTAGAGGAGTTTATCTACGACGAAGTATTCGGGATTCAAAAACTTTTCAAATTTCACGAGCTGTGGGTTGGCGTGGATCAGAGCAAGCTGCCATTTTTGATTCGGTACGAAGATTTATTGGTAAAGCCTCGTGAAGAGGTTGAACGCTTGTTGCGCTTCGTCGGTTTGCCCTGCGATCAGGCACGTTTGATCGAAGCAATCGAATATGCATCCTTTGAGAGCATGAAGGCGATGCAGGCTAACGGCAAGGTGCCACGATATAAATCATCCGGCTTCTCAATATTCGGCGACGTCAAGCTTGATGATCCAAGGTCATATCATGTGCGACGTGGTGGTTCGGGGCACTATCGAGAGAATCTCCCTGCCGAATTTATTGCTGCTCTTGAAACGCAAATAGCCCATAAAATGCCAGCGATTTGCGGGTACGCAACGCCACCCGTTGCACGCGAGGCCCGATAAACTCGCTTGCTATGTGTTCATCTGCTTGCTCTGTCGAGCAGGGACCATTGCGATGGTGAGCCTGTCCCTTGAAACTCTCCCAGTCCGACGCCCCCGAAGAGTCCATCATTCGACATTCGAATATAAAGCGCATGTTGGACGCAATCCAACGATACGTGCTGTCTTGTGCGGAAGTCGTAGGCACCGCTGTCAACCATGATGCTGTACAGCCCGTCGCCGAGCATTAGGCTGGGCACGACGCATTCGATGATGCCCGAACCGTTCACATTCAAGGGACGGCCGGTATGGGTCGAGTGCAGTGTCGCGACGCGCTCCTGCACCGAATTGTGGATTAAAACGGCGAAAAAGTTATG
>Ga0180217_1000918_pt1 | contig 37613 bp, 37 predicted proteins | sample eDN3rd37CBELigOP_FD_128521 | JGI IMG/M metagenome (GOLD analysis project Ga0180217, IMG submission 128521) | Enriched Organic Plus compost microbial communities from Emeryville, California, USA - eDNA 3rd pass 37_C BE-Lig OP (version 2) (version 2) ... | reverse complement strand
GGAGAACGCCAAATTCGCCGACATCGTCGCCGAGCATGGCCTGACCTTCATCGGCCCCACGGCGGAGCATATCCGCATGATGGGCGACAAGATCACCGCCAAGCAGACGGTGAAGGAACTGGGCATCCCCACCGTGCCGGGCTCGGATGGCGAGGTGACCGACGCCGAGGCGGCAAGGCTGGCGGCGGATATCGGCTATCCCGTGCTGATCAAGGCGACGGCGGGCGGCGGCGGGCGCGGCATGAAGGTGGCGCGGACGCCGGAGGAACTTTCCTTCGCCCTTTCCCAGGCCCGCACCGAGGCTAAGGCCGCCTTCGGCAACGACACGGTCTATATGGAGAAATACCTCCAGAAGCCGCGCCATATCGAAATCCAGATTCTCGCCGACGCCCATGGCAAGGTGGTGCACCTTGGCGAGCGCGACTGCTCGCTGCAGCGCCGCCACCAGAAAGTGTGGGAGGAAGCGGGCAGCCCCGCCCTCAATGCGCAGGAGCGCGACGAGATCGGCGGCATCTGCACCCGCGCCCTGGAGAAGCTGGGCTATCTGGGCGCGGGCACCATCGAGTTCCTGTATGAGGATGGGCGCTTCTATTTCATCGAGATGAACACCCGCCTGCAGGTGGAGCATCCGGTGAGCGAGGCCATCACCGGCATCGACATCGTGCGGGAGCAGATCCGCATCGCCGCGGGCGCGGCGATGGATTTCGCCCAGAAGGATATCGTCTTCGAGGGCCATGCCATCGAATGCCGCATCAATGCGGAGAATCCCTTCACCTTCCGCCCCTCGCCCGGGCAGATCACCCAGTTCCATACGCCGGGCGGCCTGGGCGTTCGCTTCGACAGCGCCATCTATTCCGGCTACCGGATCCCGCCCTATTACGACAGCCTGGCGGGCAAGCTGATCGTCCATGCCCGCAACCGCAACGAATGCCTGCTGCGCCTGCGCCGCGCGCTGGACGAGCTGGTGGTGGGCGGGATCGAGACCACCATTCCCCTCTTCCAGGGGCTGGTGCGCGATCCCGACATCATCAATGGCGATTACTCCATCCACTGGCTGGAAAAGCACCTGGCCGGGCTGGGGCGGTAAGCGGGATTTCCGCTTTCGCGGGAATGACAAGCCGCCTAGTCTTGCCGCATGCACGGCACCGCGCTCACGCCGGAACTGGTGCTCGCCGCCTATGCGCGCGGGCTGTTCCCCATGGCCGAGCGGCGCGACGATCCGCAGCTCTACTGGGTCTCGCCGGAGCTGCGCGGGATCATCCCGCTCGATGCCTTCCACATCCCGCGCCGCCTGGCGCGCACCATCCGCAGCGGCAAGTTCACCGTCACCGCCGACCGCGCCTTTGTCGCGGTGATGCGGGCCTGCGCCGCGCCCGCGCCGGGGCGCGAGCAAAGCTGGATCAATGACGAGATCGTCCGCCTCTACACCGCGCTGGCGGCGGGCGGCCATGCCCATTCGGTCGAATGCTGGCGGGAGGGCGAACTGGTGGGCGGGCTTTACGGCGTGCGGCTGGGCGGCGCCTTTTTCGGCGAGAGCATGTTCTCCCGCGCCACCGACGCCAGCAAGGTGGCGCTGGCGGCGCTGGTGGACAATCTAAGACGCGGCGGCTTCTCGCTGCTCGACACCCAGTTCCTCACCCAACATCTGGCGCGCTTCGGCGCGGTGGAAATCCCGCGCGAGCGCTATCTGACGTTACTGGAAAAGGCGCTGGGTCAGGACGCCCACTGGACGGCGATCTGAGGCTAGCGCCCCGCGCCCGGCGGCAGCTCGACCGGCTTTTCGCGGTCGGAGGAATCCGGCGCCGCCACCTTGCCGGTGTCGGCGGCGGCGGTGGCGCCCGCGGGCGCTTCGCCGCCGATGCAGCGGATCGCCCAGACATCGTAGAGCGGATGGTCCACGCCATTGAGGCCGGGGCTGGAGGCATACATCCAGCCGGAGAAGATGCGCCGCGGCGGCTGGTCGGGGCGTCGGTCCTCGATCTGCACGAAGGCGGAGGTCTCCGGCGTCTCGCTGGCGGGCGTGGAATAGCAATAGCGCGCCGTGATGATGAGGGTGGCGAAGCGCACCGGCTTGCCGATGGGGGCGGTGATCTCGCTGGGGCGGCCGGTGATCTTGTCGAGGCCGCGCAGCATCAGGGTCATCGGGCCCTGCGGCGCGGGCAGCTCTTCCGCCGCGGGCGCCCCAGGCTTTGCCGGGGGCGGCGTCTGCTGCGCCAGATCCAGCCGCACGCTTTGCGCCTGCGCGGCGCCGATCAGCGCGGCGGACAACGAGAGAGCAAACAGCGCGCTCTTCATGGCGCGCCCGTCACGGACCGTCCGGCAGCGCCTGCGGCGCAGGCGGCGGCGTGTTGCTGGTCGCCCCGCCGGTGGCGAAGCGGCCCACCAGGCTCATGATGTCGATAGAGCCTTGCGCATTCTCGATGGCGCCGCCCGGCGGCAGCATCTTGTCGTCGCCGCCCGGCGTGATCGAAAGATAGGGGCTGCCCAGGAGCCCCGCCGAGGTGACGAGGATGGAGGAATCCACCGGCACCTGCACCTGCGGGTCCATGCGCATATGCACGGTGACCAGGAAGGTGTTGGGATCGAGCGTCATGTCGGTGACCGAGCCCACCTTGATGCCCGACAGGCGCACTTCGGTGCCCACGCCCAGCCCGTCGGCCTTGGCCAGCCGCACGGTGAGGTCATAGCCGCTGCCGCCGCCCATGCCCTTGCCGAAATAGATCAGGGCGCCGATCGCCAGCGCCGCGATCACCACGCCCAGCCCGATCAGCGTCTCGCTCGGCGCGCCCGCGGAGGACTTCGCCTGGCCTGCCGCGCTCATTCCGGCTTCCAGGGCTGATAATCGCCCGTGGCGGGAGGACGCACGCCGCCCTTGGCCAGCGAGCCGTCGGGCCGGTAGGCCGCATCCGTGCCGGTCAGGTTGGGCTGATAGGGCTGCTCATAGGGCTTGGCCTTGAGCGGCGCCTTGGTCGGCGGCTCCGCATAGGTGTGATGCAGCCAGCCATGCCAGTCGGGCGGCACGCGGCTGGCCTCGACGGTGCCGTTGTAGATCACCCAGCGGCGCGAGCCGCTGCGGTTCTGGTAATAGCGGTTGCCGAAAGCGTCGGTCCCCACCGGCTCGCCATACAGGCGCGTCGTCAGCCAGGTTCCCCAGGTCGCCGAATTCCACCAGGAAAAAATCATCTTGAAGAAGGGCATAAGGCACCGCGCCAAGGGGCAGACTCAAGGGGCGGACTATAGAGTCGGGGCCGGAGGGAGCCAAGGCAAACCGGCGTCACAAAGGCGGACTCGCGCCATCCACAATCCGCCCACAGCCGCCCGTGACGCTGTGATGAAACGGGACTGAAAATATTTTTGAGCGGGCTTTGCGGCCCTCGCTTGACACCCGGTTTTTCAGAGGGTTGCCGGATCACAAGATATTGTGGGTAGCCGGATTTTAACCACTTACGGCTTGCGCCCGCCCGCGGCCCGGGTCCATACTTTGGGCCAGTCGCGGCGCGCGACACCACATCTGGCGGACGGAAGACGGCCCAGCCTGCGGGGATTTGCATCCTCGCGGACCGGATTTCTGTCCCTGGCGCGAAGGCGAAAGCCGGAGCGGCCGGAAAAGATGCGGTGGCGGGCCGGGACTGGGGCCGAGCAACTCTCTTTTTCCGGGGTTTTCCATGCGCATCCGCCGTCATTTCACGGTCGAAGGTCATTCGCCCTATGAGGGCATCGGGTTCCGCACCACCTCCAGCGAGATCCGAAACCCGGACGGATCGGTGGTCTTCGCCCAGGACGCTATCGAGGTTCCGGAAAGCTGGAGCCAGGTGGCCTGCGACGTGCTGGCCCAGAAATATTTCCGCAAGGCGGGCGTCCCCAAGACGCTGAAGCCGGTGCCGGAAGACGGCGTGCCGGAATTCCTCTGGAAGAAGCAGCCCGCGGGGAAAGAGACCACGGGCGAGAAATCCGCCAAGCAGGTCTTCGACCGTCTGGCGGGCACCTGGACCTATTGGGGCTGGAAAGGCGGCTATTTCGACAGCGAGGCCGATGCCCGCGCCTTCTATGACGAGCTTTGCCACATGCTGGCGGCGCAGAAATGCGCGCCCAACAGCCCGCAATGGTTCAACACCGGCCTTCACTGGGCCTATGGCATCGATGGTCCCGGCCAGGGCCACTATTATGTGGATCACAAGACCGGGCGGCTGACCAAATCCACCAGCGCCTATGAGCATCCGCAGCCGCATGCCTGCTTCATCCAGAGCGTCAAGGACGATCTGGTGAATGAAGGCGGCATCATGGACCTTTGGACGCGCGAGGCGCGGCTGTTCAAATACGGCTCGGGCACCGGCACCAACTTCTCCTCCCTGCGCGGGGCCAATGAACGGCTGTCGGGCGGCGGCAAGTCTTCGGGCCTGATGAGCTTCCTCAAAATCGGCGACCGCGCCGCGGGCGCCATCAAGTCGGGCGGCACCACGCGCCGCGCCGCCAAGATGGTGATCGTGGACATCGACCATCCCGACATCGAGGATTTCATCGAGTGGAAGGTGATCGAGGAGCAGAAGGTGGCCGCGATGGTGGCCGGCTCCAAGCTGGCCGAGAAGCACCTGAAGGCGGTGATGAAGGCCTGCATCAACTGCGACGGTTCGGGCAATGACTGCTACGACCCGGCCAAGAATCCCGCCCTGCGCCGTGAAATCCGCGCCGCGCGCAAGAGCATGATCCCCGACAATTACATCGAGCGGGTGATCAGCTTCGCGCGCCAGGGCTTCAAGGAGATCGAATTCCGCACCTATGACACCGATTGGGATTCCGACGCCTATGCCAGCGTCTCGGGCCAGAATTCCAACAATTCGGTGCGCGTCACCGACGCCTTCCTGAAAGCGGTGCAGGAGGATGGCGACTGGAACCTGACCTATCGCGGCTCGGGCGGGGTGGCGAAGACCGTCAAGGCGCGCGAGCTGTGGCAGAAGATTTCCCACGCCGCCTGGGCCTGCGCCGATCCGGGCATCCAGTTCCACACCAGCATCAATGACTGGCACACCTGCCCGGCGGGGGGCGAAATCCGCGCCTCCAACCCGTGCAGCGAATACATGTTCCTGGACGACACGGCCTGCAACCTGGCCTCGCTCAACCTGATGGCCTTCCGCAAGGGCGATCCGGGCGCGCGCAGCTTCGATGTGGACGCCTTCGAGCATGCGGTGCGGCTGTGGACCATCGTGCTGGAAATCTCGGTGATGATGGCGCAGTTCCCTTCCAAGGAGATCGCGCAGCTCTCCTACGACTACCGCACCCTGGGGCTGGGCTTCGCCAATATCGGCGGGCTTCTGATGAGCGAGGGCATCGCCTATGACAGCCGCGAGGGGCGCGCCATCGCCGGCGCCATCGCCGCGGTCATGACCGGCGTCGCCTATGCCACCAGCGCCGAGATGGCGGGCGAGCTGGGCCCCTTCCCCGAATATGCCGCCAACAAGGATGCGATGCTGCGGGTGATCCGCAACCATCGCCGCGCCGCCCATGGCGAGACGAGCGGATACGAGAAGCTCTCCATGCCGCCCGTGCCGCTGGACCTCAAGGCCATTCCCGACCGCGCCCTGGCCGACGCGGCCAAGCGCGCCTGGGACGATGCGCTCTCCATGGGCAAGGAATTCGGCTTCCGCAACGCGCAGGCCAGCGTGATCGCGCCCACCGGCACCATCGGCCTGGTGATGGATTGCGACACCACGGGCGTGGAGCCCGACTTCGCCCTGGTCAAGTTCAAGACCCTGGCGGGCGGCGGCTATTTCAAGATCATCAACCGCTGCGTGCCCGAGGCGCTGGCCAATCTGGGCTATGGCCAGGCGGAGATAGACGCCATCGTCGCCTATGCCGTGGGCCATGGCACGCTGGAGGATTATCGCGGGCGCCTCAATCACGAGGCGCTGCGCGGCAAGGGCTTCGGCGAGGCGGAGATCGGCGCGGTGGAGGCGGCGCTGGAGAGTGCCTTCGACATCCGCTTCGTCTTCAACAAATGGACGCTGGGCGAGACATTCTGCCGCGAGACGTTGAAGCTGGACCCGGCGGCGATGGACGCGCCGGACTTCGACCTGCTCAAGGCGCTGGGCTTCGCCAAGACCGACATCGACGCCGCCAATCTGCATGTCTGCGGCGCCATGACCCTGGAAGGGGCGCCGCACCTCAAGCCCGAGCATCTGCCGGTGTTCGATTGCGCCAATCCCTGCGGGCGCACCGGCAGGCGGGCGCTGTCGGTGGAAAGCCATATCCGCATGATGGCGGCGGTGCAGCCCTTCATCTCGGGCGCTATCTCCAAGACCATCAACATGCCGGCGGGCGCCGCGGTGAACGATTGCGGCGAGGCCTATATGCTGTCCTGGAAGCTGGGACTGAAGGCCAACGCGCTCTACCGCGACGGCTCCAAGCTCAGTCAGCCCCTGGCCGGCAGCGTCTTCTCCATCATGGACGAGGAGGATGACGATGCCGCCGAGGCGCCCGCGCCGCGCCCGGCCCAGCCGGTGCAGCAGACCGTCGTCACCGAGCGCATCGTCGAAAAGGTGATCGAGAAGGTGCGGGTGCATGAGCGCGAGCGCCTGCCCCATCGCCGCAAGAGCTATACCCAGAAGGCGGTGGTGGGCGGCCACAAGGTCTATCTGCACACCGGCGAGTATGAGGACGGCCGCCTGGGCGAAATCTTCATCGACATGCACAAGGAAGGCGCGGCCTTCCGCAGCCTGATGAACAATTTCGCCATCGCCATCTCGGTGGGCCTGCAATATGGCGTGCCGCTGGAGGAGTTCGTGGACGCCTTCACCTTCACCCGCTTCGAGCCTTCGGGGCCGGTGATCGGCAACGACACGATCAAGAACGCCACCAGCGTGCTGGACTATATCTTCCGCGAGCTGGGCATTTCCTATCTGGGGCGCACCGACCTGGCGCATGTGCCGCCGCCGCAGGACGAGGATATCGGCACGGGCAATGCCAGCACGCCTGCGCCCGCGCCCGAGATCACCCGGATCGCTTCGCGCGGCTATCTGCGCGGCCGTTCCATGACGGTGGTGACGGGCGGGGCGGCGCGGCGGCTGGTCGAGGAGGACGACCGCGACCATCCCCGTTTCGGCGGCGGCTATGAGCCGGACAATGGCGAGACCGGGATGCTGGACGTCAGCGCCATCGGCGCCAGCGTGCAGGCCGAGCTGGGCAACGCCGCCTCGGTGCAGGTGGCCACGCTGGAAGCGGCGATGATCAGCGGACAGGGCAGCCGCGCCCAGCGCGCCGCCGAGGCGCGGATGAAGGGCTTCGAGGGCGATAGCTGCGGCAGTTGCGGCAACTTCACCCTGGTGCGGAACGGCACCTGCATGAAGTGCAACACCTGCGGCTCGACCACGGGTTGCTCTTAAGTAGTTGCTCTTGATAAATGCAGGTGCAGAGGGGCGCGGTGAAACCAGCCGCGCCTCTTTTTCGTTCTCCCTTCATGTTCGTGCAGTCAACCGCGCTGGAATCGGTTTCATACGACGAGGCGCGGCGCGCCCTGACCGCCACTTTCCGCGGCAGCGGCCGGACTTACGTCTATGACGGCGTGCCGCAGGAACTTTACGACCGGCTGCTGTTCGCCGACTCCATCGGCGCCTTCTTCAACCGCTATATCCGCGACTGCTTCCGGTTCCGCGAGGTTTAGTGGCTTCGCCGGGCGGCACGTTCGCGCCGCTCCGCCTCGCTCTCCAGGTCGAGCGCCGCATATTCGAACATGCGCCGGTAGAAGGGATCGCCGGTTTCCCGTGCCCGCTCGCGCATCCGCTGCGCCAGGCCGCGCGCATTCACCCCTTGTTCGGAATTGCTCGCGTACATAGGACGGAAGTGCCGGAACCCGCGCGCCGTTCCGGCTGCTGAAAGGGTGTGCCGGAATGAAACGCCTGATCCTCGGCCTTCTGCTGCTGTCCTCCGCTCCCGCGCTGGCGCAGGATGTGAGCCGGTTCGTCGGCAGCAAGGGCGCGGACCCCAAGGCGGTGGCGCGGCTTCATTCCGGCATCGTCGATTGCCCCGGCTGCAAGCTGATGGGCGCCAATCTCTTCAACACCTGCGTCAAGGAGCGCGACCTGCGCGGGGCGAATTTCGACGGCGCCAATGCGCAGCTCATGTGCATGTCCTTCGCCGATTTCCGGGGCGCGAGCTTCCGCGGCACCGAATTGTCGGGCGCGAACATGGCGGGCGCGAAGATGGACGGCGCCGACCTGACCGGGGCGATCACCTCCATCACCTCCTTCCTGGGCACGGACCTGCGCCGGGTGAAGGGCCTGACGCAGAAGCAGCTCGACATGGCCTGCAGCGACGAAAAGACTTTGCTGCCGCCGGGCCTGAAACCGCGCTTCTGCGAATAGTCAGGGCAGCTTGCGGTCCAGCCGGACCAGCAGCAGCGCCAGCAGGAAGAATCCCGCGCCCATCGCCAGGGTGTTGAGCGCCACCGCGCCAGCGCCCAGCGCCGCCGCATCGAGGAAGGGATAGGGATACCAGCCCTCCCAACCGCCACGCAGCAGCGCATAGAGCACGAACCCCAGCGGCAGGATCAGGGCGAAGCCCGCATCGCGCCAGGCCAGCAGGCGGTGCGGCCGCAGCAGCCAGAACAGCACCGCCAGCAGCGGCAGCAGATCGTGCAGGGCGATGTCGGCCAGCTTCTGCCAGCCCTGCGGCGCCCAGAGCTGCCGCAGCAGCAGCGAATAGGTGACACCGATCAGGATCATCGCCGACACCATCGCCAGCTCGCGGCGCGCAGACCCCCGTCCCAGCGCCGCGAGCGTCAGCGTGATGGCGGCGAAGCTGTTGCCGATCAGGGTGAAATAGCCCAGGAAGCGCCACAGCGCCGCGCCGAAGGCGCCGGTCAGCGCCAGCAGCAGCCAGAATTGCAGCAGCAGCGCCGCCCAGCCCAGGATCGCGCCCAGGATAGCGACGCCGCGTGCCGCGCCCGCCCGCAACGGCGCCCTCTATTCCGCCGCTTCCTGGAGCGGCGCGGGCTTCCAGCGCAGCACGGGCTTGCGCGCCGCCAGCGTCTCGTCCAGGCGGCGGCGCGGGGCCAGCCGCGGCGCGCCCGCGAAGCGCTCGGTCTTTCCGGCCTTGGCCTCCAGCGCCAGGCTGCGTAGCACATGGATGAAGCGGTCGAGCGATTCCTTGCTCTCGCTTTCCGTCGGCTCGATCAGCATGGCGCCATGCACCACCAGCGGGAAATACATGGTCATGGGATGATAGCCCTCGTCGATCATCGCCTTGGCGAAATCGAGCGTGGTGACGCCAGTGCCCTCCAGGAAAGAATCGTCGAACAGCGCCTCATGCATGCAGGGCCCGTCGCCGAAGGGCGCGCTCATCACGTCCTTGAGGGCGGCCAGGATATAGTTGGCCGACAGCACCGCGTCCTCGCTCGCCTGGCGCACGCCATCGCGGCCATGGGAAAGCATGTAGGACAGCGCCCGCACGAACATGCCCATCTGGCCGTGGAAGGCCGAAAGGCGGCCAAAGGGCTTGGCGCCGCCGGGCGCGTCTTCCTTGCGCTCGATCAGGCGCAAGCCTTCGCCATCGGCCACCAGCAGCGGCAAGGGCGCGAAGGGCGCCAGCCGTTCCGACAGCACCACCGGCCCCGCGCCCGGGCCGCCGCCGCCATGCGGCGTCGAGAAAGTCTTGTGCAGGTTGATATGCATGGCGTCGATGCCCAGGTCGCCCGGCCGCACCTTGCCCGCGATGGCGTTGAAGTTGGCGCCGTCGCAATAGAAATAGCCGCCCGCGGCGTGCACCGCATCGGCCATCTCCTTCACCCTGGGCTCGAACAGGCCGCAGGTGTTGGGATTGGTCAGCATGATCGCCGCCACATCGGGGCCCAGCTTGGCCTCCAGCGCGTCGGCATCCACATGGCCGTCGGGCTTGGCGGGCACCTCGTCCACCGTGAAGCCGGCAAAGGCGGCGGTGGCGGGATTGGTGCCATGCGCCGATTCCGGCACCAGGATGCGCGTGCGGTGACTCTCGCCCCGCGCCGCCAGCGCCGCGCGGATGGCGAGCAAGCCGCACAATTCGCCATGCGCGCCCGCCTTGGGCGACATGGCGATAGCGGGCATGCCGGTAAGCCGCGTGAGCCATGTCATCAGCTCGCGGATCAGCGCCAGCGCCCCTTGCGTGGCGAGGGCGGGGGCCAGCGGATGCAGGTCGCCGAAGCCGGGCAGCCGCGCCATCTTCTCGTTCAGGCGCGGATTGTGCTTCATGGTGCAGGAGCCCAGCGGATAAAGCCCGCTGTCGATGGCGTAGTTCTTGCGCGACAGGCGCACATAATGGCGCACCGTCTCCGGCTCGCTCAGGCCGGGCAGGCCTACCGGCGCCTTGCGGCGCATGCCGCCCAGCCGGTCGTTGGGCACCTGCACATCGGGCAAATCCACGCCCACCGCGCCATGGCCCAGTTCGAAAATCAGCTTTTCCTCATGGTCGAGGCCGCGATCGCCGGAGATGGTGGCGATGGCGCCCGCGCCCGCTTCGCCCGCCCCCGTGGGACGGCCCTGGTTGTTGAGGCTCACGAGAGCACCTCCTTGAGGCCCGCTTCCAGCGCGGCCATGTCGTCATCGGCGGCGGTTTCGGTGGCGGCGACGATCAGCAGATCCGCCGCTCCGCCCAGCCGCGAGGCGGGCACGCCCGCCAGGATGCCTTTCGCCGCCAGCGCATCCACCACGGCCGCGGCGGGCTTGGGCAGGCGCAGCGTGAACTCGTTGAAGAAGGCGGGCGTCACCAGCTCGACGCCTTTCAGCTTCGCCAGCCGGTCGGCCAGCGCCGCCGCCTTGGCATGGTTCAGCCGCGCCAGGCGCGCCAGCCCTTCCTCGCCCAACAGCGTCATGTGGATGGTGAAGGCCAGGGTGCAGAGGCCCGAATTGGTGCAGATGTTGCTGGTCGCCTTTTCGCGGCGGATATGCTGCTCGCGGGTCGAAAGCGTCAGCACGAAGCCGCGGCGGCCTTCGGCATCCACCGTCTCGCCCGTCAGGCGGCCCGGCATCTGGCGCAGGAATTTCTCGCGCGTGGCGAACAGGCCCACATAAGGCCCGCCGAAATTGAGGCCGTTGCCGATGCTCTGGCCTTCCGCCGCCACGATGTCGGCGCCCTGCGCCCCCGGCGGCTCCAAGAGGCCCAGGGAAACAATCTCGGTCACCACCGCGATCAGAAGCGCGCCCTTGGCGTGCGCCGCCTGGGCGATGGGCTTGAGGTCACGGATCAGGCCATAGACATCGGGCGATTGCACCACGACGCAGGCCGTGTCTTCGTCGATCAGGCCGATCAGGTCTTCGGCGCTGCCGGGCGTCACCGGCGCGCGCCGAATCTCGCCGAACAGGCCCGCCGTCGTCTCGACCGTTTCGGCGTAATGGGGATGCAGGCCGCCTGACAGGATGGCCTTGCCGCGGCGCGTAACGCGCTGGGCCATCAGCACCGCCTCGGCGGTGGCGGTAGAGCCGTCATAGAGCGAGGCGTTCGCCACCTCCATGCCGGTGAGCAGCGCCACCTGGGTCTGGAACTCGAACAGATATTGCAGCGTGCCCTGGGCGATCTCGGGCTGATAGGGCGTGTAGCTGGTGAGGAACTCCGACCGCTGGATCAGGTGATCCACCGCCGCCGGGACATGATGCTTGTAAGCGCCCGCGCCCAGGAAGGTCGGCGCGCTGCCTGCGGCGATGTTCTTCGCCGCCAGGCGCGAGAGGAAACGCTCCACCTCCATCTCGCCTTGCGCATCGGGTAGGTCGAAGGCCGACAGCGGCGCCATGGCGTCCCTGGGCACGTCGCGGAACAGGGCATCGACATTGTCCACGCCGATCTTCGCCAGCATGGCGCGGCGGTCCTCGGCGGTGAGCGGCAGGTAACGCATCAATTTCCCCCTTTGTCATGGCCCGCACTCCGGCGGGCCATGACACTGAGTTTGAGTTAGAGGCCCTTCGTGAATTCGGCGTAGGCGGCGGCATCCATCAGCCCCGCGAACTCGCCCGCGTCGGAAAGCTTCAGCTTGAAGAACCAGCCCTCGCCTTCGGGGTCGTCATTGACCTTGGAGGGTTCGCCGGTCAGGGCGTCGTTGGCGGCGGTGACCTCGCCGCTGACCGGGGCATAGACTTCGCTGGCGGCCTTGACGCTTTCGACCACGGCGGCCTCGGCTCCCGCCTTCACCACCTTGCCCGCGGCCGGCAGCTCGACATAGACGACATCGCCCAACTGCTCGGCGGCGAATTTGGTGATGCCGACGGTGGCGGTGTCGCCTTCCAGGCGGACCCATTCATGCTGGTCGGTGTATCGTGTCTCGTTCATTGTGATCTCTCAGCGTTTATATCGGTGGGGGACGAAAGGCAGCGGCGCGACGGCGGCAGGCAGCGCCTGGCCGCGCACCATCAGGTCGAGCCTGGTGCCGATGGCGGCATGCGCGGTTTCGACATAGCCCATGGCGACGGGGCCGTTCACCGAAGGACCAAAGCCGCCGGAGGTGACGCGGCCGATCACCCGGCCATCCACTGCGATCTCGGTGCCCTCGCGCGCCGGGGCGCGGCCTTCCGGCCGGATGCCGACGCGCTTCTTCGCCGGACCCTGGGCGATCTTGTCCAGGATGGCGCCGGCGGCGGGGAAACCCTTTTCCAGCCTGCGGCGCTTGCCGATGGACCAGGTGAGGTCCGCCTCCACCGGATCGGTGCTTTCGTCCATGTCATGGCCGTAAAGGCAAAGGCCCGCTTCCAGGCGCAAGCTGTCGCGTGCGCCAAGGCCGATGGGCATGACTTCGTCCTCGCCCAGCAGCGCCCGCGCCACGCGCTCCGCATCAGCGGCCTCCAGGCTGATCTCGAAACCGTCTTCGCCGGTATAGCCGGTGCGGCTGATGATGGCGGGGGCGCCCGCCACCTTCGCGCGCACCGCATCCATGAATTTGAGCGCCGAAATACCCGGCGCATGACGCTCCAGCACCGCCTCGGCCGCCGGACCTTGCAGCGCCAGCAGCGCACGCTCGAGCGCGGGCGCGAGCGTCGCCTGCCCCGCCAGTTTTTCGGCGATATAAGAGAAGTCGCTTTCCTTGCAGGCGGCGTTGACCACCAGATAGAGCGCGCTTTCGCCCGAAAGCCGCGTGGTCATGAAATCGTCCTTGATGCCGCCCCGGTCGTTGAGCAGCAGGCCGTAGCGCTGCCGCCCCGCGCCCAGGCCCGCAAGGTCGGCGGGCGTCAGCGTCTCCAGCGCGGCCGCCGGATCGGCACCGGACAGGAACGCCTGGCCCATATGCGAGACATCGAACAGCCCCGCCCGGCCACGCGTGTGCAGATGCTCTTTCAGGATTCCGGCCGGATACTGCACCGGCATCTCATAGCCGGCGAAGGGCACGAGCTTGGCGCCCAGCTCGAGATGCAGCGCATGAAGCGGCGTGCGGCGCAGGATTTCGGCGGTGACGGTCATAAGGCCCCGATGGATGTAAGCTCACGCACCCTTGCGGGCCACGCTTGCCCCTCTGTCACGGGACCTGAGAGATTTCCCCGGCTCGGACCAGAGCCGGATTACCCCTTCGGTGGGATGGAGGACATTCCTGCCATCCGCTTTCCAGAAGTGTCATACCTCGCGCGGTCCTTTTGCCTGAGAGTTTCCGGGGCGGTTGCTCCTTCGGCCTTCGCCTTCGGCTCCGGCCGACGGGTCGGCCTTCGACAAAGACAAATGTCTCCCGCGGGAGATCATGTGCTGGCCAGGACTCGCGCGCCTCCCGGCGGGCGGGCCTGTTGCAGCGCATCATAGGTGGGGGCGGAGGGGAGTCAATTCGGGGCCGCAGCCCCCGGAACTTACTCACATCCTTTGGCTCACATCCTTTCGGGAACCTCGATCCCCAGCAGGTCCAGAACCTTGGTCAGCACGGCCAGCACCCGGGCGCAGAGGCCAAGGCGCGCGGCGCGCAGGCCCGCATCCGATTCGGACAGGATGTGGTGGGCGGCATAGAAGCGGCTGAAGGCCTGCGCCAGCTCGAAGGCATAATCGCAGAGGATGTTGGGCGCGCGCTTGTCCTCCGCCGCCGCCATCGCATCGGGCAGGAAGAGCAGTTGCAGCGCCAGGGCGCGTTCTTCCGGCGAGGCCAGCCGGGCGGGCACGGCGTCATGCTCTTTCTGTTGGTCGCTCCGGCTCTCGCCTAGCCCCCCCGCCTTGCGCAGGATGGATTGGATGCGCACCGCCGCATATTGCAGGTAAGGCCCGGTCTTGCCCTCGAAGGTGGAGAAGCGCTCCAGGTCGAAGACATAGTCGGTGGTGCGCTGGTGCGAGAGATCGGCGAACTTGATGGTGGCGATGCCCACCTGGCGCGCGATCTCGGCCCGCTCGGCGGGGCTGTAATCGGCGCCGATATTCTGCTCGGCCAGGCGCTTCTCCGCTTCCGCCTTGGCCATCTCGATCAGGTCGTAGAGCTTCATCACCCCGCCCGCGCGGGTCTTGAAGGGCTTGCCGTCCGGCCCGTTCATGGTGCCGTAGCCGACATGCTCCAGCGCCGCCCGGCCTGCGAACCCCGCCAAATGCGCGGCGCGGAAAACCTGCTCGAAATGGCCGTGCTGGCGGTGATCCACCACATAAAGGATCAGCGCCGGGTCATGGTCGCGCACCCGCTCGATCACGGTGGCGAGATCGGTGGTGCCATAGAGCACGCCGCCTTCCGACTTGACCAGGATCAGGGGCGGCAGCGGCTTCTTGTCATCGTCGCGGGCGACATGCACCACCAGCGCGCCCTCGCTTTCCTGCGCCAGGCCGCGCGCCTTCAAATCCTCGATCATGGGCGGGATCAGCGCATCCACGCTGGATTCGCCGTTCCACAGATCGAACTTCACACCCAGGCTGGCGAATTCGCGCGACAGGCCTTCTTCCGAGACTTTGACGAAATGCTTCCACAGCGCACGATAGCCGGGGCGGCCCGCCTGCAATTCCACCGTGGCGCGGCGCGCCGCCTCCAGCCGCGCCGGATCGGCCTTGCAGGCGGCCGAGGCGCGCGGATAAAGCGTTTCCAGCTCGTCCATCGTCACCGGCGGCGCGTCGGGATAGGGGCCGGTGAAATTGGAATCGAAATAGACCGGCGCAATGCCTTCCAGCTCGATCTCGGAGATGAGCTGACCCATCTGAAGGCCCCAGTCGCCCAGATGCACATCGCTGACCACCGTCCAGCCATTGGCGCGGAAGAGCCGCTGCAGGCAGTCGCCGATGATGGAGGAGCGCAGATGCCCCACATGCATGGGCTTGGCGACATTGGGGCCGCCGAAATCTATCACCACCGTGCGGCCCTGACCCGTGTCGGGCGCGCCGCCGCGCGCATCCGCGGCCATCTCGTCCAGCCGCGCCGCCAGCATGGCGTCGGTGACGTCGAGATTGAGGAAGCCGGGGCCGGCGATCTCCACCCTGGCGAAGATGGGGTTGGCCTTCAGCCGCGCCGCGATCTTCTCGGCGATGGCGCGGGGGCTGACTTTCGCGGCCTTCGCCGCCGCCAGCGCGCCGTTGCACTGGAAAGGCGCCAGATCGGGGCGGTCGGACACCTGCACCTGGCCGAAGGCGCGCGAGAGCCCCTCCGCCGCGAAGGCATCGCCCACAGCGGCCGTGAGCGCGGCGCTGAGCGAGGTCATGGCGCGGCGCGGCCCGTCATCGCCAGGAGATAGCCGCGCTCGGCCTCGCTCACCTCCAGCCCTGCCAGATACTGATAGTCGGTGGGCAGGCGGCCATTCTCCAGCTTGAGCACGGAACCGGCGATCTCGGTGCTGAACGTCACCACCGTCGCGCCCGCCGGGAAATCCAGCGTGATGTTGAAGGCGCGCTTGCTGATGATGCGCTCGCCCTGGTTCACCGCCACGAAGTACGGCACGACATAGCGCGCGGGCTGGCCGGTGGGCATGCGGGTGGCGCGGAAGGACAGGCGTATCTCGGAGGTGGCTTCGCCCGCCCGCGTGTCGAGGCGACAGCCCTGCGTCACGCCGGTCATCTCCACCGTATAGAGCAGCGCGGAGGGATCGGCCGCCACGGCGCCGGGCTTCAGGACCGGACGGATGGCGGTGTCGGCCAGAATCGCCGCGCCGGGGCAAAGGGTGACGCGCGGGTTGTTGCACCCCGCCAGAAGGAAGGCGGCGCCCAGAACGGCAAGGGCGGGACGGAAAATGCGCGGCATCATCACCAGTCTTGCTCTTTTGCTTGACTTTCGGGGGCCCGCGGCCGACTTGTCGGGCGAGGCTGCGGCAGCTTAGAGCATTTTCCGCCCGGCCTGTTAAGCCGTTTTCGGGGCGTCATGGCGGTCTATACCGAGGTCTCTTTCGAGGATCTGGAGCGGTTTCTCCAGAACTACGATATCGGCGCCCCGCTCACCTTCAAGGGCATCGCCGAGGGCGTCGAGAACTCCAACTACTACCTCCAGACCGACCGCGGCGCCTTCATCCTCACCCTCTATGAGAAGCGGGTGAATCCGGGCGACCTGCCCTTCTATCTGGGCCTGATGCAGCATCTGGCGCGGGCCGGGATCGTCTGCCCCCAGCCAGTTCCGGCCCGGGACGGCGCGCTGTCGGGCACGCTCAACCGGCGGCCCTGCGCCATCGTCACCTTCCTGAACGGTCTGTCGGTGCGCCGCCCCACCCCCGCCCATTGCGCCGCCGCGGGCGCGGCGCTGGCGCGGCTGCATCTGGCGGGCGGCGGCTTCGCGCTGACCCGCGCCAACGCGCTGGGCCCGGGGGGATGGGAGACGCTGGGCACGGCCTGCCGGCCCCATGCCGACGGCGTGGAGCCGGGGCTGGCGGCGCTGATCGCCGGGGCGCTGGCGGACATCACCGCCGCCTGGCCCCGCCTGCCCCAGGGCGTGATCCATGCCGACCTCTTCCCCGACAATGTCCTCTTCATGAAGGAGGAAGTCTCGGGATTGATCGACTTCTATTTCGCCTGCAACGACATGTTCGCCTATGACCTGGCGATCATGCTCAATAGCTGGTGCTTCGAGACGGACGGCAGCTACAATATCACCAAGGGCCAAGCGCTGGCGGGCGCCTATCAGACGGTGCGGCCGCTGAGCACGGACGAGATCGCCGCCATGCCCGTGCTGATGCAGGGCGCCAGCCTGCGCTTCCTGCTGACGCGCCTGTTCGACTGGGTGAACCACGATCCCCAGGCGCTGGTGAGTCCCAAGGACCCGCGCGAATATGCGCGCAAGCTGCGCTTCCACCGCAAGGTGAAGCACGCCAGGGAATACGGGATTTGAGCGCGCAACGCCGGGCGGAGGTCGAAATCTTCACCGACGGCGCCTGCTCGGGCAATCCGGGGCCGGGCGGCTGGGGCGCGATCCTGCGCTTCAACGGCCAGGAAAAGGAATTGTCCGGCGGCGAAAAGCGCACCACCAACAACCGCATGGAGCTGACGGCGGTGATCGAAGCGCTGCGCGCGCTGAAGAAGCCGGTGCCGGTCCTGATCCACACCGATTCCAAATATGTGATGGAAGGGGCGACAAAATGGCTGGCCGGATGGAAGAGCCGCGGCTGGAGGACGGCGGGGCGCGACCCGGTGAAGAATGAGGATTTGTGGCGGGCGCTGGACGCCGAGCTGGCGCGGCTTCCCGGCACGCGCTGGGAATGGGTGCGCGGCCATTCCGGCCATCCGGAGAATGAGCGGGCGGACCTGCTTGCCCGCACCGCCATTCTCCACCTGACGGCGCGCTAGAGCTGCTTCAGCATGTGCTCGGCGCTGGAAACTTCGAAGGCGCCCGGCTCTTCCACATTCAGCGCCTTCACCACGCCGTCCTCCACCAGCATGGAATAGCGCTGGCTGCGCTTGCCCATGCCGAACTTGCTGGCGTCGAATTCCAGGCCCACGGCACGGGTGAACTCGCCATTGCCGTCGGCGATCATGCGCACCTTGCCGTCGGCGCCCTGCTCTTTCCCCCAAGCGCCCATCACGAAGGCGTCGTTGACCGACAGACACACGATGCTGTCCACGCCCTTGGCCTTGAGCGCCTCGTAGTTCTGCACGAAGCCGGGCACATGCCGGGCCGAGCAGGTCGGCGTATAGGCGCCCGGCAGCGCGAACAGCGCCACCGTCTTGCCCTTGAAGAGCTCGTCCGTGGTGACGGGCGCGGGGCCGTTCTCCTGCTTCTCCATCAGCGTGACGGAGGGGATTTTGTCGCCGACCTTAATCGTCATCTGCTGCACTCCTTGAAGGTTAGATGCTTTCCTGCGCCGTGGCGGGATTGTGGCGCCGGGCGATGAATTCCAGCGCGTCTTCGGCGCAAAGCGGCGGGGAGAAATAATAGCCCTGGCCGAACTCGCATTTGAGGCCGGTCAGCCATTCGCTGTCGCGTTCGCTTTCCACGCCTTCCACCACCACGGCGCGCTTGAGGTCGTGGGCCAGCGCCACGATGGAGGCCAGCACCACCTCGCCGTCGGTGTCTATGTCGGTGCCGCCATGGCGGGCCAGGAAGCTGCGGTCGATCTTCACCGTGTCGAACGGCAGGGTGCGCAACTGACTGAGGGCGGAGGAGCCGGTGCCGAAATCGTCGATCGACAGCCCCGCCCCCGCGGCGCGCAGCCGCTCCAGCATCGGCACCAGGCGCGGATCGGACGCCACCGCGCTCTCGGTGATCTCCAGATGCAGCGTGCCGGGCGCGATGCTGTTGCCCGCCAGCACGCTCTTGAGCAGCTTCTCGAAGCCCGCATCGCGCACCTGGCGGCGCGAGAGATTGACGCTGACGAAGAGCGGCGGCTTCAAGGGGAAATAACGCTGCCATTGCGAGAGATCGGCGGCGGCGCGCTCCAGCGCGAAGCGGCCCAGCTCGACGATCAGGCCGGTCTCCTCGGAATGGGCGATGAAATCCTCCGGCGTCACCAGGCCGCGCACCGGATGGCGCCAGCGCAAGAGCGCCTCGAACCCCGCCACCGAGCCGTCCGCCAGCCGCATGATCGGCTGGTAATGGACTTCCAGCTCCTTCTGCTCCAGCGCCTGGCGCAGCGCGCTTTCCAGCTCCACCGCGTCGCCGGGCGCGATCTCCTCCAGCCCGGAGTCGTAAAGCTGCGCCGCATTGCCGCCCTGCCGCTTGGCGGCGATCAGCGCCAGTTCGGCATTCTTGATCAGCGCCAGGGGATCGTCGCCGTCGCTGCCGCGCGCCAGCCCGACACTGACGGGCGCGAAGATGCTGCGGTTCGCCACCAGATGCGGCGGCGCGCAGACTTCCACCGCCTTGTCGCCCGCGGCCTTGGCCTCGCGCGGCGCCTCGGGGAACAGGAGCGCGAAACTGTCGCCGCCCGCGCGGAAGAGCTGCGCCTTCAGGCCCGACAGGCGCCGCGCCGTCTGGCGCAGCACCTGGTCGGCGCCTTCATCGCCCAGGCTGGCATGGATGGCCTTGAAACGGTCTATGTCCACCAGCGCAAACAGCGCCCGGGAGAGGTCGGTGCCCAGCCCGTCCAGCGCCTGCATCAGGGCGATGCGGTTGCCAAGGCCGGTGAGATCGTCCTCAGTCTCCGCCAACGCCTCTCCTTCCTTGCGCTGGGTGATGTCGGCCAGAAGCCCCAGGCAGTCCGAGGGCACGTCTTCCTGCTCGGAGACGATGGTGGCGCGCAGCTCCAGCCAGCGCCAGCGCCCCTGCCCCGCCGCGACACGGAATTCCAGGCGGAAGGCGCTGCCCGGACGCGCCCGGTATTCCTCCAGCGCCGCCTGGTAGACATCGCGATCCTCCGAATGGACCAGGCCGAGGAAATCGGAATGGGAGAGCGTCACCTCGCGCAGGCCCTGCCCCAGAAGCTGCGCCGCATCGGGCGACAGCGTCAGAAGCTGGCTGCGGAAATCCAGATCGAAGACGCCCTGATGCGCCGCGCCGATCGCCGCCAGCGCCAGATTGGCGAAGGGCGTGGACGGGTCTATCGGCATGCCTTCCGGGTTCTTCGCCTCGAGCAGCTTGGCGGCGCCGGAGCCGTGCAGGAAAGGCAGCACCGCGATCTCCTCGCTGGCGATCACCGCCAGCGCCAGCAGGATCGCGCCCGCCGCCGCGAAGCCGCCGGTGACGGCGGGGCCGGTCAGCCCCTCGCCCCAGCCGCCGATGGCCACCACCGTGCCCGCCATCGCCACCAGCGCGAAGGCGGCGGCCGACGGCGCCACCACCTGCGCCGCCTTGATGCCGCGGCGGCCGCAATAGATCAGATAGGCGGTGATCAGAAGGCCGCCCACCACCAGCGCGATGTTGCTGAGCAGCGCCGCGCCCGGCAGCCCCAGCCAGGCCAGCACGCCTAAGCCCACCAGGCTCCAGACGGTGCGGACGAAATGCTTGTGGTATTTCGGCCAGACGTCGCGGAAGGGCACGATGGCGTTGGCCAGCCGCGCCCCCGCCGCCAGCGCGAACATGGTGAAGGCGGCGGTGAGGCCGTAAGGCCCGCCCACCCGCAGCACCAGGCTGCCGTCGAACATGCCCGACGACGACAGCCAGCTCAGCAAAAGCAGCAGCAGCGTGATCGCCACCCAGCGCGGCGCGGCATGGCCGATCAGCACCGCCAGGCCGCCGGTGATCAGCATGGCCGCGCCGATCAGCGCCGCCACCGCGGTGATGAAGATGGCAAGCTGCCGGTTGTGCGCCGCCAGCGCCGGCTCGGTCCAGGCGGAGAGCGCGGGCGGTGTGTCGGCCGAGCCGACGCGGATGGCCAGCGCCGCCGTGGTCACGGGCGGGATGGTGACGCGCCAGGCGCGGCGGCCGTAAGCCGTGGCGGTTTCCACCGTCACGCCGGATTCGGAGGCGACGATGGCCAGGATCGCCGGGCGCGTGGGGCGCGGGAAGAATTTGAGCGCCGAGGATGGCGGCTGGCCCGCCACCAGCACGCGGATCGCGGGCCGCACGCCGTCATTCATCACCGGCAGCATGTACCAGGAGGAACCGTCGGCCTCCGGCCCACCCGGCGCCTGATAGGGCGCCAGCGCGGATTTGAGCGGAACCATGTTCTCGGCCGCGCCGAAATTGACCGGCTTTTGACCCGCCGCGGGCGCAGGCGCGGCGGCTTGCGGCGGCGCGGGTTGTTCCGTGGCGGGCTGTTGGGCCGCCGGCGGCGCGGCGGGCGCGGGCGCCTCCTGCGCCAGGACCGCCCTGCCCGCGAATGCCGCCAGCCCCAGCAAAAGGGCAAGGCTCAAGGCGGCAAGGGCGCGGCGCAAGATCATGAAATCCTTAAAAAGAGTCGGACAGGGCGGCTAACCTAGCCGCGCCTCGTCGGCGAGCAAAGCAAATAGCAGATGATCGCTCCACACGCCGTTGATCAGCAGATAGCGGCGCGCCAGCCCTTCCTCGCGGAAGCCACAGCGGGCGAGCAGGGCCTTGGAGGCTTGGTTGGCGGTGAGGCAGGCGGCCTCGATGCGATGCAGGCCCAGCGTGCGGAAGACGAAGGGCAGCAGCGCCTTGATCGCATCGGTCATGTAGCCCTGGCGCGCGAAAGGCTCGCCCACCCAATAGCCCAGGGTGCAACCCTGGGTGACGCCGCGGCGCACATTCGACAGGGTGCAGCCGCCGACCAGCGTATCGTCGGCCTTGCGCATGACGAAAAAGACATAGGCGGAATCGAGCCGCGTCTCCTTGTGATAGCGCTTGATGCGGCGGCGGAAGGCGCCGCGCGTGAGTTCGTCGTCCGCCCAGACCGGCTCCCAGGGCGTGAGGAACTGGCGGCTCTGGCCGCGCAGCTTGGCCCATGCCGCATAATCGGCCATGCGGGGATAGCGCAGATAGACGCGCTCGCCATTCAGCACCGGCTGCTGGCCGCCCGGAAAGGTCAGGCCGCGCATGAAGGCGATGGGGCCCTGTTTGATCAGCGTCGCCACTATTCGGCCGCGTGCGGAAGGGCGCCCGCGCCGAAGCGCCGCGCGAAGCGGTCATGGCTCTCCAGCCGCGAAACCGGCCCCAGCGCCGCGATGGTGGGCGCGCCCCGGGTCATCACCCGGGCGGCATAGGCCTTCACCTGGGCAACGTCTATCGCATCCAGTTGGGCGACGATCTCCGACGGCGTCTGGATGCGGCCCAGCGCGAAAAGCTGGCCCGCGATCTGCTCGGTGCGGCCGGTGGCGCCTTCCAGCCCCATCAGCAGCGAGGCCTTGAGCTGGGCGCGGGCGCGGTCCACTTCCGCCTCGCCCAGGCGATCCGCCATGGCTTCCATCTCGCCCGCCACCACGGCGGCCAGCTCGCCCGCCTCCGCCTCGCCGGTGCCGGCATAGATGCCGATGAAGCCGCTGTCCTGAAAGCCGCCGGTGAAGGCATAAATGGAATAGCAGAGGCCCCGCTTCTCCCGCGCCTCCTGGAAAAGGCGCGAGGACATGCCGCCGCCCAGCGCCGTCGTATAGATCTGGCCGACATAGTAATCGGGATCGGCGTTGGAGAGGCCGGGAAAGGCGAAGGCGATATGCGCCTGCTCCAGATCGTCGCGCAGGCGCATCTCGCCGCCGACATAGCGCGAGGGCGCAGGGAGCGGCGGCGCGCCGGGCGTCAGATCGCCGAACAGGCTTTCCGCCTGGCGCACCAGATCGTCATGGCTGACCGCGCCCGAGGCGATCAGCGCCATGCCGCCTGCGCGATACTGCGCCGTCATGTAGTCCCGCAGCATGGCGCGGTCGAAGCGGGAAACCGTCTCCTCCTCGCCCAGGATGGACCAGCCCAGCGGCTGACCCGGATAGACCGCCGCCTGCAGATGGTCGAAGATGATGTCGTCGGGCGTGTCGCGCGCCTGCCCCAGCTCCTGCAGCACCACCTGCTTCTCGCGCGCGATCTCGTCCTCGGCGAAGACGGGGTTGAGCAAGATGTCGCTGATCAGGTCGAGCGCCAGCGGGAGGTCGTCCTTCAGCACCCGGGCCTGGAAGGCGGTCTGCTCGCGGCTGGTATAGGCGTTGAGCGTGCCGCCCACCGCCTCGATCTCTTCGGAAATGTCGCGGGCGCTGCGCCGCGCCGTGCCCTTGAAAGCCATATGCTCCAGCATGTGCGAGACGCCCATCTGGCCCGGCGTCTCGTTGCGCGCGCCAGTGTTGACCCACACGCCCACGGCCACCGATTCCAGCGACGGCATGGGATCGCTGACAATCGTCAAGCCATTGGAAAGTTTGGAGATTTCAGGGTTCATGCCCCCAGTCTAGAGGAGATGAAGTCCCGGATCAAAGAAAGGTTGCGGGGCAATGTTTCCACCCGTTCGGGCTTGGTTTCCAGGCCGCGCAGACGCTCCGGCACCGGCGGGGCGGCGCCGATGGCGCGCGCCACGGCGTCGGGGAATTTGGCGGGATGGGCGGTGGAGAGGATCACCACGGGGCCCGGCGCATCCTTCAGATCGCGCGCGGCGGCGACGCCGACGGCGGTATGCGGGTCGATGATGCGGCCGGTCTGGTCATGCACCGCCTTGATGGCTTCGAGGGTGGCGGCATCGTCCTTGGCGAAGGCGCTGTAGCGGCTGCGCAAGGCGGACAGGACCGTGGGCGGCAGCACCAGCCGCTTGTCGCGGGCGAAGTCGTTCATCGCCGCCGCCGTCCAGGCGGCGTCGCGGTCCGCGGCCTCGAACAAAGCGCGCTCAAAATTGGACGCCACCTGAATGTCCATCGAGGGCGAGAGCGTGGGACGGGCGTCGCCCGAGGCATAGACGCCGTCATTGAGCGCGCGCGCCATGATGTCGTTGGCGTTGGTGGCGATCACCAGCCGTTCCACGGCAAGACCCATGCGTGAGGCCGCTTCGCCCGCGAAGATATCGCCGAAATTGCCGGTGGGCACGATGAAGGTGGCAGGCTTCCCCAAGGCCGCGGTGGCGGTGATGTAATAGACGCTCTGCGCCGCGATGCGGGCGAAGTTGATCGAATTGACTGCCGTCAGGCCGACCTTCGCGGCGAAATCCGCATCGGCGAACAGCGCCTTCACGATGGACTGGGCGTCGTCGAAGCTGCCTTCCAGGGCGATATTGTGCACATTGGCATGCGGCGAGGTGGTCATCTGCCGCCGCTGCACCTCGCTGACGCGGCCCAGCGGGTGCATCACGAAAACGTCGATGTTGGGCAGCCCGCCCAGCGCCGCGATGGCGGCCGAGCCGGTGTCGCCGCTGGTCGCCGCCACGATGGTGGCGCGGCCGCCGCGCCTGGCCAGCGCGCGGCTGAACAACTGCCCCAGGACCTGCAGCGCGATGTCCTTGAAGGCGAGCGTGGGACCGTGAAACAGCTCCAGCAGATAGCGGCCCTCGCCGAGCGGACTGAGCGGCGCGATTTCGGGCGCGTCGAAACCGGCATAGGCGGCGGCAATGGCGGCGCGCAGCTCGTCCTGCGCGAAAGACGGGCCGGTGAAGCGCGACAGCACCCGGTATGCCGCTTCCTGATAGGACAGGCGCTGGAAGGCGGCCAGCTCGTCCTCGCCGAACTGCGGCCAGGCCTCAGGCAGATAAAGCCCGCCATCGGGGGCGAGGCCCGCCAGCAGCACTTCGGCGAAATCGGCGGCAGGGGCCTGCCCGCGGGTGGAAATGAAGGTGTGGGAATTCATCGCTGCCTCGTGGGCCTGCCTTATAGGACTAGCCCCGGCCCCAGGCCAGCCGCCCCTTGGAGATATGATAGGCGAGCCATACGCCCACCAGGCAGGCGGCGAAGCCGAACCAGGTGATGGCATAGCCCAGATGCTGGTTGCGGAAGCTCACCACCGTCTGGCCGCCCAGCGGCAGGCCGCCGGGATTGGGGGTGGCGTCGGCCTCGATCAGCACGGGGGCCGCCAGCCGCACGCCCAGGGCGGCGGCGATGGCGGGCACATCGCGGGCATACCAGATGCGGCGCGGCGGATCGGGCGCGGGCGTGAACATGCCCGGCGGCTCCAAGAGGCGCCAGACGCCGGTGAGCGCGACCGCGCCCGCGACATTGCCTTGTGCCCGCGTGGCGGGATCGAGACGGGTTTCCGGTACCGCGCCCCGGTCCACCAGCAGCACGCGGCCGTCGGTGATGAAGGGCGTCAGCACATGATACAGCCCCTCGCCGCCCGAGGAGGAGACGAAGACATAGGCCTCTTTCGCATGATCGAAGCGGCCGGTGAGGCGGACGCGGCGGTATTGCACCGCATCGGGCGGGCTGCGCAGCGCCTCATCCAGCGTCAGCGGCGGTGCGGCCAGGTTGCGGTTCACCGTCTCGATCAATCCCAGCTTCCATTCCAGCCGGTCGAGCTGCCAGAAGCCCAGGGCGCAGAGGATGGCGAAGGCGATCAGGCTGGCGATGGTCAGGCCCGGATAGGGCCGCAGCCGCAGCATCAGGAGAGCCGCCCTTCCCCCGCCTTATTCTTGTATTGCAGCACCAGGAGCGCCGACTTGGCCAGGCGCAGGATGGCGAGGGTGAGAAGGCAGATCAGCGGGATCCAGAGCAGCAGATGCACCCAGGTGGGCGGCGACCAGGTGAACTCCACCCACAGCGCCAGGCCCGCCACGATGGCGCCCACGATCAGGATGCCGAACACCGCCGGGCCGTCGCCCGGATCGAAGATGGCATAGTCCAGGCCGCAGGCGGGGCAGCGCCTGGCGACCGCGATATAGCCGTCAAACAACGGCCCCTGCCCGCAATGCGGACAGAGGCCGAGGACGATCTGCTTCAGTGTGGCGGCGGCGCTTGACGGTTGCGGCGTCAATGAACGACCGGCCCCACGCCCCAGACATAGATGGCGGCGAAGAGGAACAGCCACACCACGTCCACGAAATGCCAGTACCAGGCCGCGGCCTCGAAGCCGAAATGGCGCTCGGGCGTGAAGTGGCCGGCGATGGCGCGGAACAGGCAGACGATCAGGAAGATGGTGCCGATGATCACATGCGCGCCATGGAAACCCGTGGCCATGAAGAAGGTCGAGCCATAGATGGCCTGCAGGTTGCCCGCGCCGGAGGCGAGGAACATGTGCGCGCCTTCCTCGAAGGGCGCCCGCTCCAGGCCGTTGAAGCCGAAGGTGAAGGGCGCGTGCGCATACTCATAGGCCTGGACGGCGGTGAAGAAGAGGCCGAGCGCGACGGTGAGCGCCAGGCCCTGCACCGCGCCCTTCCTGTCGCCGATCTGGATGGCGTGGTGCGCCCAGGTCACGGTGGTGCCCGAGGTGAGCAGGATCAGCGTGTTGAGCAGAGGCAGGTGCCAGGGATCGAGCGTGACGATGCCCGCCGGCGGCCAGGCCGACAGGCCGGAATCGGCAGGGAACAGGGCGGCGTTGAAATAGGCCCAGAACCAGGCGACGAAGAACATCACCTCCGAGGCGATGAAGAGCAGCATGCCGTAGCGCAGATGCAGCTTCACCACCGGGGTATGGGCGCCCTGCTCCACCGATTCCTTGATGACGTCGCGCCACCAGCCCACCATGGTGTAGAGCACGCCCAGCGTGCCGATGATGAAGATCCAGGGCGTGCCCATCAGCACGCCGAAGCCCTCATAGCTTTCGTGCATCCACAGGACCGCGCCCACCATCATCACGAAGGCGAAGACGGAGCCGACCACCGGCCAGGGGCTGGGGTCGATCAGGTGATAGTCGTGTTTCACTTCGCTGGACATGTGGCTCAAGCCCCCAGGGGTAGACAGAGGTTATTGCCCGCCGTGCCACTGCACGAGGGAGAGGAAATAGATGAGGACCGCGAATGCGCCAAGCAGGAGCGCAAGGGCGATGTTGCGTTTGCGGCGTTCGCGCTTCCAGTCTCTCTTGCCATCGCTCACGACCACCACGCCGCGAGCATCGGAAGCCCCGCCAGCTTCTCGATCATGAGAGAGGCGAAGAGCGCCGCCAGATAGACCAGGGAGACGCCGAACAGGCGCCGCGCCGCCGGCTCCTTCGCCGTGTCGCGCTCGCGGAGGGTGGCGAAGGCGGCGGCCAGGAACCAGAGGCCGAGCCCCGCGGCGCCGGCCAGATAGAGCCAGCCCGCCGCCCCGATCAGCGCCGGGGCGAGGCCCAGCGGCACCAGGATCAGCGTATAGAGCAGGATGGCGCGGCGGGTATGGTCCTTGCCCTTCACCACCGGCAGCATGGGCACCCCGGCGCGGGCGTAATCGTCGCTGCGCCACAGCGACAGCGCCCAGAAATGCGGCGGCGTCCACATGAAGATCACCGCCACCAGCAGGAGCGGCATCAGCGCCAGCTCGCCCGTCACCGCCGCCCAGCCGATGGCGGGCGGCAGCGCGCCCGACAGGCCGCCGATCACGATGTTCTGCGGCGTGCGGCGCTTCAGCCAGAGCGTATAGACCACGACATAGAAGAAGACCGTGAAGGCCAGGAGCCCCGCCGCCAGGAAATTGACGAACAGGCCCATCATCGCCACCGACAGCGCCGCCAGCGTCCAGCCGAAGGCCAGCGCCTCGTCCCGGCCGACATGGCCGAGCGGGATGGGGCGGGTGGCGGTGCGGCTCATCAGCCGGTCGATGTCGCTGTCATAGGCCATGTTGAGGCAGCCCGACGCCCCCGCCGCGACCGCGATGCAGAGCAGCGCGGTGAAGGCGATCAAGGGATGCACCGTCCCCGGCGCGGCGACCATGCCCGCCAGGCCCGTGAAGATCACCAGCGACATCACCCGCGGTTTGAGCAGGGCGAAGAAGTCGCCCACCGTGGTGACGCGCGGCTCAGGAAGGGTATGCGACAGCGACATGCGTTACTTGACGTGCGGCAGCTCGTTGAACTGGTGGAAGGGCGGCGGCGACGACAGCGTCCATTCCAGCGTGGTGGCGCCTTCGCCCCAGGGATTGGCCGCGGCCTTGCGCTTGGCGATGAAGGCTTCCAGCACCATAATCAGGAAGATCAGCACTGCGCCGCCGGCGATGAAGGCGCCGATGGACGAATAGTAGTTCCAGCCCGCGAAGGCGTCCGGATAGTCCGCATAGCGGCGCGGCATGCCGGCCAGGCCCAGGAAGTGCATGGGGAAGAAGGCCAGGTTCACGCCCACGAAGGTGACCCAGAAGTGCAGCTTGCCCCAGAACTCGCTGTACATGTAGCCGGTGAATTTCGGGAACCAGTAGTAGAAGCCCGCGAAGATCGCGAAGACCGCGCCTAGCGACAGCACATAGTGGAAGTGCGCCACCACGTAATAGGTGTCCTGCAGCACCACGTCCACGCCCGCATTCGCCAGCACGACGCCGGTGACGCCGCCCACGGTGAAGAGGAAGACGAAGCCGGTGGCCCAGAGCATCGGCGTCTTGAACTCGATGGAGCCCCCCCACATGGTCGCGATCCAGGAGAACACCTTGATGCCGGTCGGCACCGCGATGACCATGGTGGCGAAGACGAAATAGGCCTTGGTGTCCACCGACAGGCCCACCGTGTACATGTGGTGCGCCCAGACCAGGAAGCCGATGAAGCCGATCGCGACCATGGCATAGGCCATGCCGAGATAGCCGAACACCGGGCGGCGCGAGAAGGTGGCGATGATGTGGCTGATCATGCCGAAGCCGGGCAGGATCAGGATGTACACCTCCGGGTGGCCGAAGAACCAGAACAGGTGCTGGTAGAGGATCGGATCGCCGCCGCCCGCCGGATCGAAGAAGGACGTGCCGAAATTGCGGTCGGTGAGCAGCATGGTGATGGCGCCTGCCAGCACCGGCAGCGACAGGAGCAGCAGGAAGACCGTGACCAGCACCGACCAGACGAACAGCGGCATCTTGTGCAGAGTCATGCCCGGCGCGCGCATGTTGAAGATGGTGGTGATGAAGTTGATCGCGCCCAGGATCGAGGAGGCGCCCGCGATATGCAGCGAGAAGATGGCGAAATCCATCGCCGGGCCGGTCGAATAGGTGGTCGAGAGCGGCGCATAGATGGTCCAGCCGCCGCCGACGCCGGCGCCGCCGGAATCGCCTTCCACGAACATGGAAAGCACCAGCAGGGCGAAGCTGAAGGGCAGCAGCCAGAAGGAGATGTTGTTCAGGCGCGGAAAGGCCATGTCGGGCGCGCCGATCATCAGCGGCACCAGCCAGTTGCCGAAGCCGCCGATCATAGCGGGCATGATCATGAAGAAGACCATGATCAGGCCATGGCCGGTGACGAAGACGTTGAACTGGTGCGCGTCATGCATGAACTGGATGCCGGGGAACATCAGTTCCGCGCGCATCAGCATGGAGAAGGCGCCGCCGATCAGGCCCGCGACCACGGCGAAGATAAGGTACATCGTGCCGATGTCCTTGTGGTTCGTCGAATAGAGGTAGCGCCGCCAGCCGGTCGGGTGGTGCGCGTGCTCGCCGCCGTGATGGTCTTCGGGATGGGCGTCGAAGGTGGTGGTCATGGTCGGTATTCCTATTTCGACGCGACGCGGACCGCGCCGTTATTGTTTGCGGCCAGGGCCGAGAATTTCTGCTTGGCCTGCTCCAGCCAGGCCGCATATTCGGCCTCGCTCACCACATGGACCTCGATGGGCATGAAGGCGTGGCTGGCGCCGCACAGTTCGGAGCACTGGCCGTAATAGACGCCGGTCTTGGTGGCGCGGAACCAGGTGTGGTTGGTGCGGCCGGGCACCGCGTCCATCTTCACGCCGAACTGCGGCATGGCCCAGGAATGGATCACGTCGGCGCCGACGGTCTCGATCACGATATTCTTGTTGACCGGGACCACGACCGGATTGTCGGTGCCCAGCAGGCGCGGCTTGCCCGCCGCCTTCGCCGCTTCCTCGTTCAGCATCAGGCTGTCGAAGGTGAAGCCGCCGGTGCCGGGATATTCATAGGTCCAGAACCACTGCTTGCCGATGGCGCGGATGGTGACGTCGGCCTTGGGGATGTCGTGCTGGAAATAGAGCAGCTTGAAGGACGGGATGGCGATCACCACCAGGATGATCACCGGGATCACGGTCCAGGCCACTTCCAGAAGGGTGTTGTGATGCACCTTGGAGGGCACCGGATTGACGCTGGCGCGGTACTTGAGGACCACCCAGACCAGCAGCACCAGCACGAAGAGCGACACGGCGGTGATGATCCAGAAAAGCTCGGTGTGGAAGGCACCGATCATGTCCATCACCGGCGTGACCGATTCCTGGAAGCCGAGCTGGAAGTCCCGGATCTCGGCGGCGGCCGGGCCGGCGGTCAGGACCGCGGCCAGAGCCCCGAGGCTAGCGCCGATGCCGGCTTTCCGGATGGACCGATTTTTCCCAATGAACATCAGGCGACCTCGCATGGGGCCGGAGGCATGCCCCCGCCCGTTTTCAGATTCTTGCGGGCGATTTAGAGGGGTTAAGCCCTTAAAGTCATTGCGACCTTATAGCACGGGCACCCCCTGCCCCCCGCCCCCGGCATTCCGGCGGCTTGCGGGATAGGCTGCCGCACCCGATATGTCAGGATCAACCCGGATTTTTGCCCGTTTTCCAGGAAAACCCGCCATGGCCGATACTGACCTGTTTTTCGCTCGCACCGGCATGGACCCGGACAGTGTGCAGCGCACCGTGGCGGAGGCCCTCAAGGGGGCCGATGACGGGGAACTTTTCCTGGAGCACAGCCAGTCCGAATCGTTCGCCTGGGACGATGGGCGGCTGAAGGCGGCCACCTTCGACACCACCCAGGGCTTCGGCCTGCGCGCCGTGGCCGGAGAGGCCACCGGCTATGCCCATGCCAGCGAGATTTCCGAAAGCGCCATCGCCCGCGCCGCCGCTACGGTCCAGGCCGTGTCCCGGGGCTATTCGGGGGTGGAGGCGGCCCCGCCCGCCCGCACCAACATCAAGCTCTATGCCGACATCGACCCCTTGGAGACCGCCGGGTTCGAGCGGAAGGTGAAGCTTCTGGAGGAGATCAACGCCTATGCCCGCGCCAAGGACCCGCGGGTGCGGCAGGTTTCGGCGTCGCTGGCCGGGGAATGGCAGCGGGTGGAGATCATCCGCGCCAACGGCGAGCGCTATTCCGACATCCGGCCGCTGGTCCGGCTGAACGTCTCGGTGGTGGCCGAGCAGAATGGCCGCCAGGAATCGGGCAGCTTCGGCGGCGGCGGGCGCGGCGGCTATGAGACCTATCTCGATCCCGCCTATTGGCAGGCGGCGGTGGACGAGGCGCTGCGCCAGGCGCTGGTGAATCTGGAATCGGTTCCCGCGCCCGCGGGCGAGATGACGGTGGTGCTGGGGCCGGGCTGGCCGGGCATCCTGCTGCACGAGGCCATCGGCCATGGGTTGGAAGGCGACTTCAACCGCAAGAAGACCTCGGCCTTTGCCGGGCTGCTGGGCGAGCGCGTCGCCGCGCCCGGCGTGACGGTGGTGGATGACGGCACCATCGACGGGCGGCGCGGCTCGCTGACCATCGACGATGAGGGCACGCCGTCCGGCCGCACCGTGCTGATCGAGGATGGGATTCTCAAGGGCTATATGCAGGACCGGCAGAACGCCCGGCTGATGGGCGTGGCGCCCACCGGCAACGGCCGCCGCCAGTCCTATGCCGCCCCCGTGATGCCGCGCATGACCAACACCTACATGCTTGGGGGCGACAAGGACCCGGACGAGATCATCGAAAGCGTCCGGAAGGGCGTCTATGCGGTGAATTTCGGCGGCGGCCAGGTGGACATCACCTCCGGCAAGTTCGTCTTCTCCTGCACCGAGGCCTATCTGATCGAGAATGGCCGCCTGGGGCCCGCCATCAAGGGCGCGACCCTGATCGGCAACGGACCGGACGCGCTCACCCGCGTCCGCATGATCGGCAACGACATGAAGCTGGATACCGGCATCGGCACCTGCGGCAAGAACGGCCAGTCCGTGCCGGTGGGCGTGGGCCAGCCGACGCTCAGGCTGGACGGGCTGACCGTGGGCGGGACGCTTAGTTAATGTCAGCGAGCAAAGCGAGCTTACATTGACTTGCGCTGGCGAGCGAAGCGAGCGCGGCGGCGGCGGCGTGACCGATACGATCTTCAAGATCGTCCCGCGCGAGGAATGGGAAAGCGCGGGCGAGACTTACGGCGGCTCGGCGCATGACCGGGCGGACGGCTTCCTGCATTTCTCCACCGGCGCGCAGTTGGCCGAGACGCTCAGGCTTTATTATGCGGGCCGCGACGACCTGGTGCTGGTGGCAGTGGATGCCGGCAAGCTGGGCGCGGCGCTGAAATGGGAGCATTCGCCTTCGCGCGGCGAGGATTTTCCGCATCTCTTTTCGCCCCTCCCCCGCGGCGCCGTGCTCTGGAGCAGGCCGCTGGCGCGGGGTGCGGACGGCGGCTTCATCCTTCCGCTCTAGCGGGAACCCGTGGGAACGGCAGGGCCCATGCGTCCGTTGCCTTCGGGCAAGGAGAGACACATGGAACTCGTCTTCATCATCGGGGCCGTGACGCTGGGCGCCGTTCTGGCCTATGCGACGATACGCAACCGGCGGCGCAACCGCGCCAACGACGCCATCACCGAGGCGGCCACGCGGGCGGAATACAAGCGCCCGGACAGTTACGACGAAAAGCAGTTCGAGCGGCTGCTGCACCCCAAGAAATAGTCAGCCGCCTGCCTTGTAGGTCCTGTTGTAGCCGTTGCGCTCGTTGATGACGGTGATCTCGCCATTGGGGCGGATGCGCAGGCGCAGATTATGCGCCTTGTCGGGGGCGCCCTGGGCGGTGGCGGGATTGGCGACCATGTTCACCTCGCCCATCAGTTCGGGATTGTTGCGCGGGCCGTGCAGCTTCCACAGCCCCTGGTGGCGGGGATTGGATTCGATGGTCTTGATCCGCTCCGGATGCGCGCCCTTGGTGGGGCTGTTGCCCATGATGGTGACGATGGGCTGTAGCGAATTGACCATCGCCGGGCTGCCCGACCATTGCGTGCCATGGTGGCTGGAGAGATAGACGTCCACCTTGCCCACCTTGTCCTCCGGACAGAACAGGTCCTTCTCCCGGTCCCAGGTGAGGTCGCCGAAGGCGGCGATCTTCGTCCGGCCATAGGTGATGACGACGCTGACGGAGCGGGTGTTCTCCTCCCCGCCATTGGCCGCCATGGCGGGCATGTTCGCGCATTCGGGCACCGCGCCGCGCGAGCCGGGCGGCGCCTTGGCGGGCATCACCGCATCGGCGGCGACCACATGGATGTCCATGCCGTCCAGCCGGATGCGGTCGCCGGTCTTGACCACGCGATGCCGGCCGCCCGCCGCCGCGATCAGCTTGAGGTAGTTGCGGTACTGGCCTTCGGTGGAGTTGGGCGGCGGCACCTCCGGGTCGGCCGGAGGCGGCGGTATCACGCCGCCGCGGCCCGCCGCAGGCTGGCCGTTGGGGCCCAGGATGCGCCAGTCCGGCCCGATCAGGCCGCCCGGCGCCATGGTGCCGCGGATTTCGCGGTTGGGGCCATGGTCGATGAAATTGTCCACCTTGATGCGCTTGAGGAAGCCTTCCAGGCCGCCATAATGGTCGCCGTGGTAATGGGTGGTGATGAGATAATCCACCTTGGTGCCGCCCGCCGCCTTGATCGCGTCCACGATGCGCGCCGAGCTGGGATAGTCGCCGGTGGCGGCGCTGGTCTCGGGATTGCCGGTGTCGATCACCACCACGCGCTTGTTCGGGGTGACGAAGACGGTGCCGCCCCCGCCCTCCACATCCACCGAGATCATCTGCAGGGCGTCGTCGCGGGTCTGCGCCATCACGGCGGGCGCAGCGGCGATGGCGAGGACGGCGGCGGCGCCCAGAAGCGGCAGCAGCGGTTTGCGGATCATGTGTTTCCCCCAAAAGCGGACGGCGCTGGCGGCCCTCCTTGCACCCCGAACGCTACAGGCAAAGCGCAGGGCCGCAAAGACGCTTCCCGCGCGGGATGAAGCCGCGTTATAGAGGATATATGATCCCGCTTCCCGGCAAGACCCACGATCTTGGCGGCGGCTTCCTGGTCAAGCGGCTCTTGCCGCAGGTCGGGCGGCGCGCCGTCGGCCCCTTCGTTTTCCTGGACTATTTCGGCCCGGTGGAATTCCCGCCCGGGCGCGGCATAGACGTGCGGCCGCATCCGCATATCGGGCTTGCCACCATCACCTATCTGTTCGATGGCGGCCAGACGCACCGCGACAGCCTGGGCACGGTGCAGGAAATCCGCCCCGGCGACGTCAACTGGATGACGGCGGGGCGCGGCATCGCCCATTCCGAGCGCACGGGACCAGAGATGCGCGCGGGCGGCCATCGCATGTGGGGCATCCAGAGCTGGGTCGGCCTGCCCGAGGATCATGAGGAGAGCGAGCCGCATTTCCAGCATGTGCCCGCCAGCGCCCTGCCGGAGAAGACCGAGAAGGACGTGACGCTGCGCATGGTGGCGGGCACGGGCTTCGGTTTGGAGTCGCCGGTGAAGACCTTCTCGCCCATTCTCTACGCCGATGCGCGCTTCGAGGCGGGCGGCAGCCTGCATTACGGCGTGGAGCATCGCGAGCGCGCCCTGCTGGTGGTGGAAGGCGAGATCGAAAGCGGCGGCGACCTGCATGGGGCGGAGACGCACAGGGCCGGCTCGATGCTGATGCTCTACCCGGACGAGGAAGTGGATTTGTTCGCCCATGCACCGGCGCGGGTGATGCTGCTAGGCGGCCAGGCGCTGGATGGGCCGCGCCATATCTGGTGGAATTTCGTTTCCTCGCGCCGCGAGCGCATCGAACAGGCCAAGGCCGACTGGAAGGAAGGCCGCTTCGGCACCATCCCCGGCGACGACAAGGAGTTCATTCCCCTGCCCGAGGAGCGCGCGTGAACGCCATCGGCGCGCTTCTGCTGACGGCCGGGCTGATCTTCGCGGCGCAGGGCGCAGGCCTGATCGCCTGGCCCGCGGACAGCGTCATGCTGGGGCGGCGCGAATGGGTGGGCTATGGGCTTGCCATCGCGGGCCTGGGCGCGGTCCTGCTCTGGCTGTCGCGGCGGAAGTAGAACGCGCCTAACGCCATCCCCGTGAAAACGGGAATCCAGAAGCAACCAACACCGGAGCAACGTCTGCCTGGGTGGCCCGCATTCGCGGGCCATGACATCGAGGCTGACCTGCTAGAGGAAATTATACTCGGTGAAGAGCGGCGTCAGGTCACGGCCCCAGACGCCGTAATAGTTCTTCAGCATCTCCTCGGCGCGGGTGTAGCCGCGGTTCACCATCTCGCGCAGGGGATTGAGGAAGCCGTCCTCGCTCATGCCGCCCGCATCCAGCGCCGCCCGGCGCTTGAGGCCCGCCGCCGAAATCTCCAGCATCCGGTGCGCCAGCTCGTGCACGGTGGTGTTGCGGAAGGGCGCACGGAAGCCCTGCTTCGCCACCGTGTCGCGCAGGCCCTGGCGCTCCTCGGCCGTCCAGTCCTTCACCAGGTCCCAGGCGGCGTCGAGCGCGACATCGTCATAGAGCAACCCTACCCAGAGCGCGGGCATGCCGCAGATGCGCCGCCACAACCCGCCGTCGGTGCCGCGCATCTCGAGGAAGCTCTTGAGCCGGACCTCCGGGAAGATGGTGGTGAGATGGTCGGCCCAGTCGCTGAGCGACGGCTCGATATGGGCGACCTCCGGAATCTTCCGCTCCAGGAAATCGCGGAAGCTCCGGCCCGCCACGTCGATATACCGGCCGTCGCGATAGACGAAATACATCGGCACATCGAGCGCATAGTCCACATAGCGTTCGAAGCCCATGCCGTCCTCGAAGACGAAGGGCAGCATCCCCGAACGGGCATTGTCTACGTCGGTCCAGACCTGGGCGCGGTAGGAGAGGAAGCCCGACGGCCGTCCCTCGCGGAAGGGCGAATTGGCGAAGAGCGCGGTGGTGACGGGCTGCAGCGCCAGGCCGACGCGGAATTTCCTCACCATGTCGGCTTCGGAGGCGAAATCGAGATTCACCTGCACCGTGCAGGTGCGGAACATCATGTCCAGGCCATAGCCGCCGACCTTGGGCATGTAATCGCGCATGATCTTGTAGCGGCCCTTGGGCATCACCGGCGTCTCGGCCAGCGTCCAGTTGGGCGCGAAGCCGAAGCCCAGCATGCCCACCCCGATCTCGGTGGCGACGGCGCGGATCTGCGTCAGGTGCGTGTCCACCTCGGCGCAGGTCTCATGCACCGATTTCAGCGGCGCGCCCGACAGCTCGAACTGGCCGCCCGGCTCCAGGCTGAGCGAGGCGCCGTTCTGGGTGAGGCCGATGATGTTCCCGCCCTCCTTCACCGGCACCCAGCCGAAACGCTCCATGCCTTCCAGAAGCTGGCGGATGCCGGGGCGGCCGTCATAGGCGACGGGCTTCATCGTCTTCAGGTCGTAGACGAATTTCTCGTGCTCGGTGCCGATGCGCCAGTCGGCCTTCGGCTTGCAACCCTTCGACAGGTGACGGATCAGGTCGTCACGGCTCTGGATGAGGCCGCCTGCGGACTGCGGAATGGACATGGACGGCCTTGGGAACAGGAGGGCGGGATGGTTCGCCGCTAGTTAGGCAGGCATCGAAGTGTCGGCAAGGGTTTACGGCTTTATTTTCGTATTGACTTAATTAAGTGAAATCTACAATCATCGGCCATGAACGTTTGCACACCCCTGGCGGCGCTGGCCGACCCCACCCGCCAGCAGATCGTGGCGATGCTGGCCAAGGGCGCGCTGTCCTCGGGCGAGATCGCCGGGCGCTTTTCCCTCACCGCGCCCGCCATCTCGCAGCATCTGCGCACGCTGCGCCAGGCGCGGCTGGTCCGCGCGCGGCCGCTGAAGCAGAAGCGCATCTACGAGCTGGACCGGGACGGCATCGCCGAGGTGGCGGCCTGGGTGGAGCAGGTGCGCGCCTTCTGGAATCCGCGCCTGGACGCGCTGGAAGAAGCCCTGAGAAAGGAAAAACCATGAGCGAATATGGCGTGCGCCTGGATGCGCATACGGTGCGGTTCGAGCGGCTGCTGCCCGGCCCCATCGAGAAAGTGTGGGCCTATCTGGTGGAGAGCGGCAAGCGCGCCGAATGGTTCGCCGCGGGCGAGCTGCCCGCGAAGGTCGGCGAGAGCTTCGAATTGCGCTTCCGGCATTCCGATCTTTCGCCCAACAAGGCGCCGCCGCCGCCCCAATTCGCGGCGATGGACAAGGAGGGCGTTTCCGGCCGCGAGAAGCTGCTGGCGATCGAGCCGCCCCACCGGCTGGTGATCAGCTTCGGGCTGGAGGACGCGCAGACGTCCGAAGTCGAGTTCCGCCTGGTGCCCGAAGGCGGGAAGGTACGGCTGATCCTCACCCACAGCCGGATCCCGGACCGCGATTACGCCATCAATGTCTCCGGCGGCTGGCACAGCCATCTCGACATCTTGCAGCACAAGGCCGAGGGCCGCGTGCCGCCCGCCTTCTGGGATGTGTGGCGCGGCATCGAAGGCGTCTACGCCAAACGCTACGATTGACGCGTGCGTGACCTTTGCCGCCCTGCCCCGGCGGGCTAGCATCGCGGGCCAACAAGGAGGCCCGGCATGGCGAAGATTCCCGTCGGCGCGACCGTCGCGCATGCGTACCGCTTTGCGTTCGGCCGCTTCGTGGATGTGCTCAAGGTGGTGTGGGTGGCGGGCGTGGCCGCCATGGTGCTGGGTTATCTCATCCAGGACCGGGCGCTGGCGATGGACGACGCCGTCGCGGCGGACCAGATCGCCCGCGCGGGGCAGTTGTTCATCTTCCTGCTGCCCTTCTATCTGGCCGCGGCGCTGCTCTTCTTCCTGCAGCTTGAAGGCGCCACCCGGCTGGCGCTGGGGCTGATGCCGGAGCCTGGGCCTTATTATCTGCGGCTGGGCAGGCCGCTCTGGCGGCTGATCGGCCAGCACCTGCTGGCGCTCCTGATCATCGCGGGCCTTGCGGTGGCGGCCGG
>Ga0180217_1000917_pt1 | contig 37648 bp, 20 predicted proteins | sample eDN3rd37CBELigOP_FD_128521 | JGI IMG/M metagenome (GOLD analysis project Ga0180217, IMG submission 128521) | Enriched Organic Plus compost microbial communities from Emeryville, California, USA - eDNA 3rd pass 37_C BE-Lig OP (version 2) (version 2) ... | reverse complement strand
TATATGATTATATATCTCCACAAGTCCGTCTTCTGCGAGCCTTTCTTTCACCAGGCGTATGTCCATGAGAATGACCATCATTTCGATCTTAATCGCATTCTCTTTTTGTGTGTCTTGTACACTGGTAAAGGTTCATGGATTCAGTCGACACACGCTATTCGCAGGAGCCGATCTGGAGGGAGCCGATGTGAATCCTCACTTCGCACATGCGTTGACATTCGCAAGGGGGGCGCGTTATTGATCCCCGCAAATTGTATGCCGTGGACTTCTAGGACTCGAAATGCGACTGTAATGTGGACAATCACCCACATGAACATGGAAGCTGCTTCTGAGGAAACCGATTCTAGTCACATTCGTGATGGTCCAGCATGTCACAGGCCCTAACTGTAAAGAATTCACAACATCGGATGTATGACAAACGGACGAAAACCGAGATAACGTCTTACCACGCGTTTGATCCGTGCCCGACACACCACGGCCGACAACTCAGTCTGCTTTGCGTACCCATAAAATCATCCTTCAGGAGCGAGATAGCGTGCAACGTTGGGCTGCAGCTTTCTTGAAGTATCCAACAGCCGTTTCGTAGTCCTGGTCAACCCGGTGGTTGTGATAGCAACAGCATCCGAGATGGAATGGAGCACAAGCACTTGCTCGTCATCGACTTCATTTGCTCGCGAAAAGTACTGGAAGGCGCTCTTGTAATCCTGATCAACACTCTCACCGTTATCGTAGCACTCACCCTCATATCCTTCGGTAGCCCTCTGCAGATGCTCAAGCGCGAGCTTCAAGCCCTTCTCTACGTCATGGTCTGTACGATACATTTCACCATGGCATTAGTTTGGCCATCCTCTACCGCTTTCTGATACTATTCGAACGCCTGTTTGTAGTCCCTTTCTACACCGTCACCGTGAAATATGCCTCAGCAGCAAGATGTTGAGCTGGCGTCAATTCTTCTTCTGCTGCCTACATGCACCATTTGAAGGCCTTCGCTGGGATCTGCTGAACAAACTCTTTACATTTATGAAATATTGACATGTATGACATATTGACATGTATGACATATTGACATGCATAGATCTGTCCATGCATTGTATGCACTTGAACATCTAACAGGTCGCAAGCAATCCGCACATGAGAAAGTCATTCTTTCATGCCATTGCGGATGAACTGGAACCGATATGCATCCAATGGCAGATTGTCAGACGGCTCCACAATGAACTGTGCTTAAACGGGAGCGAAGCTCCCTATGAGTGTCGCCATTCGAACTGCCTGCTGCAGCACCCGATGGTCACCACTTCTTGGCTTGTGAAGTCTTTGGTTACCCCATGACCGTGGAAGTAGCATAGTTGTTGCATGTCGCTGGGGTTGAAAGCTTATCTTGACCTAGGTCCGTTGGAAACTCTCACACCAAGTCTCCAAAGAAGGAACGAGACAATCATTAGGATAAACGGGAGGAGAGTAAAACTAACAAAGTACTCACGTATCTCGTGTTCTAGATGAGCCACCTCCAGAGAGTCTTCGGTGCGAAAAGTGCGGTGGAGTGAGTTCACTGGTAAGTGGGTACCTAGGTGAGATGGGTCACCTAGCACATCAAACTCATTCCCCCATACAACTCCTCTCTCGGCCTCAAGTAGGGTGGCAAAGCCGGAACCCGGTTCCGACACAAATGCGCTCGGATACGACCTTTGAGCATCGCATGTCAGGTCTTGTCGTTTAATATCAGCCCCAAAACAGATTTTGCTTTCGCAGTTTGATCGGAGCAATTTAGATATGATCTGTGACATCTTCTCAGCAGTTTCAGTCCAACTAATATTCTGAATGGCTCTGATGGCGAAAACATTGACAGTTGGGAGATAATCAAGCAGCATGCGAGGCGCCCTATTATCGGTTGAGCCAATCTCATTGAATGAGAGCTCTAGCGAGCACAGGTTGCGAAGTTTAGCGATCCCTGTAACAACACCCAGCTCTCCATCCGCCGTCCCGCGCCCAATGCTATTGCTCGAGAGATCCAAGTACCTCAGTCCCGTGAGTTGCCCAATAGCATTGCCTAGTGCTATGGTTCCAGCGGGGTTTACGTCATCTCCAAGTCCGAGATAGTTGTTCGACATGTTGAGCACCCGAAGCTGCGTCAAAGAACCGATTCCGTCAGCTAAAGCAACGGTTGGTTCTGCATCATCGTACCACCCAAGCCTACTCCCCGAAAGGTCAAGGAATTGAAGAGCGGGCATTCGCTTCAGCGCCATCCCAAGCGCTTGCATGTCCTCCAGATCACATTCACCAATTCTGTTAGAAGCGAGATCCAAGACAACGAGCTCGGGTGGTGCAAGGTGTTGCATCATCACAGCTGTAATGTTAGGCGACGAGCCAATGATGTTGGTTGACAGGTTGAGAAGTTTGAGATCTTTCATTTGACCCAAGGCCTCTCCTAGCGCAATGTAACCCGATAGATCGGAGTTGATCTGCCATCCGAGTGTGTTTTCAGACAAATCCAATGTCACAAGTTGAGTCAACCGAGCGAGGCCCGTTGCCATGGCAGCAAGATGTGGAGCGGGAAGCGTCCCAATCTTGTTCTTAGAAAGATCCAAATACTGGACATCAAACTCAGAGAGACGCTCAAAGAAGTGGTGAAATAGACGAGGCGGATTCGGAGAGGCTCGGATTCCATCGAAGAACGAGTTCGAAAATTTGAACGTCCTCTCTGTTGGTGAGGTTTGATCAAAGAATTCATCGATATCTTCCAGCTTTTCCAGGATAGGCGAAATGTAAATATGATTGGGTAACTTCGACACCGTGTCTCGGATTTTGGCTAGGATCTTCGATGTTAGAAATGGACTGGGAAGCAGACGGAATTCACGCAGTTGTGTTAATGAGCTTAGCGAACGAACCAGTTCGACAACGTTAGTGGACGATTCATTGAGGGAAAGACCGAATGCAGTGTTGGACAAATCAAGTGATTTCAAAGAGCGCAGACGTCCAAGACCTTGAACTATCGCCAGGGTTCCCTCAGGATTAATATAGTCGCGTTTACCGATGCCGGTAGAGGACAATGTCAAGAATTCTAGCTGTCGGAGGGCTCCAAGCGCCTTCCCCAATTCCATAGTGCCAGCTGCATTCACATCATCAGATCCGCCGATAGTATTGTCGCTCAGGTCAAGGTAGCGTAGGCGTCTGCAGTTGCGGATTCCCTTAGCAATGGCGATCGTAGCCGAAGGATCAATCATATCGCCCTCACCCAAGCCAATTAACCTTAAACCTAGTGTCTGCAACTCTGTGAGATGTTCAAAGGCTTCACCCAGCGTGTTGGAAGTATTCCCCGCACTTCCGAAGACGAGGTTATTCAGGTTAAGTGCAGTTAACTGTCTCATCTCACCGATCCCACGAGCCAAGGTCTCCATAGCCTCAATATTATCAAAAGTGAATGGCGCGTTATCTAAGTACAGCTCTCGAAGGGATTTCTGGGCAGCGATACCCCGGGCGATGGCTGTCATACCTTGAGGCAGACGATCACACTGACTCATACTCATTCTCGACATATCTAAGGACCTCAAAGAAGGAATTGATCCCAATCCAAGACCTACAGCCTCGGTACCTCGTGTATCATCGCAGTCGCCGAACCCCACGTAATTGAATGAAATATTCAAGTGTGTAAGCTGCGGGAGCGTTGCAAATCCATTACCGAGGGCAATTGTACCGCGAGGCTCCTCGTGGTCATTAAACCCGATGTAATTGTCGGCTAGCTTGAGCCGCTTCAAGCGTTTCAAACCTTGGAACCCTCTACCAATCGCTTCGGTCCCTCGGGGGTCAAACCGATCGCAATATCCTAAAAGAGTCGTTGAGAGATCAAGAGTTTCCAGATGCGGAAGGCTTAGGAACGCTTCACCCAATGCCACAAGACCAGATGTGTTGTAGCCTAAACAATCCCGATAATCCAGATAGCAACCACCAAGACAGTAGTTGGTTGAGAGATCGAGCAGCTTTAGTTGGGAAAGACGTGAAATGGCTCGGGACAACGCAATCACCCCGCTTGGGTCTTCACGTTCGTGCGGGCGAAGCAGATTACCGCCTAACCATAGTGATGAAATCGTGTAGCCTCTGTCGACAAAACCGTTAATGATTTCTGCGATCGTGGAAGCATTCAAATCCTTGTCTCGCAGATCGAGTGTAAAGTCCTGCTTTTCCTGCTCAGAGAGGTGGAACTGCGTGAGAAGCTTAAGCAAGGTGTCTGCCTGTTGCCCAGGAAAGCGATTAAATTCTTCAATCGTTGCTTGAAGGCATGCATTATCGAATTTCCCCGCCCAAGGAGCAATGCCAGTAAAGGTTACTCCAGGTTTGTCTGGACAGTTAATGTAGTCTCGAAACGCAAGATACACTGAGCGGAGCAAAAGCATTGAATAAGCGAGCTTGCCAATCTTAAAGGTCCAAAAGGCAGCCGACTCCTTCGTTGTGGGCGCGAGTCCAATCCACCATTGCAGATATCGACCATAGAGGAATCCAGTCAGAATTGCTCCCTTCGCGAAAAAGCTGCTCGACTCCCACTGTTGGCCAGGCCATGTCGCAAAGTTCAGAACGTCGATAATCGCACGTTCCTTGAGGGTCCGGTTGAACAGATGTTCCTGGGAAGCCATGTCCTGCTCGGAGTCCATGCCACCGGTACTTCGGCTGTTGATGGAGACGGACTCCCTCGTCTGGAATAATGAAAGGCCGTCTCCCAAAAGGACGTATTCGTCGTCAACTAACCGAATACGATGCGCCGAATCGATAATTCGCACAATTTCATAGCCTGTTGTAAGCTTCGTATAACCATAACTCGTTTCAAAGATGTTGATCAACGCCGTTTGTGCTCGCTGCCTTAGAAGTGGATCCAATCGGGCATCCCATCGTAAAGCATGGGAAATAGTGAGCACACTGCGAGAAACTGGATGCAATGGCAAGAACCATCGCAATCCATCGTGCCAAAGGTGCTTCCAAGTACTCCTTTGTATCTGAGCTCGTGATTCTGTTTGAAGGTAGCGGTATGCTTCCTCGACTCTGGGATTGAGTTCAGACTTCTCAACTTCGACACGAAGGCAGCCCACGATACCACGCACCAAACCCCAAAGGAACGGCAGCGCGAACAGACTGACCAGGCTATCGCGGAAGGCTCTTGACTTGGCAGCACCATAGAGGGCGATTGTCAAGACTCTCCGATCACCACCTTTCAAGAGATCTAAAACATCACGGAAGCTGACAGCATTCGCGATCTGCACGATAACAAGAAGTAAGATGCCGATTTGAATGCTTGAACCTGCGATAAACAAGAAGCCATCCAGGAAATCCTCCTTGAAGTACGATCGCCGGATGGTTCCCAAATCCTTGGAGGGGTCTCCATGACTCCGCATCCACCGGAATGTCGTAAGCAGATGCAGAATGCGATGCGGCATGTAATCCAGATTTGCCCATCTTGCCGCACACGTTGAATCTTCGTGTTCTGCCAGTCTCGCAAAGAGTTTTGTCTGGTCATTCTCCTCAACCTCATTCGTTGGCTTCATTTCGATCGAGACCGAAGCCTCTGCGTCGAGTGACCAGCCCAGCGTGTCATCGTCAAGCGGGCTTATTTCGGGTGGCTTAGAGCCAACCTCGTCCTCCTCTTGGTCCTCCTCCACAGGTTCATATTGTGCCTCCTCTTCAGGAACTTCATTCAAGCTCCCAGTTAGTTCATCGATGTGTGACATTTCTGCCACGTATTGCTGATGTTGTTGGGTATGTCTAGTTACAAATAATCATACCAATGGGAATGATATGCTTTGCAGAGACGCCCTCGTGCGGCGTATACCCAAATAACCCCGCAAGTCTGGGACGGAATTTCTTCAGAAATCCGGTTTAACTTGGTGTGAAGGGTGGTATGTGCGGGTTAGCGCGTCACCGCGTGACTAACTAGCAATAGTATGAAGGTGAGTGGATGCTATAGGACACTATTGTGAATTTATCTGTCCTCAATCGATCATGGATGTACCCTAAGGAATCCACTTCCTCAGCTTTTCACGTACACCCCTAAATTGGAACCAAAATTCATAACCTGATTTGGCTAAAAGGAACCAATTACATGAACAATGAGTCACGTCATAGTGCACGTTATACCACTTGTTCCAATCCACCTGGATTCGGATATCGTCCCAAATGAAAGCAATGTCCCAGAGGTCGTGCTAGAAAGTCAGATTAGTAAGCAGTGTCCCTTCGATGAGCTTAGGTTTCCACCAGTTTGTTCGAGTGGGTCATCCTACACTGGTCAACAGTGCACTATGCAGAGTCAGGGAAATGCTCTCTTAGTGCCTCACCAGCACTCAAGCTACCCACTTCAGCACCCTTGCGCCAATAGGTCTTGGCTTGCTCTAAGTCTTGTGTCACACCGTGACCATGAAAGTAACAAAGTCCCAGCTGGTAGCAAGCCTCATCATCGCCCGCTTCCACACTGCGCTGATAATACTCCACCGCCTTCTCGTAATCACGATCCAAGTGCTTTCCATGATAATAGCAGTCCCCGAGTGCTTTGAGAGCCTCAGAATCGCCGAGATTTGAGGCACGCCGGAAGTATTCAACACCCTTTTCGTAGTCTTGAACCACCCCGTGACCGAGAAAGTTAGAGCGTCCGAGATGGAACAGTGCACAAGGATGCTCGTCATTGACTTTGTTTGCTCTCGAAAAGTACTCAAAGGCTCGCTTATAGTCTTGTTCGACACCTTCGCCGGTGTAGTAGCACTGACCTAAACTATCCAAAGCATCCGCGTCGTCATATTCTTCGGCTGCTTTCTGGAAGTACTCAAGTGCGAGCCTCAAATCCTTCTCCACACCAGTGCCCGTACGATACATTTCACCAACGCTCGCTATGGCACTAGCGTGGCCTGCTTTTGCTGCCCTCTGACACCATGCAAAGGCTTGCTTGTAGTTCTGTTCGACTCCGTATCCAGAGTAGTAGGCCTCACCAACTTTATATTGGGCTTCCTTTAGGCCCTGCTTTGCAGCTTTCAAGAACCATTTGAAGGACTTCTCCCGATCTTGTACTCCAAATTCTTGAAAAAAGAAGACTAGGCCCATGTTGAACTGCCCCTGCATACAGTTTTGGAGGCAACTCTGTTTAAGCAATTCAAAGCCCTTCCTGCGATTTCGTTGTACTCCTTGTCCTTGCATATACATCCAACCGAGGAACGCCTGTGCTACGGCATCACCAACTTCTGCGGCGCGCGTATACCACAAGAAGGCCTTGCGAAGATCTGGTTCTGTGCCGATCCCCTATTCGTAGGCTTCGCCAACCTTAACCTGTGCCTCAGCCAGCCCTCGTTTCGCAGCAGTCAGATACCAGCGAAATGCCTGCCCAGAATCCTTCTTAGTACCAATCCCAAGCTCGTAGCATTTACCGAGGTGGAGCTGCGCGTCGGAATGACCCAGGAGGGCAGCCCTCCGCAGCCACAGAAAGGCATTATCATAATTGTGCTCGTCTCCATCAATATCGTGGAAGTGATATAGTCCGATATTGAAAATAGCTTCTGGAACCCCTTGCTCTGCCGCTTTCCGATACCACTCCAATGCAATATCGAAGTCGCACTCAACGCCTTCTCCGCGCTTATAACATTCTGCTAGCATAATTTGAGCTTCTGCTTGTCTTTGCTCAGCTGCTTTCAAGAGCCACTTGACACCCTTCTCTGGATCCTGCTTGACTATTTTTCCTTGCGTGTAGGCATGGCCAACGAAACATTGTGCCCAGGGCTCGCCCTGGTCAGCTGCTTTCAAGTACCATTCGAGTGCTTTCTTGTGGTCGGTCTTGACGCCCACGCCATGTTCGTATCGCTGAGCTAGTCCTACTTGAGCAACAGCTAGGCCACCTTCAGCTGCTTTTGAAGCCAGTCAAATGCTTTGACGGGATCATACGGCATGACCTCACCAAACATGTAGAATTCGCTCACCATAAACTGAGCCTCGAGGTCACCCCCCTCGGCTGCTTTGATGCACAAGTCGAAAGCTCTCTTAGCGTCTTTCTCAACTCCCACGCCGTCATAGTAGCAGTGAGCTAGCATGTAGTGTGCGAACGGGTCTCCCTCAGTTGACCCTTTTGTGTACCAGCTCAATGCTTGAGAAACATCTACCTGAGTTCCGACTCCAGCTTCGAAGCAAAACCCGAAGTATGCGAACGCCGGGGTGTGCCCAGCTTCGGCGGCTCTTAAGAGGTATTTGAAGACATTGGCCTCACACCCTGGTGTGCGCTTTCTACTCAGGAAAGCGTTGCGTCCGGGCCGGAAGAGCGCATCTGGAGTCAAGGATTCTTCGTTCTCCATGTCTGAATCACAATGCAGTCCCTGGAAGAGAGCTTTAAAGCGATCTCGGAACATAGACGATTGACGTGATTTCACAGCCGATTGTTCACATCCAATTCCAGGACTATTGCCATTGTCTGTAGCATCTCTATCGCCTGCATCGACTGCACCTTCTGTACCCGCGGCTTGGCTCATTTCTAGATCTTACGGCGTTTCTAAAATGTGTCGTGTAAGAGCGGCATACATCGATCGGGGTGAGACGGCAATGCGAGTGTCTGTGGAGCTAAGCGCGGATTCGTATGCATAGATGTTGCACACATGTGCGTATGACGACCGGCCCGTAGCAACCTTCGCATGCTCATAATGATGAACTTGTTCACACTGGCACGCGCGGGTTACTAGTGCGCGAGTGTCTGTTTGTCAACAGTCAGCTACACGAGCATACAGTGACCCAGCGTATGCGACAGGCAATGGATCCAACTAAAACAAAATGCCTTCAGCCACTCAAATGTCTCATGGTGGCGCCACCTAGAGCGCGCCGAGAAATGCTTGAACCGTAAGATCTTCGAAATTCTCCCGTACTCATGCATTTTACACGCGAATCCATGGGGCATCTAGGCCCTGGGATAATTCAAACGGTAGCAGCGAGGGCAAGCTACGTGGACACCCCCTCCGCACGACACTCACCCCGTGTGGCGCAGCGTGCAGGCCAAAATTAAATCCACGCCAGTGAGATGGAGCAATTTCGCTCAGATTGATTCAAATGTGAAGATGAAATGGATTGGACATGGATTGACATGCATATAGCATGCGAAACTGAAACTGGCTGAGTAAATGGTTAATCCAACAATATTAACAATGTTGCAGTATTTTAGTTTATGAAAGCCCATGATCCATCTGGATTAATCAAATGATGAGTATGCTACTCGGAACGATATTTACGTTACCATGATATGTGCGGAGATGTGTATCCTACCTGATACTGCGTGAAGCGCTCTGCAACTGAACTGACTCGTGAATAAGCTATACATGGAGAGGCAGGTGGTCCCGCAAGCTGCCCGTTTGCTGTTTCGGCGTTCTCACCTCCTCCCGAATCGGCTCTTGTTTGGTACTCCTGATTATACACTCGCAACACTGCATTTTAGTGATGAGATACACGTCTTGTGTATTTTGGTTCGCGGTGCAAACTTTTCAGTTCAATTTGTAATTGTGGTCAAAAAGGTGGTCACACTCACTCACGTCTCAACTCTGCAAGATATCTCGAGTTCACCACACAATCAGAAATTGTTACAAGGCGTGATCCAGCATGAGTTTCGAACTTGGACCGTGATCTCGACACTTTTTCTACATGTATGACGCGTGAGACGCACTACTACGGGTATCGACTATTCTAAGTGTGAGCAGTATGCTGGGTATTCGTGCTCGAAATCTGCGAGGTCGCTCGAATTTGGAAATTCAGATTTAGGCGCATAAGTATGGTGCGATCTTTCGTCGTGTCAAAGGCTAAATGCGAGGTTTGCGAGAGGGCTGACACACAATGTTCTTGGTCGTGTCGGAACAGTGATGCCGCACATTCAGTCAGCTGATCTGCAGAGAACTTAGAGATTACGAGACTGATCGATTCATTCCCTCCATCTCCTTCGCCGGTTGTAGCAGATCCACGGGTCCTCGAGCAGGCCCCTAGGTCGCATCGGCCGTATAACCCGTACCAAGTCATAACAAGCGTCCTGTAGTGAGTTTATTAGTTTCCATGTCAACTCAGGGATTTGAGTCGAAGTGGAGGTCTTTGGTTGAAGGCAAGTATGATCCTCTCGAGTACCTTCCCTTGATTGAGAAGCTCAGCGAGCCTCACTTGACTGGAAACCTCGACCGCGTGATTCAGTGTGCAGAAGAACTCGCAGCTGGTGAGACTCCGCAGGCCGAGATCCAACGATACGTTGAGCTCGTGCTGAGCACGCGTACGAGGATCGAGAATAATCATGAGCTGGATGCAAAGTTGGTCACTGCTGCGAGCAACGCCATCAGCATCCTGAACTACGGCAGCATGCTCGGACTGTTTGACTATCAGATGATATACGTTCGGGACTGGAGTCATTGCCGATTTCCGGACGCGGACTTAAGTTTGGCTCTTCTGGAAAGGTGTGTTTTCGACGACGCTGACCTCTCACGAATCACTCTATTGGGTGCCCAACTCAACAAGGCCAGCCTGCGGCGGACGAATCTCAGCCATGCCTCGCTGCTGGCGGTGCCGTTGACAGAGATCATGCACCCAGAAGTGGAAAGCGCCTTGATCTCGTCAGTATGGCGCAGGTCACGACCTCTCTCTTATCCTTGCGTACTATCTGGTTGGTTATCAAGAGATGGCACAATCTCTCTCAGACCTATCCATCCCACGTCTATCAATGCAAAATATGGCGCTATATACAAATCCCTCGAGGTGTGGAAGCTCCATGAACAGGAGCCGTTGTTCACAGTGTCCCCTGGAAACTTCTCGTGCGCCGCTCTGTCGCCCGATGGAAACGTGTTGGTCTATAGTGAGAGCGTTCAAACAAGGCGTAGCGACAACGAAGAACTCATCCTTCATGCGTATGAGCTCACTCCTGGAGGACGCGCTATCGTAACGATTAGTGTGCCTTTCGTCAAGGTCTCGGAGACCATGGGTCCGGATTGGAGAGGCGTCGTCGTCGAGGTTCGGAACGCCACATACAATCATGATGGAAGTAAGCTGGCGATCGTTAGTCTAGTTGTGGCAACAGACAATAATCATGGCCCATGCGACGACTGTCCCTGGAGGGAGTTTTTACAATACCGATCGCTCATTGTCATCCTGGATACGCGGAAAGGCTTCAACATCACATCGGAAATTCCTGTTGACGATCATGTAACTTCAATCGTCTTTTCAAACGACTCAAGTCTACTGGTGTGTAGCACTCAAAGACGCGTGATATGCTGGAATACCGATGGATGGGAATGCAAGTTCAATCAAGGCTATGACAAGAATGTAGCATTTGTCAAGTTCGTACCATTTGCAGCTCAGCTGGCCGTAGTTTTCGAGAATGGTTCGATAAAAGTCTGTGATCTGTTCAACACAGTTTGTGACTCCATCCTAACACCATCCAATCGGTCTGACACGGCACCGACGCCATCTGACGAAGGTCACGATTCTGTGCTAATGAGGGAAACTACAATTTCTGCGGCCCAATTACAGAAACTATTCGAGAAGGATGAGAGTTGCGACTCTCTTATCAACGCTCTAGCCACAACATCGCCTGAGGCCGCTGCCAGGCTTGGTATCGATCCATGGGAGTTTTGTACAACAGCAATCGTGGAGCTTCCGTTCCCTCACGACAAGATTTTTGTACATCGCGTCCCAAATACCGACTACTTCTATCTTGATGCCGGGGCTCAGCTTATGAAGAGGACTGCCCTTTGCGATCTGCTGCGATGGTCGCTGCGAATGGCCTCGCATATGAATCACATCGGGTCGAGCTCTGCCACGAATCTCGCCCACGATGGTCACATAGTTTTATCGCCAGATGGGCGTTTGCTGATCAATCTTCTGAGGAGTACCAACGGTCAGTACCGCTCAGCTCGCGTGTTCAACTTGGACGCCAGACCGATTGCATCGAGATCGTTTAACCCTCTTAAAGGGGAAGGAGCGGAATTACAAAGCCTCAGGTTTTCGGCCGATAGCAAGTTGATTTATGGCCTCGTAGTGGATGACAGCTCTCCCGAGGCTTGGACCGCCAAACTCTGTCTTTGGGATGCAGGGACATTCCAACGCGTATCGGAGTTTGACCTTAGAGGTGATGGTCAAGACGGGCAGCCGCCACCGAAACAAGGAACCGTCGCACTTGCTTATGACAACTTACACGCTGCAGTGCCAATAGGGGACTCCCAAGTATGTGTGGTGGACCTATCGCAAGGACAACGCGTTGGAGCCTCTCTAACGTTTGCCTTGCCGACCGGTGTAACGCATCTGCGTGCGGGCAACGTCGTCTTCTCGCACGATGGCAAGACTCTCGCCGTAGTTGGGAGACAACTCGATCCGAGTCAGGCCTCCGACGCAAACAACACACGCATGTCACACTATCCTGGATATGCACAGACTGGCGCGTTGGTGGTGTGCCTTTGGGACGTCATCAACTCCAAGCTCAAAAGTGTACTTGCCGCTTGGATGAGTTGGCATGATAATCCTGATGAGCCGTTTGTAGAGCAGAGACTAGCATGGTCCCCGAATGATGAGCACATTGTGACCTCAGGACCTGACGATTTCATTCGAGTGTGGAACGTAACTCATGGCACGCTCAAGTTTGTTCTTCAAACCTACCCTGGATGCAACTCAGTGAGCTACTCCCCAGACGGGAGGTACCTCATCACAAACGGGCAATCCGGATGGGGTACTGTCTGGGACGCTTGTTACGGATTACTGGTAACACCGTGGTGGCCCGGCGATAAATGGTCGATGGATTGCTCCAAGTTAATGCGCTTCACTCGTACTTCTATGAAGATTGCACGAGTTGACTGGCAGAGGGTGGGAGCGGAAGACTGGTTATCTACAGAGTGTGTGCTTGGAGCGACCTTCTGGCCCGAGCTCCCGATTTTCGAGAGCGGGGAAGCAACAGCAGCAGAAGAAGCTAAACAAGAGCAAGAACAAGAACAACCTCTCCTGAGCGTACCCTTGCGCCGCAGAATAACCGCGGAATTCCCCATAGGAATAAGCGAGAAGATGGAGCTGCTGCCTAAGCTGAGTATCGAGCTGACCAGCATGCAACGACGTTGGTTTGAGCCCGACTCACTTGAGGAAATTCAAAGTCCCCCATCCGATCCTGTAGAAGAACGCAAAGCAGAAGACGTCGAAGAAGGAGGAGCAGAAGCTGCAGAAACCGCAGAAACCGCAGACACAAAAGAAACTGCAGAAACTGCAGAGCACGTGGCCTCCGCGTGGCGTGATTTCCAAAACGAAGACGGCGACGAGAAGTCTCGGTTGGATGCGAAACGACGGGCGTTTCAAGTGCTGATGCACGCTGCGGAACGCAAAAACCGTGAGGCACAGCTGTTGGTGAGTGAGATTTATCGTCGACGATGGCATCACGCGTTGGCAAGTGGATTTGATCGCAATGCGCGCAGACACTTTTTGGGATTCCTTACGGACGAGATGCTTTGGAATCAGTGGTCGTTGCGTGGTGGTAAGGAACCCAAAGCATATTCATGGCTAGACTATGTTCACTGGAAAGTGGGTGATTATGTCAGTGATGTATAGAATAAACACATCCCCCCACTAAGGGTGGGTGGGTGGCTTGCGTAACTCAGATGGTAGAGAGTGAGGTGAGGTGAGGCTGATTCAGATTCAATCCACTCCCCTCACCAAGGGTGGGTGGGTGGCTTGCGTAACTCAGATGGTAGAGAGTGAGGTGAGGTGAGGCTGATTCAGATTCAATCCACTGGATTGACGCCTCGTGACCATGGTCACACACGGAGCCCACCTTCGCCCACCTTCGCCTAGCTTCGCCGACCTCGCCATTTGTGACCATGGTCACAAACATTCGAAAACCGCGCTTTTCGACTTCTCCTGTTGCTCACTTTCACACGTGCTGGATACGAGGATCTCTACATGGCATTCTGCAACAAATGCTAGTATTGTATGTAGACACCCCAGAACCAGCATATTCTCCACTTTTCTCTCCCCTTCACATACTCAATCCAACGCGTTTGTCTGCAAATATCTGACCTTGGGTTCTGACCTAGAGTTCTGACATGATATCCCATCCAACCCAGCCTTCCCGACTCACCACCCAGCTTCACATCCGTACCCACTGCTCAGAAACCTATAGTTCGCTCCAGTTTGAAACCTCTGCGGCGTCCACTCCCACAATGAGTGCACCTGGACCCCCTAAGAAACCCAACTTTCAGTTCAAACTGGGAGATCTTGTTCTCTGTAAGTGTGCGCCACGGTTCAACGCCTCGCGCCTGTACTTAGAATGCATTCAAAGACAACGCCAGATCGACCAGAGCAGGGTCTCCCATGGGTCGGGTGCCGTCAGTTCAACATCGCCAATCTCCTCCGAGTCGTCGAGTTCTAGTTCACGTTCGAGCACGAATTCCAGCTTAAGCGACTCAACCGACTCAAGCGACTCAAGAAGCTCAAACGGCTCAGGCAGCGCAAGCGGCAACTCGCTGGATTCATCCACCGAGAACAAACTCCACGCGCCATCGCTACCAGGACTCTCGGGCAACGCGCGAGGAGCAGGCTATGAAACGGAGTTCATCGGTCGCGTCGCCAGCCCACCTCTCGTGGGAGGACTTTTCTTCTACGTTTTCAACTGTATTACCAACAAATTCGTTGTGGTGCCCATGGACGACTTCATCGAGGTTCTACCTGATCCGACGGGTCTAAACGACACCGCAACTCAGGAGGAAAAGGAACTTTTCTGGCTTGATCTCGCGCAAACACGCATGTCCTTGCATCAGCAAAAGCAACAGGAGACCCAGTCTCAGGGGCTGATACCTGACCTGGACCTCAGCGCTCGATCCGAGTTTTCTCAGCAACCTAATGTCAAGCGTGTCCGCAGGACCGGAGCAGAGCAGGCAGACGGTCTACCTGAGGATGAGAAATACGCGGCCAAAGATGGACTCTCGGCCAGTGGATCAAGCGATACCCTGCAATCCACTCAGAAGCAAGAGGAAAAGCATTCTGCTCGGGCACGGCGACCCGGCGGGAATAGACAGTCCAACGACGACGACATCACGTCTTCGAGTGGTTCACGTAAAATGACCGCATCCTCACGACGCGACATGCCAGCTGTAACTCTCCAAGGCCGTTTGAAAGCAGGTTTGACCGAGACTGTCGTGTGGCAGCCCAACAAGCCGGGTGACATAATCTGGAACCCGTTCATGGACCGACAGTCGAGTTTCCAGTATCGTGTGAAAGACGTAGGACGTCATTTGTTGAGTAGCTCGAAATACTCACCATTACCGTTATCACCTTTTGGACAATCCTGGAAGAATGACGATATGGGTAACTTCATTTGGTACTTTTGGACCGTGACCCCCCTAACTCTGCTCGAGGAGGTAGCAGAGGACTCCAGAATACCACTCCAACAGATGCTCGCAATCATTGCCGACCTCTTACATCAGGCACTATCATCTTATTTATCATCCAGTAGCGCTGCTATCCAGAGTACGCTTTCTGAAAGTATCCTTGGCCAGACTGTGCTTGTGCCTGCCCTGCGTAAGTTGGTTTTCAGACCCGGCAATCACCCCAATGACCCGCTGGCAAAAATCAAAAACATGCTCAGATGCTACAACGCGTGGATGAAGTCAACCTTCCATGTTTCTGAATATATCAACGTGGGCCGAACTTACATCAGCTTGAAGACGTCAACACCACTGACAAAAACGCCGCTCCTCGATCCCAAAACAAAGGAGGTTAGTTTCCCCATGTATACAGTGGCTGACGGAGACAGCGGCATTCTCTATTATCTCGAGCCGGTGCTCGAGCAAGACGGTGCGTCCTCGGAGTTGGCTGGAACCTCAGATGAGCAACAAACTCGCGAACAGGAGCAGGGACAAATGTCTCGGGACGCCAGCCAGTGGGGCAATCCAGCAACAGATGTGTTGGTAAGGGTGATTGAAAATGCGGGTTTATTCAATCCTGACAACGCTCCCAAGGCTGTTATCACTGATAGCGAATTTGGCTCGATACAGAGTGCTGCAGCACTCGGTGAGCGTGGTCTAGGGCTTATCTCAGAGATCAACGAGACCCAAAGCACGCTATATCCAATGGAACAGCTCCAGCATGTGGACGTTCAGGAAGGAGAGTCCATCTCGATGGTGACTAAACTTCCACTGAACGGCGCTCTGAGCGCATTTGAAGCACCCTTACAAATCCTGGCACAGCTTGTGCAGACAGACGAAAGCTACACGTTTATCTCGACGGCGGCATCCAACGCTCTGGAAATGTACAACGATTTTGGACAAACAGCTGCAACTCACAGCCGAGATCGACAGTCGATCGCAATCGACGCCACGAAAATCCTCAGTGATATCAATCAACAATTGTTTGTTAGCATTATCTTCATTTCGCTTGTAAATGCGTACGACTTCTACAAGTATGTGTCGAAGCAGCAGAATCAAGCTGCACTCTCGGCACCTCTCTTCTATTTGCGACTCTATGAAGATATGCGGAAATACGTCTTGGGTATTAGTGATCCGCGATTTGCGCGATTTGTCACACACCGCTTTTATTGCCAACATGTCACGGCTCAAATCGCATGCAAGATCTTCGGCTTGGATGCACTGCCCAAGCGCTCTGAAAAGCAGAACGGGGCGCCAGATAACCTAGTAGATATGCCGACTTCGGCTGGAGAATCACATGGAGAAGATGGCGCAGCACTGAGTCCAGCCAAGCGTTCAAGAAAGAAGAAGGGTACATCAGAAGACTCATCTAGTGGTACCACCGGGGACTCAGCAGACCGAGCCACAACTGCTGCGCAGGGTCAGGAGGATTCCGGATCAAGGAGAGTGCGATTCCTTGGGCGTTGTCGTGGCTGCGGTGAGCAAACCGCGTATTGTTGCCTCACATGTTCATCTCCTGATAGGTTTAGTTTCTTCTGCACAGTCCGTGGATGCTTCCTCCCCCATCGCATGGAGGTTGAGAAAGACTTCTTCTTCAGAGAAAGTGATCTTGAGTAAGCTCAACTGAGCCCGAGACACCTTCGTACGACTCCCATACATGACATGATGAAGATTTACGAATTCTCACGTCCATCTGCTTGGCTGGAAAAAGTATATGCCTGAATCTAATTGTGATTGCTGTATTCAACAAGAGTGGTGCGTGAAAAAACAATCAGTGGTCAAGGGATAAATCAAACAGAAGTATTGCAATCAACTACAATCATGGCATTCAAACAATGAGGGTCAGCATTCAAATTCTGACAGACAAGACACGCGGCGAAGGCGTTCTATCGCAATGATAAGCTACAAGCCTTCCAAGCCAACTAATGATCCTAACCATCCGATTGCTGCTGTTGTGCTTGCTGAGTTGACGAATTGGCAGGTTGCTGAGCACTTGCTGGATTCGGAGTTTGCGCGAGCTCTCGGTGCGTCAAGAAGTTCCGGAGTTCATTGATCATGCTTTCAGAGCATGGGGTGACTTCAATAAACCGGTGCCCCATCAGTCGACGGTTCCTCTTCAACGCTTCGATTGTTTCGGGGATGGTCGCAAAGTCAACGATGGCTGAACCTGACGGCTGACCTTGAGCATTCATCAGGTGAATAATTCCGCCACCTCGGATGTGCAGGCCACTGAAGAATGCATAGATATCCAGGTCAGTATAGTTCCAGGGTAAGCCACGGAGTTGGACAAGCGTAGATTGGGGTACAGGAATCGACGTCGCCAAGGGTGGTGGGGAGTCACTCTGCAAGGGTGATAAGGGGGACAAAGGATTAAGGTTTCCACTGCCGACCGCTCCTGCAGTGCTAGGCTGGTCAGTGAGGACAGGTGAACCAAGGCCCAGCATGGCAGCAGTTCCTGCGTTAGTGAAGTTGAAATCCTTGATTCCGGGATCCGACCATGGGTTGTACGTTCGAGGAACCTTTTCGAGAGATCGACGAGTGAGCTTCAACCCGGAGGCGAACATGGCCTTCAGAATGGAGCATATGGAGTGGCAATCATCGATTCCCGTATGATGATGCCCACTCAGCTCAACATTTAGAAAAGAGGCCATGTACTTGAGGTTGGGTTTACGCCGCACACACAACTTCGCGTAGAATTGCGAGAATACCGTCTGGAGATTAGTAAATGTCCTAAAGAGGCGGGGAATACGGATACCTTTCCTCAAAGCCTCGCCAATGAGCTGCACCTTAAAGTCCCAATTACCGTCTGTGACGAGCGCAACTCGGCGCTGAGTTTCGAATGTAGGGAACCGATCATAGTAGTACTTCTCAAATGCAGTGAGCACGTCTTGTAAAGACTCACCCCGCGCATCGACTTCGGCCTGGGTAATGCCCGTCAACTTGGTACAAAACTGAGTGACCTGACTGTACACAGGCTTCACGAACCGACGTTCGGTCTCGATAATTTTCTGGGCCTTGACATCGAACAGAATCCAAGGGAACTCAATAATCTCCTGAGTTTCGCGGGTGACCGATGGTGCTCGGCCATCCGGAGAGGGAGCGTCACAAGTCGCTTCAAGATCTAAAACAATGAGGTAATCAAACTCGGTATTAATGTCATTTTCAAACACTTTGTGAACCTTGTACGGGACTTCTTGTGTGCTCTGAGGTGTGGTCTCGGTTGGGGCGGAGACTGTCGTAGTTGGTTCCGGTTCCAAAGCCGCTTCGCAACTGGAGCTGCTGCCTTTAGGGGATGCCAGTGTAGTGTCTGCAGTGAAGCCTGATGAGGAGGGGGGTTGAGGACTTTCGAATCCAGCATCGCTTGAAGATGGGCTGCTTAGTGAAGCAGCCACGCGGAGTTGGGGGAGCTGGATGAAAGTTTGGGGCTGAGGTTGGGCAGGGCGCTCAATTGGAATGCGTTTTAGAATTCGACGGAATCTCCTTGCCTTTAGACTCGATCCCGGTGCGTCCGGACCAAACGAATCCAGAGGGCTTGAGCCGAACATGGAAATGCCTAATGATGGGACACTCTGCGACCGTTTGGCTTCCTCGACGGGATCAAACTTCTTTGTGACAACGATGGTGGCGCCACTCTCTGGTGAGACCTTCTCAACATCGCTATCTTCCTCATCAAAGCTTTCACTTGTTTCGCTATCATCCCTATATGCCCCCACAGTTCGCCACTTTTCCTGGGGTTGTGCGCCGACTGCAGGTGAAACAGTACCAGATGCAGGCCGAGATGGAGGCTGCGAACCCAAGATTGGGGACGTTGAAGCAGACGGGATCAGAGTTGGCATAGCATGCGTGGAGGAAGCAAGCGGGGTGAATCGAGGAGAGCCACAAGACATGGCAGTTTGGTCATTAGTAAGGGCTAGCGGTGGCTGGAGGTCCATGGGCTGGGCAATATGAGAAGTGGGCTTGGCATTTGAGGCAACCTTGGGCGACAGCATCGGTGAGCTTTGCGAAGGACTGTAAAAGCTCGGATTTGCAGACAATTGTCGCAAAGATGAATTGTGTCCATGGCTGAAGTGCCCACGACCACCCATGATTAGCGCTGCAGGCACGAGGGTAAGAGGAGCGACAGGGGTTGCGGACGAGCTCGGCGTTAGGCTTGTAGATGGGGGTGCAGAGGTAATGTCTGCTGCGGTGTTCGAGTCACCAGTATTGACTGGAGGAGCCACCGGAGCCGTCGTTGTCGCAAATTGGGACGCAAGGTTGACGGGAATGGGTGTGTGCTGTGTGAATCCTGGTGGTCGCACAGTTGCTGGGTTGCTCATGTAACTTGGGGAGTATGGGAGTGCATCTTTGGATAGCTGGCTGCCTGACCGTGACCGAGTCTTGTTCGTTTCGGGATTTGGTGTTACAGGCACACCACTACTCGTCTTTTCGTTACCTTGTTGAGAGGTTCCGGGTTCTACTGCAACACTGACAGTTCCTGAAGGCTGACTCTGCGAGGAATTTTCGACGACAGGTTTGTTAGCACTCAAGTGGGCGCCCGCGACAACGGCAGCATAAGGCAAATTGGTCGTAGCGGGATTCAGTTTGGCTGACTGGGCTGTGTGCTGTGATCCTTCACCAAGTTGCCCTGCCGCCTGAGCGTTGGAGTGAGATTGAGACGAGGTGGAGACTGCTGTCGCTGATGACATGTCATTCGTGGATACCATACCATCACCCAACGTGGATACCGAGTGAGAAGATGATGATGCAACAGTAGAGCCCGTAGATGTTACATGATTACTCGGCTGGCTGGTAGTTGTGGTCGGAATCGGGACCGGCTCGAGGTTTCCACTCGATTGAGAGGCTGGCGCGGCGGACACAGGCTCAGAGCCTGGTAGAGATGTAGAGGGCGGAATAGACGCGGCACCCGACGATGAAGAGACAAACGAGTTGTCGGACTCGAGGTTCATTGATGAGGCCTGGGTAGTTGCGGTACTAAGCGCCATAACTGATGACGATGACGACGTTGCTGACGCGGATCCTGCACCCGCAAGAGGAGGGGTCGAACCAGAGGCCGCGGTTGCAGCAGCACCAGCTCCGAATGGATGGCTTGATTGAGCTGCCTGTCCACCAACCGCTTCGCGGTTCCCACTAAGACGACGTTGCATCTGCTGGGCGGGTAAAGAGGTGGACCGAAAACTCGCATGACCGTGGTGTGGATGGGAGGGATGCAAGCTTGTCGTTTGCATCGACTGTTGATTATGCGCTGACTGTTGGTTGTGATGGTACGTTGTCGAGGATTGAAACCCCCGTCCTCGAGGACGATGGGATCTCGAGCGACCGTACTTTCGCTGGCGGTTTCGTGACACAGTAATCCACTCTTCACTGTTGCTCGTGCTACTGCTGCTCGCGTTACTGCCGTTGCTGATGTCGCTTCGGGTCTCGTCCGTATCGATCGCATGGTGTAAGTAGTTAATGTTGAGGTAGCGCGAGTCGTGTCCATCTCGGGCTTGTCCTCTCGTCGAGCTGGTACTGCTGGTACTTCCATGGTTGCCAATGCTACCTCTGGTTGCTGTGGAGGTCACCGTCCCTGATGTAGTTGCTGCCGCTGCCGCATGGCTACGACGCGTGTGATCATCACTAGCAGACGCACTCACGAAGTAGCGTGTGGCACTCATCTTGTCCGAATCGGATTTTGGTCAGCTGCACGCCCTCTACGCTGTAAATGTGCAAGCACCCTCAGACGGGAAGAGAGGATATGTCTTTTAAATGCCTGTGAATGCGGAGGCACCGTCACCGTCTCCCCGTACGAATTGAACCGAGCCAGCCGATGTAGGACCCAACGTTTCACGCTGAAGAGCCTCAAAGGCTAGGGTGGGTAGGGTGTCTAGTTCGGATGTTGGGAGCTTTCTGGAGTGACACGCCAACGCAAAGAAGCGTGTTATAACGGCAGGAAACACACAGGACTGACGCAGCCGAGTCTCCCCTGCACCCTTCACCGCTGAGCTACACCAAAAGCAATGGATTCGGTTTGGGATCTTAGACAAAAGTCCAAGACGCGCAAGAATTCGCGCGGAAGCCGACCGAGTCTTGCTCTCGAGTGCTATATATATGGAGATTCACGGGGATTAAACTTGGTTGTGAGTGCTAGACACTGACAGCTTCACCCACACAGATGCAAACTGATTTTGAGTAGGATATTTTGTTCAAACGGATTTCAATTCAATGATTTGTGCGGCGGTTTTCACTGGGTTGCACTAACTGCGTAACATGAAAGGAGTGCGAAAACTATATGATGTGAGCGTGTTCACGCACTGGCCCCACAAGCTGTCGCAGGCACTCGCTGGGTCGCGCGAAAACCACCTCTTTCCATCCCTTACACAGCGTTTGAATTTTTTCACTCAGCTGAGAATCTGCTGGACGGGTGACGTTTCCAGGGCTGGTTTGGTGGTGTAGGGGTGGGATATGGGGCGTTTATGCTGGCGCTCCAGAAGTATTACTGTGCTTTGCATTAGTTTATTAGCGTTTTATACCCCACTTGCCATATTACATTGGGCTGTTTCCAGTGCGGTTCAAGCCCCAACCCCATACGTTTGCATACACAGCGTCCATGGACCGCATTTATGCACTATCTCTTCGATTCAGCACACTAGAGCATGGCAGTATACGTGATCACGTGCTCAGTCCCGTTCGCCAAGTCACTCAAACTTATACCGCTACCTCAGGAGCCTGGTCTTGTCAGCCGAGGATGCCGGATTTCGGGGCCGTTGGGAGGTTTCCCGGAGGAGACGCGCAAAATGACGGCACTGCAGGCCGTACCAGCCAGTGAGTACGAATTCTGCGCTGCGTGTGAAGGAGAGCGGTGCCGGGCCGGTGCACCCCGGCAGCCGACGAGATGCCGGGAAATCGGTTTGTGGAGAGGAAATACGAGGTGTGATTCTTCAAAGAATGCGGTATACACGCGCTATTTTCCCGCTGATAGTGCTTCTATGGGTACTTGTGGCGTCAACCCATGCGGCGGTATTCACAGGCAAAATCCGAAACAGCGCGAAACATGACAATTTCGTCTATCTTGGAAAGTTCTGTTTTGACTATACCGTTGGCGAGCTATACAACGCGCCTGGTGGAGCAGTGGACGTTGAAATCACACCCATCGATCCGGAGCAGCCTGTGGAGCTGAATGATGTCCAGCTCTGGATGTTCGACGACGAAGCATCCAGCTGGCCCGCTCTCCAATTTCGCGATCTCTCGTGCCAAGAACGCTTCAAGAAAGCACGCGGAGCCTTTCTCATCACGCCCGACGAGGACCTGCTCGAGACACACAAGATTTGGAAGTACAACCGTACCTTCGATATTTCTCAACACCTCAGACCCCGCCACTGGTGGTTCGTCCTCGCTAGTTGCAAGGGCGAGTTCAAGAATATCAAGTGGAAGGTACATGCGTACAATCTCCATGTGAGCCCCACACTGAAAGAGTTTGGTGTCGATGAGCGATACATTCCCATTATTTATCGCTGCTCCCTCCTGTTATTTGCTGTACTCCTTGTAACTCATGTGTACGGCATGAGGAGATATTTCGCCAGAGCTCAGCCTATAGTGACGTACACGAGCAGCAGTAGCAGCAATTCCATCCCTAGCAGTCGTGGCAGGCCAGCCGCGGCCAGCCAGGTTGACGATGAACAAGATGATGGTGCGTCCGAAACCCTTGCAGTCACGAATTCAGACCGTGATCCTCAGCCCGAGGGGCCCGCCCCGACTTTCCTAAACTATACTCCTCAGATTATCCAGCTCTTTACAATTTCACTCTCACTCACCGCATTTTGCCATTGGGCACACTTTATGCACACCCACTTTTATGCTGTCGATGGACAGGGAGTGTGGTGGGTAGACAGAGTCGCAGGAGTTATCGATGTCGTAGCGAAAGTCCAGCTCACTATGGTCATCATGCTAATCTCGAGTGGATGGGCGGCGGGTCACAATCAAACAGAACATTCGCGTCGGACCGTTCTAATTCTGCTAGGTGTATTTGGTTTCATCTATCTCTGCATGGCGGTGTTTAAGGCTGTGCTGCAGGATAGCCAGTACACGCGGATCCCTCGCCTGATCACGATTTGGCTCGATCTGATAACCGTCGCATGGACGATTCTCGCTGCTTGGTTCTTGCGTACGATCATCAAGGCGTACAACCACGAGACGTCACGTGTAGTCATAGCTGAGACACTCTTCCCTAACAGTGATACTTCGCGAGTGATGTTGAATCCTGGTTCCAAGTCTGATCCCGCCCCAGAGACCTCGCTTGCATCTTTACCATTCCATGCTGAGCAGGTCATTGATGCGGAACAAAGGCGTAGGCGTAGATTATACTTGACGCTAGCCACGCTGTACACGTTTTGGCTCATCTGTGAGCCACTCATGGTCTTTTTACAGAACTATCTCAAGCCTTGGGTGAGGGCAGAGATTGTTACTGCGGTTTCTACAGTGACCTCACTCATCGCCTACGGCTGGTTCGTCTGGGCATTCTGGCCTAGCCATGACGGCGAGTACATGATGCTCTACAGTTCCCTGCGTGTTCCAAATGCGAACAAGGCACTACTTAAGGATGATGATGGGCTCTAACTCTCAACTGCCAAAGTACCATAGTTGAGCCAGTACGGTACATCTTTCCCTTAGTATAGTAGTGATTATGACAAGATGTCAGTTAAGCGTATGCGCATCTACTTCAGACTAAGATGCGCACGGTATTCTAACATGCTGGCTTAGAGCAATTTGGTTAACCTCCTCCCCCCACACACAGGGCGAATTCACGTCGCTTCGTCCTATTCGTTCATATTCCATTTGTTTCATCCGACATGAGCCGACCTATCCTTCGAAGACGTATGCTAATTCTCCTTTCTCTCCATCCTTCAGCGCGTCTTCATGTTGGCGAGTACACGCCCCTCATAACTGACCGTGCTGAAAAGGACTAAGTTCCGTCCTCGTGTAAAGCCATCCCATCCCACCTTACTACAACGTAACCCATCTTGCTCTGTTCCATCTTATCCCAATCCCATTTTACACAAACCTGCCTTAAGTTCCATTCAACTACTCGTTTTACTTTGAGCTATGCATGATTCGTGAGAAGCACTCATTCTCTATACAATTCAGTCGCGTAGGACTCGGTTCGAGGGGTAAGTGAAGTCTGAATGCGCGAGGCGTTTTACTACACATTCCACTACCCTTTTGGAGCGTGAGAGGTCGCAGCGTAGAGGAATGTTGATTTCATATGTCAAGTTACAACAAACGTTTATGGCTGCCGTACTCTTATAACAGTCTTCAAAGTGTTGAATGCAGAACCCTTTTTATCGAATACAATAACAGTTTTTCTCTTGTATCAAAGCTGATGATCACGCCAAGGTTTCATCACCCTTATTTTCATCGTCTTCTTCGAGGTCTGTGTCTTCTTCAGTTTCCTCCTCTTCATCATCTCCCCTCGACATTCCATGAGCGGCTTCAGCGCTCAGAGCAGATGAGCTGTAAATACGACCACCTTGACCACCAAGCCTTGCAGCAGCTAGCCCAGTTAGGATCCCCTTTGTCGAGTAGCCTCTTTGGAGGGCTTTTCCAGGACCTTCTCGTGTCTGACTCATCTCTGAGCTAACAGGTGTGTGAACCCCGTCATGAGGTGCTCCTGTCATGGGCGCCACTGGGGAGGGTACCGGACTTGTGTCTCGACTTATCGATCTCGTTGAGACACGGAGGGCATGCGCGTGGGGAGGTCGGAAGAGCGCCAGCAACGACGTAGTTGGAGGATTCGGGGCGACGGTTGGTACCGGCGGCAGCGTACCACTGGGTGCGTGAGGGCGCGTTAAGGACTGTCGATAGGCAGAAAATGCCTCGGCCATTTTAGGACCAGTAATTGCATTCAACGACATGGATGAACCTGAACCGACTCCGAGTGGCATACTACCTTGCCTGCGATTCCATTGCAGGCTAGGCAGCCCGGGGGCGACCGGGGGTGGGGAGATCGAGGGTGTAGGTGCTGGAGCATGAATAATTGGGTGATGGAGTTGATTCGGGTGATCATTGGGGGTCGCTGGGTGAGGGATCAGTGGAGGATGAGATACTTGTACTTGCTGTTGCTTCAGCTGCTGTTGCACGGACGCCTGAATCACATTACTTAGAGACTGAAGCTGGCGCTGCTGCTCCTCAATTTGTGCAAATAACGATTTCAAGTGTTCTGGTTGATTATGCGGCGGCTTTGGTGCAGCCCCTGCTGTTGATACAGCTATGCCATGCCTGATGTGTGCCGGACCAGATGAAAGGGATGAGGGGACGACAGCACTGGAGAGTTGGGAAGAGGAGACGGTAGGCATGGCTGATGCCTGTGGCAGGTTTTGCATGCGCGGCATGCCTTGTGCAGGCGCAGGCTGCATAGACTCGGATTCTGGCCGGTTAGACGGGACGAATACAAATCCAGGACCGATTGCCGGAGCTTGTGTGGTGGTGGTGGTCGTGGTGGTGGTGGTGGTGGTGGCGGCCACAGGCGCTTGCGGCTGGAAAATCGGCGGGTTTGGCAATTTGAAAAGCGATGCAAGATCGCCTCGTGAGGTACTTTGACCCCCAGCCTCTCCGAGAATGTGTGGTTGAGGCAATGGTAGGACCGTCGACGGCAGGGTTTGGGTCGTGGGGTAAGCTGGTTGCGCATGTGGATAATATATTTGATTCGCTGCACCCAACGGCGTTGCCTTGCTAGTGTCGGGACTGGTCTCGGCCACCTCTTCTAATGCTTGGAGTTTGTTAGGCCTGCCAGGGTCGCTGGGTGCGATTCTGGGGGCACTCACATCCACAGGATTACCGTTTGAGCCTTGAATTGCGAATGTAGAAGAGACGCCTGAGCGGCTGCTTGCCACACTGGGTGCTCTTTGGAAATCTTCGGCCGGCGTTGCCGACATCCTTCGCGTTCGATTTCCGACTGCAGGCGGAGGTGAGGAGACATTCAGTGAAAGGTCAGCACTCGTGGTAGCAGCAGGTGTGTGCGGTTGGGCCGGTCCCGTTTCAATTGATGGTGAATGAATCGGGCTCAGCTTAGCTACATCTGATTTCCCAGGTTGTGGAGCGCCTGGACTGGAGCCAGAGCGGACAATCTGAGGTTCGGGGCGGGAGGTAGAGAGCGATTGATGGCGACTTGATGCCATCCGGCTTCGTGAGGGAGGTGATTCTTGCTGCGGTCGGTTTTCTCGTCTGTTGTCAGGTTGACTCAAAGTTCGGAGGAGCTTTGTCGAAAGGATACTATCCAAAGAGAGCTTGGGCGCGCGTTTTGAGGGGAAGATGAGCTTGGCGACGAGCAAGCCAACCGAGATAGATACGGCAGTGTTAAGAACAGTCGAAAAGAAGCTAAGCATATCGACATTATTCTTCTCGAAGAGCGCAGCGGCTCCTTTGACACCCATACCTCCCGGAACGAGGAGGATAATCCCCGCAACAATATACACCATCGGTTGCTCTTCCAATACACGAGAAAGGAAGGAGCCATAAAGACCCACAATCAACGCGCTGAGCATGACGACAATATCAGAACTAACAACCTCCGGGAGGTAAACGGAGCACATGATTGCTACTAGCGAGGAGGTAGTCATCCCAGGCCACTGACGCGGGTGACCACCTAAGAGGATATTAAAGGAGATAGACATGATTGGAAAGGATATGATCCAGGTCCACCGAGGAACATCCGTCACACATTGTGTACTGGGGGCTTGCGTGCCTGACTGGTCCCAGAGCACTAACTTCGTGCCGATAGCTAGCCCAAAGCCAAGCTGCAAGGTTGAGAACATCGCGTTCATGAATCGCACAGTCCCCGAAATCATACTTCGTGCAGCAAACTCAATGACAGCGGTAGTGATTGACCAACCGGGAAGGAGATAAATCAGAGCCGAGAGGGTAACAGGATATAGGCAAGTCTGAGGATACACATAAAGCGTAAAGATCTTCGCCAAGAAGGCCACCGTTATAGCAGAGACAATGGAGGATAGCGGTCCGAACGAAGGGTAATATGCGGATAGCACGTAGTACGCCGCAACTGTGACACCGAGTACGGTAGCAACTGCGGTATCCTTGTAAGTTCCGTTAAAAAAGAGGGAAGTGCAAGCAAACGATACCAAAACAAAAGCAAGAGCTTGAACCCAAAGCGGATAGAGCGGAGGCTGAGTAACAATACGATGCAATGCAGTGCGCATATCGAATGGACGATCGGGCCTCAGTCGGCGATATGTCGGCTTTTTGCAATTGCAAAAGAGTTTCCATGGGCCAGGTCGTTTACGAGCTTTGTGCTTATGTGCGTCTTCGGTTCTATCGCGGAGCTTCGGAGCATAGAAATCCAACCCCTCGTCACCAAGAAATGATTGATCCGCAGGATTCACCTGATTCTGACCAGAGTAATACATATCGCGGGCTCGATCCATAGCGACGAGCCCATCAGAATCCACGTTGATGTCGTAACCCCGAGGCGCTGAATCATAGGTTGGCAAATTTGAGGTGCGGTCGTCATCTCCTCCCAAACTCAAGGCTCCCACGCCGAGTTGTGATGGCATTCCTGAGCTTCGAGAGGCTGATGGCCCTGAGATGACGTGATCAGATTGCTCTTGCAACGTTGGAGCAGGTGGTTGCGAACCTTCTTGGTCCTTTTTAGAACTTATTGAAGCGGATTTGGACCCTGTAGTAAGCCCTAACTGCTCAATCGGTGATGAGCGATTGGCAAGAATGGGCGTCGATGGAGGTACCGTTGCAGTTTGTGCATTGTTTGCGAGTACATCAAGCATGATTGGGGGCGACTTTGCGTTGTCTGTTTGGCTTGGACTCTGGAAAGGCGAGGCGAACCCGCGAGTGAGAGACCGTAGGCGAGATATGAAGCCTTGGTGGGTAGGAGTCTCATCCTCGTTCGCTTTGACCTTCGTCTGGCTGTGCGTTAGAGACGGTGCCAAGAGAGGAGGCACAAAGGCGCTGGTACCAGAACGAGGACGTGTGCTCGTCGAGGCACTTAGCGTTCTTTCGGTGGCCTGCTGGTCTCTGCTCCTCGTATGACGGTGCTTCCTAAGCATTGGGTTAGCGGTCAATAAACCCTCCAGGGCATCCTGAGCTTGCTCTTCTGTGTCAATGTCTGCCTCGTTAAGACCAGACCCTATCGAACCACCCTCACTTTCTGCATCGCTGTACTCAACATCTTCAGAGTAGTCGTCTTCATCTTCATCTGACGTGTCTGATGGTTCTCGTGTCCATACGTCGTCAATATCATACGGTCGCTTTGTTGCGTTTGCTTCGTTAGATGCTTTCCGCTCCAAATTGGAAGGATGGCTATCTCGCGGGAACTGTGGTGTTCGCAGGCCCGGTTGACCGCTTTCAAGTTTCGGCGTGCTGAGCTGAGACGAGCTACTTAAGTGACGCGGGATCTCTGGCAGAGATATGGTAACATTCTGGCTATCTGGGGCAGTAAACGAGTTACTTGCAGTGAGTATGGGCGATTTCAGAGCTTGCGCCTGCAAGGACTGAGAGAGCGCCTGCACTGAAGGGGACAGCAGAGCTTGGTCCTGGGAGGGCTTACTTGTCAATGGAGGTGTACTTGCCTGCTGATTTGATGGTGTAGGAATGAAGATATGACCCGATCCTGCGGACATTCCAAGAATCGGAGTCTCGGTGGACTGATAAACTACGGCTCCGGTTGGACTGGTCACACTGATATTCATACTGCTAGAGGAACCTTCTCTTGCTTGCTGCTTGGGACTTGCCCTCCCCGCTTGAGCAACGGACTGATCGGTTGGTTCGGCAGCTAACGTGTTATTCATGGTTACACCCGGCTGTCGCATCAAGCTTTGAAGCTGAGCTGAGATTGTGGCAGATGAGGACGAAGAGGAGGCCTGCGCGTTACTTTCTTGCCTACGGGAATCAGGAACACCACCCAAATGGAAGACCGTTGGCCTTGATTCTGTCGGTTCATAATGGATGCGAACATCGGGTGTACGCAGCGCAGCATTGAAGAAACGATCAGGACTTCCTTGGCTTTCTTGTGCGGCTGAGGGCGGACTAGTCAGAGCACTAAGGGCAGTACTCGCGGGCGACTTGATTGCGACCTCGTTTCCGTCGCTGACAGCTGGAGTTGGAAGAGTCTGGCTTTGACCGACAACATCGGAACGCGCTGGTTGCTCTGGTTCTGGCGGTGTTGGCTCCGGAGTGCTGGACACGTACCCAATCGAACTGGGGACATGTGTGTCTCCGAGCAATAGCTGCTGTTGCGTGGGAGGGGTTGGGGACATCCGAGGAGCTTGGAAATGCTCCGAAGCATTGGGATACAAATTAGCAGGTGGCACAGCATGAGGATATGGAAGAGGCTGCTGATGCACTCCTGGAGCGCGTGGGATAGATCCTGCGCTAGAGCGGCGGATGACAGCACTGTGATAAGAGTTGAATTCCTGAGGATACCGTAGCGCCGATTGCTGGTTGTTTTGACCTTTTCGCATCGCTCCATGTCGAATCTGGTCCATATGTTTCTTCTTACGCAGGCGCTCCGATATAAGTAGAATGTCAGCCGCTTCATCATGACCGTTGTACGGGTTTTTCTCGTCGAACTCAAAATCATCGTCGACGTTATTATCATATTCTTGCTGCGCTGAATGCACCGACAAATGTGATTGCGCTTGTGGATTACCTGAAGAGTCAAAATTAATTACCACATCTCCGGGGTATTGTGTCTGCGTTGGAGGCTGCTGATAGTTGTCGTCATTGTCCTCACTCGAAGAACCAGAGTTCTCGGTTGTCGAGGAGTCGGAATGTCTCCGTCTGTTGTCATGCACTAGACGTTCCTCGGTACCTCTTGTTTCGGGTGGGCGTTCGGAAGCAGCTTCGATATCGGTGTATCGATAGCCCGAACCAAAGGGGGAAAAGCGGCTTAGGGCAGCTGCAACGCCTGCCCGAAGGCCCATTTTGGCGGGACTCACAGCGGAGGCGTCTTGCATTCCACCGGGAGATTGGCTTCGAGTTTCAATGTTGTCTGTCTGAGGTGCTGAGAGGAACGCGTCCTCAATGTCGTAGGGCCGAAGCGGAACGTGAGCTGTGTGCCGTAACGCGTCTTGCTGCGCGTGTAGAAATTGTGGGGCAGCGGCGTACACGTTGTCTGGTCTCGAATCGCGGTCGAGTAGAGGGTCTGTAATGCGACTCCGCTTAGGCTTCTTCCGTTTGCGCCCTGCAGGTTCCTGCCAGTCCTTCAGCTTGTGAATTGCATAAACCAGCGACTCAACTTGCTGCAGCTTGTAACAGTCCAGACCTGACGAAAGCCCAAGCACAAGCGATTGACTCTGTGCAGGGTCCATCAGTTTGTTTCCGAAAGTGATCATGAACATGTTGGGCAATACCATGGCGTGACAACGAATCCGAAGACCCTCTGCAGCCTTGTTGGCCAGGTACTCGATACGATGCGTTGTATCTCCATAGCGTGACAGCGCCTTGATAATTGCCACAATAAACAGCTTCTTCTGGCGCAGAATGCGTTCTTCACGTATTTGTCGCCGCAGCTCCTCATCGTCCTCACCTTCGCCTCCGGCAGGCGGCGCGACCGACTGCTGGTCCCAAGTGTCGTCATAGTAAGACAAGACGGAGCGCGTGTCAGGGTCCCACCCGATCCCGATCCCAGTGCCCGCACCAGCCTCAAAACTGGATTCTTGCCCAGGTATGTACGGTGGGTAGCCGTACACCGTGGCGTCATCTCCTTCGTACGTCCCCACAGAGTATGTATCCGTCGGATCCGGACGAGGACCGAATTGGTCGTAGTGCCCAGGTGCGAGCGCGGGGTGTACAGTTCCAGCGGGCTCTCCACTTGCAGGATCCACCCGCGAGTTCTGCGGGGCTTCGGGGTTTTTTCCAAGGGGCTCGCGTTGGGCCATGATTTGCTCGCAGAGGATGGACGTGCGCGGGAGGCCGACGGGATCAATCGTGTGTTGCAAAGTCGAACAACCGAACTAATTAAAATTTGAACCAACCTATGCTGTCGAACAGCACTTTCCCATCGCAATGGAAAGTTGGTCAAAACATGAGTGAAACATGCGAAAGTGAGACAACACGTGGGGATGCCGCGTGCATGACTTAAATGTTGATTGACATTCCCCATACATCTCCATTTGTCGTCACTATTGTCGACTATACCCTCTGTGATACCGAGAAACGAGCCCTCCGGAGGTCCAGTTCCTCCTCCCGCGCTCGATCTTTTCACTGATCCTGTGCTCACAGCACTCGCACTTACTGTTCCGCCCCTATAGACGACATGGAGCTCGACGAACAGCTCATGTCCTTCGTGAATGTCCTGGGGACTGCGGTCTTCGTGGCAGTAATCGGCTTCCACCTGGTCCAATCGGCTGCAAAGGCGTTCACCCAGTAATGTTCGCGGTCATTTATCGACTACCCTGCGATCTTTATTGTAACTACTAAACTATTGTAGTACAGAACAGCCTTCTCCTGCGGAGTGTCCCTACATCATATGACAGCCCCGTGGTGGTGTCATGAAAACTTAGCCCAAGCGCAAGTGCAGGCCGAGATTCGAGTCTCAGATGGCTGCATTCGCAGCGTTTGGAGCGGATTCGTGAATAAACCCCGGTTAAAGTGTACATCCATTGTGTGTATATTGCTCAATTGCTGCATTTAGTCTGGTCATCTCGCCGCGAATCGCATCCACTGCCACACAAACTCGCAGAAAGTGAGATGAAACGCAGCTTAAGATGGCAGTGTATAAGGTAGTCGGAATAACAAGCATACGCCTAGGCTTCGCGACTAGAAATGAATCCATTGATTGTGTCTAACTTCCACGATCCTGCGCATAACGTTTGACTTGTATCACCAAGTGTAGATCCCCACACACTCGAAACGTGGGGAACCTTACTAGACAATGAAGCTCGTAAAGAAGGACTTAAACGCGCAGAATGAGGGCTCGATGACCTTCCTGATGGAAGATCCCGAGGATCTCTGGCACATCTTCAACATTATCAACGCAGGAGACCGCATCACCATGACTTCTAAGCGCAAAGTTGCCCAAACAACCAACACTGGAACTGTGACCAACACCAAGATGATTGTCAAGCTGACGATTCGTGTTGAGACGATTGATTGGAACGGAGATGTGCCTGCCATCCGCATCAAGGGTGTGAACACTGAAGAGTCACGCTTCGTTAAGCTGGGCCAGTACCACACCTTCCAGCTATCGAACGATACTTACAACGTACCCTTCACCATTCACAAGGATAAGTGGGAGTCCGTGCATTTAGACCGAGTGAGGATTGCAGTCAACCCCGCAGCCTCAGCACAGGTCGCTGCCATTGTCCTGCACGAGGGCCTGGCGAACCTTTGCTTCATTACCTCACACATGACGATTGTCAAGGCGACGATTGAGGCAAACATCCCGAAGAAGCGGCCTAATGCACCGAGTGGCCACGACAAGGCCGTCGTGAGGTTCTATCATGCAGTTATTGATGCAATGCGCAAGCACATTAATCTTGACGTCATGAAGTGCGTCATTATTGCTGGTCCTCGACTCACGACGGAGCAGTTCATGAAGACTCTCAATGCACTGGCAGTACAGCATGACTGGAAGGACGTCTTGCTGCAGAAGAGCAAGTTTGTTTGCGTTCACGCTGCATCAGGTCATAAGCACTCGCTTCTGCAGGCTATGCGCGATCCTGCAGTTGCCTCCGTGATTGCTGATACTTCAGCTCTTGAAGAGACCAGGACGCTCGAGCGTTTCTTTGAGCTCTTGAATACCAAGCCAGACCAAGCATATTACGGCTACAACTTTGTGAAGCTTGCAAACAAAGCCAATGCGATCGAAACTTTGATGATCACAGACTCGCTCTTCCGTGCTCCTGAGTTGGCGACGCGTCAGAAGTACATTGCGTTGGTGGACGAATGCAAAGCAAATGGAGTCGATGTCAAGATTTTCTCTACGATGCATGTTTCAGGAGAGCGTACGTATCGCCAACCAACCACCACACTTAATGTCCTCCAATTGTTTGTGCGTTGCTTGTGCGTGCGTGTGCATGAGTGTGTTTATGTATGCTTGCGTTCCGGATATGATAGTGGACGGCACTAACCTTTCAAATCTCGATTTCTGATCCCTCTCGCCCCTTTAGAACTCGCGCAGGTTACTGGTGTTGCATGCATTCTGCGATATAGTATGCCACAGTTGGAAGACGAAGTGTGGGAGCTTGAGCAGAAGGAGCATGCCGCAGCTGATGCCGCTGCTGGCACACCCCTCTTGAAGAGCTCAGAACCCGAGGGCAGCCTCAGCGCGTATCTTGGTGCACGCAAAGTCTCATCCTCAGACTTGGATCACGATGTTTGGAACTTGGACGACAGCGCTGATGATGTGGCTGCTGCTGCAGCGGATCTGGTCGGCTCAGGTGTGTCCCTTAGGAACGATGATATGGAGCTCTTCTTGGGTCCTGAAGATGAAGTCAAGAACAACACCTCGAGCGGTCAGTCATCTAACCCAGAAACCAAGCCATAATACAGCTTGGATCCATGGAACTTTCCCCGTTTCTTTATCCAACATATCCATTTCTTGACCTAATGTTAAATGAACGAATAATTGGTTTATACTAGTGGAGCATACACAACTCAACTTCTTCCTCGCTCAAAGCCTGTCGAAATGTGGTCTTGCTCTTGTGTGAAGCTTCGGCGCACCTCATTGCAGGTCAGAACGCTTGCGTGATTCTCCAGACACTTCAGGCGTTGTCACTTGTCTTCTCTCACTTCATGCAACAGCGTTACATGTTGGTGAGAACGTCCGTGTGGCATCGGAGGCGAATGAGGGTGGTGTTGCTGTCAAATCTATTCTGTCAACTGCATCAATGAGACCACAGCAGAAGCCGGTTACTTCCCAACATCCAATGATGCATCCCCAGCTAGCTATGTGCACAACGTGCAGAGGGAGCCGGCTGCTGTTACCATGATTCACAGGCGGTTTAGCAGGAACAAGTCCAGTGACTCACTTCCTGTTCAAATTCGAATTTGAACCCAGCCACGAAACGCACGCCGGAACACGTTGGAAAAAACTGTCTAGCTCATGATAGCGGCCATATCTCCCCCTCAAGGAACGCAAGTTAAATAGAACATGCTGAGCAACCCTGATGGAAAAAGTGCGAAAACGAGCCGGCGTGGGGACGGCGGTGAAATCCCGGCGCAAAGTGGCATTTCGGCGCGAAATTTTCAAATTCTGGCGCGTGTGACACCCAGGAGGGAAATTGTGGAGCTGGAACGGAAAAATTGTGGGATTAGAAAAAAGGTGTATTTCATTGATTACACGGTATAACCTGAATATTATTGCATATTTGTACTCATCAGTAATGTATACACACAATGAACACATTTTTATTCACATTCATAGTCTAGAATGAAGGTTTTCTACATCTTCGCACTCGTCGCCGTTTTTTCCGTCGTTGCTTTCTCAGCACCTCTTACCGAGACCGTACGTATACCTCATGAAAAACCAACGCAAACCGATGTGTACTGGCATTATCTGTACAAATCCGCATTTTCACCGCAACATCATGTGTTCTGTGCGGGATACATGGCTTTTCCAACTTTTTCCAACCAAGTCGGAACACATGCTTCGTGGCAGGAAATGTGTCGGACTTGAAAAAAACATGTCCCATGTCTGAGCGAACCCTTACATATGGATTTCACCACATACTTTTCACCACCTACAGCAATACCAGCATCTTTTCGGCCGTTTCGTCGAGGACTTCGCAAAGGAGTACGAACTCCAGCACTTCTTCGAGCGCTACAATATCTTCAAGGCCAACATCGATGCTATTCTGGCTCACAATGAGAAGCCTAATGTCGGCTTCACGCTTTCTATGAACCAGTTCGGTGATTTGACCCCTCAGGAATTCGCCAACAAATACCTCAAGCTTAAGCCCATCCCCAACCTCAAGTCTGCCAAGATGATGCTTGACCTCAGCGGCGAGCCTCCTGTCTCTGAAGACGAGCATGACTCTCTTGACTGGCGAGAACTCGGCGCGGTTAATCCTCCTCGTTCTCAGGGTCAATGTGGTTCTTGCTGGGCTTTCTCCGCTGCTGGTGCTATTGAGGGTGCTTGGCAGATCGCCACTGGTGAGCTTATCGACGTTTCTGAGCAACAACTCGTTGACTGCTCTCGTCGATGGGGTAATGCTGGTTGCGACGGTGGCTTCATGGACAATGCCTACGACTATGCTATCCGCGTCGGTGGCCTTTGCTCTGAGGAGGACTACCCTTACGAAGCCAAGCAGAAGAAGTGCAAGAATGTCAAGTGCAAGGCTGCTGCTAAGCTCGCTGGGTACAAGTATGTTCCTCGCGGCAATGAGACAGCCCTCAAGATTGCTGTTCGCAAGGCACCTGTAGCTACAGGTATCTCGGCGGGCAACATGCACTTCCAGTTCTACAGCTCAGGTATTCTCGATGGTGAGTGTGGCTCGTCTCTGGATCACGGTGTTTCCATCGTTGGTTATGGCAGCGAGCGAAATGAGACTGATGGCTCTATGATTCCATACTGGATCATCAAGAATTCTTGGGGTACTGAATGGGGTGAAGGTGGATACATGCGCGTCGTTCGAGGCAAGAATTTGTGCCGCGTTGCTGATGCAGCAACTTTGGTCACGGTCAAGAAGCCCCAGAACTAAAGGCAGCAAAAGCAGAGAGAACAGCTTCGCATCGTTGAAGCCTTTGCTCCTTCTCACATCGTGGTTGCATTTCCGATCATCAACATGGGTGTGGGTTTGAAAGTGACCGCAAGCAAGTCTATACCTTCCTTGATTCCTAGCTTGTAGTTGGTTTTAAACACTCTCTACTCTTCCCGCTGTTCGTTTTGTTTGGCTTGTAACTCAAGACATGACGCCTTACAATTGTCCTTTCCCTGAACCCACATTAACGCGTTCTTCTCCGACTTGCATTTGTCTCACCAGCAGTGGTGCAAATGGGCCGTTTGACGTCGCGACCGATCGAGGATGGAGGAAATGCTGGATCAACATAATGATCGAATAACCACTGTGAACAGCGAGCTATCTGTCGTTTCGCTGGTTATTTCAACTTGATCTCCCCGATCCTTTCCCCAGACTTCCCCACCTGATATACACTTCTTTTACCCAAGGCTTTTTAAAAATCAAACATTTCCACATGACACTTCAGCTTCATTTCTGTCAAGTCGATAGAAAGCAAGCGAATCCGGACCCAGGTTTTATAGTTCCCGGATTTATCATGAAACTGTTGCACAAAGCCGCGTCTTCATAGTTCATTTCAGAATGACCTTCTTCTCAATCCTACTCCCTCTACTGTATACTACTCGTTGCAGCATTAGTTTTTGACTTCATTCTAGACTGTCTAATAGTGGCTCAAGCTAAGCTGACGAGTAAGAACTTTGGAATCACTAGTCGAGATAAGCAAGCGACACTTCCTGCATACCTACTCACACGTCAACGAGTCACTCGTGCGTATGTACGCAAGCAAGCAGATCTCCCACTCATCCAATCAGCTCAACAGCGCGTTTCTGCAAGTCATCAACATCCCCGAACGGTTGTCATCATGCACACTTCGAATGCAGTCATCGGTTCGGGCGATCCCGATTCACTTTCCGAAGCTGTTGTTGATTGTCCATATCCTTACACTTTCTCTCCTTTTCGTCCTATCTCTCATAGGTCTTACGTTAGGTCATGGAGATCGAGGGTGGCTTTGCATTGCTTGTATGCGAGAGGTAAAGCTGAGAGACGCTGCGCCCTCTGCATCTTAGTGCACTGCTCTGTCAGCCTTATCAGTGACCTTCTCAGTCGAGCTTTCCCAGGCCCCTCAGGTATGTCTCCGTTGACGTGGGATTACAGCTGAAACTGAGAATGACGTCAAGCTAGAATCGAATGATTCTACCAAGTTACAACCAATCCTACCTAGTTCGTTGAAGAGGTCGCAACTTTAATATACCATGGACGCGGCACGGTGCCTGGTATACACCATCTAATCTGTGATGCAGCTCAGTTCAGTTCACCTCTGATCGTATTCGCCACTTCTAATTCAGCTCTGGCTCGAATACTGTGTCTTCGGGAAATGCTGCTGCACACTTGAGGCTCACTGCCATGTACTATAGCTATAGAAATATTTTTGATTCACGACAAATAAATATAAACTTTTACGCCATCTCGTGAGCACATTACCTACTACTACTACTACTACTACTACTACTACTACTACTACTACTACTACTACTACTACTACTACTACTACTACTACTACTACTACTACTACTACTACTACTACTACTACTACTACTACTACTA
>Ga0180217_1000916_pt1 | contig 37667 bp, 34 predicted proteins | sample eDN3rd37CBELigOP_FD_128521 | JGI IMG/M metagenome (GOLD analysis project Ga0180217, IMG submission 128521) | Enriched Organic Plus compost microbial communities from Emeryville, California, USA - eDNA 3rd pass 37_C BE-Lig OP (version 2) (version 2) ... | reverse complement strand
GTCACGGACAGCACGACGAGCGAGCCGGCGACGCCCCGGACCTGGCGCTCGAGGCCCCACCTGCCGCGCCCGCGGTCGACGGCGCCGCCGGTGAGGGTCCACCGGCCGATGCCCCCCTCGAGGACGCGCACGTTGGTGAGGCCGGCGGCGGCGAGCATCTCGCCGGCCTGGCTGGCCCGTCCGCCGGACTGGCAGACGAGGACGACCTGCTGGTTGAGGGCCCGGAACTCGTCGCGGTGCTCGCTGAGGGTCTCGAGGGGGACGTGGTACGAGCCGGGGATGTGGGCGGCGTCGAACTCCGCCGAGGTGCGCACGTCGATGAGGTGCACGGTGGCGTCGTCGCTCAGGAGGGCTCGCAGCTCGACGGGGCTGATGACGTTGCTCATGGGGGGAGTGGGTTCCTCTCGGAGGTCACGGCTCGACGAGCCGACGGTGGGGGTGGCTGCGGTCATGCGCTCACCGCGCCGAAGGCCTGGCCGACGGTGCCGGCGGGACGGGGAGCGAGCTCGGCGGCCTCGATGCGGGGCTCGTGGTCGTGGATGCAGCGGACCGCGGCGTGGCTGTCGAGGTGAACCCGGTGCCGCACCTCGTCCCACAGGCCGGACCGCTCGAGCACGTCGCGGACAGGCCCCTTCACGGTGGCGAGGTGCACCTCCACCCCAGCGTCGCCGAGGTCCTGGAGGATCTCGCGGAGGGCCTGCTCGCCGGACGTGTCGAGGTCGTTCACGCCGCTCAGGTCGAGGACGAGGGCGCGGGCCTCGGGGCGGGCGGCGCGCAGCTCGGTGATGCGGCGCTTCAGGAAGGCCACGTTGGCGAAGCTGATCGAGACGTCGATGCGCAGCACCGCCACCTCGGGCTCCTCCTCGGCCTCGGGGAACCGCTCGACGTTGCGGAAGACGTCGGTGCCGGGGATGCGGCCGAGCACCGCGCTGTGGGGGCGCATGACCCGGGCGAAGACCATGGCCAGGGACACGCCCACCGCCACGGCGATCCCGAGCTCGATGCCGAGCACCAGGGTGGCGACGAAGGCCACCGCCATCGGGACGAGGTCGCTGCGCTTCACCGTCGCGATGTGCCGGGCCTCCCGCCAGTCCACGAGGCCGCCGACGGCGACGAGGACGATGGCGGCCAGGGTGGCGTTGGGCAGCGAGGCGAGGAGCGGCGTGATCGTGACGAGGGCCAGCAGCACCACCGCCGCCGAGACGAGCGAGGCGAGGGGCGTGCGAGCGCCGGCGTCCGCGTTCACGGCGGTGCGGGAGAAGCCGCCGGTGACGGGGAAGGCGCCGAACAGCCCGGCACCGGCGTTGGCCGCACCGAGGCCGACGAGCTCGCGCCCCGGGTCGATCTCGTAGCGGTTCCGGCGGGCGAACACCTTGGCGATGGCGATCGACTCCATGAACCCGGCCAGGGTGATGACCACCGCCGCGGGGAGCAGGGACCCGACCGCGCTCGCCTCGAGCGCCGGGACCGCCAGCCGCGGCAGGTCGCTCGGCACGTCGCCGATCGTGGCCACGCCCCGGGCCTCGAGGTCGAGCAGCTCCACGGCGAGGGTCGAGCCGACCACGGCGACGAGGGCTCCGGGCACGGTGCGCCGCCAGCGCCGGATGGCGAGGATCGCCGCGATGCCCCCGAGGCCGACGGCGACGGTGGTGGCGCTCGTGCCGTCGAGGGCCGAGAGGAGGTCACCGACCTGGTCGGCGAAGCGCTCCGAGCTGGGTGCGCGCACGCCGAGCAGGTGCTTCAGCTGGCTGGCGCCGATGATCAGCGCGGCGGCCGCCGTGTACCCCACGAGCACCGGGTGGGAGAGCAGGTTGACGATCCATCCCATGCGGGTGACGGCCAGCAGCAGGTGCAGCCCGGCCACGACGAGCGCCAGCAGCGCGGCCAGCTCCACGTAGCGGGCGGTGCCCTCCTCGGCGAGCGGCGCGAGGGCCGACGCGGTCAGCAGGGACATGATCGCCACCGGCCCGACGGCCAGCTGCCGGGAGGTGCCGAAGGCGGCGTAGAGGGCGATCGGGACGGTGGCCGCGTAGAGGCCGGTCTGCGGGGGCATCCCGGCGAGCAGCGCGTAGGCCATCCCCTGGGGCACGAGCATGGCCGCCACCGTCAGGCCGGCGACGAGGTCGCCGCCGAGGTCGTCTCGGCGGTAGCGGCCCAGCCACCCGACGATCGGGAGCCAGCGGGCGAGGAGAGGGTCCGACCTCAGCACGGGTTCCACCCTATACCCCCGGGGGTATCACTTCCACCGCGTCGGCCGCGCCGGCGAGCGGGTGCGAGACTGCTCCCATGACGCCTCCACCCGCCTCCTGCGACAGCTGCGGCGCCGACAGCGACGACCTCCTCCCGGTCCACCGCGCCTACGTCACCCCGGCGGCGTGGGACCAGGAGGAGAAGGTCGACATCCTCGAGGAGGTCGAGCACTGGTGCGTGCCGTGCCGCACGCACTACCCGCACCAGGAGCTCGGCGCCTCGGGCTGAGCTCCTGGCCGCCACCTCGGCTCAGACCTCGTACTCGCGCCGGCGGAACGCCGCCGCGCCCAGCCCCACCGCGGCGACGGCCACGGCAGCGAGCGCCACGACGGGGATCGCCGCGAACGGCTCGAGCGGCATCTGCGCCGGGTGGTCGAACGGGTCCAGAGCGTGGGCCCACCCCGGCAGGCCGAGCAGCTCGCCGAAGGTGCCCGCCACGAACCCCCAGCCGACGACGACCCACGCGACGCCCAGGGTTCGGGGCCAGGCGCCGTAGAGCAAGGTGGCCGCGCCGAGCACGACGAGCGCGGGCGGGAGCACGTTGAGCTGGGCGAGGACCAGGTCACCCACGTGGTCGGCGTCGCCGGTGGCCACCGCGGCACCGACGCCGCTCGCGGCCCCGGCCGCGACCGACGCGGCCGCCATCCCGCCCGCGGCCGTGACGGTGGACGCCAGCAGCAGGGCGGTGCGGCTGACCGGCGTGGCCAGCACGGTCGAGCCCCGACCGCTCGCCTCCTCGGCGAGGAGCGCCTGCACGGCCAGCACACCCTGGACCGCGACCATCACGGCGAGGAGGAAGGCCATGACGGCCAGGTAGCCGGCCACGAGGTCCTCGGCGCCGAAGAGCTCCTCCAGGACCTCGGGCAGGTCCTCGGCCGCGTCGCCGAGCGGCTCGGCGAAGAGCCCGAACACGAAGCCGGCCACGGCCAGGCTGGCCGTCCACCCCACGATGCTCGGCCGCTGCAGCCGCCAGGCGAGGCCCCAGACCGAGCCGAGCGAGGGGTGCGCTCGAGCCGGCCCCGGCCGGTCGGCGAGGAAGCTGGCGCCGAGGTCTCGGCGCTCGGCCAGCGCGAAGGCGACGGCCGTGGTCACCACCGCGAAGACGAGCAGCAGGAGCAGCGGCCACCACCGGTCGAGCACGTAGGGGCCGGTCTGCTGCCCCCACCCGAGCGGCGACAGCCAGGAGAGGAGGTTGCCGCCCACCTGGGCGAGGTCCCCGCCGCCGCGCAGCACGAACGCCGCGCCGAGGACGCCGCCGGCCAGTCCCGAGGCCACTCGAGCGTGCTGCGAGAGCTGCGCGGTGACCGCCGCCACCGCCCCGAACGCGAGCCCGACCGCGGCGACCGCGCTGGCAAGCAGGGCGGACCCGACGACGGCGAAGCCGCCGACGACGACGAGCACGACGAACACCGCCGCACCGGCGCCGAGGTTGGTGAGGACGGCGACGACGAGCGCGGCGACGAGCCCGGCCTGGCGGCCGACCGCGCTGGCGCGGACGAGCTCGGCTCGCCCGCTCTGCTCCTCGGCCCGCGTGTGGCGGACCACGAGGAGGATGCTCATCAGCGCCGACAGCGCCATGAGGTACAGGCCGTAGCCACCGGCGATCAGCCGCTCGACCGTCGGCTCGTCGAGGCCGTGCGCGGGACCCGTGAGCAGCCGCCCCACCGGGCCGCTGAACACCTGGACGGCCCCCTCGAGGTCGTCGCCGTAGGCCGCGGGCACGGCGATCGACACGTAGAGCGCCATCGCCCCGATGCCGGCCACCCAGGCCGGACCCCTCAGCCGGTCGACGCGGAGCAGGAACCGGGTGAGGATCCCGACGCCGACGAGCTCGTCGCGCCGACCGCGGCTCTCGATCGCTCGGTCCGACGCCACCGCAGGTCCCTCCGCGCTCGCTCGACGTCGTGCCCACGGTAGGCCGACGCGGGCCTGGTGGTCCCGCTACCCGCCGTCGTCGTCGCCGGTGGTGGGGGGCGTCGACGGCGGCCCCGTGGTGGTGGTCGTCGTCGAGGAGGTGGTCGTCGACGTGGTGGTCGACGAGCTGGTGGTCGTGGTGTCGGCCTCGGTGGTGGTGGTGGTCGACTCCGTCGACGAGGTCGCCTCGGTCGTCGTGGTCTGCTCGAGCTCGGGGTTGAGCTCGCGCCCGGGGAACGACGTGGGCTGGACGAAGCTGCCCCACTCCCCCACCCGCTCGGCGGCGGCCCGCATGAACGTGGCCCAGATCTGAGCCGGGAGGGAGCCGCCGGTGATGCCGCCGCCGATCCCGTGGTTGCGCGCCACCGGGGAGCCGGCGTCCATGGCCGGCACGACGCCGCCCTCGCCGCTGTGCTGGTACCCCATCCACACGGCGGCGGTGAGGCGGGGCCCGTAGCCGACGAACCAGGCGTCGCGGTTCTCCTGGGTGGTGCCGGTCTTGCCGGCCACGGGGCGGCCGATGTTGGCCGCACGGCCGGTGCCGGCCTCGACGACCATCCGCAGGCAGTAGGTGACGAGGTCCGCCTCCTGCTCGGTGAGGACCCGCTCGCCCGACGGGGCGTGCACGTCGAGCACGGTGGTGCGGCCCTCCTCGTCGACCTGCTCGACCCGCACGACCATGACCGGGTCGTGGCGGACGCCGCGGTTGGCGAAGGTGCTGTAGGCCACGGCCATGTCGAGCACCGACACCTCGCCGGTGCCGAGGACGAGCGAGTTGACCGGGGGGAGCTCGGCGGTGATCCCGAGCTGGCGGGCCATGTCGACGACGGCTGCCGGGCCGACCTCGAGCATGAGCTGGGCGTAGGCGGTGTTCGACGACACCCGGGTGGCGTCGGGGAGGTCGAGGACCCCCTGCTCCGTGCCGGCGTAGTTGCGCACGACCCAGTCGGCGCCGGCGTTGGCGCCCGGGAAGGTCATCTGCCCGGGGGACCGGAACTTCGTGTTGAGCGAGATGCCCTGCTGGATCGCCTCGGCCAGCACGATCGGCTTGAAGGCCGAGCCGGCCTGGCGGCCCGAGCCGCCACCGGCCTTGCCGAGGGCCAGGTTGACCTTGTCGCGCTCCCAGTCCCGGCCGCCCATCATCGCCCGGACGTGGCCGCCGTCGTCGACGGCCACGAGCGCGGCGGCGGGGTCGTCGGGGTGGTCGAGCGTGGAGGTGACCGCATCCCAGGCGGCTGCCTGCATCTCGCGGTCGATCGTCGTGTAGATGCGCAGGCCGCCGCCGTAGAGCAGGTCCTCGCCGTAGCGGGCCGCCACCTCCCGCCGCACGGCCTCGACGAAGTGCTCGGCGCCGATGCCCTGCCAGTCGGCCCGCAGCTGCATCTTGCGGCGGTCGCGACGGGGGATGACGTAGTCGAAGGGCATCGCGTCGACCGCGTCGCGCTCGGCCGCGGTGATGTAGCGCTCCTCGGCCATCGCCGCGAGCACCGTGCGACGGCGGCGGGCGGCCTCCTCCGGGTGGTCCTGCGCGTCGGCCGGTCCCGGCGAGCGGATGAGCCCGGCCAGGTAGGAGGCCTCGGGCAGGCCGATCTGGCGGACGTCCTTGCCGAAGTAGGCCCGGGACGCGGCGCCCACGCCGTAGGCCCCCCGCCCGAAGTAGATCGTGTTGAGGTAGCGCTCGAGGATCTCGTCCTTGTCGAGCTCGCGCTCGAGCTTCACCGCCAGCACCGCCTCCTTGATCTTGCGGACGATGCTGCGCTCGGAGGTCAGGTAGGCGTTCTTGACGTACTGCTGGGTGATCGTGGAGCCGCCCTGGCGGCTCCGGCTGGTGCCCCGCAGGTCGTGGTACAGCGCCCGCCCGATGCCGACCGGGTCGATGCCCTTGTGCTCGAAGAAGTCGCGGTCCTCGGTGGCCAGCACGGCCTGGACGAGCACCTCGGGCAGCTCCTCGAGCGGGACGCTGATGCGGTCCTCCTCGGCGCTGAAGGTGGCGATGGCGTTGTCGGGGCCGCAGCCCTGGGCGACGTCGGCGGCGCAGACGAAGGAGGTCTGCAGCAGCGGGTCGACCGGCGGCAGCGAGATGTTGAAGACGATCGAGGTGACGCCGCCGAGCAGCGCCACGGAGAGGAGCCCGCTGAGGAAGAGGCCGCGCCGCCACCGCCAGAGGAGGCTGCGCTCCGAGTCCCGGCCACGCGGTCTGCGGCCCCCGGAGGCCGACGGGGCCCGGCGTCGGCCCGTGGCCGGCGCGGCCGCCTTGGCGCGGGGCGCGGGCCGCGCGCCGTCGCGGGAGCGGGCGGCGGTGCCGCGCTGGCGGGAGGGGGGGCGTCGCTCGGTCATCGGTGCGGGTGGGGCCCGGAGCCCCTGGGCCGGGTCGCGACTGTAGGCGTCGACCCCGCCCGATCCGCAGCGGGCCGGCCGGTCCGCCCGGTCAGCCGGATCCCAGGGAGAACGACCTGGCGAGGTGGTTCCACGAGCACGTGGGGCAGACCTCGACCACGTAGGCGGCCAGGCGGCGCCGCCCCTTCGCCAGCTTCGACAGCTCCCCCTTGCGGGTGATGCAGCGCCCCGACGCCGGGAGCCGGTCCCCGAACGCGTAGGTGACGAGGACGACGTTGTCCTCCTCGCAGATCGGGCACTCCATGTCGGTGGGCTCGCTCGCGGCGGCCGCGGCCCGCTTCAGCTCGGGGTGGGCGTCGCAGACCTCGTGGCGGGCGATGCGGCCCTTGCGGAACTCCGAGACGACGCCCATGCGCGCCAGGCGGTAGTCGATCACGCCACCGGCTCGCTGCTGGCCGTGGCCCTGGATCGCCTCGGGCCTGAAGGTCACACGCCGAGGCTACCGGCCGCCCGCCGGCCCCGGCTCGGGGGCGGCCGGTCGCGCTGCGGTCAGGGGACCAGGGTGATCCGGTCGGTGGCCGGAGGGGTGAGCCCGTCCGGGTCGAGGGACCGCAGGTAGGCCTCGAAGGCGTCGGTGTCGACCGGGCCGCCGAGGCGGTTCGTGCCCTGCACGAACACGGGGAACCCGTCGCCGCCGTCGGCCAGGAAGCTGTTCACGGTGACCCGGTACTCGGCGGCGAGGTCGAGGGGCTGGCCGGCGATCGTGATCGACGCGGGGTCGACCTTGTCGCACGGCGGGCCCGAGGCGCGCCACTCGTAGCGAAGCGTGTACGAGGGCTGCAGGATCCGCGGGCTCGCCTCGTTGGCGCCGCAGGCCTGGTCCTCCAGCACCTGCTCGATCTGGGCGCCGGTGAGGGTCATCGTCACGAGCGAGTTGCCGAAGGGCTGCACGGTGAAGGCCTCGCCGTAGGTGACGACGCCGTCGCCCTCGCCCGCCGGGGAGCTCGCGTAGATGAGGTCGGCTCGCACCCCGCCGGGGTTCATGAGGGCGATCACCGCCCCGCCGTCCTCGGGGGCGGCGGTGGCGGCGAGCTGCGCATCGGCGATGGCGTTGCCGAGCGGGCTCTCGCCGGAGGGCGCGGCGGCGCGGGTGACGTCGGCGGTGATCCGCCCGATCGGGCGGTTGGCGATCGGCTGGGCCAGGATCGTGTAGCGCTCGATCAGGTCCAGGAGCGCCTGCACCGGCGTCACGTCGCGGGTGACGATGCGGTTGTCGATCTCGACGCTCGTGACGTCGCCGGTGCGCCGGTCGACCCGCAGGTCGATGTCGGTGAGCATGCGCCCGAACGAGTAGGCGCTCGTCACCGGGGTGCCGTCGATGACGCACCGGTACGGCTGGTGGGTGTGGCCGGAGATGACGAGGTCGACGGCGTCGTCGAGCCGCTCGACGATGTCGACGATCGCGCCGGACACCCCCGCGCAGCCGTTGGGCTCGAGCGCGGCGGGCAGGCCGCCCTCGTGGACGAGCACGACGATCGCCTCGACCCCCCGGCGCCGCAGCTCGGGCACGAGGGCGTTGACCGTGTCGGCCTCGTCGAGGAAGTCGTAGCCGGCCACGCCCGAGGGGCTCACGATCATCGGGGTGCCCTCGAGGGTCATGCCGATGAACGCCACCTTGGCGCCGTTGAAGCTCTCGATCGAGTAGGGCGGGAAGAGGGTGCGGCCGGTCTCGCGCGACACGACGTTGGCGGCGAGGAACTGGAAGTCGGCGCCGGCGAAGCCGTCGCCGTCCAGGCAGCCGTCGACGGGGTGGCACCCGCCCTGCTGCATCCGGAGCAGCTCGGCGGTGCCCTCGTCGAACTCGTGGTTGCCGACGGCGTTGAGGTCGAGCCCGATCATGTTCATCGCCTCGATCGTCGGCTCGTCGTGGAAGAGGGCCGACACGAGCGGGCTGGCCCCGATCAGGTCGCCGGCCGAGACGACGATCGTGTTGCGGTTGGTCGCCTCGAGCTGGGCGATGTGGCTGGCCAGGTAGGCGACGCCACCTGCGTCGACGGTGCCGACCCGGCCGCTCGAGCCCGAGGGCGGCTCGAGGTTCCCGTGGAAGTCGTTGATGGCGAGGATCTGGACCTCGATCTCGCTGCGGTCCTGCACCTTCGGGGGCTTGGGTGCGGCCGAGGCGGCGGACACGAGGCACGTCGTGGCCAGCCCGAGCAGGGCGAGGGCCGCGACGAGGCGACGGCGGAGCTTCATGTGGACCTCCGAGAGGAGCTGGCGGTGGGGACGCCGGCGTCGCCCGCCCGTCGTCGGCGACGCGAACACTACGCGCTGCGGCGGACTCGTGTGCCGGAGGTCACGCGATCGGGGGTTGACGCCACGCCTCGTGCCCGTCAGTGTGTCGTTGCATCGAATCGATACATCAACCCGATGTAGCGATCGGTCGCCCCCGCCCATGATCGACCTCGCCATCCTCGGCCTGCTGACCGAGCAGGAGCTCCACGGCTACGAGCTGAAGAAGCGGCTCGGCGAGCTGCTGACCAGCCGCGCCTCGGTCTCCTTCGGCTCGCTCTACCCGGCCCTCAACCGGCTGGAGAAGCAGGGCTGCGTCAAGGCGGTGGAGCAGCGCACGACGACGCCGACCGTCGCCCCGATGTCCGGGTCGCTGGCCGGCGAGCTGGCCGCCTTCAAGGCCCGGGTGCGCGAGTCGGGCCTCGTGAAGGGCTCCGGGCGGAGCCGCAAGGTCTACGGCATCACCGACCTCGGTCGGGCCCGGCTCCACGAGCTGCTCACGAGCCCCGACGTGTCCGACGACCGCGAGTTCGCCCTGCGCGTCGCCTTCGCCCGCCACCTCACCGTCGCCGAGCGCCTCGAGCTCTTCGAGCGCCGGCGCACCGAGCTCCTCGACCGCCGCGACGACCTGCGCCGCCGTCGCGAGCGCAAGACCGACACCTACCTCGGCGCTCTGCGCGAGCGCGACGCCGACCACCTCGTCCACGACCTCGCCTGGCTCGATCGCCTGATCGAGTCCGAGCGCACCCAGCTCCAGTCCCAGGAGGAACCAACCCGATGACCAAGATCCGCCTCGCCATCGCTGGCATGGGCAACTGCGCCAGCAGCCTCGTCCAGGGGCTGACGTACTACAAGGACGCGGACCCCAACGACCGCGTCCCGGGCCTGATGCACGTCGTGCTCGGCGGCTACCACGTCCGCGACATCGAGCTCGTCGCCGCCTTCGACGTCGACGCCACCAAGGTCGGCCTCGACGCCTCCAAGGCGCTGTTCGCCGACATCAACAACACGATCAAGTTCGCGGAGGTCCCCCACCTCGGCGTCGAGGTGATGCGAGGCCCGACCCTCGACGGCTTCGGCGAGTACTACCGCGAGGTGGCCGAGGAGAGCCCGGCCGAGCCGGTCGACGTGGCCCAGGTGCTGCGCGACACGAAGGCCGACGTGCTCGTCTCCTACCTGCCGGTGGGCTCCGAGGAGGCCCAGCGCTACTACGCGCAGGCCTGCATCGACGCCGGCGTGGCCTTCGTGAACGCCATCCCGGTGTTCATCGCCTCCGACCCCGAGTGGGCCGAGAGGTTCCGGGCCGCCGGCGTGCCCGTGGTCGGCGACGACATCAAGAGCCAGGTCGGCGCCACGATCGTCCACCGCACCCTCGCCCGCCTGTTCGAGGACCGCGGCACCACGATCGACCACACCTACCAGCTGAACTTCGGCGGGAACATGGACTTCATGAACATGCTCGAGCGGAAGCGCCTGAAGTCCAAGAAGATCAGCAAGACGCAGTCCGTCACGAGCCAGATCGACCAGGGCATCAGCGACCACGACGTCCACATCGGCCCCTCGGACCACGTGCCGTGGCTCGACGACCGCAAGTGGGCGTTCATCCGCCTCGAGGGCCGCAACTTCGGTGACGTGCCCCTCACCGTCGAGCTCAAGCTCGAGGTGCACGACTCCCCGAACTCGGCCGGCGTGATCATCGACGCCGTCCGCTGCGCCAAGATCGGCCTCGACCGCGGCATGGCCGGCCCCCTCGAGGGCCCGAGCGCCTACTTCATGAAGAGCCCCGGCGTGCAGTACCGCGACGAGGAGGCCCGCGAGCTCGTCGAGGCCTACGCCCGCCTGGACGCCGACCTGAAGTAGCCGTCCCGGGAGGGCCCCGCCCTCTCGCGACGATCCGACGCACGTGCAGCGGCCGCCCTCCGGGGCGGCCGCTCGCCGTTCAGGGCCGGTCGGCCACCAGGTCGACGACCACGGGTCGGTGGTCGCTCACGTCGGGGGCGGGCACCCGCGCCGCCGCCACCCGCGCCCCCTGGACGAGGACGTGGTCGAGGCGCGTCCGGGGGCGCTGGGCGGGGTGGGTCGGCGGGCCCGTCACCAGGTGGTGGCCGTGGGCCGTCGAGTGCGGCAGGACCCGGCGGGGCGGCAGGTTGAGGTCGCCGACCAGGACCCGGGGGCGGGGGTGGGCGGCCAGCGCCTCGAGGCAGCGGGCCAGCTGGTTCGTGGCGGTGCGGGTCCGTCGGGACAGGTGGGTGGCGCCGAGCGCCCAGCGGACGCCGTCGTGGTCGAGCTCGGCGACGAGGAGCGCCCGCGACTCGCGGGTGCCCCCGAGCGGGACCACCCGCCACGCTGCGACCTCCGCCCGCACGGCGACCACGGCGTGGCCGTACGCCCCGCCGCCCCGGTGCACGGTGGGTGCCCACAGGAGCCGGCCGCCGAGGGCGTCGGCCACGACCTGGGCCTGGTCGACGCCACCGCTGCGGCGCATCCCCCGGTCGAGCTCCTGGAGCGCGATCACGTCGGCGTCGAGCCCGCGCACGTGGGTCGCGAGCCGCTCGAGGTCGCGCGCCCCGCCGGCGGCCGGTCGCGCCGTCTGCACGTTCCAGGTCACGACGCGCACCGCGCCCAGGCTGCCACGCCGGGCTCCGGCCGGTGCGGCGGGGCCCGACCGGACAGACTGGGGACATGCGTCGCTTCTCCCTCGCCGCCCCGCACGGGCTCGAGCTGCCGACTGACGTCGTCACCTACGGGTTCGACATCCCTCGGGAGGACTCGCTCAAGCTCCTCGGCAACGTGGAGGGGACCCGCGTCCTCGACCTCGGCTGCGGCGCCGGCAGCAACGCGATCGCGCTGGCCCGGGCCGGCGCCAAGGTGATCGCCGTCGACCCGTCGGCCGACAACATCGCCGCCGCTCGCGCTGCGTGCGAGGCGGCCGAGGTGCGCGTCGAGCTCCACCACGCGCCGCTGGCCGAGCTGGCCTTCATCCGGGCCGACACGATCGACGTGGCCGTGTCCGCGCACGGGCTCGCCGCCGAGCGGGACATCGATCGCGTGTTCCGCCAGGTCGATCGCGTCCTGCGCCCCGAGCGCCACTTCGTGCTCTCCCTCCCCCACCCGGCCTACGCCGTCGTGGACCACACCGACCCCGAGCTGCGGGTCCGCCGCAGCTACTGGGACACCGCCCCCATCGAGGCCTCGGGCCCCGACGGCCCCCGCGACGTCCCCCGCACGATCGGCGGGCTCCTGCAGAGCCTCAGCCGGGCCAACTTCCGCATCGACCACGTCCTCGAGCCGGAGCCGACCGGCGGGCCGCGCAGCACCGCGTGGACGGACGCCATGGCGAAGCTGCCGGCGACGCTCATCGTCCGGGCCCGCAAGCAGGGCCTCTGATCTCGACGGGGATGGGCCCCGGGCTCCTCGCGCTCACGGCGGACGCGGCCCGCACCTGGGGCTGGGCGGGCACCGCGGTCGGCGTCGCGGCCGCGCTCGGGGCGGGGCAGCTGGACCGGCGCCGCCGTCGCTACACCGACGTCGCCACCACGCCCGCCGCGGCGACCTCCGCCGGGCACGTGGAGCTCAAGGGGCGGGCCTGGGCCGAGGCCCCGCTCACTGCGCAGCGCACCGAGACGCCCGCCGTCTGGTGGGACTACGTGCTCGAGGAGGAGCGCCGGCACACCCGCACGGTCACGAGCACCGACAGCAAGGGCCGGCGGACCACCCGCACCGAGACGTACACGCAGTTCCACACGATCGACACCGCCGAGGGGGCGCTCGCCAGCTTCGAGCTCGTCGACCAGACCGGCTCGGTCCCCGTGCGCCTCGGCTCGGCCCGGGTCGTGCCTCGCACGACCCACCGCGAGACCTTCCGGGACGACGGACGCCTGGGCCAGCGGGGCCTCCTCTCCCGCATGCTCGACAACCGGACCGGCAGGTACCGCGAGACGGAGCGGGCCATCGCGGTCGGCGACCCGCTCTTCGTCGTCGGCGACGCCGTGCTCGACGAGCGCACCGGCGTGCCCGTCGTCGGGGGCCGGCCGCTCGTGTCCACCCGCAGCGAGGAGTCTCACACTGGCCGCCTCGGCGCCGCCGTCACCGCGCTCGTCCTCCTCGCCGCCGGGGCGCTCGGGCTGGGCCTGGCCAACGTCGTGTCGCCGAGCGAGGCCACCCCGGTGTCGCTCGCGATCGCCGTGGGCGTGCCCCTCGTCGTGCTGTTCACCGCCTGGCTCATCACGACCTACAACCGGCTCCACCTGCTCACGCAGAGCATCGAGCGGGCGTGGAGCCTGATCGACGTCCAGCTCCAGCGCCGCCATGACCTGATCCCCGCGCTGGCCCAGGTCGTCGCCGCCCACGCCGAGCACGAGCGCGAGGTCCAGACGAGCGTCGCCCAGGCCCGGTGGCAGCCGGGCGGGCACACGGCCGGCGAGCTCGAGGCGGAGTCCGCCACCCAGACGGCCGCCCTCCAGCAGCTCCTCGCCCGGGTGGAGGCGCACCCGGAGCTGACCGCCGACGCCTCGTTCCAGCGGCTCCAGCGCACCCTGGCTGACGCCGAGACCCGCATCGCGGCCAGCCGGACCTTCTACAACGACACGCTCACCCTGCTGCGCAACCAGACGCAGAAGGTGCCGGGCCGCTTCGTGGCCCGCTTCCTCGACCTCGGCGGGCGCGAGCTGCTGCGGGCCGAGACCTTCGAGCGCACCGTCCCCGCCGTCGAGCGGCCCTTCTGAGGGCCTGGCGCCGCCGCGCCGGGCGGGTCAGGCGCCCGCGGCGGGCCCGTCGGCCTGCCGGGCCGCCCACCAGGCGTCGAGGCGGCGGTACGCCTCCTCCTCGCCGAGGGGGCCCTCCTCGAGCCGGGCCTCGAGGAGCATCGACAGGGCCTCCCCCACCGCGGGGCCCGGGCGGATCCCGAGGTGGCGCATGACCTGCTGGCCGTCGAGGTCCGGGCGGATCGCCTTCAGCTCCTCCTCGGCCTGCAGCTCGGCGATCCGGGCCTCCAGCGCGTCCATCCGGGCGGCCAGCATCCGGGCCTTGCGCTCGTTGCGGGTCGTGCAGTCGCAGCGCGTGAGCTCGTTCAGGTCCTCGAGCAGGTCCCCGGCGTCGCGCACGTAGCGGCGCACGGCGCTGTCGGACCACACGTCGTCCTGGTAGCCGTGGAAGCGCAGGTGCAGGTAGACGAGCTGGCTGATCGCCTCCACCTGCTCGTTCGGGAAGCGCAGCGCCCGCAGCCGCTCCCGGGCCATGCGGGCCCCGACCACCTCGTGGTGGTGGAACGACACGCCCTTCGGGCCGATGGCGCGGGTCTTCGGCTTGCCGATGTCGTGCAGGAGCGCGGCCATGCGCAGCACGAGGCGCGGCGAGGTCTTCGAGACGACCGCGATCGTGTGGGCCAGCACGTCCTTGTGGCGGTGGATCGGGTCCTGCTCGAGGCGCATGGCCGGCAGCTCGGGGAGGATCACGTGGGCGATCCCGGTGTCGACGAGGAACCACAGGCCCGCAGCCGGCTTCTCGACGACCATCAGCTTGCACAGCTCGTCGCGGATGCGCTCGGCCGAGACGATCTCGAGGCGGCCGACGTAGCGGCGCACGGCGGCGAGCAGCTCCGGCTCAGGGGCGAGGTCGTAGCCGGCGAGGAACCGGGCCGCCCGCAGCATCCGCAGCGGGTCGTCGGTGAAGGACTCCTCGGGGGACAGCGGCGTGCGCAGCACGCCGGCGGCGAGGTCGGCCACCCCGCCGAAGGGGTCGATGAGCTCGGGCGCCTGGTCGGCCTCACCGGTGACCCGCAGGGCCATGGCGTTCACGGTGAAGTCGCGGCGGGAGAGGTCGGCCTCCACGTCGGTGGAGAAGGACACCTCCGGCTTCCGGGAGTCGGGCGCGTACGCCTCGGCCCGGTGCGTCGTGATCTCGAAGACCGTGCCGCCCTTCTTCAGGCCGACGGTGCCGAAGCGGGCTCCCTGGTCCCAGACCGCGTCGGCCCAGCCCTTCACCGCCGCGGTGGTCTGCTCGGGGGTGGCGTCGGTGGTCAGGTCGATGTCGCCGTCCACGGGGCGGCCGAGGACCAGGTCCCGCACGATGCCGCCGACCAGGTACAGGCGGTGGCCGGCCGCGTCGAAGCGGGCCGCGAGGGGACGGACCTCATCGAGGACGGGCGCGAGGCGCTCGGGGATCACCGGGTCAGGGTAGAGGGGACGCGCCACCGCCCCCGAACCGAGGCTCGGGGGCGGTGGGCGCGGTGCTCAGGTCGCTAGGCGATGCTGGTGGCTCGGCGGCGCAGGGCGTAGAGCCCGATCGCGCCGGCCGCCATCAGGAGGGCGATGCCCGCCTGCGGGGCCATGCCGGTCCGGGGCAGGTTGCCCGGGCCGCGGGAGGCCGGGGTCGGGTCCTTGATGATCGAGGTGAGGCTGATCACCGGACCGGTCGTGCGGACCGTCGTCGGGTCGCCGTTGCCCGGATCGATCACGGCGACGTTGGCGAGCGTGCCCGTGGCGTCGTCGTCCACCTGGACGACCACGGAGAGGATCACGCTCGAGCCGCCGGCGATCGAGTCGAGGTTCCAGCGGACCGTCTGGCCCTGGTTCGTGCAGCCCTTGTTGCAGGACACGAACGACAGCCGGTCGTCGAGGGTGTCGACGATGTCGACGTCGGTGCAGGGCTCGCCACCGGTGTTGTAGGCGTGGACGTAGTAGCTGAACGTCTGGCCCGGCATCACCTCGAGGTGGCTGGCGTCCTTGTTCGAGTACTGGACGTTGCACGGACCGTCGAAGGTGTCGGTGACCGTGGGGATGTCGTCCAGCTCGTCGTCCTCCTCCACCTCGCGGCCGTCGCAGTTGCCGCGGGCGTGGACGTCGTCGTCGAAGGTGGCGCCGTTCTGGGCGTCATCGTCCACGAGGACGGTGATCGTGAGGTTCACGGTCTCGTTGACGGCCAGGTTCCCGACGTTCCAGGTGGCCGTCTTGCCGTCGCTGCTCACGTTCGCCGAGGGCTCGGTGGCGACGATGCGGCCCGGGCCGGTGACGACGTCGGTGACGACGACGTCGGTCAGGGCGCACGGACCCCGGTTCGGGACCGAGATGTTGTACTCGAAGGTGCCGCCCGGCGGGACCTCGGTGGCCGAGGCGTGCTTGTTCAGCTCCCGCAGCGGGTTCTCGTCGTCGCCGTTGCAGTTGACGCCGCCGGCGGGCACGGCCGCGTCGGCGGTGACCGGGGCGACGATCACGTCGGCCAGGGTGATGCCCAGCAGCTCGACGTTCAGGCCGAGCAGGTGACCCGAGGCCGAGGCCGTCGTGCCGTTCGGGCCGAGGTTCGTCGTCTGGTCGGCGATCGAGAGGCCGAGGTCGAGGACGGCGTCGAGGCCGATCGAGCTCAGCAGGTCGCTCACGCCGTTGACCACGTCGGCCAGCGGGGCGATCGCGTCGGCCGGCACCTCGATCGGGGCGCTGCCGAGGAGCGAGACCTCGAGGAGCGGGATGTCGACCGTGGCGCTCGACGAGCTGTTGCCGGCGGCGAGCGCCGTGGCCTGGATCTCGTCGGCGATGCCGATCTCGAGCAGCCCGCCGAGGAGCGAGATGTCCGAGAGGGTGGTGGTCGACTGGGTCTCGAGGGCGTAGTGGCCGGGGGCGAGGCCCGGGGCCTCGACGAGGGTCACGGTGACCTCGGTGACGACGGCGCCGATCTCGAGGACCGAGCCGCGCAGGAGGGCCTCGACGAGGGCACCGAGCTGCGGGCTGAGGCTGTTGACCAGGTCGATGATCAGGTCACCGAGGGCGGTGAGGTCGACGAGGCCGAGCAGCTGGAGGAGCTCCTCCACGGTGTCGACGGCCGGGATCAGCAGCTGGGTCAGGCCGCTCAGGCCGATGCCGAGGGCGTCGAGCGCCGCCTGCAGGCCGAGGGTGTCGAGGAGGTCGGCGACGACGGAGAGCCCGAGGTCGCGGAGCAGGTCCGACACCACGCCGGTGTCGAGGAAGTCCCCGAGGGCCGGGAACAGGTTCAGCGAGTCGAGCATGTCGAGGATCGACTGCAGGTCGAGCAGCGTGAGGATGCCGCCCTCGCCGAGCACGGTGGCGCCGGCGGTCTGGACGCGACCGAGGGAGATCGGCTCACCCGGCGTGACGCAGAGGGAGTCGCCGGCCCAGCGAGCGCGGGCGAGCGTCTCCGCGACGCCGACGTCCAGGATGGGGCCGCCGTCGAGGTCGATGCTGATGTCCTCAGCCGGGGCACCCGCGTCCGGCGGTGCGCTCTGCACCGAGTCGGCGAGCACGTCGAGGTCCAGACCCAGGGCCTCGAGGGGATCGGCCTGCAGGCCGGACGCTGCGCTGCGATCGGCCCCGCCGCCGATGCCTCGCGAGTCGACCTGCGCGTACGAGTGGGACAGACCCACGTCGGCCAGCGATGCTGTGCCGAGCTGGGCGGCGATGATGTCGAGGTGCTCCGCGGTGCCGCCACCGCCGTAGGGCGTGGTGGCGGGGTTCAGCGGGGCAGCCGGTCGGGCGGGGGCGGGGGGAGCGGCCGTTGCGGTCGCCGGGGCGAGCATGGCGAGCGAGAGCCCGACAGCCGCCCAGACGCGCCGCGTGAGCCGTCTAGTGGGCCTGTGCATGGGCGACAGCGTTCCCGAACTCTGGGACGAGTGCAAGAATTCCGGCGAAGGGAGCGGTCCGAGACGGACCGGACGGATGTCACCGAGCGGGCGCGCGGCGAGCGCGCGCGGGCGCGCGCGGCGCGCGAAAACCCGCGTCAGAAGGGCTCATCGAGCAGCCGGCGCTGCACGAGCGCGGCTGCCATGACGGCGTCGCGGCCCGGCCCGCCCGCGGTGGGCGGTTCGGGCGCGTGGTGCTCCCCGAGCAGCCCGGCGACGCACGCCGCGGCGCTGCTGCCGAGCGCGTCGAGGTCGTAGCCGCCCTCGAGGAAGGCGATGCAGCGACCGGCCGGGACGAGCCGCGCGAGGCGGGTCGTGAGGTCGGCGAAGTCCCCCGCGGAGAGCGCGAGGTCGGTGAGCGGATCCGCCCGGTGGGCGTCGAACCCGGCGGACAGGAGCAGCCACGTCGGGCGGAAGCGGGCCGCGTACGGCTCGACGACGGTCTCGAGCGCCTCCAGGTACACGTCCCCGGTGGCGAGGGGCGGCAGCGGGATGTTCACCGTGGCGCCCCGCCCCATCAGGCCGCCCACCTCCCGCAGGTTCCCGGAGCCGGGGTAGAGCGGGTGCTGGTGCAGGGAGACGTAGGCGACGCGGTCGTCCTCCCAGAACGCGTCCTGCGTGCCGTTGCCGTGGTGCGCGTCGTAGTCGACCACGAGGACGCGCTCGCCGGTCTCGGCCAGGGCCGCCGCGGTGATCGCGAGGTTGTTGAAGAGGCAGAACCCCATGGGCTCGTCCGGGGTCGCGTGGTGGCCGGGCGGGCGGACGGCGCAGAACGCGGCGTCGGCCTCGCCGGCCCGCAGCCGCTCGACGGCGGTCAGCCCCGCCCCGGCGGCGAGGAGGGCGGCGTCGTAGGAGGCCGCGCTGGCCACGGTGTCCCCGTCGAGCCAGCCCCCGCCGGTGTCGGCCACGGCCGCGACGCGGGTGACGAGGTGCGCGCCGTGCACGCGCCGGATCTCCTCCTCGGTCGCCGCCCGCGGCTCGACCGGCACCAGCGCGTCGCCGAACCCCGCGCGCTCGACGCCCGCGAGCACGGCCTCCAGCCGCTGGGGGCGCTCCGGGTGGCCGCGACCGGTGTCGTGGTCCAGGTACCGGGGATGGGTGAGCAGGAGGACGGCCACGCCGGGCCGAGCGTAACCCCGGCCCTCTCCCCCGACCCCGCTCGGGCCGCCCCGGCGGAGGCCAGTACCGTGGGCCCGTCATGAGCGTGCACCGCCTCCCGGGCTCGGTCGAGGGCCGGCTGCGCGCCACCGCGTGGCGCGGGGACGAGGCGACCGCCCAGCTCGCGGCCCCCCGGGGCCGGCCCACCGACGCCGAGGTGGCCGCAGCGGTGGCGCACCTGCGCGCCCTCGGGTACCGGCGGGTCGTGACGAGCGCCCTGGGCGCGCCCGAGCAGGAACCCTTCCTGCGGGCGGGCTTCGTGGAGCACGAGCGCCTCCACCTGCTGCGCCGTGACGTCGAGCGGGTGGCCGCCCCCCGGGACGTGACGCTGCGCCGGGCCCGGCCGGCCGACCACCCCGCCGTGCTCGAGGTCGACGGCCGAGCCTTCCGGCCCTTCTGGCGCTTCGACGAGCAGCGCCTCGAGGAGGCCCTCCAGGCCACGCCCTCGGCGCGCATGCGCGTGGCGCTGCGACCCGACGGCGACGAGATCGCGGGGTACGCGGTGACCGGGCGGGCCGCCGCGCGCGGCTACCTCCAGCGCCTCGCCGTCGACCCCGCCTGCCAGCGGGCCGGGATCGGCACCGCCCTCGTGGCGGACGGCGTCCGCTGGCTGCGGCGCTGGGGCGCCCGCGAGGTGCTCGTGAACACGCAGGAGGACAACGAGCCCGCCCTCGCGCTCTACCGGGCCCTCGGCTTCGAGCTGGAGCCGGTGGGGCTGCGGGTCCTGCGCCTCGACCTCGAGGAGGCGCTGGCGTGAGGCGCGCCCTCGCCGCCCTGCTCCTCGTCCTCGCCGCCCTGGCCGCCGTCGCGCCCCCGGCGCCGGCGCAGGAGGACGACCGCGGCGCGCCGCCCGTCGTGGCCGGGCAGACCCCCGTGGTCGCGCCGCGCGGCACCTTCAACCTCCTGCTCGCCCGCAGCTCGCTCCCCGCCGACGGGACGGTCACCCTCGTCCTCCACGCCCGGACGCGCTCGCGCTCCGAGCTGGCCGCCTCGGCCGAGGGCGTCGGCCTCCGGTCCCGGCACCACACCGGGTCCCACCTCGTCAGCGAGCTGGCCGACGCGGGCGGCGGGCGCGTGCGGGTCTCCCTCTCGTTCGACCCCGACCAGCCAGGGGGCATCGGCCTCAGCGCGGCGGGCGTGTACCCCCTCGAGGTCATCGCGACCGCCGCGGACGGCACGGAGGTCGGCCGGACCGTCACCCACGTGGTCCTCGCCCCCGGGGACGACGACGAGTCGCCGCCGCTCGCCATCGCACCGATCCTGGTCCTGCCCGACGACGTGCCGGTCACGCCCGACGGCCGGTCGGCCCTCGACGACGACGAGGCCGCCGACACGGCGGCGTGGCTCGGGCCCGCCGCCAGCCGGGGGCGGCGCGTGTCGATCGCCGCCGCCCCGGCGCAGCTCGAGGTGCTCGCCGCGATCGGCGGGCCGGGGGCCACCGCGCTGCTCGAGGTGCTCGGCGACCTCGCGGCCGGCTCCGCCTCGCTCCTCCCCCAGCCCTACGCGCCGGTCAGCCCGACCGCCCTCCACGACGCCGGTCTCGACGACGAGCTCCTCGCACAGGCCCTCTCGGGCGGGCACGTCCTCGACACGGTGCTCGGCGCGCGCCCCGACCTGGGCAGCTGGGTCGCCGATCCGGCCCTCGACGACGGGGGCCTCGAGGCGCTGGCGTCGATCGGCGTCCGCCGCCTCGTCGTCGCCCCGGACCAGCTCGAGCCGCTCGAGGACCCGCCCGGGCTCTCGCTGGCCCACCGCTTCCGGCTGCACGCCGACGGCGAGGAGACCGGGGTGGAGGCGCTCGCCCAGGACCCCGCGGTGATGGCGCTCCTCTCGTCCGAGGACCCGCCCGGCGCCGTCGCGGCCCGGGTCGTGGCCGAGCTGGCCATGCTCTGGTTCGAGCAGCCCGGGGTCCCGCGCGCCGTGCCGGTGGTCCTCACCCCTGACCTGCACCCCACCGTGCTCGACCACCTGCTCGGCGCCGCCGACGGCTCGGTGCTCGAGGCGGTGACCGTCGAGGAGGCGTTCGAGCGGGCCAGCCCGCTGACCCAGCCGGGCGACCTCCCGCTCGACCGCGCGCTCGACCCCGTCGGGTCGGCGCGGGCCGTCCCCGCCACCGTCGCCCGGGCGCTCCCCGAGCTGCGAGCCACGATGATCAGCCTCGACAGCGCGCTCCCCGACGGCAGCGGCGCCCTCCAGGCGGCCGGCACCCACCTGCTGTACGCGTCCTCGTCGGCCGTGGCCGCGCGGGACGCCGCGGCCCACCTCGAGGCGGCGCAGGCCGAGCTCGACGCCCTCACCGGCGCCGTGTCCACGCCCGACCGGGAGACCGTCACGCTCACCGCCCGGGAGGGCACCGTCCCCCTCGCCCTGCAGAACGACAGCGACACCGTTCTGCGGGTGCAGGTCCACCTCCGCAGCCAGAAGCTCGAGTTCCCCGAGGGCGACGTCCTCGACGTGGAGCTCCAGCCGGGCCGCAACCGGCTCGACCTGCGGGTGCGGACGCGGGCCACGGGCTCGTTCCCCCTCGACATCGACGTCACCACCCCGGACGGGGGCGTGCACCTGACCGAGGTCCGGCACACCATCCGCTCCACCGCGGTGTCGGGGATGGGCATCGTGCTGTCGGCCGGCGCCGCGCTCTTCCTCATGGTGTGGTGGGCGCGGCACTGGCACCAGGCCCGGCGCAGCTCGAAGCTGATGGAGGCCAAGCACCTCAGCCACCCCTCGGCGCGCGCCGCGAGCGCGAGCAGCGACGACGCCGACTGAGCCCACCGGCCGCCGCGGCGCCGGACGGCCGTGCCGGCGCCGCGGGTGCGTATACGTTGACCCCGCATCCGCTCGCACCCCGGGGGTTCTCCGATGACCGTCCGCATCGTCACCGACAGCAGCTGCGACCTCAGCGACGAGGAGGTCGCCGCGCACGGCATCGAGGTGGTCCCGCTCACGATCCGCTTCGGCGACGAGGAGCTCGAGGACCGCACCCAGCTGTCCGTCGAGGACTTCTACCGCCGCCTCGAGACGTCCGACGCGCTGCCGGAGACGGCCGCCCCCGCGCCGGGCAAGTTCGAGGCCGCCTTCCGCCGCCAGGCCGAGGCCGGCGCCGACGCCGTCGTCTGCATCAACCTCTCCTCGGGCCTGTCCGCCACGATGCAGTCGGCGCAGAACGCGGCTCGGGCGCTCGAGGGGGAGCTCGACGTGCGGGTGGTCGACTCCCGGAGCATCACCTCCGGGCTCGGCACCCAGGTGCTCCTGGCCGCGCAGGCCGCGGAGGCGGGCGCGTCGGTCGACGAGGTGGCCGCCCTCGCGGAGGGGCTGGCCCAGCGGACCCACGTGATCGGCGCCCTCGACACGCTCGAGAACCTGAAGAAGGGCGGCCGCATCGGCGGGGCCCAGGCGCTGCTCGGGTCGCTCCTGTCGATCAAGCCGATCCTCGACATCTCCACCGGCGTCGTCGAGGAGGCCGGCAAGGCCCGCACCCGCAAGAAGGCCCTCGAGGCCCTCCGCGACAAGGTCGCGGAGGCCGGCCCGGTCGAGCACCTCACGATCAGCCACGGCTTCGCCCCGGACGTCGACGACATGGTCCGCCTCCTGCGCGAAGTGCACCCCGACGCCGACGTGCGCGTCGGCCCCATCGGCCCGGTGATCGGCACCCACGGCGGTCCCCGGGTGATGGGGATCACCTGGATCCAGGCCCGCTGAGCGAGCGCCGCGTGGGCGGGGAGCCCCGCCCGGGCGGCTCCAGCGCAGCGGGGTACGGTGGACGGGCGTGTCCACCCCTGACCCCGCGCCCGCCGGCGCACGCCCCGTGAGCGCGGACGGCGCAGCGCCCGGCCGGCTGATCGGCGGTCGCTACCGGCTCGAGGCGGTCCTCGCGTCGGGGGGGATGGCCCAGGTGTGGCAGGGCACCGACGAGGTGCTGCAGCGCCGCGTGGCGGTGAAGCTCCTCCACCCCCACCTCGCCGCAGACGACGCGTTCGTGACCCGCTTCCGCCAGGAGGCGGTCGCCGCAGCGCGCCTCGCCCACCACGGGATCGTCGCCATCTACGACACCTGCACCGAGGGCCCGGTGGAGGCCATCGTCATGGAGCTCGTGCCGGGCCAGACGCTGCGCCAGCGCCTCGACAGCTCGGAGCCCATCGACCCGTGGCAGGCGGCAGGGCTGGCCGCGCAGGTGGCCGACGCCCTCGGCGCCGCGCACCGGGCCGGGCTCGTGCACCGCGACATCAAGCCCGCCAACATCCTCCTGCCCGGCGACGGGCGGGTGAAGGTGACGGACTTCGGGATCGCGAAGGCGATGGCCGAGTCCGACCTCACCCAGCCCGGGCTCATGGTCGGCACGGCCAAGTACCTGGCCCCCGAGCAGGTGCAGGCGGGCCCGGTCGACCCCCGCACCGACCTCTACAGCCTCGGCGTCGTGCTCTACGAGGTGCTGTGCGGCCGCCCGCCGTTCAACGAGGGGACGGACGCGGCGACCGCGCTGGCCCGCCTCCAGCGCGACCCGCTGCGCCCCCGTCAGATCCGCCCGAGCGTCCCCCGGGTCCTCGAGGACATCGTCATGAAGGCGATGGCCCGCGACCCCGCCCACCGCTACCAGAGCGCGGCGGAGATGCGGGCCGCGCTGCTCGCGGCGGGCGCGCCGACCGCGGCCGACCCCGACCTCACCGCGGCCACGGTCGTGGACCCGGTGGCCGCGCCGCGCCCGCCGCTCGCCGATCCCGGGCCCACGACGGCCGCGCCGACGCCGGCGCCCCCGGCCCCGTCGTTCACGCAGACCGAGCGCAGCTGGCTCATCCCCACGGCGATCGTGGTCGTCGTGGCGATCTGCCTCGGCGTCGCCGGGCTCCTGCTCGGGCGCTCCGGCGCCGGGGACCTGCTCGGCGGGGTGCGGGACGCGATCGGGGGGCGCAGCGAGCCGGAGCTGGTCGCCGTCACCGGCGCCGCGGCCTTCGACCCGCCGCCCGGCGACGGGCGCGAGCACGACGACGAGGCCCCGCTGGCCCACGACGGCGACCCGCTGACCGCGTGGAGCACCGAGGGCTACAGCAACCGAGACATCACGCTCCTGAAGGACGGGGTCGGCCTCGTCCTCACCCTCGAGCGGGCCGCGGCCCTCGACCACCTCGAGGTCACGAGCCCCACCAACGACTGGCGGATCGAGGTGTACGTCGCCGACCGGCCCGCGGCGGACCTCGCCGGCTGGGGGGACCCGGTCGCCCGCCCCGACGCGCTCCCCGCGGGGACGAACACGATCGACCTCGACGGCGCCGAGGGGCAGGCCGTGCTCCTCTGGATCGTGGACCGCGGGGACGCCGCCGGGCAGGCCGCCGCCGAGGTGGCCGAGGTGCGCGCCTTCGGGCGCTGACGGGTCCGGCGCGGTCGGCCGTGCGGGGCCAATAGCCTCGCCCCGTGCGCGAGGTGTCGGACGAGGAGCTGGTCGCCGCCGCGCGCGGCGGTGACCGCGCCGCCCTCGACGCGCTCCTGCGCCGCCACCACGACCGCGTCCTCAACCTCTGCCGCCGCCTGGCCGGGAACGAGGCCGACGCGCTCGACGCCGCCCAGGAGGCGCTCATCGCGATCGTGCGGGGCCTCCCCCGCTTCGACGGGCGGGCCCGGTTCACGACCTGGCTGCACCGCGTGACCACGAACGCCTGCCTGGACGAGCTCCGCCGGCGGGGCCGTCGGCCGGTGCCGGGCCTGCCCGAGGAGCGGGACCCGGAGGGCGCGTCCCCGCTCCCCGACCCGGCGGGCGAGGTCGCGCTCGACCTCGTGGGCGAGCGGCAGGAGATCGACGCTGCGCTGGCCCAGCTCAGCCCCGACCTGCGGGCCGCCGTGGTCCTCCGGGACCTCTGCGACCTCGACTACGCGGAGATCGCGACCGTGCTCGACATCCCGCCCGGCACGGTCCGGTCCCGCATCGCCCGGGGCCGCGGCCGCCTCGCCGAGCTGCTCGGCGGCCCTGCGGGGAACCCCGACGGCTCCCCACGACGTCCTACGACCGGACCCGGCGGTCCCCCGCCGACCACCTCAGCCCGATGACACAGCCCCAGATCCCCGATCCCGACGAGCTGGCCTCGGCCGTCCTCGATGGCGCCGCCACGCCCGAGGAGGCGGCGCTCGTGGCCGCCGACCCCGCGCTGACCGCCCGGGTGGAGGCGCTGCGGGCGGCCCGGGATCGGCTGCGCTCCGCCGAGGCGGCGCCCGTCGACCCCGAGCGGCGGGAGATCGCGATCGCGGCCGCCCTCGCGGCCTTCGACGAGCTCGAGCTGGGCGACGCCGGGCGCGAGCCGGTCGTCGCCCCGGTCCCGCTCGCGGCGCGCCGGCGGCCCGGATCGGTGCCCCGGGTGTGGCGCTACGTCGCCATCGCCGCGGCGATCGTGGCCGGCGTGCTCGTCGTGCCCCTGATCGGCGGGCTCGACGGGGGCGATGAGGAGGACCTGGAGGACTTCGCCAGCGAGATGCCCGAGCGGACCACCACGATGGACGCCAGCGCGGACGGGTCCGAGGCGGCCGGCGGCGGGGACGCCGCGCTCGACGAGCCCATGGTCGCCCTCGATCCCGCGGAGGAGTCGGCCCCGGCGCTCGGCGGCCCGCGGCTCGTGCCCCACCTGGGCGCCTTCGAGGACGTCGCGGCCCTCGAGCTGGCGGTCGTGGAGGCCACCGGGCAGCCCTCGGGCGGGTCCGCCACTGATGATCAGGGGCAGGCCGCCCCGGCCTGCGAGGAGCCGATCGTCCCCGTCGAGGACGGGGCGGTCGTGCTGGAGCTCGGCGCCACCCTGGTCGACGCCGAGGTCACCGTCCTCGTGCTCGAGCGCCCGGACGGGTCGCGCACGGTGCGCGTCCTCGACGGCGCCTGCGCCGTCGTCCACGACGCGCCCCTCCCGCCTGGCTGACGCTCAGGTCGGCGGGCGGCGCCGCCACTCGACCGTGCGGGCGATCGCGGCGACGGCGGCCAGCCCGGCGGCGACCCAGGACAGGGCCGAGCGCGGCTCGAGCCCCTCGCTGGACGCGATCCACCCCGCCCACGCCATGCCCCCGAAGGCGATGCCGCCGGTCACCACCGCGACCGGCCACCAGCGCTGCCGACCGACGCTCACGACGATCTCCGCGATCACCAGCCCGAACAGCGGGCCGGCGACCCACGGGAGCATCCCCTCGAACTCGTACTCGCCGAGGATGAGGGCCCCGAGGGCCGCGGCGAGGGCGGCGAGGACCAGGGCGGCTCCGAGGCGCAGGGCGGACACGGCGAGCCACGCTACCGGGGGTCCACGAGCCCCCCGCCCGGTCAGCCTCTATCCTCTCGCCATGGCCACGCCCCCCACCTCCGGCTCTGACGCGTCCACGTCCCGGACCGCGGGCGGCAGCGACTGGCCTGCCCAGGCTGCCGACCAGATCGAGAAGGTCGTCGGCATGGTGCGCGACCGCACCACCGGACCGGCCATCACCGCCGCCCGCTGGATCGTCTACGGCACGTTCGCCCTGCTCGTCGGCCTCGTGGTCCTGACGCTCACCGCCATCGCCGCGGTGCGGATGCTCGACGTGTACCTGCCGGACTCCGTCTTCGGCGAGGAGCACACGTGGGCAGCCCACCTCATCGTGGGGCTGCTGTTCACGATCGCCGGCATGGTGATGTGGTCGAAGCGGTCGCGCACCGACGCCTGACCCCCTGCGGGAATGCCGAGCCCCCTCGGGCCGTTCCTCCCGTCGTCCACCACCACTGAGAGGGTTCGATGACCAGCTCCGATGTCCGTGACGTCATCATCGTCGGGTCCGGCCCGGCCGGGCTGACCGCGGCGATCTACACCGCCCGCGCCAGCCTTGCGCCGCTCGTGATCGAGGGTGAGCCGTCGTCGACCTCCGACCAGCCCGGCGGCCAGCTCATGCTGACCACCGAGGTGGAGAACTTCCCCGGCTTCCCCGAGGGGATCATGGGCCCCGAGCTCATGATGCGCTTCCGGGAGCAGGCCCTGCGCTTCGGGGCCGACATCCGCACCGAGAAGGTGTCGCGCCTCGACCTGTCGAGCCGCCCCTTCGGCGTGTGGGTGGGCGACCCCGACGCCCCGGAGCCGACCTACCGGAGCCGGGCGCTCATCATCTCCACCGGCGCCCAGTCCCTCATGCTCGGCCTGGAGAACGAGGCCCGCCTCGTGGGCCACGGCGTCTCGACCTGCGCCACCTGCGACGGGTTCTTCTTCCGGGACCAGACGATCGCGGTCGTGGGCGGCGGCGACTCGGCCGTCGAGGAGGCCACCTTCCTCACGAAGTTCGCCTCCAAGGTGGTCCTGCTCGTGCGCCGCGACCAGCTCCGGGCCAGCAAGATCATGCAGGAGCGGGCGTTCGCGAACCCCAAGATCGAGATCCGCTGGAACACGGTGGTGAAGGAGATCAACGGGGACACGAAGCTCGACCACCTCGTCGTCGAGGACGTCGTGACCGGCGAGCGGTCCCGCCTCGACGCCACCGGCCTGTTCATCGCCATCGGGCACAAGCCGGCCACCGACCTCGTGAAGGGCCAGCTCGAGCTCGAGGACAACGGCTACCTGGTGACCGGTCGCTGGGGTGGTGCATCCACCACGAGCGTGGAGGGCGTGTTCGCCTGCGGCGACGTGCAGGACCACACCTATCGGCAGGCCATCACGGCCGCCGGCTCGGGCTGCCAGGCCGCGATCGACGCCGAGCGCTGGCTCGAGGCCCAGCACGGCTGACCCCCCCCCCTGATCGAACACCTGTTCCCATCGGCACGGCGTCGCGGCTCCCGCGGCCCCGTCCGGGAACAACCGTCCCCGTTCGATCGTTGCAGCACCCGTACGATCCGGTCGGACCCCGACCACAGACCAAGGACGACCCCCATGCCGCAGACCCTGACGGACGCCACCTTCGACGAGGAGATCGCCGGCTCGGCGAAGCCCGTGCTCGTGGACTTCTGGGCCGAGTGGTGCGGCCCGTGCAAGGCGATCGCGCCGATCCTCGACGAGATCGCGACCGAGCAGGCCGACAAGCTCACCGTCGCGAAGCTCAACGTCGACGACAACCCGGACACCGCCCTGCGCTTCGACGTGATGAGCATCCCCACGCTCATCGTGTTCCAGGACGGCCAGCCGGTGAAGCGCATGGTCGGCGCCAAGGGCAAGCAGCAGCTCCTCCAGGAGCTCAGCGACGTCCTGGGCTGACCCTCGACCTGAACCCCCGGATCACGGGGCTCAAGGGTCGATCCCCCGCCCCACCAGCGTTCTCCACAACGTTTCGCACAGGTTGTGGACAACCTGAAGGTGCGGTTGATCCCGAGCGACGATCCCGCGACCCTCGACTGCACGTCGAGGGTCGCGGCGCGTCCGGGGCCTAGTCCGTGGGCTTGCCCTCGGTCATCGCCCGGTAGATCCGCTCGAGGTCCTCGAGGCCGGCGAACTCGATGACGACCTTGCCCTTGCCGTTGGTGCCCGCCATGGACACGGCGACCCGGGTGTCGAGGTGGTCGGCGAGGAGCTCCTCCAGCTCGAGCAGGCCCGGCGGGCGCAGGCGCCGGCCGGCCGGGCTCGCCGCCGGCGCCTCCGGGGCGACGGCCGGGGGCTCCTCGGCCGGGCCATCGTTGTGGAGGCGCACCGCCTCCTCGACCTCGCGGACCGACAGCCCCTTCGTGACGATGGCGTCGGCGAGCGACTCCTGGAACGCCCGGTCCGGGGTGCCGAGCAGGGCGCGGGCGTGGCCAGCCGAGAGCTGGTTCTCGGCCACGAGGCGCTGGATCGTGGGGGGCAGCTGGAAGAGGCGCAGCGTGTTGGCCACCGCCGAGCGGGACTTGCCCACCTTCTGGGCCACCTGCTCCTGGGTGAGCCCGAAGTCCTCCATCAGCTGCTGGTAGGCCGCCGCCTCCTCGAGGGCGTTGAGGTCCTGGCGGTGGAGGTTCTCCACGAGGGCCTGCTCGAGGGAGACGACGTCGTCGACGCTGCGCACGACCACCGGGATGGCGGGGAGCCCGGCGCGCTTCGCGGCCCGCCAGCGGCGCTCGCCGGCGATCAGCTCGTAGCGGTCCTCCCCCACCTCGCGCACGAGGATGGGCTGGAGGACGCCGAGCTCGGCCACCGACGCGGTGAGGCTGGCCAGGGCCTCCTCGTCGAAGTAGGCGCGGGGCTGGTGCGGGTTCGGCGCGATCGACTCGACCGGCACCTCCCGGAGCGCCGAGCGGTTCGGCTGCTCCCCCGTCAGCTCCGTGGGGATCAGCGCCCCCAGGCCCCTACCCAGCCCGCTGCGGCGTCCCACCGCTCACCTCCTTGGCCAGCTCGCGGTAGGCGATCGCACCCCGCGAGGTCGGATCGAACGCGATGATCGGCTGCCCGAACGACGGCGCCTCCGAGAGGCGCACGGTCCGGGGCACGACGTTGCGGCACACCTTGTCCCCGAAGTGGGAGCGGACCTCCCGGACCACCTGGTCGGCCAGCTTCGTCCGAGCGTCGTACATGACGAGGACAATGGCGCTCAGCTCGAGGCGCGGGTTGAGGTTGCGCTGCACGAGGTTGACGTTGCGCAGGAGCTGCCCGAGACCCTCGAGGGCGTAGTACTCGCACTGGATCGGCACGATGACCTCGCTCGCGGCGGCGAGGCCGTTCACGGTGAGGAGGCCGAGCGAGGGCGGGCAGTCGATGAGCACGAAGTCGTAGTCGTCCCGCACCTCCTCGAGGGCCCGCTTCAGGCGCAGCTCCCGGCTGAAGGCGGGGACGAGCTCGATCTCGGCGCCGGCGAGGTCGAGCGACGACGGGGCGCAGAAGAGGTTGCGCACCGCGGTGGCCTCCACGCAGTCCTCGATGGGGAGGTCGTGGAGGATCACGTCGTACATCGAGCCCTGGAGGTCCCGGATGTTGATGCCGAGGCCCGTGCTGGCGTTGCCCTGCGGATCGAGGTCCACGACGAGGACCCGGTAGCCGAGGTCGGCCAGGCACGCCCCCAGGTTCACGGCGGTCGTCGTCTTGCCCACGCCGCCCTTCTGGTTGGCCACCGCGAGGATCCGGGGCAGGGGGCGGGCGAAGGGGCTCGTCGCCGCCGGGGCGGGCGCCTCGACCGGGGCGACCTCGTCGGTCTCCTCCCCGCCTGCCCCCGCCTCGGGCTCGACGAGCTCGGCGAGGGCCTCGGCCCCCGGGAGCGGCCCGGGGAGGGGCGCCGCGGGCGTCTGGAGGGCGGCGGGCGGGGCCGGCTCCTCGTCCTCCGCGGCCGCCGCCGGGGCGTCCGGCAGGTCGCTGACCTGGGACGATGCGTCGTCGGAGACCGGGGCGGCCTCGGACGGCGTCACCGCCGGTGCGGGGTCCGGTGCGGGGTCAGACACCGCCGCCGGGTGGGCCACCGGCGCCACGGACGCGGCGTCCGGTGCAGGAGTCATCGTCTCGGGCGCGGGGTCACTGGATCCCTCGTGCGTCGGCGTCGCGGCAGCGGGCGAGGCCGGCGTGGGGGGCGCCGCGACCGGCTCGGGCGCACTCGGAGCGTCGGGCTGCGGGTCCTCCGGCGTCGGCTCGGCGTCCTCACCGGCCCGCAGCCGCTCGAAGATGGCCCGACCGCGGGCGGCAACGTCGTCGGCGTCGGTCACCGGGCCATCCTGCCTGGTTGAGGGTTAGGGTGCAAGGACCACCCGTTTCACGTGAAACTCGTCGCCGCGAACCGTCGACCCTCCCGTGAACTGCGGGCTGGCCCACGTCCGGCGATGCTGGGTGTTCCACGTGGAACACACCCCCAGTGGCCGCGCCCGGGATGTCCCGCGTGGAACACCTCCTTGGAAACCCCAGAGCGCTCATCCCCCGTGTTCCACGTGGAACACGGCCCCGGGCGCTCGCCGCCGGTGTTCCACGTGGAACAGGAGGTCAGAAGAGGGGCCGCTTCGCGGGGATGCCGTTGCGGCGCGGGAACCGGTCGTCGAGCGGCGCGACCTGGTGGAGGACCTGCACCGCCGCACCGGCACGACGGATCCGGGGTCCTCGGGCTAGGCCCAGGCGCGCCAGGCCGTCCTCGGGCCAGCGATCGACGTCCTCGGGGGGCTCGCTCACGATCAGGCACCCGCCCGGCGCGAGGAGCGGCGCGCCGCACTCCGCGGTGGCAGCCGGCGGTCCGAAGGACCGTGCGGTGACGGCGGCGGCGCTCCCCCGCCAGGCGCTGCGGCCCAGCTCCTCGGCCCGCCCGTGCAGGATCTCGGCGTCGAGCTCGAGCTGCGCGACCGCCTCCTCCAGGAAGGCGCACCGCTTGGCGATGGCGTCCAGGAGGACGAGGTGCAGGTCCGGGCGAGCCACCGCCACGACGAGGCCGGGGACGCCACCGCCCGAGCCCAGGTCGACGACCGTGCCGGTCACCCCGTCGAGGGCGGCGAGGAAGGCGTCGGCCCGCTCGATGTGCTCCTGCACCGGGCCGGGGCCGAGGAAGCCGAGCGCCCGGGAGCGCTCGAGGACGGCGGTGAGCTGCGCGGACGTGGCCACGGACCGGACCCTACCCGGGAACGACGACGGCCCCCGGCAGTGCCGGGGGCCGTGGTGCGTGCGACGCGAGGTCGGGCTCAGTCCGGGATGATGACCACCCGGCGACGATCGTCCTCGCCCTCGGAGATGGTGTGGACGCCGTCGATGGTGTTCACGGTGTCGTGGACGACCTTGCGGTCGGGCGGGGACATGGGCTCGAGGGCCTTCTGGACCCCGGTGGCCTTCACGTCCTCGGCGATCTGCCGCACGAAGCGCTCCAGGGCCTCCCGGCGGCGCTGGCGGTAGCCGCCGACGTCCACCCGCACCCGGGCGTGGGTCTCCCCGGGGCGCTGGCGCTGCAGCACCGCCCGGGCCAGCTCCTGGATGGCCTGCAGCGTCTGGCCCTTCGGGCCGATCAGCAGCCCGAGGTCGGCACCGGTGACGGCGAGCTCGATGGCCCCGTCCTCGCCGGTCCCGGTGGTGACCTCACCCTCCAGGCCGAAGGCGTCCAGGAGGTCGACGAGGAAGCCTCGCACCACCTCGCCCTGGGCCGTCAGCTCGGTCTCGCTCATCTCGGTGCTCTCCTCGTCGGTGGTGGTGGGGGCGCTGCTGCGGCCCCGGGAGCGGCGCGAGCGTCGACCGCTCCCGCCGTTGGTGGTCGTGGCCGGCGCGTCCGACGCGGCCGGGGCGGTCTCGGGGGGCGTCGCCGGGGCCGGCGAGTCCTGGGCGGGCGCCTCGGCGGCAGGCGCCGCCTCCGCGACGGCGACGGCGGCGCCCTGGGGCTCGCTCGACGCCGGTGCGGCCTCGGTCGAGCGCTTGCCGCGCCCGTTGCCCCGGCCCTTGCCGCCCTTCGGGCCTCGACCGCGGCGGTCGCGGCGGTCGAGCTTCGGACGGGGCTGCATCGGGCGCACCCGGGCCCGGACCCGGGCCTCGCTGCGCAGGCGGCCGAACAGGCCGGTCTTCGGCTCCTCGAGGATCTCGAACTCGGCGTCGTCCTCGGCCACGCCCAGCTCGTCGAGGGCGCGGTCCTTGGCCTCCTCGATGGTCCGTCCGGTGGTCTCCACCCACTCCATCAGCGGCGCTTCCTCTTCTTCTTGGACCGGTTCTGGGCGCCCGTGCGGGAGCTGGGCGCGGGACGGGACCCACCGCCACCGCCGCTGCCCTGGCGCTTCGCGGGGGCGGGGGAGGGGTCGCGGCCCTCGGTGGCGGTGGTCTCCACGGCCTTGCGCCGGCCGACCTTGGGCATCAGGTCGCTGCCGCCCTGCTCGGAGGCGAGGGCCTTGGCCTCCTTGGCCGCCTTCTGGGCCTTCGCGCCGATCGAGTCCTCACCGTGGTAGAGGGCCCGGGTGATGTAGGCCTGCATGCCGATCCGGTAGAGGTTCGACACGATGAAGTAGACGACGAGGGCGCCGGGCGAGACGAAGGCGATGAACACGAACATCGCCGGGAAGATGCGCATGAGCATCTTCTGCTGCGGCGGGATCTCGGCGTTCGGGTTCCGGCCCTGGATCTGCTTCTGCTGGACGTACGAGCTGACGGCCACGATGGCCACCATCACGACGTGGGGCAGGCCATGGACGAAGCCCTCGCCGAGGGCCTTGCTGGCGCTCTCGGCCAGGTCCACGCCGAAGCTCTTCATCTCGTCGGTGATCGAGAGGCTCTCGTAGAGCTTCGACGCCTTGTCGAGGTGGTCGGGGTTGAAGGTCCCGTTGTCCCCCATCCGGGTCAGGCCGCGGATGAGGTTGTAGAGGATCATCAGGATCGGGGCCTGGATCAGCAGCGGCAGGCACCCGCCCAGCGGGTTGAGGTTGTTCTCGCGGTAGAACGCCATCAGCTCCTCGTTGAGCTTCTGGCGGTCGTCGCGGTGCTTGAGCTGCAGCCGGCGGATCTCGGGCTGCAGGATCTGCATCTGGATCATGCTGCGCGTGCCCTTCAGGGTGAAGGGCGTGACGATCACCATCACCACGAGGGTGAGGAGGGCGATCGACAGCGCGTAGTTGCTGGTCAGGTCGTAGAAGGTGCTGAGCACCTTGCCGATGACCTCGAAGAGGCCGTCGAACATCAGTTCGCCTTTCGGTCAGGGACGGGATCCCAGCCCATGCCGCCCCAGGGGTGGCAGCGGGCCAGGCGCCGGGCGGCCAGCCAGGTGCCCCGCAGGGCGCCGTGTCGCTCGAGGGCCTCGATGGCGAAGCTCGAGCAGCTGGGGTCGAACCGGCAGGGGGACGGGCGGCCGGCGGCGAGGCGCTGGTAGCCCCGCACGGCCGCCCGCAGGAGGCGGGCCGGCGGGGTCACGGGGCCCCCTCGACGGCGGTGGCGCGCGCGACGGCGCGCTCCAGGTCCGCCACGAGGGCCGGCCAGGGCTGGGTGGCGACCGCGGTGCGGGCGCCGACGAGGTACGTGCCGCTCGGGAGCCGGCCAGCGGCCTGGAGCTCCCGCAGCGCGGCCCGGAGGCGCCGCCGGATCCGGTTCCGGACCACGGCGCCGCCCACCGCACGGCCCACGGCGAAGCCCGCACGCGGCGGGGTGCCCGCCGGGGCGGGCAGGTAGGTCACCACGAGGTCACCGGCCCGCGCCCGTCGGCCTCGGCGGAGCGCCGCGAAGGTGGCACGGTCGGTGATCCGCCAGAGCGGCGGGGTCGAGGCAGGCATGGCGTGGGGCGCGCGCCCGGTCGGCGCCGGGCGCCGAGCACCAGGGGACGACGGCCCGGGGGCATGCCAGGCGCTCGGGGCGGCCTCAGGCGGAGAGGCGCTTGCGGCCCTTGAGCCGTCGGGCCCGGATCACCGCCTGACCGGCGCGGTCCGACATCCGATGGCGGAAGCCATGGCGCTTGGCCCGGCGGCGGTTGTTGGGCTGGAACGTGCGCTTCACTGCGTCCTCGCTGACCTGTGGATGACCCGGGACGCTCGTGCGTCCGGGGCTCGTGCGATCGATCGTGCGCTGCGGCGCGCCGGAGCCCCAGCACGCGCACAGTGCTCGGGCAACGCTAGAGCCGGGACCGCGCCGGGAGCAACCTCACCGGCGGCGGGCGCCGTTACCACAGCCGCGCGGGCCGATGGTGGACCGCGCACCCGCCCTGACCTGGGACGATGCAAGGTCCCCGACGGACCCTTGTCCACAGGCCCTGCACCGGTGCTACGGTGCCCGGACCGCGACGGCGGCGCTGGGGTGCAGCAGCTTCCCTGCCCCCGACCGCCCAGCAGAATCACCGATCGACAGGGCGCAACAGGGGCCGTCCGGCTCAGGCGGCGCTGCCGGCGACCGTTTTCCACAGAGTGTGGACGTCCTTGTGGACGCCCGATCAGGAGGCAGAGCTGCAGGTGAACGAGGCGCAACGGCTGTGGGACGAGTGCGCCGGGATCCTCCGCGCCCAGGTCTCCGAGCCGGTGTGGCTGACCTCCTTCGAGGCCTGCCGGGCCGTCGACTACGACGGCACCACCCTGCAGCTGTCGGTCCCGTCGTTCCTGGCCAAGGAGCGGATCGAGGGGCGCTACCTCTCGCTCGTGCGCGGCGCCCTCGAGGAGATCGGGGCCGGGCACGTCCAGCTGCAGCTGTCGATCGAGGCCACCGCACCCGAGCCGGCGTGGACCGTCGAGCCGCCGACGATCGAGGCGGCCCCGCCGGTGGCGGCCGGCGCGGACGGGGCCGCGCCCGGGTCGACCGACGTCCTCGGCGCCCCGCCCGGCGGCGGGATCAACCCCCGCTACACCTTCGAGACCTTCGTCATCGGGCCCTCGAACCGCTTCGCCCACGCCGCGGCCCTCGCCGTCGCCGAGACGCCGGCCCGGAAGTACAACCCGCTGTTCATCTACGGCGACGCCGGGCTCGGCAAGACCCACCTGCTCCAGGCCATCGGCCACTACGTGCAGGAGAACTACCCGACGTACCGGGTGAAGTACTGCAGCTCCGAGACCTTCGTGAACGAGTTCATCGAGGCGGTGCGCACCCGGACCAACGACGCGTTCAAGCGCCGCTACCGGGACGTGGACGTCCTCCTCGTCGACGACATCCAGTTCCTGGAGGGCAAGGAGCAGACGGTCGAGGAGTTCTTCCACACCTTCAACCACCTGCACCAGACCAACCGGCAGATCGTCCTCAGCTCCGATCGGACGCCCGACGCCATCCAGGGCATCGAGGACCGCCTCCGCAGCCGCTTCAAGATGGGCCTGATGGTGGACGTGCAGCCGCCGGACCTCGAGACCCGGCTCGCCATCCTCCGCAACAAGGCCGAGCGCGAGGCCACGTCGATCCCGCCGGAGGTGCTCGAGTTCATCGCCGCGAGCATCACGGACAACATCCGCGTGCTCGAGGGCGCCCTCATCCGGCTGGCCGCGTTCGCCAACCTCACGAGCGAGCAGCTCTCGATCGACAAGGCCCGCGAGATCCTCGCCGACCTGCTCACCGCGCAGCAGCCCCGGCCGATCACCCCGCAGGTGATCCTCGAGGCGACCTCCAAGAAGTTCGGGATCCCCGTCGAGGAGATCATCGGCAAGAAGCGCCAGCGGCCCCTCGTCACCGCCCGCCAGGTGGCCATGTACGTCTTCCGGGAGCTGACCGACCTCAGCTACCCCGCCATCGCCCGCGAGTTCGGCGGGCGCGACCACACCACGGTGATCCACGCCGTGGAGAAGATCAGCACCCAGATGCAGCACCAGCGGCCGATCTACGACCAGGTCACCGAGCTGGTGCAGGCCATCCGATCGGGGAGCGCGTGATCCGCCCGGGTGGGGACGGCCCCGGGGACGGCCTGTGGATCGGCGGGGGAGCGGGCGCCGGATCTGTGGGCAACCGCCGGGGACTCCCGTCCGGATCGCTCCCGTCCCCCTCGCGCTGTGCGAACCTGGGGACGGCGCGGGGACGAGGACACCGCCGATGACCTGGGACGATGCCCGGTCATCCACAATCCACAGGCCCTACCACCACTCCTTGGTTGATCCGCACAACACGACGGTAGAAAGCGAGCCAGCGTGAAGTTCCGATGCGAGCGTGACGTCCTCGTCGAGGCGCTGGGCGGTGCCGGACGAGCAGCCGCCGGCCGCGGCACGGCCCTGCCCGTCCTCTCCGGTGTGCGGGTGGAGCTCCAGGGCGACCAGCTGCGCCTGACCGGCACCGACCTCGAGCTGACGATCTCCGTGGAGGTGACCGTCGCCGGTGAGGTGGACGGCACCACCGTGCTCCCCGGCCGCCTGGCGTCCGACGTCGTGCGGGCCCTGCCCGGCGGCTCCGTCGAGGTGGAGGTCGAGGGCGAGCAGGCCCGGATCTCCGCGGGCCGCTCCGAGTTCGCGCTCCGCACCCTCCCCGCCGAGGAGTTCCCCCGGGTGGCCGAGGCCGCGGGCGAGCCCGTCACCCTCGCCACCGACGAGCTCGCGAGCGCCCTCGCCCAGGTGGTGCGGGCCGCGTCCAACGACGACGCCCGCCCGATCCTCACCGGCGTGCTCCTCGCCGCCCACGACGGCGGCCTGCGCCTCGTGGCCACCGACTCGTACCGCCTCGCGGTGCGGGACCTGCCCGGCACCTCGGTCCTGGCCGAGGGTCAGCACGTGCTCGTCCCGTCGCGGGCCCTCCAGGAGCTCTCGCGGGTCCTCTCCGGCGGCAGCGAGCTGAAGGTCCGCCTCGGTGAGCGCGACGCCAGCTTCGAGGTGGGCGGCACCCGCCTCACGACCGTGCTCATCGAGGGCGAGTTCCCGCCCTACGAGCGCCTCATCCCCCAGGCCCAGCCGAACCGGCTCACCGTCGGCCGCGAGGCCCTGCTCGAGGCCGTGCGCCGCGTGCGCCTCCTGGCCCGCGAGGCCACCCCGGTGCGGCTGCAGATGTCGGCCGACGGGCTCGAGCTCGTGGCGGTCACCCAGGACGTCGGCCAGGCCCACGAGAGCCTCGACGCCAAGCACGAGGGCGAGCCGCTCACCGTGGCCTTCAACCCCGACTACCTCATGCAGGGCATCGAGGTCGCGCCCGGCGACGAGATCACGATCGAGACGATCGACGCCCTCAAGCCGGCCGTCCTGCGGGTCCCGGACCACCCGGAGTTCCTCTACCTCCTGATGCCCGTCCGGGTCTCCTGAGCCCTCTGGCGCACCGCGCGGCGGTGCGCCAGGTTCGAACTGACCGGTTCACGAACACGGTGACCGGTCCCACGAACTGCCCCAGCGACAGCTGCACGAACGACACGACGGTGGTCCCCCCGGCCCCGCTGTTCTTCGACTGCGCCAGCCTCACGACCTTCGACACCGGTGCCGAGGGCTGGCGGGTGGCGACCGTCTCCGGGGGTGTGACCCCGCCGGTCATCGGGCCGCTCCCGGTGGCGTGGACCGACGTCGACGGCAACCCTGGTGGGGCCATCGTGAGCGACGACCTCGACGGGAACTGGACCGAGATCTGGACCCCGCCGCTCGCCCCCTACGGGTACGCCACGGACTACTCGAGCGCCATCGGGCAGATGCTGCGCTTCGACTACCGGAACGACACGGGCATCGGGTACGACGTCTACGCCGCCATCGAGGGCGCGAACGGGGACCGGGTGTACTACGTGTTCCGGGATCAGATCGTGGACTCGACGGGCTGGAACCAGATCACCGTCCCGATGGATCCGGCTCAGTGGGTCACGGGTTTCGCCGACGGCTCCGGTCCCGTCGGTGCTGCGCCCACCGAGGCCGAGTTCGCGGAGATCCTCGCCG
>Ga0180217_1000910_pt1 | contig 37910 bp, 29 predicted proteins | sample eDN3rd37CBELigOP_FD_128521 | JGI IMG/M metagenome (GOLD analysis project Ga0180217, IMG submission 128521) | Enriched Organic Plus compost microbial communities from Emeryville, California, USA - eDNA 3rd pass 37_C BE-Lig OP (version 2) (version 2) ... | reverse complement strand
AGCAGCACGTCCACGGAAGCGATCAACGGCGGGCAGCTGTACGCGGCGTCGGAATCAATCGCCAACCACCTTGGCGGCGGCGCGACGGTTGGCGCCAATGGCGTGGTCAACGGCCCGACCTATGTGATCCAGGGCCAGAACTACAGCACGGTCTATGACAGCTTCGGCGCTGTCGATAACCGGCTGACGACGATCGGCCAGCAAATCGATGGCATGGCCAACGGCGGCGGCATCAAGTACTTCCACACCAACTCGCAGCTGGCCGACAGCCAGGCGGTTGGGGCCAACAGCACCGCCATCGGTCCCCAGGCCGTTGCCAGCGGCGCGGGCAGCATCGCCACGGGCATGAACGCCCAGGCGCAGGGCGACAATTCCATCGCGCTGGGCGCCAACGCCACGGCTTCCAACGCGGGTGACGTCGCCATCGGCTCCGGGTCGTCCACCCAGGCTGCGGTCCAGACCAGCACCATGACGGTCAATGGCAAAACCTACGATGTCGCCGGAACCGCGTCCGCCACGGTTTCGTTCGGCAGCGAAGGCGCCGAGCGCACCCTGACCAATGTGGCGGCGGGCCGGGTCAACGCTTCGTCGACCGACGCCATCAACGGTTCGCAGCTTTACGCCACCAACCAGGCGCTGGAGTCCCTCAGCGGCAGCGTTGGGGTGCTGGGCCAGAACGCCGTGATGTATGACACGGACAGCAACGGCGCGAAGAAGAACTCCATCACCCTGCAGGGTGGCGACGCCAACGCGCCGGTGTTGCTGTCGAATGTGGCGACAGGCGTGGCGGATAATGACGCCGTCAATGTGAAGCAGCTGAAGGACGTTTCCGCCGGTACGCTTGCATCGGCCAACAGGTATACGGACGACAGCACGGCGAGGGCCCTTGCCAGCGCCAACACCTACACCGACCAGAAGTCGGCCGAGACGCTCCAGGCCGCCAACAGCTATACGGACCAGCGGTTCAGCATCCTGTCCGGCGCCATTGGCGATGTCCGGAGGGAGGCGCGGCAGGCGGCTGCAGTTGGTCTCGCGGCTTCCTCGCTGCGCTATGACAACAGGCCTGGCAAGATCAGCATGGCGGTTGGCGGCGGCGCCTGGCGCGGTGAAGGCGCGCTGGCCATCGGTCTGGGTTACACCAGCGAGAGCCAGATGCTCCGGGCCAACATTTCCGCCACCTCCTCGGGCAGGCAGTGGGGCGTTGCGGCGGGTCTCAGCCTGACGCTAAACTGAGGCCATGACTTGTGCAAAGGCGCGGGGCGCCAGCATCATGATGGCCCTGGCCTTTGCCGGCCTGTCCGTGAGCGGAGCCGGCGCGGCCGGCCCCGCGCGCAAACCAGCGAAGACGGAGGCGCCTTTCGAGGCGTCTCCGGGCTATGACATCAAGCCGTCGGATGTCGTCGTGCCAGACAACGTTCCTGTTGGGCAGTATCGGCGCATGATCAGGCCTTTCCGTTACTGGACGCTGATCTGCGATGAGAACATCCAGAAAAAACAACGTGTCTGCAATATCTCCCAGACGATCACCAGGCCCGACAAATCAACGGCGTTCAGCTGGTCCCTGGCGGCTTCGGAGAACGGGAAGCCGTTTCTGATCGTTCGAACGCCACAGAACATGGACGCCAGCAAGCCGGTGATGCTGGATATCGCCGATGGCGGCGCCCCGGTTCCGGTTCCGGTCAAGGGGTGCAACGGCGCTGTCTGCATTGGTTACCTGCAGATCGGCCCCCGGATGCGGGCGGCGATCGACAAGGGCCGGGTGGTGCAAGTCTCATATTATATAGGCGCGGGCCCCGGGTCGCAGGCGGTCAGCTTCCGCGCGCCCCTGCAGGGTCTGTCGCAAGCGCTTTCGGGAATCTGACGGGGGCGCGGACGCCAGGAGGGCGCCCGCCGCCATTATCGCCTCCAGTTCCCATACGCCTGAACAATGGCGCCGGGGCAGTAGCAGCAGGCTGGCTGCGTGAAAACCAGGATGCGCGGTGAACGGCCCCATGCGCGATGCGGCGCGCCACCGCGCGCTGGCGTCAGAACACGACCGACAGGCGCGCGCTGAAGGTCCGGCCCATGCCGGCGACCGGATAGCCCCAGGCCGGTGAGGATTTCATCGGGCCGGCGGACCGGAAGTTGACCAGATTGGCTCCGCCGAGCGGTTTGTCATATCTGGCGTCGAAGATGTTCTCGATCGCCAGATCGAGGCGCAGCATCTCCCATTGATATCCCAGGCGGATGTTGAACAGGGCGTAGGCGGACGTTTTCACCTCGTTGCGCGCCTGGCTGACGAAGTTCTTGGCGCCCACCAGCTGCATTTCCAGGCTTGTGGTCCAGGCGCCGAGGCTGTGGTCCAGCGCCAGCAGGCCATTCACCGGCATGATCTGGTAAAGGTTGACGCCATCGGTGCGTTCGCCCCGCACGACGTTGAGCTGTCCGCGCAAGACGCCCTTGCCATATCGCCCGTCGTCCCACAGCGTCGCCTTGCCGTCCACGTTGACGCCATACATGTGGGCGTCGTGATTGGCGAACTGGAGATAGACGAAACTGTTTCTGGCGGTGAGGTTGCCCGGCGCCATGGCCAGGCACTGCCCGACGGCGCAGCGGTCCACGTCGATATAGTCCGTGATATGGCTGTAGTAGGGCGAAACGCGCAGTTCCCATCGCGCCATAGCCGGATCGCGCCACTGCGCCGTGAGACTTACCGTGTGCGCCTTCTCCGGCTTCAGATCGGGATCGCCGACATAGCCGTTGCCGTCGCCAAACCAGCCGATCATGCGCATGGCCATGGGGGTGGTGGACCACGCATAGCGTTCATACAGATTGGGTGAACGGGTTTTCCGGGCAAAGGCCAGCTCATAGGTGGAGGCAGCGTCTGGCTGGAAGCGCAGGGCCGCAGAGCCATCAAGATTGACATCGACGCGGGCATGGTCGCGGCTGTTGAAGCGGCCCGCGTCCGCGCCATACATCATGCTGTTATAGCCCTGCACCGGGCCCGTGTTCATCCACACCGTATCGTTGCGCAGGCCAACGACGGCTGACCAGCGGGCGTCGAAACGGCGCTCCCATTCGGCGAACGCGCCGAGGCGGGTCCGGTGGCCGTTGTTGATGGTTGTGAAGACGTCCGGCCCCATCATCCTGGAGCCGGCGACAGGATTCCACCAGTCGTCCAGCTTGTTGTGATGCAGCTCGCTGCCAAAGCGGAGGGTGTCGGCGTCCGACAGTCTCCAGGTCGCCTTCACCGTATAGCCAGCGTCGGTGGAGCGGGTGTCCATGGGCATCGCGCCGGATTTGTCCGGCTGTATGAAGCCCATGGTGTGGCGCACGTGGTTGACGAAACCACGAACGTCAAGCGAGCCCCAGTCGAATGTGCCGGCGTAACGCGCGTTGCCATAGAGGCCGCGGTTGGACACCATGTCCATGTACTGGTTGGGATAAGCCTGTTCGGGGATGTACTGCCCGCCAAGCTGGAACATGAGCAGGTGATTGTCGATGCGCTTCGAAACGCTCAGGCTGTGGTTTTGCGTCTCGTACAAGGTCGATTTGATGCGCCGCCCATCGCCGTCCCGATAGTCGCGGGCGCGGCTCCAGCCGCCGGTGTAGCGCACGCTGGTATCGGTGGTCGCCGCCGTCACGTCAGCGTCGAGGCCGCGTCCGTCGCCGTTGCTCCGGTATACGCCCGAGATGCGGCCGAAGAATTTGACGCCGGGCTCCGTGGCGAATTTCGGCTCTCCGGCCGTCACATCGACTTTGGCCCCGATGTAGTCGCCGCCGAGGCTGACGGGCGCGGTTCCATAATACACCTGCGCCCCTGACACCATGGCGGGGTTCACGAAGGAAAGCGGCGGATTCATCTCGTTGGGACAGAAAATCCCGAAAAGCATGCCGTTGACGGAAATCTGCACCCGGTCGGCGCCGAAGCCATTGATGGCGGGCAGGCCGGATACGCCGCCGCCGCCCCAGACGGCCGCGCCTGGCGTGTTCTTCAGAATATCGGCGCCGTTGGCGGAGGTGAGGCCAGTGGCGAACGCCTGGTCCTCGGTGATGGGCCACGGGCCAGGCCGCGCGCTTTCCCGCACGTCAATGCGCGGAAGCTGCATTTCGGTCGCGGCGGACTGGCGGCGCCAGCCGTCCGCCTGACCATCGACCGCTTGCGCGCATGACATGGAGGGCAGCGCAGCCAGCAGGACGCCGGTGGAAACGCCGGTGAAGGCGATGCGGCGCACGCAATTGGCGCGGGAACGGGCAGGCGGCGCCGGAGGGCGGCCTGATATGGGGTGGTGTGAGGTGTGCATGACAGCAGATCCCGATGACCGCGGCGCCATGCCGGCGCGGCGGACGAGCAACTGGGTTGGCGACTGGATTTGGGATGTGGGTGAACCCTGACCGTCAGCGGGACGTCAGGATGTTCACAGGCGTCATGCGCAGATGGGAGGCGCCCGTGGCTGCCATGCCCGTCGTGGGGCGTCATATCGGGCCGTGCGCCAGGCGGCGGGCGGATGGGCGAGCGGGGTGGCGCTGGCCCGCGCCGCCAGCTGCGGCGCGGGCGGGGCGGGGGCCAGCTGATTGCGGACAATGCAGTCCGGGCAATGGATGTGGCTGGCTTTGCCATCCTGGTCCGGGGCAGTTTGCGCGGACCGGGCTCCAAAGCAGATGCCCTCCGCCCCTCGTGGCATGGACGCCATGAGGGCCGAGGCGAACAGCAGATGCAGGACCAGGGCATACGCGGCGGTTAATGAAACCGCCAGGCGAGCCGCGTGCTGTTTCAAGCTATGCCGCGCCTTTTTGCTTCGTGACCGGAATGCGCCTTTTACATGACGGAATGCGGTTCTGTCGCCCCCGGGACACGCCTGGCGCGGTGGATTCCTGATGGTGGCCGGCGCCAGGTCGGGCCAACGCATCGGGCTGTCGCGGCGCCAGCGCAGCCGCAAACGGACGTCACGCCCGCACTTCCGCTCATGGCCAGAAATAATAGATTAGTTATTCTGAACCGCAATGCCGAACGCGCCGGTGAGAGGGGAACGCTTTACGGATGAGCTTGTGGGCGTCAACAAATTATTTAAACATCAATTTGTTAGATGCGCATCATCATTATAGATAAAAATAAAAACATGGTGGACGCGACGGCTTGGTTAGCTATTTTCTGGATATCCAGCCAATGCACGATCAGGTGGCGCATGTCATTTCCGTCCCCCACTTCCGGCTCCTGCGAGCCCGGACGCCAGCCAGTCCGCTATCCTGCGCAGGAGGCGGATCTGGCCGCCCTGGCCGCGCGGAGCCGCTTGCGCAGGCTTCAGCCGGCGCGAGGCCTGGATTTTTCTTCAAACGACTATCTGGGCCTCGCGACTTCCGGGCGTCTGCGGCGCGCGGCGCGGGACGCCCTGGATCGTGGCGTTCCCGTCGGGTCGGGCGGCTCGCGGCTGCTGCGCGGAAACCATGCGGAACATGAGGCGCTGGAGCAGGAAGCGGCGCAGTTTTTCGGAGCCGAAGCCGCGTTGTTCATGGGCGGCGGTTTTCAGGCGAACCAGGCGATTTTCGCCACCCTGCCGCGGGCGGACGATCTCGTTCTGTATGACGCCCTGATCCACGCCAGCGTGCATGAAGGCATGCGGTTGTGGCGGGGCCAGGCGGTGGCCTTCGCCCACAATGATCCGGACGACGCGGCGGACCGCATCAGGACGTGGCGGCGTGGCGGTGGCCGGGGGCAGGTCTGGCTGGCGATCGAAAGCGTTTACTCCATGGAGGGCGACGTGGCCCCACTGGAAAGCTTCGCCGCCCTCGCCCGCCAGCACGACGCCATTCTGGTGGTTGATGAGGCGCACGCCACCGGCGTGCATGGCGTGGCCGGGGCAGGCTTTGCCCGACATTGCGCGGGCGCGCGCCTGTTGACGTTGCACACTTGCGGCAAGGGCCTGGGAGCCGCCGGCGCCCTGGTGTGCGGTGATCGTCCTCTGGTTGATCTGCTGGTGACGCGGGCGCGCCCCTTCATCTTCGCGACGGCGCCGTCGCCGCTGGCCGCCGCCATTGTCCGGGCGGCCCTGCGTCTGCTGGGCGATGAACCGGAGCTTCAGGCCAGCGCGCGACGGCGCATCGCTCATGCCCATGCGGAAGCCAGGCGCCTGTGCGGCCTCGCTGGTTTTGCGACGCAGATCATGCCCGTCATCGTCGGCGAAGACGCCGCGACCATGCAGCTTGCCGCATGCCTGCAATCGTCAGGCTTCGACGTTCGCGGCATTCGCCCGCCAACGGTGCCGACCGGAACCTCGCGCCTGCGCGTTTCCATCACCGGCAACGTCAGCGAAGCGGACATCACCCGCCTGTTCGAAGCGCTGGCGAGCCGGCCTGATCTGCTGTCACGGGAGGCCCTGTCATGAGGCGCGGGACAAGCCGGGCGCTGATTGTAACCGGGACGGACACCGGCGTGGGCAAGACCGTTGTCGCCGCCGGTCTCGTCCAGGCCCTGGAGGGCGTCTACTGGAAGCCGGTGCAATCCGGCCTGGAGGATGAAACGGACAGCGATACGGTCCGGCGTCTGTCGGGGCGGCCGGTCCTGCCGGAAACGCACCGGCTGTCGCTGCCGGCGTCCCCGCATCTCTCCGCCGAACGGGAAGGGGTCCACATTTCGCCGGACGCGCTGGCGACGCCCGTTGTTGACGGCCCGCTGGTCATCGAGGGCGCGGGCGGCGTCCTGGTTCCCCTCAACCGTGAATGCCTGTTTGTCGAGGCGTTCCGGCGCTGGGCGGCGCCGGTGGTTCTGGTCGCCCGCACCGGTCTCGGTACGATCAACCATACTTTGCTCTCACTGGAAGCGTTGCGGGCCAGGGAATGCCGCGTGGCCGGCGTTATCTTCTCCGGCCCGGCGAACCCGGACAACGTGGCGACCATCGCCGCCATGGGGCGGGTGCGGAGCCTCGGCCGCGTTCCGCCCCTCGCGCCGCTCAACCCGGAAACGTTGGCCGCCGCCTTCAGCGGGATTGACCTGGAGCCTGTCCGCGAGGCGATGGCATGCTGAGCGCCGATGAATTTGACCGGCGTCACATCTGGCGACCTTACGCCAGCATGATGACGCCGCCGCCGCTGCACCGGATAACCGGCGCGCAGGGCGTTTATCTCACCCGCGCTGACGGCGGGCGCATGATCGACGCCATGTCGTCCTGGTGGTGCATGGCGCACGGCCATCGGCGCCCGGAAATTGTCGCCGCCATGGCAGCCCAGCTCCAGCGCATGCCGCACGTGATGTTCGGCGGCCTGACCCACGATCCGGCGACGGAGCTGGCGCAACGCCTGGTGCGGTTGCTCCCACCGGGGCTTGACTGCATCTTCTATGCGGACAGCGGCTCCGTGGCTGTGGAGGTGGCGCTGAAAATGGCGCGCCAGGCCCAGGCGGCGCGGGGCCACGCAACCAGGACCATGTTTGCCAGCGCCCGGGGCGGCTATCATGGCGACACCTGGAAGGCGATGTCGCTGTGTGACCCGGAAACCGGCATGCACGGCCACTTCGGCGCCTCCCTGCAGCCCCAGTTCTTTGTCCGCCGGCCGCCCGTGGCCTTCGGCGACGCCTGGATCGAAAACCCGGCGCTCAATGGCCTCCAGGAAGTCGAGACGCTGTTTGCCGAACAGGCCGGGCGCATCGCCGGCTTCATTGTCGAGCCGGTCGTCCAAGGCGCCGGCGGCATGTATTTCTATCATCCGCGATATCTGGACGGCCTGCGCAGGCTTTGCGACGCAGCGGGCGTGCTGCTGATCCTTGATGAGGTGGCGACAGGGTTCGGCCGCACCGGGCGCATGTTCGCCATGGAGCACGCCAGCGTTCGCCCAGATATCATCTGTCTCGGCAAGGCGTTGACGGGCGGTCACATCACGTTCGCCGCAACCGTGGCGAGCCGCGCGGTCGCGGAGGCCATCGCCGGCGGCAGCCCGGGCCTGCTGATGCATGGGCCGACGTTCATGGGCAACCCGCTCGCCTGCGCCGCGGCCTGCGCCAGCCTGGACCTGCTGCAGACCGGGAGCTGGCGGGACGACGTGGCCCGGATTGAAGCCGGGCTCGCCATTGGCCTGGCCCCGGCGCGGGATATGCCGGCGGTCGCCGACGTGCGCGTGCTGGGCGCCATTGGCGTCGTGGAGATGCGCTCGCCCATTGATGTCGACCGGGCGCACGCCCGCGCCGTGGCGTCGGGCGTCTACCTGCGACCGTTCGGGCGGCTGCTCTATACAATGCCGCCCTTTATCACCACAGACCACGAACTTGAGCAAATCGTTACTGAAATGCTCAACATTTGCATGATTGAGTCAGAAGATATCTGACGCGACTAGCAAGCCGGGAGGCGCGATTCTCGACCTGAAGCCCGTTGCCGGCGGCACCGCTCCATCAGGCTTGGGCCCCTGACCAGACGTCCGGGCCTGGCGGACGCAGCGGCGCCGGCCAGGCCCGGGACCGGTTCAGTAACCCATCTTTTTCTTCATCTCCTGATCAATCCAGATGCGGGCGTAGATGGGACCGGGGCGGTTGGCGCCGGCGCGCAATTCGCCGCCATAGTTTTTGACCCAGGGCCACCAGGCGGTGAAGACGTAAGGGGTTGGCAGCCAGATATAGGGCGCCTTGTCGACGATTTCCCGGGTCAGCGCCTTGATCATGGCCTGCCGCTTCGGCTCATCCTGCTCGCCATAGGCTTCAGCGAGACGGCGGTCGAAATCCGGGTCGCGATAGATCGCGGTGTTGGCCTGCTGGCCTGGCAGGAAATTGGTGCGCAGCGTCGTTGTCGGGTTGCTGTGCGGAGTGGAGGAAAACAGGCCGGGCGCGTGCGTCTTGGCCAGAATGGTGGCAAGGAAACTGCCATATTCCATCGGCTGGATGTCGAGCCTGACGCCGACCTGCTCGAGATAGGCCGCCACAAGCGGCAGCAGCTCCATGTGGTCAGGGTTGCAGGCGCACACCTGCACCTTGAAGCTGAAGCCATTCGGATATCCGGCTTCCGCCAGCAGCTTCTTCGCTTTGGCCGGATCATAAACGTAGAGTTCGCGCACGCTGTCCGGCATTTTGTCCAGCGGCTCGTAATATCCCGTATAGTCCGGGTGCTGGGGATGCGAGAACAGCTCCGCCTGTCCGCCATAATAGGCGTCGATGATCTCCTGTTTGTTGACGGCCATATTCAGCGCGCGCCGTACGCGCACGTCGTCAAACGGTTTGGCGTCCATCCGCATGGCGAGAAACTGCCCCGACATCGCCAGCCATCTCGCCCATTGCAGCTGGGGCGCGGACTTTTTCAGGGGCTCGACGTCCGACCAGCGCACCGATTCCAGCATGTCGATCTTGCCCTGGCGCAGCGCCGTATTGGCCGTCGACAGATCCCGGATATTGCGGAACACCACCTTGTCCAGAAGGGGCAATTTGACCGTCTGCCCGCCGACGGTCTCTGAGCCCCAGTAATCGGGGTTTCGCGTATAGGTGGCGGCGTTGCCCTGGACAAAGTCCGTGAGCATGAACGGGCCCGTGCCGTTCAGTTTCTTCCAGTCCGTGATGCCCGCCTGGACCACTTCCTTGGGATAGATGCCCGAGTAGTAGCCATAACCAAAGCGGTAATCCCACTCTGAGTTAAATTTCCTGAAGGTGAAAACCACGGTTTTCGGCCCTGTCGCCTCCACCTTTTCGAGGTAATCATAATATCCGGCGGTTTTCTTGGGGCTCTGCAACAGCCGGTTGTAAGCATAAACAACGTCTTCGGCCACCAGGTCACGGGCGGCCATCACTCCGGGCTTCTCAGGAAACCGCACGCCGTCGCGCAGCGTGACCTCCAGCCGCAGCGGGTTCTGCTTCCACTCCCAACGTTCCGCCAGTTCACCCCGGATGGCGTCTGACGGCAGCCAGGCGTCAGCGTAAAATGCGTGTGGTCCGCCCAGGCGCCTGGCTTTGGTGAGATCGGCGGCGAACAGTTGTTCGAACATCTGGCCGGTGTCGTGGTTGGTCTTCCACCCCCAGTCGGCGGGATCCCAGGACAGCGTGGGCAACGTGCGGTAGAGCGTGGCGATTTCGAGCACGCCGCCAGGCTTTGGCGTTTCGCTGGCCACGGCGCTGGCGCAAAGGGTGGAAAACGCTGCGAGAGCGTACCCGAACGTCCGCGCGATACGTCGTTTGCGATGGCGCGTGGTCATTGGTTCCTCCGTGGTTCTTCGTGGCGGCGCGTCGACCGCTGCATGGAACGCCGGATGGGGAGAGGCCAGACGCCGCGCCGGCGACGCGGAGCATCGGCGTCGCGTTATCCGGTTAACGCATCGGCCTTGCCCGGCGGCCCGCCGGGCGCTTCAACGGGCGCCGTCATCATCATAACGATCGTTTGATATATGTTGCATCATATTATTTTGTGACCGACTGCCAGAGGGCGCGCTGACGGCTGGTTCAGGCTTCCTGGCGCCTGGCGCCCATGCCGTGCAGCAGCGGGCCGAGCAGATAGTCAACGGCGTTCTGCTGGCTGATGCCCGGCGCCCAGCGCGTCGCGGAGGCGGCGGCGTTGATCATGGCCTGCGTCATCTGTGAGGCGGCGGTGGGATCGACCGGCCGGATCGAGCCGTCAATCATGCCGTCGATGACAAAGCCGGCGAAACGCTCCGACAGCCGGTTCATGGCGTCCAGCACCGCAAAGGCGTCGCTGGCCGGCAGGCCGGTGCGCGCGGTGATGCGCAGCAGGGGTCCTGCGTCTGACAGCTGGAAGCGCACCAACATCGCCGCCGCCCGGGACAGCCGGGTGAGGCCGTCCGCCGCGCCGGCGGCCGCCGCCTGCGCCTCGCGGATAACCGCGAAGGAACGCTGGAAGCAGGCTGAGATCATCTCCTGCTTGTCGGCGTTATGATAGTAAAACGCGCCCTTGGTCGCGTTCAGGCTGGCCGAGATCCGCTCCACCGAGACGCCGTGCACGCCATGGGCGTTGATCAGCCGGGTTGCGGCGCGCAGGAAGGCTTCGCGGGAGAGGGCGGGCTCCGCCGCCGCCCCCGGTCCGATGCGCGGGGTGGGTTCCGGCGCCAGCGTCGTCGCCGCCCCGGCGAAGGCGGGAGCCGCCAGCCCATGCAGCAGGATATCGGCGACGCGATCGGCGGCGCGCACATAGCAGCCGGTTTCATAGCGCGGCAGCCAGATCCGGGCCCACTGGCTGAGCGCCAGCAACAGATGCGCGCGGCTGTTGACCTGCGCGCGCGCGGCGGCTTCCTCCACGTCGGGGCTGACAAGCGCGCGCATGTTGCGGAACAGGGCGGTGTAGGCGGCGCCAACCGGTTCGGCCACCTCGCCGCGGACCACCGCCAGATTGCTGAAATTGACGATCTCGCTGCGCGCGCCATTCTCGATGTCGGCCAGCAACTGAAAATAGCTCCGGAGGAAGACGCGGACGCGCGTTTCCATGTCCGGGTGAGTCGCCGCCGCCGCGACCAGCCCGTCAAAAATGCTGAACGCGCGCTCGAAACAGGCGGCGACGAGCCTGTCCTTGCGGCGGTAATAGTAGGTGACGCTGTTGGTGGCGAGGCCAACCTTGGCGCCAACGTCTGACAGGGTGACGCCGTCCAGCCCGTGCAGATGAAACAGCCGCGCCGCAGCGTCCAGGATCATCTCGCGCTTCTGCTCGAAACGGGGCGTTTGCCGCGGTGCGGGGCCCGGCGCGTCAGTCATGGGGAGCGGCTGCCTGATCGGCGACCCTGGCGGTCATGATGTCATCCCTCGGGGGCCGCCAGCATGGGCGCACGGCCTGGCCGGCGGCGGCCGCGTCTTCTGGCGCGCGCCTCAGGCAAGGCCGGAAGCGCGCGATGGGTCGTGCAGGTGGCAGGCCACCGCGTGGCCGTTGGCGGTCGCGGCCAGTTCCGGCGCGCGTTGCGCGCACACCGCCATCGCCATTGGGCAACGGGGGTGAAAATGGCAACCCGACGGCGGATTGACCACGCTGGGAGGTTCGCCAACGATCTCTTCGTGCGCGCGGTTCCGCTCGGCCGACGGGTCGGGCAGGGGCGCGGCGGCGAGCAGGCCCCGGGTGTAGGGATGCAACGGCGCGCGGTAGAGCAGGTCGCGCGGCGCGATTTCGACGATCCGCCCCAGATACATTACCGCGATGCGGTGGCTGACGTGGCGCACCACCGCCAGGTCGTGGGCGATGAACAGATATGACAGGCCGAGGCGCTCCTGCAGTTCCTGAAACAGGTTGATGACCTGGGCCTGAATGGAGACATCGAGCGCGGAGACCGGCTCGTCGCACAACACCAACGTTGGATTGAGCGCCACCGCCCGGGCGATGGAAATGCGCTGGCGCTGGCCGCCGGAGAACTCATGCGGATAGCGCTCCGCCATTTCCGGGCGCAGCCCTACCAGCCGCAGCAACTCCTGAATACGGGCGCGGTAGGCGTCCTGGTCGCCGGCGACGCCATGGATCACCAGTGGTTCGCCAATCAGGTCGCCAACCTTCATGCGTGGGTTTAGCGACCCGTAAGGGTCCTGGTAAACCATTTGCAGCCGCTTGCGCAACGGCCGCATGCGCCCGACGCTGAAGCTGGAGATGTCCTGACCCTCAAACTCGATCCGGCCCTCCGTCAGGGGCGTCATCCGCAGGATGGCGAGGCCGGTGGTCGACTTGCCGCAGCCGGATTCGCCAACCAGCCCCAGCGTTTCACTCCTGCCGACGTCGAACGACACGCCGTCCACCGCCTTCACGGAGCCGGTCTGGCGTCGGAACAGCACGCCGTCGTGAACCGGGAAGTGCACCTTGAGGTCACGGACCCGCAGCACCGGATCAGCGCCCGCCATGGCTTCAGCATGCGACATTGGCAAAACACGCCCGGTAATGGCGCCCTCCCTCATGTGCGAGCGTCGGCCGCTCTTCCCTGCAACGGTCCATCGCGTAACGGCAACGGGGTTCGAAGGCGCAGCCTCTGGGCAAGGCGGCGAGGTCTGGCGGCTGGCCGTCGATTGGCGTCAGCCGGTCGACGGCGTCCTGGTCAAGGCGCGGAATCGAGGCCATCAGCCCCAGGGTGTAGGGGTGGCGCGGATTGGCGTAAATGTCTTGCGCAGAACCACTTTCCACCACCCTGCCGGCGTACATCACGCAGACCCGGTCGGCATAGCGCGCCACCACGCCGAGATCGTGGGTGATCAGGATCAACGCTGCATTGGTTTCTCTTGTCAGGTCTTTCAGCAGCGACAGGATCTGCGCCTGCACGGTCACGTCGAGCGCCGTGGTCGGTTCGTCGGCGATGATCAGGTTGGGTTTGCAGGCCAGCGCCATGGCGATCATCGCGCGCTGGCGCATGCCGCCGGAGAACTGGTGCGGGTGGGTGTTGACCCGCCTGGCCGCATCAGGAATGCGCACCCGGGACAGCAGGTCCCTGGCCTTGCCAAACGCTTTGGCCCACGGGAGCCGGCCGTGCAGGTGCAATGGTTCGGCGATCTGCAGCCCGACCGTCAGCGCGGGATTGAGCGATGACATGGGCTCCTGGAAGATCATGGCGATGCGGTTGCCGCGAATGCTGCGGATGGCGGCGTCGGACGCCTTGAGCAGATCCTCGCCCTCGAACAGGATTTCGCCGGAACAGAACCGGCCGGGCGGCGTCGGCACGAGACGCAGCAGCGACAGGGCGGTGACGCTCTTGCCGGAGCCGCTTTCGCCAACAATGGCCAGGGTTTCGCCGGGATTGACCTCGAACGAGACGTCGTCGACGGCGCGGACGCGCCCCGCGCCGGCGCCGAACTCTACAGCGAGGTTCTTCACCTCAAGAACCGGACGTTGCACCAGCTTCCTCCTTGCTGCGCGCGGCGCGGCGAAAGCCGGCCAGCGCGTCAAATGTCCCGACGGGCGCTTCTTCCAGCGCAAAACCCGGTTGCCCTGCCGGCCTCACGCCTCGCCTGCCGCAGGCGACCCTGCGGCGTGCGGGCGCGCGCGGATCAGAAGCCGCGCTTCTTTTTCTCTTCCTGGTCAATCCAGATGCGGGCGTAGATCGGACCTGGCCTGACAGCGCCGGCGCGCAGTTCGCCGCCGTAGTTTTTCACCCAGGGCCACCAGGCCGTGTAGACATAAGGGGTGGGCAGCCAGATATAGGGCGCCTTGTCGAGGATCTCGCGGGTCAGCTCCTTGACCATGACCTTGCGTTTGTCTTCATCCTGCTCGCGGTAAAGCACCTCGATGCGCCTGTCGAACTCCGGGTCCGCGTACATGGACGGGTTCCACGTCTGGCCGGTGACGAAACTTTTACGCAGGGTCGTGGTCGGATTGGTGTGGCCGTTATTCATGAAGTAGCCCGGCGCCAGGGTCTTCGACGTCATGGCGGAAAGAAACGCGCCGTATTCCATCGGCTGGATTTCAATCCTGACGCCGATCTGTTCGAGATAGGCGCTGACAAGCGGCAACAGCTCCATGTGGTCCGGCGTGCAGGAACAGACCTGGACCTTGAAGCTGAAGCCGTTGGGGTAACCTGCCTCCGCCAGCAGCTTTTTCGCCTTGGCGGGGTCATAGACAAACAGTTCCTTCACCGATGCAGGCATCGCCTCCAGCGGTTCGTAATAACCGACATAATCCGGGTGTTGCGGATAGGAGAACAGCTCCGCGTGGCCGTTGTAATAGGACTGGACGATCTCCTGCTTGTTGACCGCCATGTTCAGCGCCCGTCGCACGCGCACATCATTGAATGGTTTGGCGTCGACGCGCATCGACAGGAACTGGCCGTTCATCGACAGCCACTTTGACCATTGCAGCTGCGGCGTCGATTTCTTGAGCTGCTCCATGTCCGACCAGCGCATGGATTCCAGAATGTCGACCTTGCCGGTGCGCAGCGCCGTGACGGCGGTGGCTTCATCCTTGATGTTGCGATAGACGAGTTTGTCGAGCAGCGGCAGCTTCACTTCCTGGCCGCCAATGGTGTCCTTGCCCCAATAGTTCGGGTTTTTGCTGTAGGTGGTCGCGCTGCCCTGGACGAAATCGGTCAGCATGAACGGGCCTGTGCCATTCAGCTTTTTCCAGTCAGCCGGGCCGGCGTCGGCGACTTCTTTTGGATAGATCGACGAATAGTATCCCCAGCCGAAACGGTAGTCCCACTCTGCGTTATAGTTCCTGAAGGTGAAGACCACCGTGTGCCTGTCCGGCGCCGTGACGCTGGCGATGTGGTCGAAGTAGGTCGGAATTTTCTTGGGGCTTTTGTCGAGGCGGTTGTAGGAGAACACAACGTCTTCCGACGTGAGTTCACGCGCCGCCATCACGCCCGGTTTTTCAGGAAACATCACGCCAGACCGCAGCTTGATTTCCAGCCGCAGCGGGTCCTGCTTCCACGCCCAGCTTTCGGCGAGCTCGCCCCGGATCGCGTCCGATGGCAGCCAGGCGTCGGCGTAGAAGGGGTACGGACCGCCAAGGCGTCTGCTCTTGCCGAGGTCGGCGGCGAAGAGCTGCTCATAGAACTGGCCGGCGTCGTGGTTGATCTTCCAGTTCCAGTCGGCGGGGTCCCAGGTGAGGACGTTGAGGCCCCGGTTCAGGGTGGCCACTTCAAGCGCGCCGCCGGGCTTCGGCGCGTCATCGGCCACTGCCGGCATGGCGGCCGCGCAGAACAGCGACAGCCCCATGGCGCCGAAAGCGCCCCAGCGTCTGGCGCGCCCTGGGCGTCTTGCTCCTCGTGTCATGGTTTCCTCCCCGAATTTTGTTTTCCGCCCTGTTTTCCCGTCGCCGCGGCGACGGGGTGGCGGCGGCTTATTTCGAATCGCGCATGCGTGGGTCGAGCAGATCGCGCAATGCGTCGCCGAAGACATTGGTGGCGTAGACGACGACCGTGAGGCACAGGCCTGGCGCGAGAGCGAGCCAGGGGCCCTGCAACATGTAGGTGCGACCGCTGCCGGACAGCATGCCGCCCCAGGTGGGCGCCGGCGGCGGCACGCCAAGCCCCAGGAACGACAGGCCGGATTCCGCCAGGATCACGAAGCCGACGCGCGTGGTGAACAGGATGATCACCGGCGCCATGACGTTCGGCAGGATGTGGCGCAGCAGGATGCGCGGGGTGCTGGCGCCCATGGACTGGCTGGCGTTCACATACATGTTCTCGCGCACCGAGATGGTGGCGCCGCGTATGATCCGCGAGCCGCCGACGCCGAGCAGCAGGCCGAGCACGACGATGATCGGCAGCAGGCCGGGGCCGACCACCGAGACAACGACGATCAGCACGATCAGGTCCGGGAAGCTCATCCAGGCGTCCACCATGCGCTGGACGATCATGTCGAACTTGCCGCCGATATAGCCGGAGACGACGCCGACAACGATGGACACCAGCGTGGCGAGGCCGGCGGCGCAGAACCCGATGATGACCGACAGTTGCGCGCCATAGAGGCAGCGGGAGAACACATCCCGGCCCAGATTGTCGGTGCCGAACGGGAATTGCCACGACGGCGGCTTCAGCCGGTTGATGGGGCTGATCTGGTTGTAGCCGTAGGGGGCGAGAATGTCGGCGAACAGGCCGCACAGCAGGAAGACGATGAAGATCACTGCGCCAGCGGCCCCCAGCGGCTTCTCGCGGAACAGCCGGGCCATGAATTTGAGGAAAGCGGAGCCGCGCCGGGGGCGGGCGCTGGCGGGCGTGTCAAGCGCGAGCGTCATCAGCGATACCTCACCTTTGGATCGAACAGGCCGTAGCTGAGGTCGACGATCAGGTTGATCAGCATCACCGCGACGCCAACCACGAGAAACACGCCGGCAATGATCGGGTAGTCGCGCTGGCCCACCGCGTCGAGCAGCAGCAGGCCCATGCCTGGAATGACGAAGATCTGCTCGATGATCACCGCCCCGCCGAGCACCAGCGGCGCCTGGATGCCGATCAGCGTCACGACCGGGATCAGGGCGTTGCGCAGGGCGTGCCGGATGACCACGGTGCGCTCGTCAAGGCCCTTGGCCCAGGCGGTGCGGATATAATCCTGGCGCAGCACCTCCAGCATCATGGTGCGCGTCATGCGCATGGTGATGGCGGACAATGACATGCCGAGGATCAGCGCCGGCGTCAGCATGTGCTTCAGGTTGCCGAGCGGATTTTCCAGAAACGGCACATAGACGAGCGACGGCGACCAGCCCCACCAGATCGAGGGAAACACCATCACCATGGTGCCGATCCAGAATGACGGCACCGCCAGCATCAGGATTGACAGGGAGCGCATCAGGTAGTCGCCGGCCGTGTCCTGACGCAGCGCCGACAGGACGCCGATAGGCACGGCGATCAGCAGCCCGATGATAATGGCCATCAGGCCCAGTTCAAAGGTGATCGGCAGGCGCGCCAGAATCTGGTCGAGGACCGGGGTGTTCTGCCAGAGCGAATGACCAAGGTCGCCGCGAACAGCCCCGCCGAGCCAGCGGAAATACTGCACGTACATGGGCTGATCGAGACCAAGCGCCTGCTCAAGCTGCTCCCGATCCTTCTGGCCGGCGCTGATGTCGTTCTGCGACATCATCATGTCGATGACGTCGCCGGGGATCATGCGGACCGTGAAGAAGACGATCAGGCTGGCGAAGATCAGGGTGGGGATGAGCGCCAGCAGGCGGCGAAGGGCGTAAGCGCGCATGGCGTCACCCGCCGGCGCAGGGGAACAGGAGAAAGGAGGGAGCCGACCAGGGCGCCAGCGGGCGCGCGAAGGTGGCAAACGAAGATACCGCATCTTCGAAACATCGGGCTGGCTCCATCCTGGTCGTGCTCCTTCCCGTGCAAATCATGTTTTTTAATTATGATATTTCGTATATCAAATATCCCGTTCATTCGAAACGCAAGTGATTTTATGGCCGCGCTCACGTTGATGGCGCGACGAAGGCGCGCCAGCCCGTCGGCGCAACGGCGGCGCGCGGGTTCGGCGGCAAGGTGGGTTCCATGATCCTGAGGGAAGGATCCGCGTGACGTGGCGGCGCGGACGGGAGAGGGCGCGGCTACGCCGGCCGAGAGCTTTCGGGCCGGCATGTCAGGCGCGCAAGAAAAAGCCCCGCCGAAGCGGGGCTGGTCAGGTCAGCGGCAAACGCGGACGGTTTTGAACATCGGCCGCCCGTGGTGGCCGCGAACCTTTACGCGCTGCATGTGGCACACGGGCTTGCGCACGTGATGATGGCGCGCCTGTGGGCCGTGCCGGTACTGCACGCGCTCCAGGCCGGTTGCGGGCGACATGGGCGCGATTGACGTGGGGCCCATTGGCGCGGCGTTGGCCGAAAGCGCGACAAGCGAGCCACACAGGGCGCCGGCGGCAATAAGGGCGACGCGCTGGAACATGGGTTCTTCCTTTCTGATTGTGAATCCCGGGCGCACGCTATGGCCAGTTGGTTTACGTTGTGTAAAGCAACTGGCGCGGGACGGCAGATGGAAAGGAAGGCCCGAAGGCGGCCGTCCTCGATGCGGACGCGTCGGCGTCCGCCCCGCAAGACCGGTCGGGGTAACGTCGCTGGCGCCCGGCCTTGACCAGACGCGCCCGTCTGGCGCCGCTACCTGCCGGCGTCGCGATGCTCCAGCGCCAGCGGATCGCTGTCATCGAACAGGATGCGTTCGCCGGCGCCGTCCAGATCCTCGTACTGGCCGCTCGCCATGGCCCACATGAATGCAGCGAGGCTGGCGCCCCCGAGAAGCAGGGCGGCGGGGATGAGATAGATGAGAACGCTCATGCGGCGCCTCCTTCCGGATAGTGACCCGGACAAGGGCCGGCGGCCGGCGCCGTGGCGGGCTTCGCGGCGGGCGCCTTTTCCCCCGCGCGCAGCAGCCTGAGCGCATTGGCGATGACCAGGATCGACGACCCGGACATGGCGATCGCCGCGATCAGCGGCGTGACGAGCCCCAGGAAAGCGATGGGCACCGCAATGATATTATAGACGAGGGCGAGCGCAATGTTCTGGCGGATCAACGCTCCGGCCTGCTCCGAAACCCCGATGACAAACGGCGCCGCCTCCAGGCTGTCGCGCAGGAAAACCAGGTCGGCGATATTACGGCCCACATCCGCCGCGGTCGCCGGGGCCATCGACACATGGGCCGCGCCGAGCGCCGGCGCGTCATTGAGGCCGTCGCCCACCATCAGCACCTTGCGCCCGGCTTGCGCCAACGCGGTTATGCGCGCCACCTTTTCGGCGGGCAGCAAATTGGCGGCGTACTGGCGAACGCCGAGCCGGCCGGCAATATCGCGACAGGCGCCTTCCGTGTCGCCAGACAGGATTTCGACGGATTTTCCGGCCTGTTGCAGCGCCTGGATCGCCTGCGCCGCGCCGGGACGCAAGGTGTCCTCGAAGGCGAAACGGGCGCACTCACGGCCATCCCGCGCCAGTATCGCGCCGGACCAGGCGGCTGATCGCCCGGCGCGCGCCGGCGCGTTATCCTGATCCTGACCCAAAGCCTCTTCGCCGGCCGCCCAGCCAGGCCGGCCCAGCCGCCAGAGGGAGCCGTCGCGCCAGCCTTCAATGCCAAAGCCGGGAACTTCCGTTACGGCGTCAAGGGCGATGGCAGGCGCATTGGCGCTGGCGTTGCCGGCGGCCGCATGACGGGCGACGGCCTGCGAAAGCGGGTGGCGCGACTGGCCGCCGAGCGCCGCCGCGACGGCGAGCAGCTCCGGCGCGATCTCCCGGGCGTTGACCAGTTGCGGCTGCCCCATGGTCAGCGTGCCGGTCTTGTCGAACACCACCGTATCGATTTCGGTCAGGCGCTCCATGGCCGACCCCTCCCGCACCATGACGCCGCGCTCGAACAGGCGGCGGGCGGCGACAACCTGGACGATGGGCACGGCGAGGCCGAGCGCGCAGGGACAGGTGATGATGAGCACGGCGATGGCGATGGTGAGCGCCTGATGCCAGTCGCTGCCCATGACCAGCCAGACGATGAAGGTGATGAGCGCCGTGAGATGGACGACAGGCGCATAAAAGGCCGACACCCGGTCGGCGATCCGCCGGTAGCGCGTGCGTCCGCCTTCGGCGGCTTCCATCATGCGCACCATTTCGGCCAGGAACGAGTCTTCAGCGCGGGCCGTCGCTTCCAGCGTCAGCGGGCCGGTCAGGTTGAGGGCGCCAGCCCGCACGATGCAATCCGGCGCGGCTGACTGGGGCCGGCTTTCGCCGTTGACAAGGGAGCAGTCGAGGTCCGAAGCGCCGCCAACCACCCGCGCGTCCACCGGGATGCGCTCGCCCGCGGCGACCAGCAGCCGGTCGCCTGGTGCAATCTCGTTGACTGGCCGGTAGTCGCGGCTGCCGTCTGGCGCGATGACGACCGCGCCGCGCGGAGCGAGCCGGGCGAGGCCAAGCACGGCTGAGCGCGCCCGGTCGCGCATCAGGTGATCGAACGTCCGCCCGATGAGCAGGAAGAAGAGCAGCGTGACGCCGGCGTCAAAATAGGCGTGCTGCCCATGGTGGAGCGTGTCGTAAATGCTCATGGCGTAGGCCAGCGTCACGCCAATGACGATGGGCACGTCCATGTTCATGCGCCCGGCCCGCAGCGCCTGCCATGCGGAACGGTAGAAGGTGCGTCCGGCGTAGAGCAGGGTCGGGAAGGCGATCAGCGCCGAGATCCAGTGGAACAGGTCGCGCGTGGCCCCGTCCGCGCCAGACCAGACCGACACCGACAGCAGCATGATGTTGCCGGAGGCGAAACCGGATACGGCGACGCTGCGCAGCAACTCCGTGAGCGTTTTGTCCTTGCTCTCCGCCTCGTCGAACAGGTGCGGCGGATAGCCCAGCCCGGTCAGGGTTTCGACAATCGGGGGCGGCGCGCTTTGCCTGAACCGGATCGAGACGCGCCGGGTGGAGAGGTTGACCCGGGCGCTGATGACGCCGTCGAGACGCGACAGGGCCTGCTCCAGTTTCTGGATGCAGGCGCCGCAATGGATCGCCGGGACAGAGAGCTCAATCTGCGCGGCGCCGTCGCCGAGGCTGCGGGCGGCGTGAAGCAGTTCGTCCGCAGACGGAGCGCCAGACGCGGCGTTGATGTCGGCGCCAGGAGCACAACAACTCATGGGCTTGCGCCATTACGCAGGGTGAGGCGACGGGCGTCGCGATAGGGGCGCTCCAGGCCCGCCTCGGTGAGGATCTCGACGGTCCAGAGCCCGTCGCGCAGATTGACCGGCGCCGACAGCGCGCCGTCCGGTTGCAAGGTCAGCGTGAGGCTCTGGTCTTCGGAGACATGGGTTGGCCGCCGCAGGTTGGCGGTTGCGGACCTGACCGCAACGGGGTTGCCGGCGGCGTCGATCAGCCGGTAACTGATCCTGCCGTCCGCGATGGACAGGCGGCCGGTCCAGCCGAGCGCCGCCTGGGCCCGCGCCTCGGCCGATTTCGTATTGAACTGCCGGCTCGCCACATGGGTGTTTTCCGCCACGGTTCCTGTCCAGCTCCGGCTGGCGAGAAACGCATTGGTCAGGTTCACCGCGATAATCACGCCGAAGAAGGCCAGCATGATGAAAAGGACATGCCGGCCGGTGAGTTCACGTTGACGCGTCGGGCTCATCTGACCGGCTCCATGGGCGACTCGAAGGTGGCGTCGTACAGGGCGCTCTCATGGCTCGCCGTATCCTGGACCACGAACCTGAAGGACTGTTTCGGGCCGGCGATGCTGTCATGCGGCTGGCGCACAAACACCTTGAGGGTCTTCAGCTTGTCCGGTTCGACCTCCACGGAGAAGCTGCGGCCCGCCGGATGGTCCATGCCGACCACATTCATGTCGGCGCCCGGCAGATTTTCCAGCGTCACGGTGAAGGTGCGCGGCTCGGGGATCATGTTGAGCAGCTTGACGGTATAGCCGTTGCGGATCGCGCCGTCGGACAGGACGACGTACTGCGGATTGCGGTCGGCGAGCACGTTCACCTGCAAGCGCTCGCGGGTGAGCAGGGCATAGATGAGGCCAAGCCCCACCGCCGACCACGCGGCGAAATAGATCAGGTTGCGCGGCCGCAGCATCTTCTTCAGATGGAAAGTCGCGACCTTGCCGGACAGCTTGCCGTTGGCGTCGCGCACGCGCCGCGGATCGATGGCGTCGGCGCCGCCCGCCGTCGCCAGCAGCCTGTTGGATTCATATTCCGCCAGGGTCGCATAGGAGATCAGCCCGCGCTCCTTGCCGAGCTTGTCCATGACGTTATCGCAGGCGTCGATGCACAGGGCGCAGGTAATGCACTCGAGCTGCTGGCCATCGCGAATATCGATGCCCATGGGGCAGACGGCGACGCAGGCGTTGCAGTCCACGCAATCGCCGATCACCTGTCCCGCCGCGGCCGCCTTCTTGGCGTGGCGCGAACGCGGCTCGCCGCGCCAGTCGTTGTAGGTGACGGTCAGTGAATTTTCGTCGAGCATCGCCGCCTGGATGCGCGGCCACGGGCACATGTAGGTGCAGACCTGCTCGCGCATCAGGCCGCCAAACACATAGGTGGTCCCGGTGAGGATCGCGATGGTGATATAAGCCACCGGCGCCGCTTGGCCGGTCGCCAGTTCGCGGGCCAGGGTCGGAGCGTCGGCGAAATAGAAAATCCACGCGCCGCCGGTCAGCACGGCGATCAGCAGCCAGATGGCGTGCTTGGCGACGCGCCGGAACAGCTTGTTCGCCGACCATGGCGCCGTGTCGAGCTTGATCCGGGCGTTGCGGTCGCCCTCGATGGCGCGTTCGACCACGAGAAACAGGTCGACCCAGACGGTCTGCGGGCAGGTGTAGCCGCACCAGGCGCGTCCGACCGTCGATGTGAGCAGGAACAGTCCGAAGCCCGCCATGATGAGCAGGCCGGCGACGAAATAGAATTCCTGGGGCCAGATCTCGATAGGAAAGAAATAGAAGCGCCGGTTGGCGAGATCGACGAGCACGCCCTGATCCGGCGCCCAGGCGCCGCGGTTCCAGCGGATCCACGGCGTCAGATAATAGACGCCGAGCGTTATCAGCATCACGATCCACTTGAAACGCCGGAAGCGGCCCTCGGCGCGCTTGGGAAAGATTTTCTTGCGCGCCGCGTAAAGCGGCTGGCGCACCCGCGCCGAGTTCACCGCCGTTGCGTCAAATGTTTCAACTTCCGACGCTTCGCGCATCGCCATATCTCCCACGGCGTTCACAGCAACGCCGGTCAGTCTCAGGATGTGGACGCCGGCTGGCGATGGCCCGGAGCGCCGCCGGCGAAGCCGGGCTCCGCCGGAAGCAGTGGCTTCCGGGGTTCGTCGCGAGCAGCGCGCTGTTCGGAAAAGGCGTGCGCCAATTTCCTGCACATGCGCCGCCCGGGTCATCGCATTCTGGCGTCGACGCCGCCGTTTATTCGCCCCCTCCCAGCGAGTGAACGTAAACAGCCAGCTCCTTGACGGTGACGTCGCCGAGGCGCGCGCTCCAGGCCGGCATGACGCCGTGCTTCGGCGCCCTGATCTGCTGGGCGATCGCTTCCGGGCTCGAACCGTAGAACCAGATGGCGTCCGTCAGGTTTGGCGCGCCCAGCTCCCGGTTTCCCTTGCCGTCGGCGCCGTGGCAGGCGGCGCAGTTCTGGGCGAAGATTTCCTTGCCGGCGGACAGGACCGCCGGCGTGGCGTCGCCGGCCCTGCCTGAGAGCGACGCCACATAGGACGCGACGTCGGTGATCTGCTTCGGCTCCAGCATGCCGCCGAACGCCGGCATTTCCGAAACGCGGGTGTCCGCGTCCTCGGCGAACCGGACGCCGTGGGCGATGGTCTTGTAGATGTCCTCGGGCTTGCCGCCCCACAGCCACTCGTCGTCGTTCAGGTTCGGATAGCCGGGGGAGCCCTGCGCGCCGGAACCATGACACTGCACGCAATTCACCTTGAAGGCGGCGGCGCCGGCGGCCGTGGCGAATGTGCGCAGTTTCTCGTCCGCCAGGATCTGGGCGACCGTTTTGTCCCTGATCCCGGCGACGTAATCAGCCTTGGCCGTTTTCGCCGCATCCAGCTCCCGCCGGACCTCGCCGCGGCTGGAATAGCCGAGCAGGCCTGTCGTCGCCTTGCTGATGAGCGGCCACGCCGGATAGGCCACCACATAGGCTGCGGCCCAGACGACGGTTGCGTAATAGACAATCAGCCACCAGCGCGGCATCGGATTGTCGAGTTCCTTGATGCCGTCCCATTCATGACCGGTGGTCGAAACGCCCGAAATTTCGTCGATCTGCTTTTCGCTCATGTCACTCGTCCCTGAACGGAATACGGGCGGCGTCGTCCGAGAGGGCCCGGCTGCCAGGACGGAAGGCGAAGGTCACGGCGCCGATGAAGAACAGCACCATGGCCAGCAGACCCCAGCTGTCGGCCAAATGACGCATGGCGGTATAGGTTTCCATGTCTCGTCCTCCTCAGCGGCGGCCGGCGGCTTCGTCGTAGGTCGAGAAATCGACCAGCGTGCCGAGCATCTGGAGATAGGCGACCATGGCGTCCATTTCGGTCAGCGCCTGCCTGTCGCCGTCGAAGTTCGCCGCCCTGGCCTTCGGGTAGCGGGCTTCAAGCCCGCTCACGTCGGCGTCCGGATCGGCCTGGGCCTTCATGTCGGCCTCAGCGTTGGCGATCATCTCGTCGGTGTAGGGCACGCCCACCCGGCGGTTGGCGATGAGATGCGCGGCGATCCCCTTCGTGTCGAGCGGCCTGTCCTTCAGGAAGGCGTAGCTCGGCATCACCGACTCCGGCACCACGGAGCGCGGATCGATCAGATGCTGGACATGCCATTCATTGGAATAACGCTGGCCGACGCGGGCCAGGTCCGGGCCGGTGCGCTTTGATCCCCACTGGAACGAATGGTCGTACATCGACTCCGCGGCGAGGCTGTAATGGCCATAGCGCTCGACCTCGTCGCGGAACGGACGGATCATCTGCGAATGGCAGGCATAGCAGCCCTCGCGGATGTAGATGTCACGGCCGGCAAGCTCCAGCGGCGTGTAGGGCCGCATGCCTTTGACCTTCTCAACGGTGTTCTGCAGGTAGAACAGCGGCGCGATCTCGACGATGCCGCCCACCGTCACCACGAGCAGCGACATGATGAGCAGCAGGGTGGCGTTCTTTTCCAGCCTGGAGTGACGATTCAGGAAAGACATGGATTTCACTCCTTACGCGGCCGGCTGCACAGCGGCGCCCGCGACAGGCGCCGGAACCCCCATGGGGGTCTCGTCGCGCACCCGTCCCCGGATGGTCTGATAAACGTTCCATGCCATCAGGAAGCCGCCGGTGAGGTAGAACAGCCCGCCCGTGACGCGCATCACGTAATAGGGGTGCATGGCGGCGACAGTTTCCACGAACGAGTAGACGAGGAAGCCCTGCGAATCGTACTCGCGCCACATCAGGCCCTGCATGATGCCCGACACCCACATGGAGGAGGCGTAGAGCACGATGCCCAGCGTCGCCAGCCAGAAGTGCCAGTTGACCATGCGGACCGAATAGAGCCGCTCGCGACCCCACAGCTTCGGAACCAGGAAGTAAACGGCGGCGAAGGTGATCATGCCGTTCCAGCCGAGGGCGCCGGCGTGGACGTGGGCGATGGTCCAGTCCGTATAGTGCGAAAGCGCGTTGACCGACTTGATCGACAGCATCGGCCCCTCGAAGGTCGCCATGCCGTAGAAGGCGATCGCCGCCACCATCAGACGCACGATCGGGTCGGTGCGGATCAGGTCCCAGCGGCCGGAAAGCGTCATCAGGCCGTTGATCATGCCGCCCCATGAGGGCATCCACAGCATGATCGAGAACACCATGCCGAGGGTCTGCGCCCAGTCCGGAACCGCCGTGTAGTGCAGATGGTGCGGGCCGGCCCAGATGTAGAGAAAGATGATCGACCAGAAGTGCACGATCGACAGACGGTAGGAATAGATCGGCCGGTTCACCTGCTTCGGCACGAAATAATACATCATCGCCAGGAACGGGATCGTCAGGAAGAACGCCACCGCGTTATGGCCGTACCACCACTGGGTGACGGCGTCCTGCACGCCGGAGAAGGCCGAATAGCTCTTGGAACCGACAAACGAAACCGGCACGGCCAGGTTGTTCAGCACGTGCAGCATCGCAATCGTGATGATGAACGACATGTAGAACCAGTTGGCGACGTAGATATGTGGTTCCTTGCGCCGCAGAACGGTTCCCATGAAGACGAAGAGGTACACCACCCAGACGATGGTCAGCCACAGGTCGACGTACCACTCAGGTTCGGCGTATTCGCGCGACTGGGTGATGCCCAGCAGATAGCCGGTCGCCGCCATGACAATGAACAGCTGGTAGCCCCAGAAGACGAACCAGGCCAGATTGCCGCCGAACAGGCGCGTGCGGCAGGTCCGCTGCACCACATAGAACGAGCTGGCGATCAGGATGTTGCCGCCGAAGGCGAACACGACGCCAGAGGTGTGCAGCGGCCGCAGACGGCCGAAATTCAGCCAGGGCTCCAGGTTGAGGTCGGGGAACGCCAGCTGCGCCGCGACGAGCACGCCGGCGAGAAAGCCAACCACGCCCCAGAACACCGTGGCGATGACGCCATAGCGGATGGGCCCGTCCATATACCGGGTGTCGTCGACCGGCCCGGCGGGGACGAAATCCTCTTTCCGCATCAGGGCGATTGTGAAGCCGCCGAGCAGGACCACCGCGATCAGCATGTGATAGCGGAAGGCGTCGTCAACCGCGAACGCGGCGCCCAGCAGGGCTATGAGCGTGAGTATTGCAGAGAATACAATCTCTGTTCCGTACTTCATGAAACGGTTCCCCAACCTGGATTACACGTTTTTATTTGCGCGAACGTAAAATATACGTCCATTCAGGGCGCAAAAATCCGGTCGCCGTCCAGTCATGCGCTGGCGGCGCTGGCTCTGGCGACCTCCGGAAAAGCCGCCTTTCGTGCAGTGATGTTCCTCGTGTAACCCGCCCCTAACTATACATATCCGGTTTGTATATTAGCCCCCGCCGGGCCGCCATGCGATATAATCGCCCAGTGCGCATGGGGATTTCCGGCGCCGGCGGCGGCGCCGCAGGGCAACCCTCCGCGCCCTGGCGTTCCAGCCGCCGCTGGCCCGGCAAGCCGGGATTGCGGCGACAAATGTTTCCAGGACATGACAGTATTTGCGGCTCCCTGGGAGGCGCCAGGAAATAATACGCCACGGAATTTTGATTGCAGGCCATCTGTTCCGGCAGGGCGCCGCGAAAAAGGCAGGCGCCGGCCCGAACCAGCAGAAAGCCGGCGCCTGCCGTTGCGTGTTCGCAGTGAGCTGGCGGCGTTTCCGCGGCCGGGCATGGTTCTGAAGCTTCATCTGGCTCAGTGCTCCAGCCGTGGGCCAAGCAGCATGGCGCCATAGAGCGAAGCGAAGCCGATGAAGGCGGCCGCCCATGCGGCGCCGCTCAGCTCCATGAGCCAGGGACCAGTGAGACCCAGGCCGGCGATGATACGGGTGATCGCGGCGATCAGCGCCGCCGTGAAAACAGCACAGCCGGCGGGGCCAGCGCGCAGGGGGCGGCCCGTATGGCCCAGGGTGGCGCGCACCATCACCGCGAGGGTCATCACGCCAATGGCTCCGGCGCCAAGGGCGTGGACGCCGGCCGCCGGGGGAAAGCGCGCCGGGTCCAGTATCTGCCAGCCCACGAGCAGCAGGCCGATGGGGACAAAGGCGTATCCGGGATGAAGAATCATCACGAGCGGATCGCGTAACGTCCGGTCGCCAGCCCAGCGCGCCAGCCGGACGGCGTTGAACGCCGCAGCGATCATCAGCAAGAAGCCGGTGGCAGGGACGGCGGGGGCGAGCGTCCAGAGCACGAGGCTGAGCGCCGTCAGCAAAATCGTCGCCATGTCGAACCGGCCCGCTGGCGCGGGAAGTCTGCCCGGGTTTTCGCGGGCCAGCCAGTTGCGGGTGAAGGCTGGAATGATGCGCCCGCCAATCAGCGCGATGAGGATAATGGCGGCCCCGACGCCGAGCCGGCGCGCCATGTCGGAAACGCCGGCGAAATGCGCTTCCAGGTGGAACAGGATATTGGACAGCGTGAAGACGCTGACCGGAATGATGACCATCAGGTTACGCCAGTTGCGGCCGTTGATGATCCCGGTCATCGCCGTCGCCGTCACCGCCGCCAGGAAGGCGCAGTCGATCACCGCCGCCCCCAGCCAACCGATGTCGGCCGAACAGAAAACCGCGATCCGCCCGGCAGCCCAGAGTAACGCGAGACCCAGCAACGGATAACCCTGAACCGGCGGTCGCCCGGTCCAGTTGGGTATGGCGGTGAGCAGGAAGCCCGTGAGAATGGCGGCGAGAAAGCCATACAGCATTTCGTGAATGTGCCAGTCGAGGGGCGCGAACAGGCTCGCCGTTCCGAGTGCCCCCCGCAGCATCGGCAGCCAGATCAGGACCGCGAGCCCGGCGTAGAGCGCGCCGGACAGGAAGAACGGCCGGAAGCCATGGGAGAGCAGGGCCGGCGGGGCGTCCGGGCATGGGCGCGGAATGGGCATGCTGGGCCTCCAGCTCCTGGGGCGACGGCGGCTTCCGGCCAATTATTGCGCCGCTGTGGCCCTGGCCAACAGCGCCTCGAAAGCCTTCTGGGCCTTGCCCGGGTGCTTCACGGCGCTGGCTTCAGCCAGGTTCGCCGGTTTGCCGGCGGCGATCAGCGCCACCATCCCCATGCCATAGTGTGGCGTGCATTTGACGCCATACAGCCCTTCCGCATCAAGCTTCACAGTCAGTTTTTCGTTGATCTTGCCCCTGAACGGCGTTGATCCGGCCGGCGTCATCCCGGTGATGGAGCCTGCGTCGTGCGATTTGTCCGTTGGGACAAACGTCACCGTGTCGCCGACAGCGGCCTGGACGAAGTCGGGCTCGAACACCATGAACCCCTTGGCGCCCTTGTTCAGCATCCTGATCTCGTGCTCCGCGGCCTGCGCAAACCCCATGGCTGTCGCCATAATTGTCGCGGCCAATGCAATCCGTCCGATCATGATGGTCCTCTCCAGCTGGTGTTCATGACACCCGATGTCGGAGGGACTATAAATGGCGGCGCGGCGGACCGGTTTGCGATAGCGCAAAGAGTTGGCTGTTTCTGCCCGGGACCTGTGGAAGCGTTGGGGGGACGGTGATGCGCACTTCAGATGCGGCCGGCGTTGGCGGCGCCCTGCGGAAGCTTGACCGGACCCTGATCGCCGGGATGGAGGTGTTTCAGGATGCGGAGCCGGAGATGCTGGACACAATCCTGACGGACGCCCGCGTGCTGAGGATTGAGCGGGACACGGCGGTGTTCAGGGAGGGCGAGGAAGCCGCCGCTTTCTTCCTGCTGCTGGATGGCCATGTGCGCGTGGTCAGGACAACGCCCGCCGGCGATCAGGTGATCATGCGTTATATTGGCGCTGGCCAGCTGATCGGCATTGCCCAGGCCATAGGCCAGACCCATTACCCGGCCAGCGCGATCGCGGCTGTTGACTGCGTGGCGCTGGCCTGGCCGGGCAGTCTCTGGGGGCGTTTCATGGCTCAGGCGCCGGGCTTCGCCGCCGCCGCCTGCCGCACGGTTGGCCGCAGGCTCCAGGACACGCAGGCCCAGCTGATCGACATGGCCACTGGCCAGGTGGAGCAGCGCGTGGCGCGGGCGCTGTGCCGGCTGGCGCGGCAGAGCGGCCGCCAGACGGGAGCGGGACTGGAGATCAGCTTCCCGTTGTCCCGTCAGGACATCGCCGAGATGACGGGCGCCACGCTGCATAACGTCAGCCGCCTGCTTGCCGCATGGACAGCTATGGGCATTGTTGCGGGCGGCCGCCAGCGGGTGACCGTGACTGATTTCACCCGCCTTCAGGCCCGCGCCGGCGACCATACGCCGGATGCGTCAACCGGCGGCGAACACTGACGCGGACCGCCGGCCGGGCGTCGGGCCAGGAACAGCGTCCGACCGCGTCCCGGACACGGCGCCGGAACCATCTCGGCTATTGCGGCGCGGACTGCAGATACAGGTTGACGCGCTGACGATCGGTCAGGGGATACAGGCTCTGGCATTCCTGAAAGTAATCGCTGCCAGGCGCCCGATTGGACGGATCAGCACACAGCGTCTGCAATTGCTGTTTGCGCTGGGCTGATGACTGACATGCCGTCATCAGCAGGCAGCCAGCCGCCATGACGACGGCGCCAAGCAGACGGATTGGCGACATGGGACGGCGCGCGGCGTTGCTCATTGGTTCGTCCTTTTATCAACTGACTTCATGGCCCGTCGTTGTCGGACGGGGTCCTGTCAAACCAGAAACAGCAGCGGCCACACGCTCGCATGGCGCTCACCGCCGCGTCGATGCCGACGAAAGGCGGAGCATGGGCCGGCTCCCGCGCATTGCTGGCGCGGCAGGCCATGCGGGCCCCGGAAGACCCGCATGGTAAACCGCCGCCGCCTCGCCAGCCCTGTCAAACAGGCTCTCAAACCTTCCTGACAGCCGGAATGCTCCACGTGCCGTCGAGGATCGATGGATTCGCCTCATCGGGCCAGTACATCCGCAGCATCAGCAGGAAGTCTCCCGCGGGCGCCGGAAGCCAGTTGGATTCCTTGTCTTTCCCCGGCGATTCATGCTGGATGTAGAGATCGGTCGAGCCGTCGGGATTGGATTTGAGATCCTGCCGGGGGCTGATCGAATAACGGTTGAGGGGGTTTTCGACGAAGAAGTACTGGCTGTTGTACATGGTCAGTGACCAGAACCCCTCCACCGGCGGCAAATGCCCCTTGGGGAAGTGCATCACATACCGGTTGCCGCCATTATACTTGTGGCCCCCAGCGTCCGCCGTCGACGTCGGATAGACCGCGTCCTGGGGGCGGTTGGCGCCGAGACCAATGGCGGTGACAAGCCCGCGCATCAGATAGTTCGTGCCATAGACGCCAGTTTTGGTGGTAAATGCCCATCCCTTCTCGTGCTTCACCGCATCATTGATCTTGAACTGCAGCATGATGCGGTCGAAGCCGACCTGGGGTATCCGCCTGACAAAATCGGCTTTCAGCTTGCTGGCGTCGAAGGATTGCCCCGGGACGATGCCGATGCGGGCAAATTTCTCCAGTTCCGGCGCATCGGCGGCTGCCGGCGGATTGGTTTTCATCAACTCGCAGAGAAGCGTGAAATAGGCGATGGCGTCCATGCCATTCACCTGATCCCGCACGGACTTTTTCATGTCGATGGACGGGTCGACCTTGCCCGGAGGCGGGGTATAGGCTTTGCCGTAGGAGCTCAGGGGAACCAGGCGGAACGCGTCCTGCAACTTGTGCACGGCGGCGTAATCTTCCGGCGTGCCGGTGCAGTAGATGCGGCCGAGCAGCCAGACCATGTTGGTCGGCGACTTGTACTCACGCACGCCGGCGGGAAGGCTGCCCTTCCAGCCAGGCCCGGTGATCGCATAGGTCTGCGCGCCCGTGCCGGTGGTCCGCTTTCCGGGAACCTGGAACACGTTCGTCCAGCCGTCCAGCATGGGCATGAGGAAATACCGATCCTTCATGTCCGGGATGCTGAGAACCCAGGGCTCCTTGCCGACGTCAAAGAACGCCGTGGTGTAAAGCGTGTCGGCGTTGGGCGCCGTGACGTCCCGGAAGGAAGCGTCAGGGTACTGGCGCATCTTGATGAGCTGCCCCATCGGCGCCTTCGAGCCCTCAGGCTGCGCCACATTGGTCAGCGCCCGCCGCGTCAACTCCATCGTCACCAGGGGGTAACCATAAATATAGGCGTTGGTCGCGGTCCAGAAATCTTCCAGGCCGTCCTCGATACCGAGAAACGAGCCATGCTGGGCCAGGGCGGAGCGGCTCATCGCAGCCGCGGCCAGCAGCCCCAGTCCGCCAAACGCGGCGGCTCTGCGCGTGATGTTCATGACAGTCTCCCCAAACTTTTTCGCAAGTGTTTGCAACAAAAAGACGAAATGAAACGTCGTTCAACCTGGCCGAACGCCATGGTGGCCGCCCGTGGTGATCCCCGCATGGCGATCCTCACGCGCCAGCGCCCGCCGTCATGTTCAAAACCGCGCGGTCACGCCAAGGATCGGCCCATGCGTCAGCATATCGTACTGGTAGAGCCTGTGGCCGGAGCCTTTCTGGTAGTCGGCATACAGGGCGCGATAGCCGATCATGGCGCTCCAGACAGTGCGCTCCGTGCGCGCGAACTCCCAGTTGACGTAACCCATGGCCTGCCAGGAGAACTTGCTGCCCGCGCCGAAGCCGCCCACATCGCCACGTAGCGCCACATCGATCGTTGGCGAGAAACGGTGGCGCAAACGCAGGCCAATCATCGGGTCGACCCAGGTGACGTCGCCGGATCTCGCCAGCGCGCGGCCTCGCCCGATAACAAGGCCGTCCATGTTCAATCCCGCCGTCAGCCCGAGGCTGGCTTCGATGTTCTGCCACCAGAAGCGCCCGCCGCCGTAAATATCGAGCGCGGTCTCGGAGTCGCCGGACGCAACCCGGAGCAGTTCATAGCCCAGCGCCGCCTCGGCGATGACCATCTGGAACTGCACGGACGCTTTCGCAGCGATGGCGCCGCCAGCCTGGGGCGCGACGCTGCGGGCGCCGCCGCCATCGGCGCCCAGCTTCATGTAGGCCAGGTCGCCCATAACCATGAAACGCCCGTTGCTGGCCTCGAAGGCGCCCATCATGCCGAACAGCTGGGCCGGAATTTTTCTGTCCAGAACCTGGTCAATACTGGCGTTGATGTCGACCGTCCGGCCCCGGACCGTGGTTGAACCGTTGAGGGCGGGCAGCCAGCCATAGGGCATGACGCTCAAACTCCAGGCCGGCGGCGCGGGCCACGACGGCCCGGGAGGGAGCGCAGGAAGATCGGCCGCAAACGCCCGCGCGCCACAGCACAGCATGATGCTGGCGACCGCCGGCAGGCCAGTCCTTGCAGCGCTCATCTTTCCCCCATGGTCATGGTCCCGCCTGTCCAGTCCGGCAGATCATGCGCATTTCATACCTGCTGCTACGAAAATCTTGCCATTTCGCGCCACCCGGTCAGCCCCGGACAACCGCGCGAAACTGGGCCATGCCGATGTGGTCTGGCCCGGGGCCGACGATCCGGAGCCGGCAGGCGCGCCATATCTGTTCACAAATCTTTGAGCCAAGGGCGCCCAGACAACATTAACCACACCGACCTCTTGCCACATGACGCCAGATCGACAGAATTCAGACAATAACTTGCGAAACGGCCGCCTGCTTTTGTCCAATACAGATTTTCTCGCGGATCGTGCTTGAGGTCCGTGGGCAGGGGGTGGCCAATCGGAAGCGATCGTAAGGTCTGCTGGAGAGGCAGGCGGCCAGGATCTGGCGCGGATTTACGCCCTGCAAAGACTGCGTATCAGGGAACTGATCGCCGCCAGCATCCCTGGGTGCTGGCAAGGTTGTCGCCGGCAGGGCGCGGGGAGCCGCTGGATCACGCCGTTCGATATTTCAGCAGTCTTCATGCAATAAAATCCAGTTATCCATCGCGCCGGAGCTCTCCAATGACCGGGATTCCGTTGACACGCTGTCAATTCCTGATCCCGTTCGTTGAAATTCTCAGCGAAATCGGCGCGCCGTCAGAGCCATTGCTGGAGAGGTTTTGCCTGCCGACGTCTGTGGCTGAAAAAGCGCATCTCTTTGTTCCAATCCTGCCCGCAATCCAGTTTGCCGAAGCGGCCCGGCGGGCCCAGGATATTCCGGATTTTGGTTTCCAGGCGGCGCGGCAGATGCAGCTCTGCCATCTGAGCCCAACGATGCTCTCGGTGCTTGGCCATGCGCCGACCCTGTTCGTCGCGTTGCAGCAACTCTGCAAATGGGCGTCATTTGAGGACACCAATCTGCAGATGTGGCTTGAGCACCATGCGGATCACGTACGGGTGTGCAGCCAGCTCGGCGGCGCCCTAGGGCTGCCGAACCTTGAGCATTCGCAATGGCTTCAGCTCATTTTCCCCATCCATGTCGTCCGGCGCTACGTTGGCCAACACTGGCGTCCGGCGACAATCGCATTCGAGGCTGATTATACGCCGACCCGCGAGACCCGGTCGTTGTGGCCATATTCCCGTTTTCTGTCCGGGCAGCCCGCAACATGGATTGATGTGCCCATGTCTTGTCTCAGCCGGCCCAATCCGGGCGAAATAACGCCGCCGCCAGGCGGGGCGGAGGAAGACGACCCCGCCAGCCATGAAATGATCACCTCATTGAAGCGGATGTTGCCCGCCTATCTGGATCAGGGGCCGCCGAGCCTGAAGGAGGCCGCCGGGATCGCAGGCCTCAGCAGCCGCAGCTTCCAGCGCAAGCTTGCCCTCGCCGGCCTCAGCTATTCCGACCTGGTGGACGCCGCCCGTTTTGAGAATGCAAGCAGGCTGCTGCGCGATACCCGGATCAAGGTCATCGATATCGCATTGTCCTCCGGTTACTCCGACCACGCGCATTTCACCCGCGCATTCCGCCGCATGACCGGCGTTACGCCCCGGCAGTACCGCCTGCAGCAGCTGGTGGCGCAAGCCTGAGGAACCGTTTGGAAAGTTGACCCGGGCCGATCCTGCGGCCAGTTCGGGAGCCCCACGATCGCCCGCGCGACAATACAGACGGAACATTCAACCGCGGTCATGTCCCTTCTGACGGAGCGCGCCGTCAGCCACAAGGCGCGAAGCCTGGCGAGGACCCGCAGGCGGGAGAGCGGCGTCGCGCGTCCGTTTGCCCTGCCTGTCGTCGCGACAGCTATTCTGACGTCATATCCACGTTGGGGGACGGCGCCCTGGATTGTCGGGCAACCTGTTGGCCCTATGGCGCAATCGACCTTGTAAGGCCACAATCGCCGCATTCTCAAATAAGCATTTAAATTGTAGTGACGCGGAAGCGGAGGCCAGGGTTCCGGCGCGTCCATGGCGCGTTGCGGGCCGTAAGGAGCCGGCGCGCGAAGACCCGGAGCAGCATGGGCGGCGACACATGAGGGATGGGACGAATGTCGCCCCATCCTGGCCGCCACTCAACCGGCTGCCATTATCTTCTCGACGAGACCCATTCGCCATCGTTGCCCATGCGCTGTGCTGCGCAGGCTCATCGTCGCATAGGTTTAAATGATAATTTATCGATTGATAGCGTTGCATTTGCAAACGTCATGCAGCGCGCGCATCGCTGCAAGGGCGGAAAACTGCAATGAATATTGCGTTTGGACCGGCCGGATACCCCCCCGCAGCCCGCTTTTTGCCAACCGGAAACGACAGGAAGGGGCGGACGTAACCTGCGTTCGCTGAGCCCGGACGCGCGCCCTGGTTCATTCGGGCTTGATGATGAATAATATTTAATAAATCAAATTTGATGACGTAACGATATGAACAATCATGAATTTATAATTCTCAATGAGAGGTTTCATTAGTATAGTTAATTTATCAATTTAATGCGATAATTTGCGCATTAATCCGGTCATATTTGTCGCAGTTGATTGAGATTACGCCGCATATTATTTCAGTGGGGCTGGAAAGACGGGCGCATGGCCTTGGAGAACGGTTAGTGAAATTATTCCTATACAGTCTCGGGGCCATATTTGTTGTTGGAGTCTCCGATCTGCTGGCGCCAGACGCGGCGTGGTCAGCCTGCTCAACGACCACGCCGCCCAATGGCTCCACTGTGGTGTGTACAGCGGAGGGAGCGCAGACAACGCGGGTTGGCGTCGGGCGCGGCAACAATGACGTTACTGTCGAGATCCAGCCAACCGCCCTGATCAATGTTCTGAGTGATAGCGCGATCAGCCTCGGAGACAGGGCGCGGATTTTCATCAGTTACCATGGCATCGTTACCAATACGGACAGCAGTTTTGGCCCTGGAGGCAATACCATTGAGCTCGACCAGGACGGCCTGATCCATATTTCCGCCGGCGGAGAAGTGCGGAAGCGGGGGCGATCCAACGCAGGCAACGCCATATATTTCACTGGACAGGGCAATAAATTAGTCAATTTCGGGGTTGTTGAGTCAAGGAATACGGCTGCGATCTGGTTTGCCAATGAGACCTTGAATGGAACGAAAAATATTATCGATAATTATGGAGAGATTTCGCAAATCCAGGGGCGGAATGTTATCGGCGGCGTGGGTGATGTCGGTATTGTTTTTCACAATCGGGAAAACGCTGTCGTTCGTGGCGACCTGATATTTGGTGGGGGCGATGACGAATTTTTCATGACCGCGGGTTCGGTGGTCACCGGCGCCATCGCCGGCGGCGGCGGTCATGACGTCATTACGCTTGACGGAGCGCGGGGTTCGTCCGGCTTGCTGGCGGGGCATGTGCCGGGATTTGAGGTGCTTGCCAAGGATGGCGAGGGCCAGTGGACCATATCCGGCAGTCTCGACGGCTATGACGCCGTCACGGTCAGGAACGGCGTCATGACGCTCACCGGCGACAATGTCGGGTACGCTGGCAGGGTCGTTATCGATCCGGCTGGCGTACTGGAGGGGCGCGCCCAGAGCTTGCCCGTCCGGTCGGACCCTGACGATCCCGGCCAGATCGAGAACAACGGCCTGCTGCGGTTCACGCAACCGGCGGGCGACCTGGGCTCTTTTGCTGGCCGGATTGTTGGTTCGGGGGCCGTTGAAAAGAGCGGGGCAGGCGCGATTGTCCTCACAAGCGACAATACCTATACAGGCGGCACCATCATCTCCGCCGGCATGTTGCAGCTCGGCGACGGCGGAACATCCGGCTCCATCCGCGGCAATATTGTCAATAATGGCGTCCTGACGCTGAACCGGTCGGATGACCTGACCGTGCCTGGCGCCATCTCCGGCTCCGGCAATGTCCGGCATGTTGGCGCGGGAACCGTCATTCTTACGGGCGACAGCACTTATCGCGGCGGCACAACGATCGCCGCCGGCGTGTTGCAGCTTGGCGATGGCGGGGCCTCCGGCTCCATCCGTGGCAATATCATCAACAACGGCGTCCTGGTCCTGAACCGTTCGGATGGGTTGACCGTGCCCGGCGCCATTTCTGGTTCTGGCAGCCTCAGGCAAATCGGGAACGGAACCTCCGTTCTCACTGGCGACAGCACCTACACCGGCGGCACAACGATCGCGGCGGGCGGGCTGCAACTCGGTAATGGTGGAACATCCGGCTCCTTCATCGGCAATGTGCTGAATGACGGAGCGCTCGTCTTCAACCGGGGCGATGCGGTCATGTTTCCGGGCGTCATTTCCGGCTCCGGCGCTGTCCGGCAGATTGGCGCGGGCGCGACCATTCTCACCGCCAACAATACCTATGCCGGGGTGACCTCGGTTGAGCGCGGCGCGCTGGCGGTCGGCGCCGCCGCCCATCCTGGCGCGACGCTTTCCGGCGGCGGTCAGGTCAATGTGGCGGCGGGGGCGACGTTTGGCGGCTACGGCTCTGTTGCTGGCGATGTCGTGAACCGGGGCACAATCGCCGTGGCCAGCGCTTTTCCTGGTTTCGCCGGTGGTCCGGGCGGTAATTTCACCATTGGCGGCGTTCTGACGAATGCCGGCCATGTCCAGATCGGCGGCGGCGGCGCAGCAGGCAACAACCTGGTTGTCGCCTCCTGGGTGGGCCAGAACGGCACGATCGGCGTCAACTCCGTGCTTGGTGAAGACAACGCGCTGTCTGACCGTCTCGTGATCAACGGCGGTTCGGCCACCGGCGCATCCATCATTCAGGTGACCAATGTGGGCGGCCTTGGGGCGCCCACCCCCGGCAATGGTATTCAGGTGGTGAGCGCGCAAAACGGCGCCACGACGACAACCGGCGCTTTTACCCTGGCGCGTCCCGCCGTGGCGGGTCCTTATGAATATACGCTTTTCCGGGGAACGCGGGACGAAAGCGACCAACAGTCCTGGTATCTGCGCTCGCGCAAACAACCGTCGCCGGGACCATCGCCGGGGCCGTCGCCCGGACCGAAGCCTCTGCCCGACTACAGGCAGGAAACCTCGCTTTACGCCGCCCTGCCGTCGATGGCGTTGGGTTATGGCCAGTCGGTCCTCGGCGCGCTGCATGAACGCGTCGGCGAGCAGGAGCTGCTGCGCGGCCGCCAGGATGCCAACGGCTCGTCCTTCATCAACGGCGCCTGGGGCCGCATCATCGGCCAGCACATT
>Ga0180217_1000909_pt1 | contig 37978 bp, 31 predicted proteins | sample eDN3rd37CBELigOP_FD_128521 | JGI IMG/M metagenome (GOLD analysis project Ga0180217, IMG submission 128521) | Enriched Organic Plus compost microbial communities from Emeryville, California, USA - eDNA 3rd pass 37_C BE-Lig OP (version 2) (version 2) ... | reverse complement strand
GCCGCCGAGGCGCGCCGCCTGCGGCTCGATCCGATGGTGGCCTCGAACGACGCGCCCCTCGGCACGGCCTTCACGGTTTCAGTCGATGTGAAGCATGGGCTGACCACGGGCATCTCCGCCGAGCAGCGCTCCAACACGGTGCGGGCGCTCGCCAACAACAACATGGGCGCGGCCGATTTCGTGCGCCCCGGCCACGTGTTCCCGCTGATCGCCAAGGATGGCGGCGTGCTCATGCGCTCGGGCCATACGGAGGCGGCCGTCGATCTCTGCAAGCTCGCGGGCCTGCCGCCGGTGGGCGTGATCTGCGAGCTCGCCAATGACGACGGCACGGTAATGAAGGGCGCGCAGATCGACGCCTTCGCCGAGAAGCACGGCCTCAAGCGCATCTCGGTCGCCGATCTCATCGCCTATCGCCAGTCGCGCGAGAAGCTCGTCGAGCGCATCGCCACCTTCCCGGTGGAGACGCCCTGGGGCGCGTTCACGGGCTATGCCTATTCGACGCCCTTCGACAGCGTGCAGCACATGGCCCTCGTCCATGGCCGCATCGGCGACGGCACGAACATTCCCGTGCGTCTGCACCGCGCCAATGCGCTCACGGACGTGTTCGAGGGCGGCAAGACGATTGCCGCGGTCATGCAGCGCTTCGTGAAGGAGGGCCGGGGCGTTCTCGTCTATCTGCGCGACGGAACGGCGGGGGTGCCCACCACGAGCTTCATGGAAAGCGAGGAGACGGTCTCCGAGGCGATGCGCTCGAGCCAGTGGCGCGAGATCGGCCTCGGCGCGCAGATCCTGAAGGATCTCGGCGTCACATCCATCCGCAATCTCGCGACGTCGAGCCGCTCCTATGTGGGCCTCTCCGGCTTCGGCATCGAACTCCTGGGCCAGGAGCCGATCGAGAACTGACCCGAACCCTCATGGCCCCGGCCTCGTCGTGAGAGGCTGGCTCATCATGCCGGAGCCGGACAGCCCGGCACCGGGGCTTCATGAGCGGTGGAATTCAGGTGTGCATCTCGCGCCCCATCAGGGCGTCGAGGTGGAAGGCGGTCGATTTCGCCAATCCCTCGAGATCGTAGCCGCCCTCCAGCACCGAGACGATCCGTCCGCCGCAATGCCGGTCGGCGAGATCCATCAGCTTCTGCGTCGCCCAGGCGAAATCCGTCTCCGTGACGTTGAGGCTGGCGAGCGGGTCGCGCCAATGGGCGTCGAAGCCTGCGGAGATGATGATGAGGTCCGGCGAGAAGGTGTCGATGCGCGGCAGGATGGCGGTCTCCACCGCCTCGCGGAAGGCGTCCGATCCGTCGCCGGCGCTGAGCGGCGCATTCACGATGGTGTTGTGCTCGCCGGTTTCCGAGTGCGCGCCGGTGCCCGGATAGAGCGGCGCCTCGTGCGTCGAGCAATAGAGCACGCTGGCGTCGCTCCAGAAGATGTCCTGGGTGCCGTTGCCGTGATGCACGTCCCAGTCGAAGATCGCGACGCGCTCGGCGCCGTGCTTCTTCTGCGCATGGCGCGCGGCGATCGCCGCGTTGTTGAAGAAGCAGAACCCCATCGCCTTGACGCGCTCGGCGTGATGCCCCGGCGGGCGCATGGCCACGAAGGCGTTGGCCGCCTTGCCCGCCATGACCTCGTCCACGGCCTTCACGGCGCCGCCCGCCGCCCTCAGCGCGGCCTCATAGGTTCCGGGCGACATCACCGTGTCCTCATCAATCCGGACTAGTCCCTCTCGGGGGCTGATATCCCGCAGCCGAACGGCGTAATCTTCAGGGTGAGCCAGGGTGAGGCTTTCCATCTCGGCCATGGGTGCCTGGTCCCGGATCAGGGTCGTGAAGCGTTCCTTCTCAAGGGCGCGCTCGATGGCCCGGATGCGATCCGGTCGTTCAGGGTGGCCGACAGGCGTCTGATGATCGAGGCTGGCGGGATGGCTGATGTAGAGCGTGGACATGCAAGCACTTGATTTGGGGTGGGAAAGCAGTGTCGCAGTGGCTCAAGCGAATGTCCATGTTGTTGCAATGCAACACCCATTTGGGGTTAACCGTGGCATTGTTCTGGTGATTCGCTGGTTCCCTTGGGTCAGTCTGCCCTAGGTATCGCGTTACCTGTCACCCATGCTGTCGGTCCGGCAGCGAAGTAGAGCTTATGCCGATGCGCCTCTCGAGACTCGTCCTTGTCGTAGCCACCCTGGCGGCCCTGGCGGGCTGTACCTTCAAGGGCGTTCCGGAACCTCAGGTATCCTCGCGCGATTCGGAATGGCTGGCGCAGGTTCCCACCGCCCAGGAAGAGCCCCGCTATGCCCGCTACATGATTGACGACCCGACGGGCGAGGCGCCCGGCACCATCGTCGTCGATACGAAGCAGCGCTTCCTCTACTACGTGCTGGATAACAAGAAGGCGATCCGCTACGGCGTGGCCGTCGGCGACGAGGCCTATGGCTGGACCGGCGTCTCGCGCGTCGCCCGCAAGGCCGAGTGGCCGGACTGGAACCCGCCCGCTGAGATGAAGGCCCGCTGGCCGCATGTCCGCTACACCAAGGGCGGCCCCAGCAACCCGCTCGGCGCCCGTGCCCTCTATCTCTATGAGGGCAACCGCGACACGCTCTACCGCATTCATGGCACCAATGAGCCGGAGAAGATCGGCCTGGCGGTCTCGTCCGGCTGCATCCGGATGCGCAATATCGACGTGATCGATCTCTACAACCGCGTGGCGCTGAACACGAAAGTCATCGTCCGCTGATGCATCGGACCCGGAAGTGGCCTGCACTTTCGGGATCCAAACCGCGCCTCTCCATGAAAAAAGCGCCCTTCGGGGCGCTTTTTGTTTCCGGGCTTCGATCGGGCGATCAGCGTCCGAGCACGGCTTCCTTGCGCAGGATGGCGGGCGGCTGCGAGATCTTGGTCTTGACCGATGGCTGCTTGGCGGAGCGCATCGCGGCTGCCAGGGCGGGCAGGGCGACGGGCTTGAAGGCCGGGACCGTCTGGGACGGCTTGGTATTGGATTGGAGATCGTGGTTCGTGTCGTTGGCGATCATGGAATTTCCTCCGAATTCAGCAGGTGTCCGTACCTGCCTTTCATGATTGAGGCGCAGTGGCGTCACTGAGGCAGGCCCGCGATCATGCGCTGGTTATCCCACACATGATCCAAGCAGGCTTAACCCAGGATTAACGGTGTAACACTCTAGCTTTGACGGCAGGCGTGCCGTACGACGCCGCGGCCGATGCGGCCGGCTTCGGGCGAGCGGCGAGGATCGAGACGATCACAAGGGCGCCGATCATGCCCATGTGCTCGCCCGCCGTATGGAAGGCGGTGACGGCACGCTCGCCTTCGAGGCGCCAGAAGGCGTGGACGACCGGGATGGTGAGGAATGTGAACACGCCGAGCATGCCCGCGCCGAACCAGGTGCCGCGCTTGAGGATGATCAGCGCCGAGCCCGTCAGCTGAACGACGATCGTGAGGCCGTTGTAGAACCAGGCCGGCTCCAGCCCGAAATGGCTCATCTCCGCCATGCCGCCGGAGAAATCGAGGAGCTTTGCGAGGCCGCTGCCCCAGAACGGGAAGGTGAAAAGAACACGGGCGGCGACTTCGGTGATGCGGCTCGACAGTATGGCCTCGACCCAGCGTGGCGTCATGAGACAGTCCCCAAACGAAATACGGTTTTGACGGCGCGGGGACGTGGGTTACGGCCAAGCTCCGCTATGATCTGTGCGCAGCCGCACGTTTCGCGAAGTCCTCGCCGTCCCTGAGCCCCAGCTCATATGCCTGGCGGATGCCGCCGGGATTCGTGATGTCGAACTGGCCGATGGGAACGGGTCTCGACGGCTGGACGTAGGTGCGGCCCTTCACCTGGGGAAAGGCGCGGTACAGGCGCGAGAGAATGACGAGCGTTCTGCCGCCCGCGGCCTCCACCGGCAGCAGCGGCTCCGCGGGCACGTTGTCCACGAGCCCGCCATCGAGGGCTACGGCGCCGCCGACGCGGCCCACAGGCATGAAGGGTGGCACGCTGGCGCTCGCCATCAGCGTCGCCGACACCTCCGCAGGCGAGGCGAGGTCCTGCAGGCGCACGAATTCCGGAACGAATCCCATTGCCCGCCCGCCGCGCGGATGCACGGGCGAGCGCCACTTCTTCTCGATCTGGTAGGTTGCGATCCCGAGCGGAATGGCGATGGCGAGCGGCAGGCGGCGCGGCTTGCGCGCGAGGCCGACGAGAATCTCAGGCCCCTGCTTCAGGCGGCCCAGGGCCGCCTCATCGAGGATCGTCTCGATCAGGCTGCGATACATGAAGGCGACGGGCCAGGGGGAGCCTTCGCTGCGCCATGCCTTCCATTCGAAGTTGCGGCGGCCCTGGCTGCAGCCCTCCGCCACCATGGCGTTGACCTTGCGCCCGAGGCCGAGGAGGCTGTAGCAGGCGGACCACGCGCCGGCGCTCACGCCGACGACGAGGGAGGGCTTGAGCCCTAGGAGCGGGGCCGCCGCCTCCCAGAAGCCGCCCTGCCAGTAGCAGCGGTTGCCGCCACCTGCGAATGCCACCGCGTCGAACATGGGCGGTTACCGCTGCAGCTTCGCGAGCGCGGCGTCCTCCTCGATACGGGCGCGCTCGCGCCAGGCGAGCACGATCCGCTCGAGTTCTGCGAGGTCCCGCTCGGGCAGGGAGCCCAGCGTGCGCTGAACGTAGGCGCGCTGCGCGGCGATGCCCTTCTCGGCCAGCTCCCGCCCTTTCCTGGTGAGATACAGGGCGTTCGAACGCCTGTCGCCGGGAATGGAGCGGCGTTCGACAAGGTCGGCTTCCACCATCCGGTCGAGGAGGCCCGAGACATTTCCCTTCGTCACGTAGAGCCGCTCCGCCAGCTCCTGCTGGCTCATTCCTTCACGCTCCGTCAGGGTGGACAGGAGGTCGAATTGCGGAATCGAGAGGCCGATCGCCTTCAGCTCGCTGGCGACCGTGTTCACCGCCCGGCGGTGCAGGCGAATGACGCGAAACCAGATGCGAAGCGGGTCGGTGCCGAGGTCGGCAGGGGCGGGGGCAGGGGACGTCAAAGAGAGTGGCTCCTGATACGGAGAAGGTAGTTTATAGTGAAACCATCATCTCCGTCATCCCTGGGGCGACATTCCTGGCCGAAGGTCAATCGTGACGTCATGACAATATCCGTGCATAAGGCGTGCAGCCGCCGCAGTGAAATGTTCTAAAATTGCATGATCATGGTAAAGCTCTTCCATCCTCCTCGAAGGTTTGGACCATGACTGCCTCTCCCTCCACGAACGTTCCACTGATCTCGCAGCCTTCCTCCATGTCCTTTTCCGGACGGCGGGGAGAGTTTCTGAAGATGCTCGTCGCGGGCAGCCTCTATCAGATCCCCACTTTCGGCTTCTATCGCTTCTGGCTGACGACGAAGCTGCGCCGCCATCTCTGGGCCAACACCCGGATCGAGGGCGAATCCTTCGAATATACCGGCACGGCGAAGGAGCTCCTGATCGGCTTCCTGATCGCGCTCGCCATTCTGGCGCCGCTCTACATCGCGCTCTTCGTCCTGTCCTTCGTGCTCGAAGAGAAGAGGGCATTCGCAAGCGTTCCGCTCTTCCTCATCCTCTACGTGCTGGCGCATTTCGGCACCTATCGCGCGCGCCGGTACCGTGCGAGCCGCACGGTCTTCCGCGGCGTCCGATTCTGGATGAAGGGCTCAGGCTGGGCCTATGCCTTCCGCGCGATCCTGTGGGATTTCGCCAACCTGTTCACGCTCGGCCTCGCGCTGCCGTGGGCGACCGCCAATCTCGAGCGCTACCGCATGCGCCACACCTATTTCGGCAACGTGCAGGGCGATTTTTCCGGCACGGGCTGGACGCTGTTCAAGCGCGGGTGGTGGATATGGGCGCTCAGTCTCGCTGTCGTGGTCGGCAGCATCGTGCTCGGTGTCCACCTTGCCGACACCTATCCTGAGCAAAAGGAAACCCTCCTGGGCATCATACCCTTCCTCGCCTTGTTCGTGCTCGGGCTGTTGTGGCCCCTCGTCATGGCCATCTTCACCCGCTGGCATATCGACGGCTTGCGCTTCGGCGACGTGGTGGTGGCGAGCAAGCTCCGCGTCGGCACCTGCTACGGACTGTTCTTCAAGGTGTTGTTCTCGTCCATCGGTTATGGGATCGCCTTCGCGCTCGTGTTCGGGATCGGCAGTGCCGTCGTCGGCATGTTCTTCCAGGAGGTGCTTGCCGACATACAGGCGGGTCAATGGAGTGCCAGTGCGGTCGTCATCACCATCATGGGGGCTGTCGTCTATCTGATTTTCCTTCTCGGCTTCGGCGTGATTCAGCGCTATTTCTTCGGCCGCGGTCTCTGGGCCGCCATCGTCACCACGACGGCTGTCACGAATCTGCGCTCGCTCGACAGCGCCGTCGCGGCCGGCCAGGCCTCGGGCGTGGTGGGCGAGGGCCTTGCCGACGCGCTCGACTTCAACGTCGGCATTTAAGGAAGCCATGATGGATGCGGTGTTCTATGACGGCGTGAGCGCCCGGCGCAGAGCGGTCGCTCTCACGCTCACCGCATCCAGTCTCGACATTCACGAGGGAGGAGAATGGATTGCCTCCTGGCCCGTGGGCGAGGTCCGACAGAAGGATGCGCCTGACGGCGTGTTGCGCCTGATGCGCGAAGGCGGACAGGATCTCGCGCGTCTCGAGGTGACGGATCCCGCCGCTCAGGCCGCCATCCGGCGCCATTGCCATCGCCTCGAGGCTCCCGAGCATCGCGAGCGCACGGGGCGCATCGTCTTCTGGTCCGCCGCGGCTGCGATCTCGATCATCCTGTGCGTGCTGTTCCTGATCCCGCTGATGGCGGAGAGGCTCACGCCGCTCATTCCCGTTTCGTACGAGCAGCGCATCGGCAAGGCCGTGGACAATCAGGTCCGCGCGATCTTCAGCGGCAAGGTCTGCGAGGCGCCGGAAGGTGTCAGCGCCCTGCGCATCCTCACGGAGCGCCTGAGACAGTCCCAGGGGATCGACGTTCCTCTCGATGTGGCGGTGCTGGAATCCAAGGTGCCGAACGCCATCGCGCTTCCCGGCGGGCGGATCTACATCTTCAAGGCGCTCCTCGACGAGGCCGAGTCCGCCGACGAACTCGCCGGCGTGCTGGCGCATGAGGTCGGGCATGTTGTCAGCAGGGACGGGCTTCGCAAGCTCATTCAGTCCAGCGGCACGTCCTATCTCTTCGGCCTTCTCTTCGGCGACGTGACCGGCGGCGGCGCGATCGTGCTGGCGAGCCGCTACCTCGTCGACAGTGCCTATTCCCGCGATGCCGAGGCGGCCGCGGACGATTTCGCGGGCCGGGTCATGACGGCGCTCGGCCGGCCCGCGCATCCCATGGCGCTGTTGCTCAAACGCATCGAGGCGGATCGCGATGAGGACAAGAAGGCGGATGACGGGAACGAAAGAGGCATTCCCGCTTTTCTGTCTACCCACCCCGTGACCGATCAGCGCCTGAAAGCTTTGGAAAAACTGGTACCCTCCCAGCCTGGCGAGCCCCTTCTGACGGAAGGGCAGTGGCGCGCCCTCAAAGAGATTTGTAAGACCTCCTGATGCGTCGCCTCATCATCGAAGAACCGTATTCCCGGCCGGCGAAGTGGTCGCCCAACCTGGCCTGGTTCGCGTTCGTCGTCACCGTTCTCGCGGCGCTGATGATCCGCGTCGGCCGCATCGATTATCAGCCCGGCTTCGTCGCCATGGGACTAGGCGTCGCCATGGCCCTGGTCGCGGTCGGGTTCTCTTTCATGGCCTTCGTGCGAATCTGGCAGGAGGGGCGCCGCGGCTTGGGGCTCGCGATCAAGGGGCTTTTCCTGGCGGCGCTCGTTCTCGGCTACCCGGCCTTCATGGGCCTCAAGGCCGTGATGCTGCCCCCGATCACCGACGTGAGCACCGATACCGACGATCCGCCCGCCTTCTCGCGCTCGCGCGCCGCCCTGGAGGCCCGCGACGGCCGCATTCCGCCTGATGTTTCGCCGGAGGATCGCGAATTGCAGCGCGAGGCCTATGTGCAGATCGCGCCGCTCACCCTCGATATCCCGCCCGAAGAGGCGTTTCCGCTGGTCCAGAAGGCTGCCGAGAATCTGGGATGGCAGATCATCGAGGCCGTGCCCCCCGGCGGGCGCAGCGGCGTGGGGCGCCTGGAGGCGGTGGACCGCAGCCTCATCCTGAAGATTCCCGCCGACATCACCGTTCGCATCCGGCCGCGCGTCGACGGCACGCGCATCGACATCCGCTCCGCCTCGCGCCTGGGCCATCACGACCTCGGCGCGAATGCGACCCGGATCCGCAAATTCCTCGAAGAAGCGTCCAACCTGGCGCTCGCGGTGAAATAGCGCCCGTCACGTCGGGCGGTATTCGCCGTCCAGGCTCGGGGCGCCGTCCGTCGTCGCCATCTCCTTGTCCACGAGATCCTCCAGATGGGCGAAGACCGAGAGGCCCGCCGCATTCACGAGGGCGGGGTTCAGCCCCTGATAGATGGCCGCGACGATCTCGGGGATGGTCCTGTCGCCCGCCCGGAGCCGGTTGAGAATCGAGGCCTCTCTCTGGCGGCGGTGATGGGCGAGGGCGCGCACGAATCTCTGAGGGTCCTGAACCGGGCCGCCGTGGCCGGGCCAGTACACGGCGTCGTCGCGGCCTCTCAGCTTGTCGAGGGAGGCCATGAACTCGCTCATGGAACCGTCCGGCGGCGCGACCACGGTGGTGGACCAGGCCATCACGTGGTCGCCGGAGAAAAGCGCCTTCTCCTCGGGCAGCACGAAGGCCAGGTGATTGGCCATGTGCCCGGGGGTCGCCAGCGCCTCCAGGGTCCAGCCGGGGCCCTCCACCGCCTCGCCGTCTGCAAGTTCCCGGTCGGGGGCATAGTCCTTGTCGGAGCTCGCCTCGAGCGAGTTCACCTCGCCGCTGAACAGGGGCCGGGCGCTCCGGTGCGGGCTGCAGCCGACGATAAGCGCGCCGGTGGCGGCCTGGATGGCGCGGGCGGCCGGGGAATGGTCCCGGTGGGTATGGGTGACGAAGACGTGTGTCACCGTCTCGGCCTGCACGGCACGGAGCAGAGCCTCGATGTGCCCGGGATTGTCCGGCCCCGGATCGATGATCGCGACCTTGCCGCTGCCGACGATGTAGCTGCAGGTGCCGGTGAAGGTGATGGGGCCTGGATTGTTGGCAACGATTCGGCGCACGAGGGGGCTCACCTGGAGGCATTCGCCGGATTGGGCCGGGGGGCGCACATCGAAGGTCAACTCGTCAGCCATATGGGATCCTTGGGTAAATCTCCGCCGTGAGGCGTCATCTTGGCCGTTCGGCTGCTTGAGACGCCGGCGCGACACACCTATAAGGCTTGGAACGCCGTCTGCGAATGGCGGAAAGTTCTGGAGACATATTTCATGACGACTGGCGCATCTTCGCTGCCCTCTCCGTCGACCCTCGTCGGCTTTCTCTGGCCGTCCAAGGACGATGCCCGCTTCGCCGCGCTTCGCGCCATCGTGCTGATGGTCGTGGGAACGGCGCTTCTCACCCTCTCCGCCAAGGTTCAGGTGCCGCTGCCTTACGTTCCCATGACGCTGCAGACCCTGGTCGTGCTGATCATCGGCGCGTCCTATGGCTGGCGTCTCGGCGGCGCGACCGTTGGCCTCTACCTCCTCCAGGGCGTCATGGGCCTGCCGGTCTTCGCCGGGCCGGCCGCGGGACCTGCCTATCTGATGGGCCCGACGGGGGGCTTCCTCTTCGGCTTCCTCGCCGCTGCCATCGTCATGGGCTTCATGGCCGAGCGCGGCTGGGACCGTTCGCTCCCGCGCGTCATCGTGATGATGAGCATCGGGCATGTGGTGATCTTCGGCTTCGGCCTCGCCCAGCTCTCGCTGGTGATGCCCTTCGCCCAGGCCTGGACCGTGGGCGCCATGCCGTTCGTGGCCGCGACCGTAGTGAAGACGGCTCTGGCCGTCGCCCTGATGCAGGCCGCCTGGTCGGTGACCCGCCGCGGCTGAGACGCGTCCGACCGCGAGAGCATCCTGCGGAAAAGTGGATCCGGTTTTCCGCACTAAACGATGCTCTCACTCAAAAGAAGCATCGGACGGGAAAAGTGCAAATCCACTTTTCCCGTCCGATGCCTTAGACAAAAAAGAAGCCGCCTCAGGGCGGCTTCTTTCGTTTTGGAACTGATTGATCGGCGGCTTAACCGGCCGAGTGCACGAGCCGGAGCTTCGGCTTCGCCTTGACGCTGTTGTGACGGAAGGTGACGTCGACCCAATCCTCGTCGCCACCGGTCTCGACGACGCGGTAGCCCATCTGCTTGGCGATCGCCTCCACCTGCCCGAGATTGGCCCGGGAGATCCAGCGGGAGAACTCCAGGAGCTCCTGGTCCATGAGAACGGCCACCATGCCGATTTCGACGCCCTGGTCGAAATCTTCGCTGCGGCCCGGAAAACGCAGCCTCAGGCCCTCGTCGAGATGAATGTGTCGCATGATCTGGGAGCCCCCGATTCTCGCCGTGTGCGGCAGTCTTTTGTTGAACTGTAGCAACATTCCGGCCGGACAGGAAGGCGGCATGGGCGCGCAGGACCGCAACGGAACCTGGCCTTCCTGCAAAATCAACCGGAACTGTCCCACCGACCGCTCATTAGCCTCTCGAAACCGGCGAGCTTTTGGAGGCACCCCATGGCCGAGCGCAGAATCACGGCCTTCTTCAACACCTATGACGAGGCCGCCAAGGCGGTGCGGCGTCTGGAGGCGGCGCAGTTCCCGCATTTCGAGATCAGTCTCGTCTCCAGCAATGCCGGCCTCCGGGCTGCGGATTCGTCCGACGAGGAGGGTCCGTCGCACGAGTTTGCAGGTGCTGCAGCGGCGGCCGGCTCGATCGCCGGCGGCGGAGCCGGACTGCTCGCCGGCCTCGGCACCGTCGCGGTTCCAGGGCTCGGGCCGGTGGTGGCGGCGGGATGGCTTGTATCGACTCTGGTCGGCGCCGGGGCAGGGGCCGCTCTTGGCGGTCTTGTCGGGGCGCTGGCCGATACGGGGCTGAGCGAGGACGAGGCGCAGGCCTATCTGGACGGCGTGCGGCAGGGCGGCGCGCTCATCACCGTCAAAGTCGACGACGCCGATCTGGAGCGCGTGGTCGATATTCTCGACGATGAAGGACGCATCGAGCCGGGCAGTGACGGGCAGCCTTCCGAGAGCGCTGGTCCGCCCATCGGGGCGGCTGCGTCCACGACGACGGGCCTGACGACGGATCTGTTCCCCAATCCGCTCGACGAGGATGAGGATGAGAAAGACGGGACCCTCCACGTCGAGCTCGAGGACGACCGTCTCAGGCAACTGAAAGGCTCGGGCGGCGACAAGCCCTAAAACAGGAAGCGCGGGGCTCATTCAGCCCCGCGCTTGCACTTTCATGAAAGGGTCCGATGCTTTAGCGCGACTTGCGCATAAGGCTGTCGAGGCTCCACACGCCGCCGCCGGCGGCGACGAGATAAAGGAAGACGAAGCAATAAAGGATGGCGGCATCGCCGCCGTTCAGGACGGGGAAGAAGCTCTTCGGGGCGTGGGCCATCCAGTAGGCGACCGCCATCTGGCCCGACAGCACGAAAGCCACGGGACGGACGAACAGCCCGAACACGAGAAGAGCGCCGCCGAACAGCTCGAGCACGCCTGCGATCCACGGCAGGCTGAACGTCTCCGGCGAGAACCCCGTCGGGAAGCCCAGGATCTTCTGCGTGCCATGCGCCATGAAGATGAGCGCTGCAACGATGCGCAGCACGCTCAGTAGCCGCGGGGCCCAGACAGTCGCAAGTGTACTTGAACTCATTCCTTTGATCTCCGGTCATTGATGAGGGGTGGCGCTGGGAATCGCGTCGCGCCGTTGTGTGCTCCCGGTTAATGGCCACATGGCCTGATTTCCAGGTGCCAAAGCACACCTTCCGGTAACGAATTGCTTACCATCTCTGCAGGACACTCTGACCGTTCTCGACGATCAGGCGTTTCCCATATGCCAACAGCACAGGAGGCTGCCATGACCATCCTCGATCCTCGCACCGGCCAGCTTGTCACGATCGACCTCAAGCCGCGCCCGCAACGGTAAGACGGGGCCGCGCTGCCCCGTGTCTGCGTCCGCGTTCCAGAGTTCCCCCTCTCCGCAGCGATCGCGCCAAATGCCTGAAGCTTGAGCAGGTTTGTGCGGATCGGCACCTCCCGATAATGTGACGCTTGGTTCCGGCACAGGTGCCGGAACCTGAAAGCTCCGCCTGCATTGGCCCTGTAAGCGCAAGGGTCCGATCGCCTTATCGTGCAAGTTTTACTTGCCATGGACGCGGCTACAGGAGCTTCGAGGCGCACAGTTTGCAGAACACGAGTGGATTGGGAGAGTTGGATGGCTCTGACGGGACGCTTTAATCTTCGCAAGACCTTCACAGGCCGTATCGTCTTGCAGGTCGAGGACGAGGTGCAGAGTTTCTGGGGCCGCCTGATCGGCCGCCCGAAGCTGCACCGGCGCTGGCGCGATGCCAATGTGCTCGATCTGGCCGCACCCGAGCTGCGCTCGCTGGTCGACCTGCGCTTCCGCCCCCGATACATGCCGCAGGTTCAGGAAGCTCAGGCGCAGGATTGGCCCAAGGCTCCGCGGCAGCTGGGGGCTGTTCCGGCCCAGACGCTGCATTACGAGCCCTACGACGAGAACGGCCGCATCTCGACGCATTGAACCACCTTGGCAAGCTTCCATGGAAGCGGCTGTCATGCCCCGGCCTGCCATGGGGGCCCGATCCGACACGCGCGTGATTCCAGGCCCGCGCCGGGTTTGATGTCTGGCGGCGTGGGCCTGTGAGCCCGCCAAGTCGCGAGGGAACGAGAAACCGCCGGCGCAGCGACCGATCGGAAGAAAAGTCTCTGAAAGCGGGAGAATGGTCGGAGTGATAGGATTCGAACCTACGACCCCCTCGTCCCGAACGAGGTGCGCTACCAGACTGCGCTACACTCCGACACCGATTTTCATCGGGAAGGCCGGTCTTATAGCCGCGAGATTCCGGCGCCGCAAGGGGAGATTTATGTCCCCAGGCAGATATCTTTCGGATTTCCGCGTTGCGCAAATCCGGGTTGCCAGCGACGGCTCAGCCGATTATGTACACGCCCACCGTTGGGGCGTCGCCAAGTGGTAAGGCAGCGGTTTTTGGTACCGCCATTCCCAGGTTCGAATCCTGGCGCCCCAGCCACCTATTTGTGGCATGAGAAGCTTCCCTGATTTCCAAGTCCTGTGACGAGATCGACTGCCAGTGCGCACTTGTGGGCCGCACCGGGAAGAGCATTTTCCTGGGGCGATCTGCGCTTTTGCCCCATGAATCTTGTCTCTGATTCCGCCGAGAGGCCGTCAAAAGTCCCCGAAGAGGAAGTCGCGGGCCGTCAGGGCGTTTATTCTCACGTTTTCCAGGACCAGTGATGGCAGGTCCTTGATGCTGGTGGGGAAGAAGTCGAACACCACATCCTTCCCGACCTGCTCGGCTCGCGCCATGACCTCCTCGAAAGTGTCGTACTGGCCCGGCTCACCGGCGTAGATCACGAGCTTATCCGTCCCGGGGCGGAAATCGGTGATGGTGATCCCGCCAAGGTTGTCCAGCGTCCCGCCGGGATTGCCCAGCCGGAAGATGTCGGCGCCCGATCCGCCGGTCAGAATCGCGTCGAAGGTGGCAACGATCGTGTCGTTTCCTGAGCCGCCGTTGCTCACCGAGCGCTGCAGTTGGAAGTGCTCGTCGAACTCTCCGGTGCCGGACATGATGAAATCATTGCCGCTCCCGCCCAGCACCGTGTCCCTTCCGCCGCCGGAATACAGGAAATCATTGCCGCTCCCGCCATCGATCAGGTCGTTGCCGAGGCCCCCGTCCATGCGATCATCGCCCGAGCCGCCGCTCATGCGGTCGTCGCCGTAATCTCCGTTGATGAAGTCGGCTCCGGCTCCGCCGCTGATCTCGTCGTTCCCGTCGCCCCCGAACAGCGCGTCACGGCCGCTGCCGCCCACGAGGCGATCATCGCCCTGCTGACCCCAAATGTAGGCCTCGCCCTTGCCGACACGGATGGTATCCCCGCCCAATCCGCCCCAGGCGAGGGTAAGAACACCGCGGAGCACCAGCCCGTCATTGGCGGAGGTGCCGTAAACGAGGTTCGGGGTGATGCCCGCGGGTACCCAGGCGCCATAGACGTAGGCGGAGCGGCTATCGTCGTTGGTCAGCAGTGCTCCGCCGTGTTCTATCTGGTCCAGGCGCAGCGACGGCCCGTCCGGTTCTTCGGAATGGAAGAGCTGCACGCGCAGCTGGTCGAGGGGCCGCTCGTCATCGCTCGATGCGAGTGTCAGCTGCGTGGTGAAGTCGGCTTGGGTCCAGTGTCCAGTCGCTTCCTGTTCGAAGAAGAACTCGATATTCGAGAAGTCTGGCGGCGACAGGGTGCGCTCTGCCTCCGGCAAGCTGGCCCAAAGGGCTGCTGTATTTCCTGAGAGTGTCAGGCTTCCGGTGATCTTCTGCCCGGCCGTATAGCCAAAGGCAGTTGGATCGACCGTGATGAAGTCATTGGCGAAGGAGTCCTCAACTACCCCGTAAAAGGTGTAGGACGTCGCAGCTGGCATATCAGCCTCCCGTGAAAGCCCCGCCCAGCCGCGGAAAATACCGTAAGAGCAACCTTAGGTCGAGAAACGCTCCCAGGACATTAGGGGGTATGGGGCCTCAATGGGGCAGATGAACGCTTTCCGGATGAGACTTGGTCCACGAAGGCTCGTGACCTTTTGCAACCTTCCGGTTGTAACGGCGAAGCTTCAGCCGTGACGGATTATGTGAGGTCGCGGTTCGGGTAAAAGGGAACCGCGACACAAAGTGCGTCAGAGGGTGGACGCCCAGCAGCCGCCGTTCTTCGAGCGCTGCCCGAATCCGATTGGCCCCGATCGTCACCGGGGCGGGGCGTCTTCGAAGGCGCTGTTGACGGCGGTGACGAACAGGACGGCGATGTCGCTGTCAGGGACGAAGTCGCGCCGCTTCACCTCGAACGTGGTCGGGCCCGTCTTCCGGATGCCGTTGGCGCAGAGGGAAACGATGGCATCCGGCCGCATCTTGTCGATGGTCAGGGTGAAGTCCCGGATCGGCCCCTTCCAGGAGCGCGCGGTCTGGACGATGTATTCCAGGAAACGGCCCATGACGAGCGGATCGGACTTCGTGCCCTTTCGTACAATGGCACGCCATGTTCCCTGATCGACGCAGAAGGGAGAGAGGTCCGGATCCGACGGCGACAGGCGGTCGGGCGAGCCGAAGACCCTGTCCGTTGTGGTGATGAACTGCGCTCCGAGGCTCGGACGGTAGGTATGGCTGATCCGCGTCGTGACGCCAGGCGGGAATTGCTGCTGCCAATGGAAGATCGTCTCAGTGAACCAGATCGGCTGCGGGCTGCCGTCGCAATGTTCCTCGTCGCTGATCGCCTTCGCTTCCGCGAGTTGGCGCAGCGCCGCCGGGCTCGAACCCTTCAGGCTCTCCAGAATTGCCCCATTGGGCCGCTCGAAAGGAATGTTGAGCTGGCGGAGCAGGTCGCTGATGTCGCGCTCACCCGCGAAAGCCTTGGTCTGGACATCCATGCGGACTGGGCGGCCGTTCACGGTGGTTCGGAAATCGACGAAGTTCTCGCTGTCCGCGCTCGGGATGGCCACGTCCTGGCAGCTGAGCGCGAGCTGCATGTCGAGACGGGGGAGCGGGAAGGCCACGCGGATGTCGACGGGGCGATCGGTGACATTGCGAAACACGTAGTTCACACGCACCAGGGTCGGGGAGAGGAAGAGATCCTCCTTCTCCATGACGACCGCATCGGTCGTCGAGAACTCGAGTCCTCCCGTGCGCAGATAGGCAACGCTGTCATTGGCGAGGGCGGGAGCCGCGATGAACGCAGCAAGAAAAGCGGTCGTGAGACGGAGCATCGGGTTCATCTTTGGCTGGTCGCGTTCATGGGGAAGGGGGACGTCAGGGTTGCTTGGGCGGAAGTGTCGCGAGATATCCCGTCTCGACTAGGAACGTGCCCAAGCTCTCGGGGAATGTCCTCTTCAGGATCTTGTCGGATGGACAGAGCTCTCCCGCAGGCATTGTGACGCTGCACTCCTCCAACCCATTGTCCGACGTCCTGTCGTAGCGCTTGAGCATCTCATTCCAGGCGGAACTCTCCTCGCCCAGGAGGGCTTTCAGCGCGACCCAGCCTGCCAGATAGCCGTTGCGTTCGAAATCCGGATCCGACCAGTCGATGTCCTTCTCTAGCATTGCGAGTTGCCGGCGCAGCTGCGGCTTGAAAAGGTCCTCGCGGGTGACGTCCTTGAGATCACCGCCCTCGAGTCTCCAATATTGCAGAGGAGCGACGGATCCCGCGTAAGAGCTGTATCGATACAGGAACCGGTTGTCCCGATCGACGAGGACAGGCGTTCCGGTGTCGCCCACATCCTGGATGACCAGCCCGTCTCCGTCGAAGGCGCCGACGTTCTTGACCTGCCAATCGGAGGCGTTGCGGGCACTCGCAATGGCCGTCACCGTGCAGCAATGAGCCCCGCCCCAATAGGACGTGAACAGGACCTGCGGGTATGGACTTGTCCGGTCCAGCCAGAGAAGACGGAGGGTGGCCGTGGGTTCGGAGAGTGCGACGCCGTCCAGCTTGATCGTGAAGACGGGCTGGCCACGCACGAAGCCGTAGGCGACAGGTGTCTTCTCCTCCCCGTCGGGGTCCTGCACGGCGTCGATCTTGGTTTCGAGACCCTGCCAAGTCACGACGGTCGGGAGCTTGCCGCTATGCGACGCTATGGCCTCGAGGAAGTTTTTTCCCGACCAGACCAGGCCGGTATAGGTCTCTCCCCGCGTGATCTTGGAATCCTCGGGGACGCTCCCTTCATTCTTCAACTCAGCGAGCGTCTTGATTCCCGCTGCCCGTTCCATGGGGCCGGCAACGACGGCGTACCATCCGTTCTTCGCCCGCACGACATGAACATCGCGGACATGCGAAGCCAGTATCCATGCAACCTGCTTGGCTTCTTCGAAGTCCTGCCTGCTGGCAATGACGATCCACCTCTGGTCCGCGGACAGGGTGGGCAGAGGCAGATCCTCGGAGGGCGAAGGTCCCACGAGAGGACTGGCAGGAGTTGGCGCGCTGGGCTCGGCTTGCGCCTGCGGTCGCGTTGGCGCGGGCTGAGTGTTCTCGAAGACCGTCACCGGAACGACCATCGGCGGGGCAAATTCGGACTTGATCACGACCTGATCCGTTCCCGTGAACCCGCTGGCGCGGCGATAGACGATCTGCCTGACAGGGTGCCTGGAATTTCCGCAGACGTCGTCAAAGCCGTCACGAATGGACGTAAAGCCATGCCGCGCCGTGACATGCGCGTCTGGCGTCTTGCGGCTGCAGTCCCAGACTTGACGCACGACCTTTTCCTGATCGCCTGCGACGTCAACCGGATCCGGCTGCTGGACCAATCCCACTGTCCACCTGTCTCCCACGGTGAGACGATCGACATAGTTGAGACGGTTCGCCAGATAGTACCGGACCGTATCGGGTCCTCGATAGCCTTCCGGGCTGATGTAGACGAACTGGATCACCGGATGGTCCGGATTGCCGCAGACATAGCGCGTCGACTTCTCGGACCGGACGAAACCACGGTCCGCCTTTGCGTTCAGCTTCCCGAGCTTGCCGTTGCAGTTCCAGTAGTAGCGGAGAATATGCGCCCTGTCCGGGAGCACGAACTCCTCGCTGACGTTCTTGGCGTTGGCTGTCGACGCCAATACCGCGGTGAGCAGAGGAAGGATTATTCTGAGATAAGGCAGCATCTTCGTAGGCCGGAATCTTATCAGGTGAATGCAGGAAGGGAGGATTTCACTGCTGCGGCGCGCGGGTCTGTTCCACCGAGCAATCGTCGAGCATTTCCTGGCTGCTGTAATGCGTGACTGCGCCGAACTTCTGATCGAGCTGTTCCTCCTTGGCGAAGACCTTGAAGGATTCCGCGACATCGGAAGAGAAGCCGAATTCGAAGATGTCATTCTTCTCACCGAAACCGAGGCTGACCCGTTCGGCCTCCATGATCGTGCCGATGGTTTCGAAGGTGTCGTTCGTGAGGTCGAAATAGAATTCGCCGTCCCTGTACTCTCCGGTCAGGGCGAGGGAGCGTTGGCCAGGGATCATGAAGCGCGCGGTGAGAGTCGGCAACCACTTGTCCCGCGGGAATGAATTGACCTGGAACAGGCGCGGGAGCTGAAGGGATACATAGGTCGGTCCGTTGCTCAGGGCGCAGTGAAACACGATCAGATTGGCGAGCTGCTGCTTGTCATCGGACGTGAACGCATAGCGCCTGTAGAGCTTGTAGCCCTCGTTGTATTCCTTGCCTTTGAACGTCACCCAATCGTTCTGCATGACATAGGGCTCGGCCGAGGCCGCGGAGCTCACCAGGACGGCGGCGACGAGGATCTTCTTGAACATTGGTGCCCCCTTCAAAAACCCGCGCCCTGCCGGAGCCCGAGTTCTTGTCGTATGATGATGTGCTGCTTGTTGTGTGTTGTTCTATTTGTTGGACAGGCAATAGGCGCCGCTTGCGTGGTAGCCGCTTGGGCAAGCTCCAGTCTTCGGCACGGCGTGGGGCGCACCCCGTGATCCGAGGCAATAGTCGCCCGACGCATGATATCCCGATGGGCATGCTCCCGATTTCGGAAGGGCAGGGCCGGCATTGCCTGATGGAGCGCAATAGCTTCCACTCGCATGGTAGCCGCTTGGACAGGCGCCGACCTTTGGGACGGGCTGTGCAACCGCGCTGGCGGTTCCTGCCGCAAGGCATATCGCGAGGATGCCGAGTGTCGGCAGAAAGGCGAGGCGGGTCGTCATGGGCACGCAACTTCTTCAGTATATTCGGAGATTGGACGACGGGAGGCTCTCACGTTCGGCGGCTCGCAGTTGCTGAGGCCTTCAGCGATTGCTTCGTTGCCTCACATGAGAATGTTGGACGGTAAGCAGAAAGACAATCGCATCATGCGATCGCTTGCCGATTACTTCGTTTATGCCTAACGCGCGCGATCTGACAATTCGCCCAGCATGCCGCTGCAAGAAAATCGTGCGCTGTGACATTTTCGTTTCGAAATCCGACGCTGCCGCGGTGACGGATTCTCCGAACGGCTCTTCATCTTGTTTGTGATGCAACGATCTCCGGCGTGGTCGCTTTGGACGAAAGTAGGCATTCGTGCCGATTGACATGAAATATGATCACACGTCCGCCTCTCACGATTGTGATCCATTTGCCACATTTCTGTCATTTTAAGAATTGGATCGGACCAGCTTCACGCGCGTGAATTCAAGAAAAACGTAACAAAAATAAAGAATTAGCTGGCATCTTCCTGAAAGGAATCCTAGTCGTGATTTGTGGCGGCCTCTTGTCAGCAATTCCTCACTTTGCAAGGTTGCGATCGCAGGGGCTGAATAACAAAACCAAGCACTTTTCGATTCAGATCATATTACTGATCACGGGTTGAACCGGGCCAGCACCCTGCAGACAAGACGTCTCGGGGCAGTATGAGTGAGAGTTATTTCTTTCTGCGCAGCAACCGCACGACCGGATTGCAGGCAGCGCAAGTGCGTGGCGTTCCTGTTCACAGCCATTTCAAGAATCTTTCGGTACTGATTACTGAACGTTGTGGGCGCGATGCGGCGGCATTGTTTGCCGAACCCGTCATCAGTCACGGCAATGGAGCCGCTGAAACGACCGTCGCATGGTACGCGAGCGTCGAGGGTCCGGTGACGGACCTGCCGAGTCTCGATGCGACTGCCCGCATGGCTGCCGAGAACGCGTTGCGGCAGAGCATCGCCCGTCTGAAGCCGGCCTTGGATGACAGCGAGTTGGGCGCTGCTCTCCACGCGTGCCTCAATCTTCCGTCTCTCGGCGACGTGCTTCTCGTCGGAGGGCAGCCGGTTCTTGTGAACTGGGGTTTCGTCCCCGAGGAGACCGGTCTCGCAACGGCCCAGCGGGAGCGTCAATTCGCGGGAGCGCTGGGTGCGATCGCTCCGAATCTTCCGTTGCCGCCTCTCGACGTGGGCACGCTCGGGCCGGCTGCGATCCCCGGCATTGCCGAGGTCCCCACGGCTTCCGCTATTCCCGCTTCCGAGCCTGCTTCTGCAGCTCCGGCGCCTGAGCGGACAGAGCAGGTTGCGCCTGCGACGGCGCCCGCGGTCGTTCCTGTGGCTCATGTGCATCCGTCGCGTCCCTGGCTTGCGCCCGCGATCGCCTGCGGCCTTGCCCTTCTGCTGCTCCTCATCCTTCTGATCCCGGGCGTCCTGCGCTATCCGCAGGCGACCCTTCTGACGCCCGGCTTGTCGCTCGATCTCCAGAGGCAGATCAATGCCAGCCTCGAGGCGCGCATCGCCAGCCTCCAGGCCGCACTTGGCGACAATGTCTGCCGGGCAGGCAACGCTTCGCTGCTGCCGCCGCTCCTCGAGCGCGTACCGCGCTCGTCGGCGTCGGGACTGCCTGCAGGTTCCGCACCTGGAGGAAGCGCGGCCAATTCTCCATCCGCGGCTCCATCGTCGCAGCCGGCGCAGGCGGGAGGGCTGCTCGCCAGGCTCGATGCCTCGACCGCCCTCGTCGTTGCTCAGGGGCAGGGGACGACTGGGATCGGCACGGCTTTCTTCATCTCGGAAAAGCATCTCGTCACCAACCGGCACGTGATCGAAGAGGCGAGCCAGGACGGCGTCGGCGTGGTGAATCAGGCTCTCAACCGCCTTGTCCCCGCCCGCGTCATCGCGAGCTCAAGCGGGAGCGACATCGGAAGCGACGACTTCGCCGTTCTGGAGCTCTCCACCGGCAGTGGCGTCGCGTTGCCGCTCGCCGACACGGCAGAGCGTCTCCAGAACGTCGTCGCCGCGGGATTTCCCGCTTTCATCATGGAGACGGATGACGGCTTCCGCCGCCTTCAGGAGGGCGATGCGGGAGCAATCCCGCAGATGGCGGTCACGCAAGGCGTCGTCACAGCCATTCAGCGCGGCGAACGCGGCCTCGGCATTCTCGCCCATACGGCGACGATCTCTCCCGGCAACAGTGGAGGGCCGCTCGTGGACATGTGCGGGCGCGTGCTCGGGATGAACACGTTCCAGCGCGTTGATGCGGGCAATCAGCTGCGCGCGAACTTCGCCCTCAATGCGTCGGGACTGCAGGACTTCCTGCGCCAGCGCGGCATTGCCTTCCAGACCGCAGCGCCGACATGCGAGCCGCCCGCGCCGACAGCCAGCGCCCCACAACCCGCTCCGTCTGCCGCCGATGCGGCCGCGACGCCTGCTCCCACTCCTGCCGCGGGTACGCCGTAATGGAAAGCACACGTATCGCTTCGACTCCTCTCCTGGGCCTCAAGCCGCTCGGCAGCGCCGGCGAACGGTCGCACGGGCGGATCACCGATCTCCTGCGCGCCCAGCTGGGCGACGAGATCGCAGCCGTTCTTGCAGAGCCGGTTCCCGCGTCGGACGGACATCGCATCGACTGGTACGTTCCCGGAGCCGTCACGGCCGTGCCGCTCTCGGCCCTCGACGCCGCCGCGCGATCGGCGGCGGAAGCGCGCCTCGTCGCCATTCGCGACGCGGTTCTCGGGCTGGCACAGCAATATGAGCAGGGCGACACCGCGTCCGACCGGGCGCTTGGCACCGCGCTGCGCAACGCGATGACGACGCCCGACGAAAGCTGTGTCTATGTCGTCGCCGGGGCACCCGTGCTCATCGCCTGGGCCTATGCCCGCGAGAACGCGAGCGAACGGCACGACGGGTTGAGCGCCATCGTGAGCCGTGCCCGCGCCCAGCGACCCGCGCCCACAGCGCGTCCCGAAACGCCAGCCCCGCCGATGGCGCCCGTCATTGCGACCGCACGTCCTGCCGCTGCGGCTGCAGTCGCCGCGAGCGGCAATCCTGCATGGCTTCCTGCCTTGCTTTGGCTTCTGTTCGTCCTCTTCCTGGCGCTGATCTTCTGGCTGCTGCTCACGGCATGCGCGCTTCGCCTGCCGCTCATTGGCGACATACGGCCGAACTTCCTGAACTTCTGCTCCGCACGCGCCGAGAGTTCGGGGATCGTTGCCGAGGGAGACCGGACCGTGGCGCTCGAAGCGCAATTGCGTCAGCTCGAACTCGCGGCCCTGCGCCGGCAGGGGGATTGCCGGCAAGCGGCGGTGCCCAGCGCCCCGAGCGAGATGCAGCGCCGTCTCGACGAGGCTGGAGCACGCGGCGGCGAGATGCAGATTTCCCTGTCATGGGACGGACCTGCCGATCTCGACCTGATGATCGCCTGCCCGACCGGTCAAATCAACTTCCGGAGCCGGAGAGCGTGCGATGGCGAGCTCGACGTCGATATGAACGCCGGCACCAGACGGTCGATGACACCCGTCGAAAACGCCGTCTGGGCGCAATCCGTGCCGCGGGGCCCGTATCAGATCGGGGTCAATCTCTATGATCGCCGCGACGATGCGCGCAGACAAATTCCTTTCAAGGTGCGCATCCGCCGAAACGGCCGCGAGGAAACCCTCGAAGGTGCCGTCAATTCGGAAGGCGTTCCGCAGATCGTTCAACGCTTCGAGCAATGAATTTCAGCCGTTCGCGGCTACAGGGAAGAACACGATGAAAGAGGTCATTACCCTCGTCCCTCACTCCGGCGTTCAGTTCGTGGATGCGCCTTTCGATCTCGACCAGACGCCCCGGTTTTCGCGCACCTTCATCGAACGCCCGGATCCGAACGGCGGAGATGACATCTTCACGCGGGTGCGCCTCTATCCGGGATGGAACGAGCTCGATCCGGATGGTGAGGCGCCGAAACGCAGTGCCGGCGACGTCGAGTACGACATCTCGAAGCAGCGCGCGCTCGAGCCGTTCCTGGGCAAATGGGTTCCGGTGCCGTATCTGCGCGTGAAGGCTGGGAGGGGCGCCGACGGGCAGGAGGTTTACGACGAGGGGCCGACCAACTGGGTGCGCGTGCGCGTCGTCGAGCGAGCCGATCGCCAGCGCGGCAGCGGCCCGAGCCACCATGCGGTCTTCGCCTTCGACACCGAACTCGCAGAGCGCTTCCCCAACCGTCCCTATACCGCGCCGGAAGCCGGCGATGCCGAGAACTCACAGGAGTTTCGCTTCGTCACGCGCATGAGCGCGATCGGCTGGTTCCTGTCCAACCCGAAGACCGACTCCGAGAGCGGACAGGCCCACGATTTCCAATCGTGGGTTCTGGAATGGCTGTGGGAGCTGTTCCGCGAGTTCAAGGAGGCGCAGCGTCCCGGTCGCCCCTTCAAGAAGGAGGATCTCGAGTATCCTCTCGAATTCGCGGCGCGCTATTTCGCATTCCTGGAATTCCTCGGGCTCGCGGTGAAGCCCGCGACGGTGCGCTTCATCGATACCGTCTCGAAGGATCCGCCGGCCCGTCCGGTCGGCGTCGACCTGATCCTTGATGTGGGCAATTCGCGCACCTGCGGTCTCCTGATCGAGCGCTTCCCGAATGAGGATGCGATCAATCTCGGAAACTCGATGGTGCTCGAGCTGCGCGATCTCGGCCGCCCCGAGATCGTCTATGACAAGCCGTTCGAGAGTCACGTCGAGCTCGTGGCCGCGAATTTCGGACGCGAGGAGCTGTCCCGTGAATCCGGTCGCTCGAAAGCGTTCTTCTGGCCGGGCATGGTGCGGGTCGGGCCTGAGGCCGCACGCTATCGCGAGCAGGCGGAAGGCACCGAAGCGCTCTCGGGCATGTCGAGCCCGAAGCGGTATCTGTGGGACGTCGCGGCGGCCAACCAGGACTGGAAGTTCAACGCGGCGCTCGGGCGTCCGAGCCACGTCGAGGCCCCGATCGAAAAGGCGGTGCGCCGCTTCATCAATCCGCGCGGCGACGTGCGCGGCCAGATCCAGCAGGATAGGGTCCTCTTTCAGAAGAAGCTCTACGGGCGCCGCGAGGCGGCCGATCTCGAAGCCACGGCAAACCGCTTCGCATTCTCGCGCTCCTCGTTCTTCGGGTTCATGATCGCCGAGATCGTGTGGCAGGCCATGGTGATGATCAACAGCCCCGGCGTGCGCGCGCGCCGCGGGCAGAAGGATCTGCCGCGACGCCTGGAGCGGATTTTCTTCACGCTCCCGACGGCCACATCGGTGCGCGAGCAGCGCATCATGAAGATGCGCGCCGAAAGCGCCGTGAAGCTGATCTGGGATCTGATGGGCTGGAAGGAGCGCGCTCCGCCCCATCTGAACCAGCCGAGCGTTCATCTGAACCTCGACGAGGCGAGCTGCGTGCAGTTCGTGTATCTCTACGGAGAAATCGCGCGCAAGTTCGGCGGCGCCATCTCGCAGTATTTCGAGATCGCCGGCCGTCGCCGGCCCTATGCGGATGTCGATCAGGTTCCGGCTCCGGACGCCCAGCCCGAGCCATCGCTCAGGATCGCCTCCATCGATATCGGTGGCGGGACCAGCGATCTGATGATCACCACCTATTACGGCGAGGGTGATCGCGCGATCAGACCCGTGCAGACATTCCGCGAGGGCTTCCGGATCGCCGGCGACGACATCCTCAAGGAGATCATTCAACGCCATGTCCTGCGCGGCATCGAGGCCCGGCTGACCGAGTGCGGGCTGCGGTCGGCGCGCGAGTTCCTGAAGGAGCGCTTCGACGGCGATCGCGGCGGCATGGCGGAACAGGATCGCCATCTGCGCCGCCAGGTGATCCTGCGCCTCCTGGTTCCGCTCGGGCTTGCGATGCTGCATGCCTATGAGAAGGCAGGTGCCGCCGATCTGCTCTCCGTGCGCAGCCTCGGCTTCGCCGAGCTTCTCGAACTCGGCGGACAAGGTCAGGCCGCAGAAATCAAGCCTCGTCTGGCGGCATATCTCGAGAAGGCGGCCAGCGAACGCGGCGCTCAGGATTTCACCATCGAGTCCTGCCGGTTCACGCTGGACTTCTCTGAAATCGGACGCACCGTGCAGGAGGTCCTGCGGGGCCCGCTCGGATTGTTTGCGGAGGCCATTCACCACTTCGATTGCGACGTGGTGCTCCTGACCGGCCGCCCGTCCTGCCTGCCGAGCGTGGTCGATTTCGTGAACAACAGGCTTGCGGTCTCGCCGGATCGCATCGTGCCGCTTCACATGTACCGGCCAGGCCAGTGGTATCCGTTCCGCGGCCTGGGCGAGAGCCGCATCGTCGATCCCAAGACGACCGCGGCCGTCGGCTGCATGCTCTGTGCCCTGGCCGACCGGCAGCTGACGAACTTCTCCCTTTACTCCAAGGGGCTGACGATGCGCTCCACCGCCCGCTTTATCGGCGATCTGGAGCTCGACTTCCGCCTGCGGGAGGACAAGGTGATCTTCCGCGCCGACGATCTTCTCAAGCCTGGCGAAGCCAGTGCGAAGGAGATCAGGTTCCACGGCAAGACCCGTATCGGTTTCCGCCAGTTGCCGTTCGAGCGCTGGACCGCGACGCCCCTCTACATGCTCAAGCTTGATCCCGGAAGCCATAGCGAACGGATCGAGAACCCGCTCACGGTCACCCTCGAGCGCGAGAGCCCGGAGGAGGCTGATCTCGGCACCGACAAGTTCCTCGACGCCGAGGCGCAGAAGGAGGAACTGAAGATCGTGGAGGCCAAGGACAATGCCGGCGCCGACCTGAGCCGCATCATGTCCCTGTCCCTCAATACTCTCGCCGATGAGGACGGTTATTGGCTGGACACCGGCGTCCTGACCGTTCCCTGAGCAATCGAGCAGCATTCATGTCGACCACACTTATTGCCGATAAAGCCCGCGCAGCGGCTGCCGCCACCAAGGATGCCATCGCCTGGCTGGGCGACGCCCGCAATGCCGACCGGATCGGGAGCGAACGGTCCGCCCTCGAGCGCGACTTCCGCAAGCGCGCCGTGGAGGTCGCCAAGCTCGCCGATGCGGCCGACAGGCCGATGTGCGCGGCGGTGTTCGGGCCGAGCCAGGTGGGCAAAAGCCACCTGATGAGCGTCCTCGCCGCACCGCAGGGCAAGGAGCTGACGGCGGCCTTCGCAGGGCATGATCCGATCGTCTATATCGAGAAGATCAACCCCGATAAGGGTAAGGAAGCGACCGGCCTCGTCACGCGCTTCACGACCAAGTCCGTCACGACGCCCGATGGTTTTCCAGTGGCGCTGCGGCTCTTGAGCCATGCGGACATCATCAAGATCCTGGGCAATGCCTACCTGCATGATGCGCGCCCGCAGAAGTACGAGCCGCATTTGATTCCGTCTCCAGAGGCCATTGCCGCTCACATCGCGTCTTTCGCGGGGCGTGACGGCGCCGCGCGCAACAATGGTCTCACGCAGGAGGATGTGTGGGATCTCCAGGACTATTTCACCAAGGACCTCGGCGAGTTCGAGGGCTACAGAAACCTGGGAGCATTCTGGGACGTTGCCGGAAGGCTGGTATCGACGGCATCCATCCAGGAACTGGGCAACTTCTTCTCGATTCTCTGGGGCCGCCACGACACGTTGACCGAGCTCTATGTCGCCCTGGTCAGTGCGCTGTCGGATCTCGGTTTCGCAGGCGATGCCTTCTGCCCCCTGGATTCCATCGTGACGGAGACGCATACGCGTATCATCGACGTGGAAGCGCTGGCAGGGCTGACGCAGCCCGGCGGAGATCTCCTCCCGATCCGCTCGTTGAATGCGCCCGCCGTTCAGATGACGCGCTCGATGGTGGCGGCGCTCACGGCGGAGCTCAGAATCGTTCTGTGCGAACGAGCCTGGGACTTCCAGGAGCACACGGATCTTCTCGATTTCCCCGGCTACCGGTCCCGCGGCCTGTCGGGTCTCGACGAGGATTACCAGGGCAAGACCGGACTCGCCGGCATGCTGGAGCGCGACCGGGCCAGCACGATCAAGAACCTGTTCCTGCGCGGAAAGGTCGACTACCTGTTCCAGCGCTACGTCGCCGAACAGGAAATCACCGCCATGCTCCTTTGCATCAAGGAGTCGAACATGGAGGTGCAGAGCCTGCCCGACGTGGTGGCGCGCTGGATCGAGAAGAGCCACGGTAAGACGCCGCTCGACCGAGCCGGCCGCCCGATCCTGCTGTACTTCGTGCTCACCCGCTTCGACATGATGTTCGAGGAAAAGGCGAGCGATGCGCATATGGATCTCGCCCTGCGGTTCGAAGGGCGCATGACGGCGAGCCTCATCGAGCCGTTCGGCAAGGGACATCGCTGGCCGCACGAGTGGACGCCCGACGAGCCCTTCCGCAACATGTACCTGATGCGCAGCCCGACGGCTCGCAACCGCACGATCTTCGTTTTCGACGAGAATGATCGCGAGGTGGAGCTGCAGCCGGGAGTGCGCCAGCGCGTCCAGGACCTGCGCGATGCCTTCGCGCGGGCTCCCCTGGTGCAGCGGCACTTCAAGGACCCGACACTCGCCTTCGACGAGATGCTGAAGGTGGGCGACGGCGGGGCTTCCCACATCGTTCGCAACCTCGCGCCCGTGTGCCGTCCGGACACAAAACCCACCCAGATCCGCCAGCGCTTGGCCGATCTGTGCCAGCGACTCCATGAGCCGCTTGCGCGCTACTACATCTCGACCGATGTCGAGAAGCGCCTCGCCGAGCGCGAGGCCGTTGCGCAGAAGGTCATGGATGCGGTCGAGGGCGTGTGGGGGCTCGGCCGGTTCGGTTCGCTCCTGCGTGCCCTCATGATCGATGCCGGCGCGCTCTCCGATCATCTCTATCAGGCCGTGGTTCAGCGCGGCCCGGAGCAGGCCTCGACTGAGGCGCCGGCTGCGGGAGGGCTCCTGCCGCGTCCGGGAGGGTTGCCGCGTCCAGGCGGACTTCCCCGTCCGGGCCAGGCCGCGACGCCGGCCGAACCGGCCAGGAGCGTCTCCGCACCGCCCGCGAACGGTCGTGACATGGCGCTGGCCAAAGCGGCGGTCGATTTCTGGATCCAGGGCATGCACGATCTGTGCGCCGACGAGGCGCGTCTCATGGCGCTCGGGATTTCCGAGGACATGCTGCGCGAGATCGTCACCGAGCTGGCGGGTGCTTCGACGCGTCTCGAACTGACCGCGTCGATCGCCGCGGGCCTCTCGTCGCTGAGCCATGTGGAGCGTCTCGAGCAGCAGGTCGCGAAGGCGAGCGTTCTGGCGGAGCGCCGCATCAACCGCTTCGTCTCCGAACTCGGCTACGACCAATGCCCGCTGGATCAGCGGCCCCGGTCCGCTGACGGAACATCTCCGGTTTTTGCACCCCGTGCCGTCGTCTACGACGTGGCCGGATTGCCGCCCGAGCCGATCGATACCCCGCAGGCCTACGTGATCGACTGGATGTACGCATTCTTCGCCTTGGTCACGGAAAACGCGAAGAGCGAGAACGGCCAAACTTTCGACATCGAACAGAACGCCCGTCTCGGCCGGATCCTCGAGGTCCTGGCGAACGCGCGCGGATGAGACACGCATCATGAGCACAATTCGCATTGAAGAGGATCGAAGCCGGCCCGGCGGTTACGCGCTGATCCGCCTTGGTGCCCAGATCGGCGACGGGGACCCGCGCTTCACGCTGGAACGCGAGACGCCCGAGAAGCCGCGTCTCGGCCCCGACGGATGGCAGGCGGAGCCGGTTCTGCTGTCGCCCGACGAGGTGCGCGAGGAGGGAGGCGAAACCGTTCTCGTCATCGGTCCGGACGTGGTGGACGAGGTCGAGGAGGACACGCTCATCACTGTTGCGGTGCCCGCCCTCGGTCTCACGTGGCGCGACTACTGGCCGAGCCTGACCGTGTCGGGGCGGCCCCGCCGCAAGAGCGCCGTGGTCGGCACGACCGGCAGCCATGTCGGAGCGAAGACCGTCCGCGCGCCCGAACCGCCGGTGCCTCCGGCGCCCATGCCGCCTCCTTTGCCCAAGCCGCCCGCCGATGCTTCGCCTGCGCCGGAGCCGGTGCCGCCGACCACCCCTGTTCCGGCCGCTCCCGTTTCGCGATCCGGCGTGTGGATCGCAGCCGGCATCGCGGCGCTTTTCCTTCTGATCGCGGCAGGAGCGGGCGCCTATTGGTGGCTCGTGATGCGCCACACCGAGCCTCAGGTGGCACAGACGGAGCCGGCCCCGCAGCCGAGTGCACCGGCGCCGGCCGCCGAAGCACCGTCCTCGGCCGAGCCGCAGCAATCTGCTCCTCCCGCGGCCACTCCGCCTGCTCCTGCGGCGCCGGCTCCCGTCGATCCGCGGGAGACGCTGCGCCAGCTGGCCCAGTCAGGCACCCCGGCCGAACTCCACGATTTCGGTCAGCGCCAGATCGCGGAGGGGCAGCGCGACATCGGCTTCACGGCGATCGACATCTCCCAGCAGCGCGGCAACCCGCAGGCGCGCCTGCAGTTCGGCCGCTGGTACGACCCCCGCTATCAGACCGAATCCCGTTTCTTCTCGAAGCCGGATCCGACGATTGCCGCCCGCTACTACCAGGACGCGCGCAATGCCGGCGCAGCAGAGGCGGGCGACGAGCTGCGCGGATTGTGCACGGCGCTCGAGAACGATCCTCCTGCCGATCCGGCCGCCGAAGATGCCGCACGCATGACGGTCGAGCAGTTCTGCCGATGACGGAGACAACAGCCATGAAGCAATCCACGATCAGGCATCCCTTGCTGGCGACTTTCGCCCTTGCGGCGGGTCTTGCGACGCTCGCTCCGTCATCGGCTCTTGCTCAGGCGGCGCAACGCCCCGCGGGACCGCAGGCGCAATCCGCGTCCCGCCGGCCGCTCCTCGTCGAGGGCAAGCAGACCCTTTTCCAAAGAGTCCTCACCAGGCCCGGTGCCAAGATCCTCGCGCAGCCGGCGGCCAACGCCGCGGTGCGGCAGGGTGACGTGAAGCCGTTCTCGGTCTTCTACGTCTTCGGACGACAGGGCAATTTCGTCGAGGTCGGCGGTTCGCTCGCCGGCGGTCCGGTCGGATTCATCCCGGCCGATCGCACGATCGACTGGAAGCAGACGATCGTCGCCGCCTTCAACAATCCGGCCGGGCGAGAGAGGTCGCTCCTATTCCGCGACCAGGAGGCCATCGACTCGGTGATCCGTGATCCGGCTGCGGCCGAGCGCCTGTCCGCCCTTCGGGCCGAGGCGGTGGCGGGCCGTGTCGGCGGCAACGGGCCCGTGCTGTCCATCGAGCCCGAGGCGCATATCAATATCGACGAGAACTTTTACATTCTGCCGATCATGGAGCATGCGGACCGGCGCCTGCCCGGACGCCTCAACGGCAAGATCCTCCGCGTTGCGGCGGTTCGGCGCGCGGACAATCCGGCTCGCGGGGCGGACGCCTCCGCCGCGGATGCCATGCGGGACTTCAAGGTCGGGCTGAACTTCGTCATCGACACCACGATCACGATGGGACCGTACATCTCCCGGACGCAGCAGGCGGTCGAGCGGATCCAGGCTGAAATCGCGAGCTCCGACATCGCCGACAAGGTCCGTTTCGGACTGACGGGATTCCGCCAGAGCCTCGCCATCGCTCCGCGTGCCGGCTATCACACCCGCGTTGCCCTTCCGCTCGACACGTCGAGCACCGCGGCGAACTTCCTCGCGCAGATCCGTTCGCTGGATGTAGCCCAGGCTCCGACTCCCGGTTGGCGCGAGGACTCGCTCGGCGGCGTCTACGATGCCATCAAGTCCGCGCGCTGGGAGCAGTTCGGCGGGCGTTTCGTCGTTCTCGTGACCGATGCCGGCCCGCGTCTCGCCCGCGAGGGACATGTCCGCGTTCGCCTCGACCCGCGCGAGCTGAACGGGTTTGCCGCGGAGCAGAACATCGCGATCTTCACGCTGCATCTTAAGACCCCGCAGGGCGCCCAGGACAACGCCTTCGCGGAGAGCGCCTACCGGCAGCTCTCTGCATGGGCGAACGGCACGTCGCTCTATTTCGGCGTCGAGGGCGGCGGCGTCGATGATTTCGGCCGCACGGTGGACGATCTGGCCGCTGCTCTCCTGCAGCAGATGCGCAGCGCATTGGGAGCATCGGCGGCCCCGTCGGCCTCCGCTCCGGCCGCACCGCAGAACTCCGTACAGCAGACCGCGCAGTTGGTGGGGCTCGCCATGCAGCTGGCCTATCTGGGAGAGCGGCAGGGCACCGCCGCACCCGATGTCTTCGAGGCCTGGGTATCGGATCGCGACATCGCCAATCCGCGCAAGTCCGCTCTCGACGTGAGGGTGTTCCTCACCAAGAGCCAGCTCGCGAACCTGCGCGACGTGACGCAGGCGATCATCGAGAAGGGTGAGGCGAGCATCCAGAACATCGACCCGACGAGCTTCTTCCAGCAGCTGCGGAGCGCCGTCGCCGCCATGTCGCGCGACCCCTCGCGCCTCATGAGCACGGAGTTCAGCGATCTCGGAAGCGCGCTGGGAGAGTTCCTCCAGGATCTGCCCTACCAGAGCGACGTGATGCGCATCACGGAGCAGCGCTGGCTGCAGATGTCGGGCGCCGAGCAGCGTGAGATGATCGATCGGCTGAAGTCCAAGCTCGGGCTCTACGAGCAGATCCACAACACGCCGAGCAAATGGACGGCGCTGGCCGACGGCGTGCCCGACGGCGAGCGGGTCTCCGCGATCCCTCTCGCGTTCATGCCCTGAGGCCTCATGACCGTTCAGCACACATGGCTCTCGGCGGAAGGGATCGTGCGCCGCCTCGACGACGCGGAGCGTCGCTTCGAGCTGCGGCTCCCGTCACTGACGCTCGGCCCCGGCGACCGCGTGGCGATCGTCGGCCCGTCCGGCAGCGGCAAGACCACGGCCCTCGACGTGCTGGCGCTGGCCAGCCCACCCGATGCTGCCGCGAGCTTTCGTCTCGCCTCTCACGGCGGGCCGATGGTCGATCTGCTCGATCTGTTCGCACGCCGGGCGGATACGACGCTCGCGAGCCTGCGGGCCCGCCATTTCGGTTACATCCTGCAGACGCATGCCCTCATGCCGTTTCTCACGATCGCGGAGAACATCGAGGTGTCGATGCGCCTTGCGGGACGTCATGAGCCGGGGCGTGCGGCAATGCTCCTGAGAGCCCTTGATCTCGACATCCCGTTGCGGGCTCTGCCAACGGCATTGTCCGTCGGCCAGCGGCAGCGGGTCGCGGTGGCGCGGGCACTCGCGCATCGCCCTTCTTTCCTGATTGCCGACGAGCCGACCGCATCCCTGGATCCGGCTTCGGCCGAGCGGACATTGCAGGCCTGCCTCGATCTCGTCGCTGAGAGCGGAGCGGGGATGCTGCTCGTCACGCATGACCGGGCGCTGGCCGAGGAAAACGGTTTCACAATTCTGCAGGTGGACGTCGAGCGCCGTCCCGGGGCTGTTGTCAGCACCGTGCGTGAACGCTCGTCCTCGGCTCGGCTTCGGGTGGCGCCATGACGGTTGCAATGATCAGCCTCCGCGCGCTTGCACGCGAGCGAACTCTTCTGCTGTTCACGGTCGCCGGGCTGGCGGCGGTGCTTGCGCCGCTCATGGTCCTCTATGGACTGAAATTCGGCGTCGTGAGCGCACTGCTCTCCGCGCTCCGCGACGATCCCCGCAATCGGGAGATCCAGTTCCGCGGCAATTATGGTCTCGATGCCGAGGCGATCGAGGCGCTGCGTGCCTTGCCGGGAGCGGCTTTCGTGATCCCGGCCCCGCGCACGATCGCGGCCCGCATGACCTTCGAAACGCAGGGCGGTAATGCAATCGTTCAGGCGGGCGTTTCGCCGACCGAAGCCGGCGATCCCCTCGTGTCCGACCTGACCACATCGCTCTCCACGGAGGAGGTGGTGCTCAGCTCCGGCCTGGCGCGTCGCCTGGGTGTCCGGGTCGGGGACGACGTGATCGCCAGCAATGCCCGAACAGTCAGCGGCGGCACGGAGCCCATCGAGTTCGCCCTGCGGGTGAGGGCGGTGCTGGAGCCCGGCATCGTGGAGCACGAATGGGCCCTCCTGGCTCCCGAGCTTCTCGCACGCCTCGAGGCCTTTCTCGATGGCTATGCCGTGCCGGGTTCCGAGCATGGCGGGCGTCCGCTGGCGGAGCGGCCGGAGCGCTATGAAACCGTCCGGTTCTACGCTGCGAGCCTCGAGGATGTGGCGCGCCTCGACGAGCACTTGAGCGGGATGGGCTATACAGTCTTCTCCCGCGCGGCGGACGTTCGCTCGATCCTGGCCCTCGACCGGAATCTCGCCCTCGTCTTCACGGGTCTCGCGAGCATCGCATCCCTCGGCTACGCGATCTCTCTCGCGGCGAGCCTGGCCGCAAGCTTCGAGCAGAAGCGGCGCCATGTCGGTCTGCTTCGGCTGTGCGGGGCCAGCCGCGCCGCCGTCCTCGCGTGGCCGGCGACACAGGGGCTCGCGATCACGATCTGCGGCTTTACCTGCGCGCTCGTCCTGTACGGAGCCTTCGCCGTAACGGTGAACTCGCTCTTCGCGGGCGATCTTCCGCGAGGCGCGGCGGTCTGCCGCCTCGAGGTCCAGCACTTCGTCGCCGCGCTCGCCGGATCGCTCGCCGTCGTCGCTCTTGTGGTGGCCATGATCGGGAAGAGCGTCGCCGCCGTGAGCCCGGCCGAAGCGCTGAGGCAGGAATGAGCAAGAGCACAGCAGAACAGGAAGAATGCTCATGATGCACCGGCATTGGATTGCAGCCGGACTGATCTCCCTCTCGGCCCTCGGAGCCGCCGAGGCGCAGACGGTCCAATCGAACCCGGCTGCGGCTCCGAACGCCGCGCCGCCCGTGCAAACGTCGTGGCCGGTCGAGGACTGGAACCCGCAGGCGAATGAGGATGACTATGTCGTTCCTTTGCCGTGCGGCGGTGCCATGGTGTTTCGCCGTGTGTCGACGGGCATTCGTCCTCCGGGCGCGGAGAGCGCCGTTCTCGAGGACAGGCAGGTGCGCCTCGGCTGGTCGAGCGATCAGACCGGTTATGTCGACTTCTTCCGGTCCGACTACATCGCCGGACCTTTCGACGACGAGCGGACGCACGAGCGGTTCTACTACATCGGAAAGTATGAGGTGACCAAGGCGCAGTACGACGCGGTGATGCAGGCGCCGTGTCCCGCCTATGATCAGACGGATGGGGCACTGCCGGCGACGAATCTGAGCTGGTTCGACGCGGTCGAGTTCACGCGCAAGCTGACGAACTGGCTCTATGCGAACGCGCCCGCGCACCTGCCCGGCGATACCGGTCAGCCCGGCTATGTCCGCCTGCCCACGGAGGTGGAGTGGGAGTTCGCTGCCCGCGGCGGCATCGCGGTGACGGATTCCGAGCGGGCCGACAAGGTGTTCCCGATGCAGGGGGCGCTCACGGATTACGTTTGGCATGCAGGTCCGGAATCCTCGGACGGCAAGCTCAACATGATCGGCTCTCTGAAGGGGAATCCGCTTCATCTTCACGACGTGCTCGGAAACGTGGAGGAGCTGGTGCTCGAGCCCTTCCGTATGAACCGGGTGGGGCGCCTGCACGGCCAGGCCGGCGGCTTCATCACGAAGGGCGGCTCCTACGATACGCCGGCCGGTGAAGTCAGAAGCGCGATGCGTTCCGAGTTTCCGCATTTCTCTCCCGTCACGAAGGGCGAGATGAAGCGCGAGACGTTCGGATTCCGCGCCGCCATCGGCGGATCCGTTCTGGGCGATCTCGCCCAGGCAACCGAGCTGCAGCGCGCCTGGCAATCGGCGCGTTCCAGCCGCGTCGAGGCTCAAGCCAACCCCGCGGAGGCGCTGAGGCAACTCGCGCGTCAGACGCCGGATGCAGAGATGCGCTCGCATCTCGAGTCTCTCGATCAGGTCCTGTCCCGCGAGCTTGCGCTCCGCAACGAGGTCGAGGGGCGGGCGGCCAAGAATCTTCTCATGAATGCGGCCGTGCTGCGAAGCCGTCTGCAGCAAACCGCGCGTCTCAATGACCGGACTTATGAGGCCATCGAGAGCTATCAGAAAATCACGTCGACGGACGCTGCCGGTCAGGCCGCGCTCCTGCAGCGTCTGCGCTCGAACCTGGAACAGGGCAAGTCCGAGTTCCAGGAATATGCAGCCATGTACGCCGACGTCATCCAACAACTCGCCGCCGATTTCCCGGCGAGCGTTCGCCGCCGGCAGGCGGACGAACTTGCGAACGACCTCTCTCGCAGCGGGCGCACCCGGGTGGAGCCGCATGTCGGCGCCGTCGTGTCGGCCGTGAGCGATTTCGAGGTCGCCGCTGTCACCGAGTCGGACGAAATCGTCCGACGTGCGATCGAGGGCAGACGTCCATGGATGCAATAGGTCCCGGTGTCGCGTCGTCTCTTAAGGACGATGTGGATCAAGGAAAGTCAAAACGCTGTAATTGAAAGCCTTAGGGGGCAAATTTCATGTCTAGGAAGACGATTAAGACGTCGTCAGTGCGGGCAATCGCACTGACAATGACGGTTTCCATTGCGGCCGCGGCCTGCACCACCACCGGCAACGGTCCTGGCGGCAAGCCGACGGCCGATCAGGTGCGCAACGAGCGTGTTGCTCAAGGCGCGGGCGTGGGTTGTGCCGGTGGTGCTATCGCGGGAGCCCTGCTCGGAGCACTGACATCGAGAAATCGCGGCCAGGGTGCTCTCATCGGAGCTGCGGCCGGTTGCGCCGTCGGCGGTGTCGCCGGTGCCGCCTATGGCAGCTATGTCGATGCTCGTACGCGCCCCTACGCCACCGCGCAGGATCGGTACAAGGCTCTTGTCGCTGGCGCCGAGAGCGATCTGCGCAAGTACCGGCAGTACAATGCCAGCGCTCGGACCGAGATCGCGACACAGCAGCGCCAGGTCGCCGAGCTGAATCTCAAGCTGCGGAACAATCAGATCTCGCGCGCCGAGTATCAGCAGCAGATTTCGAGCACCTCGGCCAAGATCAAGGAGATGCGCCAGAAGGTCGCCGAGCTCAACAAGACCATCGGCGAGGTCGGTCAGGACGTGTCGGGTATCCGTGGCTCCGTGCAGTCGACGGGTGAGCTGAACGCCAAGCGCCAAGGGCTTATCCAGGAGCGTGATACCCTCATGGGCATGATCAAGGAACTGAGCGACGTGGCCGAGAAGGGCCAGCTCACGAGCTAAGGGAACCAACATCATGAAGCCAATGACCCGTACAGTCCTGCTTCTTGCGACGGCCGTCGCGATGCAGGCTTCCCTTTCCGGCTGCGTCACCTCGTGCACCGGTGATCCGCGCACGGACAGCCTCGGCTGCGCCGCCAGCAACCTCTCGAATGGCCGCTATGAGCGCGACACCGCGCGCTTGGCCATGCGGGCGGAAGCCTCTCAGGCGAGGGCGGCCGCAGCCCAGCAGGAGGGGGCGGCGCTTCGTCGGCAATCGACAGCGCTGAGCGCGGAGCGGGGGCGCCTTTCGGCGGCTCTCGCTGGAGCCGATCGGGAGCTTGCAGCTGCGCGTGCGCAGATTTCGGCGCTGCAGGCTGAGGGACGCGCCAGTGCAGGCGAGCTCGCTCGCGCTCAGGCACAGTTGCAATCGGTTCAGCAACGCCGGGCGCAGGCCGCGCAGAGCGGCTCCGACGCTGAGATCGTGGCGCTCGAAAGGGATGTCGCAAGGCTCCAGGGCATCGTTGCCACTCTGGCGAGCCGCTGACCTGTGACAGGGCGGGCGGAATTCAGGAGCCACGGAAGCACGACACGTTCGTGCTCCACAGACCATGAATGCCGCTCGCCCTCACATCGCTTGCATGAGTGAATTCTTCGTGTGCTCACCCTGCAGGGCGCACGTTCTTCAAGCGTCCATTCGTGGTTCCTGGAACGTCCGGTAAGGGCTGCCGTCTCCGTTGATCAGCTCGCGAAAACAAGCCCGCGTAGTCACGGGTTTCGCTAAATGACCTACCGCTGTCCTCGGCGCCACGCCGACGGCGGTACGAAGGTTCCGGCCCAGATACCCACGCGGGCTCGCCGAGCAGCCGTCTCATCGGGGACATAGGCTTCGCTGAACTGCCGGTATGCGACGGCCCATCCCTGCCGAGCCATCCACTGACTGATATCCACACCCCTGCTCGTGCAGATGGCCACGATGCGCCCGTAACGGTCCTTGTCGGTTCGGCGGCAGGATACGGTCGCGCTGCCGATCTTGTCTGCCAAGGCAAAGGCGGCCCGTTGTCCGCACCGATATTCCTTCCGCGCGGTATTCAGGCACATCTGACGGCTTTCCGGAGCATCGATTCCGTGAAGCCGAATTCTTGTCCCCCCGATCTCGATGGTGTCGCCGTCGATCACGGTGGCACGGCCGGCAGTCTCCTGTGCGTGGGCTGGAATGGAGAGAAACAGAAAACCGATAAGACCGATAAGGATGAAGTATCGCAAGTGCCGCCAGAAAGGTTACCTAAGGGAAGGTACACTTAGCAGGTGCTGACGGTCCGTCCAGTCAGCGGGGTAGGGGCCCACAGGCCTTCGTGGGCCGATCCCGGCAGGGTCGAGGCGGAGAGTGGGCTCCACGGGGTCGATCTTGGCGCGAACCGCAACCGACCTGCAGACGGTTCGGCCATGACCAACCAAACACATCGCATCGCTGGGCGATCGCGGAGCGGAGGGGGCGTGGTCTTCGGAACGCTTCAGGCCAGCAGGCCTAGTTTCGCACACCGGGGCGGCCGGGCGGGAGACGCAGGTGTTCGCTCAGAACCTGCACAATCCCGGCCACTTCGGCGCGGGGGATCGCGAAGCCCACAGCACCGAAAGCGGGGTGGTCGAACGCCATCAAGGAGCCATCGATTTGAGCCACCTGAATGTACCATTGGGGGGCGTAAACGGTTTCCACGTCTCGCCCCTCCAGAGACGGAACTGGCCGCCCGGCGAGCATCGTCTGTCGGGTGTGGCCGAGAATGCGGATCAGGGTGCTCAGCTGATCCAGATCCAGCTCGACTGTGGTCGAGGGTTGCCCCGTCGGGGCGATCTCGAGGGAAACAGAATTTCTGTCCTCTGCGACCTGAGTTCCTAAAGCGTTTTTGATCTGGGCTTGAATCCATCCGAGGGATCTGTGCGTTGACTGGGATATGGCCCAGGAGGCGAGCCATGTCCCAGCCCTATTCCTCTGATTTGCGTGAGCGCGTTCTGGTC
>Ga0180217_1000908_pt1 | contig 37994 bp, 44 predicted proteins | sample eDN3rd37CBELigOP_FD_128521 | JGI IMG/M metagenome (GOLD analysis project Ga0180217, IMG submission 128521) | Enriched Organic Plus compost microbial communities from Emeryville, California, USA - eDNA 3rd pass 37_C BE-Lig OP (version 2) (version 2) ... | reverse complement strand
CTTGGCGTCGGGGTTGACGGGGGGCCGCGTCTCCAGCGGCTTGCCGACCGGGGGCAGCTCCTCGGGCACGCGGCGGCCCGCCACGCGGCAGCCGGGGATGATGTTCGGCGTCAGGCGCAGGGCCTGGATCGCCGGATCGAGGCCGCGCTGGGCAAAGGCCGGGGTGGCGGGGCCGATCAGGGTGCTGGCGGCGGCGGCGAGCATCAGGAACTTGGATTTCAACGTATTCTCCTTGGGCGTCTTGAAAGTGGTGGTCAGCGCGGCTGCGGCGGCGGAATTTCGCCGGCGATGTAGCGCCGGAAGAGTTCGGCCAGCTCCGGCACGTCGATCTTGCCGTCCTTGTTGGTGTCGGCTTCCGCCGGATAGGGAATGGGCGCCTCGGCGGGCCATTCGCTGGGGTCTATGGCCTTGTCGCCGTTGCGGTCATTGTCCGCAACCACCTGCTCGGGCGGCGGCGGGCCGTCCTGCGCCAGGACGGGCGTGGCGGCGGCGAGGGCCAGGGCGATCAGAAGACGGCGCATCCTATTGTCCTTCCGTGAGCAGCCGCTGGGCCTCGGCGCAATCGCTCATCATGGCGAAATAGCGCTGCACGGCGGCTGGCGTGCTTTCATAGACATGCGGCTCGCCCGCCTGGCGCGGCAACTGGGCGATGCGGGCGCGGTCATAGGCCCGGTCGAACTCGGTATGGTTGGTCATCAGCACACTGGCCCCGGCGGCGCGCACCGCCTCGCCCATCTTCTGCTGACTGTCGCGGTAGATGACGAAATTCTGCGCCTGGCGGGCGAAGTTGAAGGCGGTGCCGCCCGAATAGGCCACCGTCAGCGTGCGCCCGCCATCCTTCACCGGGAAGATGTAGGAGATGGTGCCCGGCGTGTGGCCGGGCGTGGCGATCACCTGCACCGCCGTGTCGCCCAACGTGATCTTCGTGCCCTCTGGCCCCACGGCGATATCGCGCTTGGGGACGCCGCCAAAGGCGGTGGCGGGCCGCGCCAGGGTGGCGTCTCAATCCGCCGCGCCCATCACGATGCGGGTGCCGTAGCGGCTCTGGAACAGGGCCGCGCCCTGGTCATGGTCGCCATGGGCATGGCTGATCAGCATGTATTTCACATCGCGCGGGTTGAGGCCGAGTTTGGTCAGGCCCTCCACCATTTCCGGCTCCACGGCATAGTCGTAGAGCGAGTCGATCACGATGATCCCCTCACCGGTGGTCAGCGCCCAGGCGGAATGGATCTTGGTGCCGATGAAATAGAGATTGTCGAACACCCGGTAGGGCTGGGCGTACCAGGTGGCGCGGTCGGGGATCACCCGCGCCGCAGGCGCGCCGCCCGCCCCGCGTCCGGCTCCGCCGCGGCCGCCGCGCCCGGCGTTCAGATTGTCCGGGGCGACGCAGATGCGCTGGAAGGTGCCGGGATAGTCCAGGCCCGAGGCCTGCTTGGCGCGCGCCACCAGCGCCTCCGGCGTCGTGGGCGCAGGCGCCTGGGCCTGGGTGGCGGTCATGGCCGCGAGCAGGGCGGCAGCGGCCGCCCCGAGGCGAAGTTTCATGGCGTTCCCCTTCGGTTTTGCGGCGGAGTATAGCGCCCCGCCGCCGGGGCGGCGAATCCTGCGATGCCGCCTTTTTCCCCAATTTGGGCGAATCGGGCGGCACGGTCCCCCGGGGGCTGAACCAAGCGGGCGCCCGCGCGTACCGTTCCCATGCGCCGCCGGGATGTCCTTTCCGCGCTTCTGGCCACCGGCTCTGCGCTGGTCCTGGCGGGCTGCGACGCCGCCTTCTCGGCCCTGGCCTCCTTCATCCCCCGCACCGGCTATCGGGTGGTGCCGGACCTGGCCTATGGCCGGGACCCCCGCCAGAAACTCGACCTTTATGTGCCAGACGGCCTCAGGGACCCCGCGCCGGTGCTGCTGTTCTTCTATGGCGGCGCCTGGCGGACGGGCGACCGCGCCAATTATCTCGCCTTCGGCCAGGCCTTCGCCAGCCAGGGCATCGTCACCGCGGTGGCCGACTATCGCCTCTATCCGCAGGTGACCTATCCGGCCTTTGTCGAGGATGCCGCCGCCGCCCTGGCCTTTTTGCGCGCCCATGTGGCCCGGCAGGGCGGCGATCCGGGGCGGCTTTTCGTCAGCGGCCATTCGGCAGGCGCCTATAATGCGGTGATGCTGGCCGCCGAGCCTTCCTTTCTCAAGCGCCATGGCGGCGACCTGTCCTGGATACGCGGGGTGATCGGCATCGCCGGGCCCTATGACGCCCGGCCGGGACAGCAGGATCGCTATGCCGCCATCTTCCCGCCCGCCGCCAGCCGCGACGCCGCGCCGGTGGCGCGGGTGACGGGGCGGCGCCCGCCCATGCTGCTGGCCTGGGGCACCGCCGACCGGACCGTGGGGCGGGAGAATGTCGAGCGCATGGCGGCGGCGCTCCGCAAGGCGGGCAGCCCGGTGGAGACGAAAATCTATCCCGGCGCCAGCCATGTCGGCATCCTTTTGTCGCTGGCCGAGGGCTTCCGCGACGGCACCACATTGCACCGGGACATGCTGCGATTTATTCGTTCGCGCTGATGTCACGAAAGCATGTCTTACCGGAGCGGCTCAGGCCCGGCCTCGACCTGGTCTTCTGCGGCACGGCGGCGGGGCGGCAGTCCGCGCTGACGCAGACTTACTACGCCCATCCCCAGAACCGTTTCTGGCGCACCTTGCAGGAGGTGGGGCTGACGCCGCGACTCTTCTCGCCGCGCGAATATGAATTGCTGTGGGAGCATGGCATCGGCCTCACTGATATCGCCAAATTCGCCTATGGCATGGACCATCAGTTGCCGCGCCATGCGCTGGGCCAGAGCGCGGCCAAGGCGCTGCGCGCCCGCATCGCCGCCGTGGCGCCGCGGCACCTGGCCTTCACCAGCCTGAATGCCGGGCGCGCGGTGATAGGGCCCAAGGCGGCGGCGGGCGAGCAGCCGGCGCGGTTGGGCGAGACGCGGGTCTGGATCCTGCCGTCGCCCTCGCCGCTGGCGGCGAACCATTGGGACATCGAACCCTGGCGGCGGCTGGCCGAAGCGGTGCGGTCCGGCTGATCGCGCTGACCGCAGAACCGGGCCTTGAAGCAGGCGCCCTGCCGCCCACGTCAAAATAGAAGGGGCGAGCCGCAGCCCGCCCCATTTGGTGCTCTATTCGAACTTGTTAACGGAAGGCCCTCAATCACCAGACCGCTAAGTCGTTGGCAAAACCTGACGTCACAGTTCTACACCGGGGCTTAGAGTTCCACTCTTCTTCCGGTTGTGTCAAGCTACGCAATGGACCAGCCGCAACTCCACAAGACGCCAACCATCAACAATTGCGATTTTCGGCTAGTGGACGCTGAAGTACTTAGTCCACGTGTAGATAACACCGGAGGTTTTGGGGCGTCATATCTTAGCGGTCTGGTGATTGAGGGCCAACCGCAACCTCAGACGGGCTCACGTTTTGGCTAGTCTCATCTTAGCGGTCTGGTGATTGAGGGCCAACCGCAACATCAACAAGGGCATATAGACCATGCGCGGCATCTTAGCGGTCTGGTGATTGAGGGCCAACCGCAACCGCGGTGACCATCGGGAAGTTGGCCTTGGCATCTTAGCGGTCTGGTGATTGAGGGCCAACCGCAACTTGTGGGCTAATCATGGCTCACTGTATGGAATCTTAGCGGTCTGGTGATTGAGGGCCAACCGCAACGCGTCGGGTTGAAACCAGCACTTAGCTGTCATCTTAGCGGTCTGGTGATTGAGGGCCAACCGCAACGAAACCATGGAACTGATGGATACCATCCGCATCTTAGCGGTCTGGTGATTGAGGGCCAACCGCAACAGCGTTGCTGCGGTGCTGAAAGCAGAAGCAATCTTAGCGGTCTGGTGATTGAGGGCCAACCGCAACATCGTGTTTCATCCTACTCGCCTCCCTTGGATCTTAGCGGTCTGGTGATTGAGGGCCAACCGCAACCTGTAGCACAGCATCCCAATCCACGTTCTCATCTTAGCGGTCTGGTGATTGAGGGCCAACCGCAACTTGCTTTCTATGGCCGAGCCGCTGGCTTCTATCTTAGCGGTCTGGTGATTGAGGGCCAACCGCAACTGTTCCGGGCTACAAGATCGGCGTTGGGAAATCTTAGCGGTCTGGTGATTGAGGGCCAACCGCAACTAAAGCATGTCTGACTACGAAAACGACACAATCTTAGCGGTCTGGTGATTGAGGGCCAACCGCAACTTGACAGCGCGAACCTCGCGCATTGCCTATATCTTAGCGGTCTGGTGATTGAGGGCCAACCGCAACATGGAAGGCAAGCTGCCCGCCGAATATCAGATCTTAGCGGTCTGGTGATTGAGGGCCAACCGCAACGATGTGCGGAATCTTGAAGATGATGGACTTATCTTAGCGGTCTGGTGATTGAGGGCCAACCGCAACTGCGGCGCGGCGATGGCAGTCATCACCGTGATCTTAGCGGTCTGGTGATTGAGGGCCAACCGCAACGATGGCGGTGGTCAGGCCGCTGCGCACGCCATCTTAGCGGTCTGGTGATTGAGGGCCAACCGCAACGTCCTCGAACATGACAACCCTTCTACCTTCATCTTAGCGGTCTGGTGATTGAGGGCCAACCGCAACGTCGAAGGAACGACAGGCGCTTCCGCGCCATCTTAGCGGTCTGGTGATTGAGGGCCAACCGCAACAGAACGGCGGACCGAACCCGCCGACGTTGTATCTTAGCGGTCTGGTGATTGAGGGCCAACCGCAACGAACGCTCTCGGCAGCGTCACCTGGGCGGCATCTTAGCGGTCTGGTGATTGAGGGCCAACCGCAACCTGGATGCCGTAGTCGAGAAGCATATCCTGATCTTAGCGGTCTGGTGATTGAGGGCCAACCGCAACCAGGCACTCGCTCTCGTCGCTTTCATTGCCATCTTAGCGGTCTGGTGATTGAGGGCCAACCGCAACGTACACAACGCGCCTTATCGGGCACCGGATCGTCGAAGGTCAGCACCGTCGTGCCGGGGCAGGGAGGCGGGCGACACGGATGTGCCGCCCGTCTTGGCAAACAGGAAGGTCTTGCGAACAGGAAGACAGCGGCAGGCCCCAGGATCAGCGCGCGGCAAGCAACAGACGTGCATAGGCCCTGCGCCTTTAGCCTGACAGCCGCTTGCCGGCGGCAAGGCCCAGCACCAGGAGCACCAGGAAGATCACGATGAAGAGGAAGAAGAGGAACTTGGCAATGCCCACGGCGGCGCCCTCGACGCCGGTGAAGCCAAAAAGGCCGGCGATCAGGCCGACCACCAGGAAGATCAACGCCCAGCGCAACATGCGGAAAACTCCGGCTTGAAATCATCAGACACAATGCTTGCCGCGGGCAGAAGTTCCAGAAATCGCAATCCCGGCAGCGCTGGGCCGCCGGGTTGCCCTCGAAACAGACGGACCGCCGCCGCCGGCCGGGCGCGAAGCGCCGCTTAAGCCAGCGAAGGGCGGAGGGGTTTTATGGATGAGGCCGTCAAAGAGACGGTGGCAGGGGCTGCGGGAAGGCCAAAGCCCAGACGACAATTTCGCTCACCACGCCCGCCAGCGCCTGCGACAGCGCCTCGGTCACGGCGGGCACGCTGTTGGCCGTGGCCGGCACGGTGCGCGTCACGCTGATATTGCCGGCCACGGCGCGCCCGCGGCTCGCCACCAGCCGGACATCCATCGTCACCACCGCATCGGGGATGCCGTTCGCCACCGCATAGCGCGCCTCGAAATCCTTGATGTCGGTGTAGATGTGATAATCCGAGCGCAGGCCCTCGGCGGCGCGGCTGACGCCGGAGAGCGCCTGGGTGCGGGTGAACGCATCGAGCAGCGCGCTCTCGACCAGATCGGGCAGGGGATCGGGATATTGCGCGCCGGCATAGTAATCCATGATTCCGCCGGGCTGGATCAGGGCGATGCGCTCGCTGTCCAGCGCACCCGGCGCATTGGGCCGCGCCAGCGCCAGCGACCAGGTGACTTTCGGCGCGGGCGCGACGGGAAATTGCGGCCGCATCACATAGATGGGCAGCGCCGCGGGCGGCCCCACCAGGTCGCCGCATCCGCCCAGCATCACGGCGGCGGCGGACAGGGTCAGGAAGGCGCGGCGGTCATGGATGCGGCTCATGGCGGGGTATATCCTTCACGGCGGTCGCCGAAGAGAAGCTTGGTCGGCTGGCGGTTGAGCTGGTCGGACAGGCTGCTGAGATTGCCCGACAGGCGGCGCAGGTCGTTGATCAGCTCCGACACCTGCGCCAGGCCCTCGCCGGTGATGAAGGCGTCGGCGCTGTCGGCGACCTTGCCGTATTTCTTGAGCGTCACATTGGCCTCGGCGATGGCCTCGTCCAGCTTGTCCATGCTGGGATCGAAGCGGCGCGAGGTCTCCTCCAGCCGCGCGATGGCCGCTTCGGCGTTGCGGATGCTGCGGTCGATCTCCGGCGAGCGGTCGGCCAGCGCGGTGGCGAGCTTCTCCAGGCTGACCAGCGTGTTGGACAAGGCGCGCCGGTTCTCGTCCCGGAGCAGATCGTTGATGCGCCCGGCCGCGACATTGAGCTTGGCCACCACCTCCGGCGCCGACTGTTCGAGCTGCTGGAGGCTCGAGATGCGCGAGGGGATGACGGGATAGCGCTGGCCTTCCTTGGCCCGCAGCAGCGGTGAATTCTTCGAGCCGCCCTTGATCTCGACATAGGAGCCGCCGGTCAGGCCCTGGCTGGCGATGGTGGCGACGCTGTCCTCGCGGATATTGAGGTCCGGCTGCACCTGCAAGGTGACGATCACGCTCTGCGGATCGTTGGGATCGAAGGCCAGGTCCGTGACCCGCCCCACCTCGATACCGTTGTAGCGGGTGACGGTGCCCTTGCCGAGGCCCGAGACCGAGCCTTTGAAGACGGTCTGGTAATAATCGTATTCCTGCGCGTACTGCACGCCCCCCAGCCACAGCAGCGCCACCACCAGGCCGATGGCGCACAGAAGCACGAAGGCGCCGACCGCGACATAATTCGCCTTGGTTTCCATGCCGTCTCCTTATGCTTCCGCCAGCGCGGCGCGCCCGCGCGGGCCGGAGAAATAATCCTGGATCCAGTCATTCTCGTCCCGGCGCAGCTCGGCGATGGTGCCGGTCTTGATCTTCCTGTCCACCAGCACGGCGACGCGGGTGGCGACGGCGCGCAGGGAATCGAGGTCGTGCGTCACCATCACCACCGTCAGCCCCAGGCTCTGGCTCAGCGACTTGAGGAGTTGGTCGAACAGGTCGGCCGAGATCGGATCGAGGCCGCTGGTCGGCTCGTCCAGGAACAGCAGCTCGGGGTCCAGCGCCAGCGCCCGGGCGAGGCCCGCGCGCTTCTTCATGCCGCCCGAAAGCTCGGACGGATATTTCTGGCCTGTGTCCTCCGGCAGGCCCACCAGCGCGATCTTCATCGCCGCGATCTCGTCCATCAATTGCTGGTCCATGCCGGTATATTCGCGCAAGGGCACCTGGATGTTCTCCGCCACCGTCATGGAGGAGAAGAGCGCCCCTTCCTGGAAGAGAACGCCCCAGCGCATTTCCAGCGCCCGCATCTTTTCGCCTTCGGCGAATCCTATCTCCTGGCCCAGCACCTCGACCGTACCTTCGGTCGGGCGGCGCAGGCCGATGATGGTGGAGAGCAGAAGCGACTTGCCGCTGCCCGAGCCGCCCACCAGGCCCAGTATCTCGCCCCGCCGCACCTCCAGGTCGAGATGGTCGTGGATCACCTTGGGGCCGAAAGCGGTCACCAGGCCCTTGACCCGGATCACCACCTCGTCCTTGCGGTCCGCCTGCGTCTTCATGCTCAGATCTCCAGCACCGAGAAGAGCACCGAGAAGGCGGCGTCCAGCACGATCACCAGGAAGATGGCCTCCACCACCGAGCGGGTGGTGAGGGCGCCGACGCTGGCGGCGTTGCGCTCGACCTGGAAGCCCTCGTAGCAGCCCACCAGCGCGATCACGATGGCGAAGACCGGCGCCTTGATGATGCCCACCATGAAGGTGCTCATGTCGATGGCCTGGTCGAGCTGGCGCAGGAAGACCGGAAAGGTGATGCCGAGGTCGAAATAGCACATCACCGCGCCGCCGATCAGGCCCATCACATCGGCATAGAAGGTCAGCAGCGGCATCACCACCACCAGCCCGATGACGCGCGGCAGCACCAGCGTGTCGATGGTGTTGAGCCCCATGGTCTGCATGGCGTCGATCTCCTGGTTGACGCGCATGGTGCCGATCTGGGCGGTGAAGGCGCTGCCCGAGCGGCCCGCCACGATGATCGCGGTGACTAGGCCCCCCAGCTCGCGCAGAAGGCCCACGCCCAGGATGTTGATGGTGAAGATCTCCGCCCCGAACTGGGCGAGCTGGTCCACGCCCTGATAGGCCAGCACCACGCCGATCAGGAAGGAAAGCAGCCCGACGATGGGCAGGGCGTTGATGCCGGTCTCCTCGATCTGGGTGACGATGGCGGCGATGCGCAGATTGTGCTTGGGCCGGGCGGCGGCCTCGCCCGCCTCGACCGTGACGCGGCCCAGATAGCCCAGCATCTTCCAGCCCTGCTCGCAGGCATTCACCGCCCCCTTGCCGATGAGATAGAGGCGGCGCAGGAAGGTCTTGGGCTTGGGCGGCTTCACCGCCGGGACGGGCTTGGTCTTCTCCAGATTCTCCAGGAGCGGGCGATAGCTTTCGGGCAGGTCGGGGCCCGTCACCTGCCGCCCCGCTTCCTCCAGCGCCCGGCGGGTGCGCAGGAGCAGCCAGGCCCCCGAACTGTCGAGCTTTTCGAGCTTGGAGGCGTCGATCGTCACGGCGCCTTCGCCTTCCGGCTTCAGGCAGCGCAATTCGCGGTCCAGCCGGGCGCTGGCGCCGATGGTCCAGGCGCCGCCCAGTTCGAGCCGGTCCCGCTCCAGCCGGAACCAGGCCTCTGGCCTCGCGGATTCAAGGCTCGCCATGGAAATCGCTTCTTAAGGGCGGCGGAAATTGCCGCTTGGGCTTCACCGGAGGGATAAGCCGCCTGCGGGCAAAAAAGTTCCATCAGGTTCCCGGCCTCTATCGCCGCGGGCGGGGGCCGGGCATGGTTGGGACATGACCCGCGCCTGGCTTTTCCTGTTCGCCGCCATCATCGCCGAGGTGATCGCCACCACGGCGCTGTCGCGCTCCGACGGCTTCACCCGCGCCTTGCCCAGCGCGGTCACGGTGGCCGGGTATGGCGTTGCCTTCTGGTGCCTCAGCATCACCCTCAAGACCATCCCCACCGGCATCGCCTATGCCGTCTGGTCGGGGCTGGGGATCGTGCTGATCACCGCGGCGGCCTGGATTCTCTACAAGCAGGCGCTGGACGGCGCGGCGCTGGTAGGCCTCGGCCTGATCCTGGCGGGGGTGCTGGTGATCAATCTCTTCTCACAATCCGTCCGTCACTGAGAGGGGGTGGAGCCGGACGGCGGCAGCGCCTGCCCGGCGGCCTTGGCCTGGTCCTCGGCCGTGCGGTGGACGAGGGGAATGACATTGCCCTGCCCATCGGTTTCCAGGCCCGGCGGGGCGTCGGCGCGGGGCTTCATCTTGGCCTTGTGTTCGATGGGCTCCATCTGGCGATTCCTCATGCTCACGCCTTGTGAACGGAAGCCGCCGGGTCCGGTTCCGGCGCAGGAAAAAGGGCCTGCTGACGCGGGCCGCGATGGCGGCGTTAGCCGCCGTGCGGGACCTGAGCTGCGACGGAGCGGGATCAATTTATAAAGGGAACCAGTCCAACTGCTTCACATAGTCCGTGTCGGACTGGCGCTGGTTCCAGCCGCCGCCCATGGCGATGAAGAGCTGTACGCTGCTCTGCAGCTTGGCCAGCTTGGTCTGCACCAGCGAGTTCTGGGCATTGAACATGGACTGTTCGGCGCTCAGCAGGGCGGTGATGTCGATGGTGCCCTCGCGATACTGCAGTTCGGAGATGCGCTGGGCCTCGACCGCGGCGCGCTCCTGCTGGGTGATGAACTCGAGCTGCTGCGTCACGGCGTCGGCGGTGCCCACGGCCGCTTCCACCGCCTGGAAGGCGCGGAAGACGGTGAGGCGATAGGTGGCGATCTGCTCGTCCTGCACCGCCTTAGCCGCCTGGCTGCGGGCGTTGATGGTGCCGCCGTCGAAGATGGTCTGGGCCAGCGAGGCGCCCAGGTTCCAGGCGAAGCTGGCCGGGTCGAACAGGGTACCGATCAGGGCCGAGGTCCAGCTCACCCCGGCGCTGAGGCCCACCTGCGGGAAGAAGGCGGCGCGCGCGGCGTCCAGATTGGCATGGGCGGCCATCAGGTTGGCTTCGGCCTGGGCGATGTCGGGGCGGCGCAACAACAGGTCCGAGGGGATGCCCGGCTGCACGGTCGGGGTGGTGAGGCCGTCCAGATTCTGGCCCTTGATCTCGATGCCCTCGGGCGGCATGCCCAGCAGGATGGCCAGGGCGTAGCGGGCCTGGCGCTCCTGGTCGATCAGGCCGGGCAACTGCGAGAGCTGCGCCGCGACGGTGGCGGTCTGCTGCATCACGTCGAGGTTGGAGGAGACGCCCGCAGCGAACTTGGCCTGGCTGATCGCCAGGAGGCGGCGCGACAGGTCCAGGTTCTGGCGGGTGATGGCGATGCGCTCGCGCAGGGCCAGGATGTTGAAATAGGTGGTGGCGACCGACGAGGCGACGGTGAGGCCCACCGTGGTCTGGGCATAGCGTGCCGCGCGCAGATTCTGCTCGGCGGCGGCGAGGCGGGCGCGGTTCTGGCCGAAGAAGTCCAGCACGTAATTGCCGGTGATGCCGGCATTGAAGGTGTCGGTGCCGGCGATGTTGTTCTCGCGGCGGGTGACGCCGAAATTGCCGTTCACCGTGGGCATCAGGCCCGACAGCGCGATGGTGCTGGCGGCCTCGGCCTCCAGCACGCGGCCGGCGGCGACGCGCAGGTCCAGATTCTCGCGCATCGCCCGTTCGATCAGCGCGGGCAGTTCGGGCGCGTTGAACTGGGTCCACCAGTCGGCTGCGGGCCAGACCGGCGCGTTCCTGTCCACCACCGGCGCGGTGAAGGCGGCGGGCAGGTCGCTGGATTGCAGCGCGACGGGGGCGGGGGTGAGCTGGCAGCCCGCGGTCAGGAGGGCAACGGCGCTGACGCAGAGGACACGATTCAATGTGCGCATAAAATTCTCATCGCCTCAAAGGGGGCGCCCGTTTGGCTGGGCGGCTGTTCTGGCCGGGGAACCCCCGGCGACAGAAGGAAATATCGTGCGCCGGACGGCGGGCGCAAGGCCTCAGCCTGTAATGGTTTGTCGCTGCGGCCGTTTTTGAGAAAAATTGGACGGCCAGGGCTTGGGTCCCGTGGGGGGCACCGGACCGGCCCGGCCGTCCGTTCTTGGACCGTATCCCTTCCGGTGGAGCGCCATGGGGCACGGACCGGCGGCACCATGGCGAGGGCAGGGGCTTTAAGGAAGCGGCGGGCGCGGGAAATTTGTATCCAACTGTCTTCAAAGCCCTTTCCCGAACGGGGCGTGAAACATTTTCCGCGCCCGCAATGTGTCCCCGCCCCAGGCGTCACGCGGCCGTAATGTTTTCAGCAACTTCCAACCCAGGGACATCATGAGCACTGCCTACATCGCGCCGATCCTGCCGCTTCTGGCTTCCAACGTTTTCATGACCTTTGCTTGGGTGAGCGGCGGTTGGCCCAAGGCCGACGAAATGATCCAATGGACCATTTCGAGCCGCGAACGCCCGGCGCGCCAGGGACGGGCCGGAGGGCAGCCTCGCACCATTCTTTAGGGATACGAAATGTCCGCCTATATGGCCCCCATTCTGTTGCTGTTGGCTTCCAACGTTTTCATGACTTTCGCCTGGTACGGTCATTTGCGCTTCCCCGCCGCGCCGCTCTGGGGGGTGGTGGCGGCAAGCTGGGGCATCGCCCTGCTGGAATATTGCCTGGCGGTGCCCGCCAACCGCATCGGCCATCAGGTCTATTCCGCCGCCCAGTTGAAGACCATGCAGGAGATCATCACCCTGGCGGTCTTCGGCGTCTTCTCGGTGCTCTATCTGGGCGAGAAGCTGCAATGGAATCACGCCGTCTCTTTCCTTTTCCTCTGCGGCGCGGCCTTCTTCGCCTTTCACAAATGGACGTGACATGACCGACGCATCCCAATCCGGCAGTTTTCGCATCGGCGGCGAGATCGCGGTGCACCGCATGGGCTTCGGCGCCATGCGCATCACCGGCCCCGGCGTCTGGGGCCCGCCGCGCGACAAGGCCGAAGCCCTGCGCGTGCTGAAGCGGCTGCCCGAGCTGAAGGTCGATTTCATCGACACCGCCGATTCCTACGGCCCCGACGTGTCGGAAGAGCTGATCCGCGAGGCGCTCCATCCCTATGACGGGCTTCTGATCGCCACCAAGGCCGGCTTCACCCGCTCCGGCCCCGACCGCTGGACGGTGAACACGCAGGCGAAGCACCTGAAGGAGGCGGCGAAGAAGAGCCTGAAGAAGCTGGGCGTGGAGCGCATAGACCTGTGGCAGCTTCATCGCGTCTCTTCGGCGCTGCCCGCCGCCGAGCAGTTCGGCGCGGTGAAGGAGCTGATCGACGAAGGCATCATCCGCTTCGCCGGGCTGTCGGAAGTTTCGGTGGCCGAGATACGGGCGGCGCAGGCATTCTTCCCCGTCGCCACGGTGCAGAACCATTACAATATGGCCAGCCGCGAAAGCGACGATGTGCTGAACTATTGCGAGAAGCACGGCATCGGCTTCATCCCCTGGTATCCCCTGGCGGCGGGCGATCTGGCCGATGGCGGCGGCGCGCTCCGCAAGATCGCCGCCGCGCACAAGGCGGCGCCCGCTCAGATCGCGCTGGCCTGGCTGCTGAAACGCTCGCCGGTGATGCTGCCCATCCCCGGCACCTCGAAGGTGAAGCACCTGGAAGAGAATGTTGCCGCCAGCGGCATCCGATTGTCGGACGAGGAGTTCAAGGCCCTTCACTAGAAGGCTGGGCGTGGCGCCGGTCCTGCGCTAGCGTCAGCCCATGTCCGGCTACGCCCCCGAACGCCCCCGCAAGGATCTGGAGCCGCCCCGCTACCGCGCCATGATCTGGAACGAGATCACGGGCGATCAGATATGGGCCAGCCCGCGCCATCGCATCACATTATGGGCGTTTCTCAGCCTCGTGCTGTTTGCGGCGCTGCTGCGGCTGAACATGGCCGGTTTCGCCTCCGCGCCGCTGCTGCTTGCCGCCGCATTCCTGCTGCCGCCGCTTTTCTTCACCGGGATCGTGCCGCCGCGCGGCCAGCCTTTCGGACGTTCCTACCTGATCGGCATGGGCTTCACGGTGGCGATGATGCTGTTCGCCGCCATCGTCGGCTGGCTCTTGTCCCAGACTTATCGCGGGCGGGCGCTGCAAGCCCTGCTGGGCTGAATTACTTCAGCGTCACCTGATAGGACGGCATCTTGGCGTCCAGTTCCTTGACCACTTCCTCGGTGATGTCGAAGCCCGCGCCTTCCACCACCGGCACGGCGGCGCGGTCCAGCACCATGTTGGCGCCATGGCGCTGCACGATCTGCTCCATGATCGGCCCCATCACCTTGGCGACCTCGGCATGGGCGGCGGCGATGGTGGTGCGCAGGCGCTGCTCCTCCTTGGCCGAGGCGGCGGCATAGCTCTGCTCGCGCGCCTGGAGCGACTGGATGCGCTTGGCCCGCTCGGCTTCCGGCATGTCGGCGGCCTTCTGCAGCGCCTCCACATCGTTCTGCAGGCTGCGCTGCTGGCCCGACAGCCGGTCGCGCGCCTGGTTGGTGAAGCTTTGCATCTGGCGGTTGATGTCCTGGCCCACCTTGGTGCGGGTGAGGATGGCGGTGCGGTCCATCACCAGGATGACCGGATCGGGCAGGGCGCCCGGCGGGCCGGAGGGGACCGGGAAACTGGAATTGAGGGCTTCCTGGGCAGTGGAGGCGGTCCGGGGCGCGCCGTCCCGGCCCCAGAGGAAATAGGCCCCGATGCCGGCGGCGATGACGAGGGCCGCGGCGACGGCGGCGATGAGGATGTTCTTGCGCGACACGGGGGCTCTGGCTCCGTTGGTGTTTTGGCCGGGGCGGGGCTTCAAGGCCGCCGCGCGGAACGCCAAGGGGCGTCCAAGGCGGAGCGGAAATTATCAGTGTGCGGCGGGGGATGCTACCCCCTATCCGTCAACCGGCGGCGAAGGGATTGTCGTTAAATTCCTGCACCGGCCTGAGCACCACCGGCAGCGCCGGGTTGGCGCCGAAGTAGAGCTGCAAGGTCATCTGGTTGGTCCTCTCGTCCCACGCCATCTGCGGGGCGATGCCGCCGGGCTTGCGGAAGGTCTTGCCGTCGAAATCGAAGGGCCGCGGCTCGACAGCGGCCCAGTTGTTGCGCAGCTCCGCCGCCAGCCTTTCGCGATGGCGCCGCATCGCCTCCGGCCGCGTGTCCGCGATGTTCAGAAGATCGGGGGCGCTGATTCGCACCTGGCCGCCGGGCACGATCTCCACCCGCGCCACTACCAGCGTGCCGCCCGCTTCGTAACCGCCTTCCCATTTGCCTACGGGCGCTGCGGGCCTGGAGCAGGCCGCCAGCAGCACGAGGGACAGGATCACGATCCAGCGCATGGCCGACTCACTTGCAACGCCTGCCGGAGCATACGCCATCCGGCGGCGATTTGCGGGCGGCTGGAATTCGGGGCCTCACCCTTCGACAAGCTCAGGATGAGGCCTTTGTACTACCCCTCATGCTGAGCTTGTCGAAGCATGAGGATGAATTACGGCCCCACGGTCAGGTTCAGGCGGCGGCTATGCTCGTCGATCTGCTCTTCCAGGACGAAGGTGAAGCCGCCCGCCCGGTATTTGCGGTAGCGCAGGCCCATGGCGTCCGGCTCGATGGCGCCCGCCCAATAGCGGCCCAGCCGCGGCAGGAAGGCGCGCAATTCGCTCTCCACCGCGGGAAAGAAGCCCGCATCGGCATAGGCCAGGGTGATGAAGCAGCTTCTGGGGCCGAAGGTGGTGGTGAAATTCTCGTCCCGCTGCACCGTGGCCTGGGTGGCGTTCTTCGCCAGGAAGGCGAAGGCCAGGGGCCGGGCATTCTCCACCGCCTGGCTCACCGTGCCGCCCCGCATCAAGGGCAGGCAGGCCCGCTCCACCAGCGGCGCGAATTGCGGCGCCCGGCGCGGCTGGAAGGCCGGCTGGGCCAGCGCGCCCTGGATGGCGCCGGCCGCCAGCAGCGCCGTCATCAAACCTGTCCGCAGCATGAAATCCGTCCTCTTTCCTTCGTCGTCGTGCCGCCCGCCGCCCTCTTTAAGGCCCGTTCCGGCCGCCCCCAAGAGGGGATAGGGACGATATTGCCTCCAGAACCCCAAAAAGAACCGTCTTTTCAAGCCCGCCATGCGGACCGCGGCCCTTGCCGCGCCGCCCCTTGGGGTTGTAGGCAGGCGCGCATTCTCGCGTGAGCTCCCGATGTCGCTGCCCAAGGATTTCCTGGCCCATTCCCTGAACCGCATCCAGCCTTCGCCCACCATTGCCATCACCACCAAGGCGCGCGAACTGAAGGCGGCGGGCAAGGACGTGATCGGCCTGGCGGCGGGCGAGCCCGATTTCGACACGCCCGACAACATCAAGGAAGCGGCCATCGCCGCCATCCGCCGGGGCGAGACCAAATACACCGCCGTCGAAGGCATCCCGGAGCTGCGCGCCGCCATCGCCGCCAAGTTCAAGCGCGAGAACAATCTCGACTACAAGCCGTCCCAGACCTTCGTGGCGCCGGGCGGCAAGTCGGTGCTGTTCAACGCCCTGCTCGCCACCGTCAATCCGGGCGACGAGGTGATCATCCCCGCGCCCTATTGGGTGAGCTATCCCGACATCGTGCAGCTTGGCGGCGGCACGCCCGTGATCGTCGAGACGGCGCTGGAGAACGGCTTCCGCCTCACGCCCGAGGCGCTGGAGAAGGCCATCACGCCCAAGACCAAATGGTTCGTCTTCAACCAGCCCTCCAACCCGACGGGCGCCTGCTACACCGAGGCGCAGCTCAAGGCGCTGACCGATGTGCTGCTGCGCCATCCCCATGTCTGGGTGCTGACCGACGACATGTATGAGCATCTGGTCTATGGCGGCTTCAGGTTCCGCACCGTGGCCGAGGTGGAGCCGAAGCTCTATGACCGCACGCTGACCATGAACGGCGTCTCCAAGGCCTATTCCATGACCGGCTGGCGCATCGGCTATTGCGCCGGGCCGGAGATGCTGATCAAGGCGATGGCCAAGCTCCAGTCCCAGTCGGCCACCAACGCCGCCTCGATCAGCCAGTGGGCGGCGGTGGAGGCGCTGAACGGCACCCAGGACTTCATCCCCAGATTCCAGAAGATCTTCGAGGCCCGCCGCGACCTGGTGGTCTCGATGCTGAACCAGGCCAAGGGCATCGAATGTCCCAAGCCGGAAGGGGCCTTCTATGTCTATCCCTCCATCCGCGGCCTGATCGGCAGGACGAGCGCGGGCGGCCGCAAAATCGAAACCGACAGCGACTTCGCCGTGGCCCTGCTGGAAGAGACCGGCGTGGCGGTGGTGCATGGCGCGGCTTTCGGCCTTTCGCCCTTCTTCCGCATCTCCTACGCCACCAGCGAGAAGAATCTGGAAGAGTGCTGCAAGCGCATCCAGGCTTTCTGCGGCGATCTGAAATAGACCGCGCGCGGAACCCGGCTTTCGCACCGCGATAACCCTTGCCAAGCGCCCGTTCCGGGTGGAGCATCCTGCGCGAAAGCTGAAGGGTGCCTGCCGCGCGCCCGTCACGGCCGCGATGAAGCGCCCCGAAGCCCGCCAAAAGGTTTCGAGACAGGAGGCGCTTCATGTCTGAGGACCATTCCAAGGAAAACAAGCCGCGTATAAAAGCCGGGCCGCGTGCCGTGGCCCTGGTCGGGCCCTATGGCAGCGGCAAGACCCTTCTTCTGGAAAGCATCGCCGCCATCACCGGCGCCGTCCCGCGCAAGGGCGCGGTCGCCGACGGCTCCAGCCTGGGCGACGCCAGCCCGGAGGCGCGCGCCCGCCAGATGAGCGTGGAGGTCAATGTCCTCTCCACCCGCTTCCTGGGCGAGGATTTCACTTTCCTTGACTGCCCCGGCTCCATCGAGCTGATCGGCGACACGCTGGGCGTGCTGCCGGGCATCGACGCCGCCATCGTGGTGGCCGAGCCCGATGCCGCCAAGGCGCCGATGCTGCAGCCCTTCCTCAAGCTGCTGTCGGACGCGCGCATTCCCCATTTCCTCTTCATTAACAAGTTCGAGAAGTCGCGCGGCGCCTTCCGCGCCCTCCTGGCGGCATTGCAGCAGGTGAGCGCGCGGCCGCTGCTGCTGCGCCAGATTCCCATCTGGCAGCAGGGCATGGCGGCGGGGCTGGTGGACCTGGCGCTGGAGCGCGCCTATGGCTGGCGCCCGCATGCGCCCAGCCAGGTGATCGACATGGCCGATGTGCGGCGCGAAAAGGAGGCCCGCTTCCAGATGCTGGAGCGGCTGGCCGACCATGACGAGCATCTGATGGAGGAATTACTGGGCGACATCGAGCCCAGCCGCGAAGAGGTCTTCGGCGACCTTTCGCGCGAGCTGGCCGAGGGGCTGGTGGTGCCGGTGCTGATCGGCTCGGCCGAAGGCGACAATGGCGTGCGCCGCCTGCTCAAGGCGCTCCGGCACGAGGTGCCGGATGTGGGCCGCGCGGCGGCGCGGATGAAGGCGGACGGCGGGACGGTGGCGCAGGTGCTCAAGACCCTGCATGGCGGCCATGGCGGCAAGCAGAGCCTGGTGCGGGTGCTCTCGGGCAGCCTCAAGGAAGGCCAAGTGCTGCACGGCCCGGGCGGAGCCGAGGCGCGCATCGCCGGCATCTCCAGCCTGGTCGGCAACCGCGCCCTCAAGCGCGCCACGGCCGAGGCGGGCGATGTGGTGGCGCTGGCGCGGCTGGAGCCTTTCGTCACCGGGGACACGCTGTCGGGCGCCAAGGGCGGCGGCGGCCATGTGGCGATCGCCTGGCCCGCGCCGGTCTATCGCCTGGCGGTGGCGGCGCGCGACCGCAAGGACGAGGTCAAGCTCACCGCCGCCATCGCCAGATTGTGCGAGGAGGACCCCTCGCTGCATCTGGAGCAGAATGGCGAGACGCATGAGATGCTGCTGGCCGGGCAGGGCGAGGTGCATCTGCAATTGGCGGTGGAGAAGCTGGAAAGCCGCTTCGGCCTGGGGCTGGCGACGCGGCCGCCGCAGGTGCCTTATCGCGAGACCATCCGCAAGGCCGCGACCGCGCGCGGCCGCCACAAGCGGCAGACCGGCGGCCATGGCCAGTTCGGCGACTGCGTGCTGGAGATCGCGCCCCTGCCGCGCGGCTCCGGCTTCGCCTTCCAGGACCGCATCAAGGGCGGGGTGGTGCCGAAGCAATGGATACCGTCGGTGGAAAAGGGCGTGCGCGACTATCTGAAGGCGGGGCCGCTGGGCTTTCCCGTGGTGGATGTGGCGGTGGCGCTCACCGACGGCTCCTACCATTCGGTGGATTCCTCCGACGCCGCCTTCCAGACGGCGGGAAGGCTGGCGATGAGCGAGGGCATGGGGGCCTGCGCGCCGGTGCTGCTGGAGCCGGTGATGCGGGTGGCGATCCATGTGCCGTCCGAGGCGGCCGCCAAGGTCAATGGCGTGATCGGGGCGCGGCGCGGCATGCCGCTGGGCTTCGATGCGCGCCCAGGCTGGCCGGGCTGGGACACGGTGCGGGCGGAAATGCCGCTGGCCGAGATCGGCGACCTGATCGTGGAGCTGCGCTCCCTCACCCAGGGCCTGGGGACTTTCGAGATGGAATTCGACCGGCTGGAGCCGCTGAACGGCAAGCTGGCCGACCAGATCGTGGCGGCGCGGCGGGAAAGCCACCGGGCGGCGTGAAAGCGGCGAAAAAAGAGGCGGCGTGCGCTGGTAGCGCGCACGCCGCCTCAGATGTTCCTCGCTCAAGGGGGAGAGAGCGGGGAGGGCGCCCTTGGGGGGAGAAAGGGCGGCACCAGCAGAGATGGGGCGCCGCCGCCGCTTTTCAAGGCCATGCCGGAAAGGCGTGGAAATCGGCGCTTGCCGTTTGAAATCGTACAAACTTTTGCGCATGCGGCGCGCGCCGCTGCCCTATAGAGGTTCCCTGATTCAGGGCTGTCTATGGCGCGCGAGAGATTTTCCGTGCCGGTCAAATGTGGCCGGTGCGGGCAGCAGGGCACGATCATCTGGGAGGAGAATAGCGGCGATTCCCTCTCCAAGGGGCCGCAGACCGCGCTGGTGGCGGTGTCCTCCGGCTTTTACGAGCGGGTGGCGCGCAACCATCGTGGCAGCGTCGAGATCGTCTGCCAGCGCTGCAACACGGTGCTGCCGGACGATTGACGCCGTCTTTTGGGCGTCGGCCTGGGTGGCCCGCATTCGCGGGCCATGACAGCGTGCTAATACTGCCAGTCCCTGGAGCTTTTCACCACGAAGTCGCGGAACGCGGCCACGCGCTTGGACTGGCGCAGGGCGTCGGCATAGACGAGGTGGATGTCGAAGCTGGGCACCTCGGTCTCCGGCAGCACCCGCACCAGGCTGGGGTGCGCGGCGGCGACATAGTCGGGGACCACGCCGATGCCCACCCCCGCCTCGATCGCCTTGAGGATGCCGGTGATGTTGTTGATGCGCACGATGCGGCCCTTGGCGCCCGGCTTCTGCTTCCTGCGGAACAGGTCCATCAGCCAGTTGATGTCGCGGATCTCGGGCGCGGCGGTCTCGCCATAGACCACGATGGTGTGGTCGCGGATGTCGTCCAGCGACTGCGGCACCGGATGGGTCTGCAGATAGGACCTGTCGGCATAGATGTGATAGTGCGCGGTGAAGAGCTTGCGCTGGATCAGGTCGGCCTGCACCGGCGCGCGCAGGCGCAGCGCGATGTCCGCCTCGCGCTGGGCCAGGTCCAGCTCATGGTCGTCCATCACCAGATGCAGGTCCACCTCGGGATATTCGTTGAGGAACTGCGACAGGCGCGGCAGCAGCCAATAGGCGCCGATGCCGTGGCTGGCCGTCACCTTCAGCGTGCCGCGCGGGCTTTCATGGACGTTCTTCAGCGCTTCCTCGGCGGCGGCCAGGCGCTCCAGCACGTCGCGCACCGCCCCGAAGAGCAGCTCGCCCTCGTCGGTGAGGGTGAGGCCGCGGGCGTGCCGCTGGAACAGGGGCGTGGCGATCTCGTCCTCCAGCGCGCTGATCTGGCGGCTGACGGCCGATTGCGACAGGCCCAGCGACTGTCCGGCATGGGTGAAGCTGCCGGCGCTGGCCACGGCGTGGAAGATGCGAAGCTTGTCCCAATCCATCGGCGGCTCCCTCAGGCCGTGAGCGGCAATTCTCCGGCATGCGACACGGCCAGGAAGCGTTCGGCTTCCAGCGCCGCCATGCAGCCCATGCCGGCGGCGGTCACCGCCTGGCGGAATACCTTGTCCTTGACGTCGCCCGCGGCGAAGACCCCCGCCACGCTGGTGTGCGTGGAATCGGGCGCGGTCCTGATATAGCCGCTCTCGTCCATGTCGAGCTGGCCCCGGAACAGGGCGGTGGCGGGCGAATGGCCGATGGCGATGAAGACCCCGTCCACCGCCAGTTCGCGGATCGAGCCGGTGACGGTGTTGCGCAGGCGCGCGCCGGTGACGCTCTTGGGGTCCTCGCTGCCCAGCACCTCGACCAGCTCGGTGTCGTAGAGCACCTGGATCTTCCTGTTGGCGGCCAGCCGCGCCTGGTTGGTCTTGTCGGCGCGCAAGCTGTCGCGGCGATGCACCAGCGTCACCTTGTCGGCGAAGTTGGTGAGGTAGAGCGCCTCCTCCACGGCGGAGTTGCCGCCGCCCACCACCATCACCTGCCGGCCGCGATAGAAGAAGCCGTCGCAGGTGGCGCAGGCCGAGACGCCGAAGCCCTGGAATTTGTTCTCGCTGGGCAGGCCCAGCCAGTTGGCCTGGGCGCCGGTGGCGATGATCAGCGTATCGCAGGTGTAGATCTGCCCGCCATCGCCGGTCAGGGTGAAGGGACGGCGCGACAAATCCACCGCGGCGATGGTGTCCTGCACGAAGCGGGTGCCCAGATGCGCGGCCTGGGCCTGCATCTGCTCCATCAGCCAGGGGCCCTGGATGGCCTCGGCGAAGCCCGGATAATTCTCCACCTCGGTGGTGATGGTGAGCTGCCCGCCCGGCTGCAATCCCGCGATCAGCACCGGCTCCAGCATGGCGCGCGCCGCATAGATGGCGGCGGTGCAGCCGGCCGGACCGCTGCCCAGAATGATGACTTTGGAATGTTGCGGGGAGTGTTGCGGGGTGGACATGGCTTGCCCTGAGGAAATCAGATGCCTGATATCGGAATTGCCGGGACTTTGGTCAAGCGGCAGCCGCACCGGGGACAGTGTATAAGCCGCCCGGCGCCGTCCTTTTGCGAAATATTATTGCGCGCGACGGGCGGCGGGCGGTATAACCCACCGCTTTTCACCGGATGGCCGCCTTGTCTTCTCACAAGCTCGACGCCATCGACCTGCGCATCCTCAGCGAGCTGCAGGACAATGGCCGTATCACCAATGTGGAGCTGTCGCGCCGGGCGGGCATCACCGCCCCGCCCTGCCTCAGGCGCATGCGGGCGCTGGAGAAGGCGGGCTACATCAAGGGCTACCACGCCGATCTCGACGCCAAGGCGCTGGGGTTCGAGGTGCAGGCCTTCGTCTTTGTCGGCCTGGCCAGCCAGAAGGACGCCGACCTGCGCGCCTTCGAGGACAGCATCCGCCGCTGGCCGCAGGTCCGGGAGTGCCATATGCTTTCGGGCGAAGTGGACTTCCTGCTGAAATGCGTCGCCGAAGATTTGTCCGCATTCCAGAATTTCATCACCCACACGCTCACCGCCGAGAAGAATGTCGCCAGCGTGAAATCCTCGCTGGTCATCCATGCCTCCAAGGCGGAGCCGGGCGTGCCGATCGAAGTGCCCGCCGCAAGCTAGTTCCGGCGGATGTGATTCACCGATAACAGAAATCCTACGGAGGAAGACATGAAGAACACCATGATGGGCACGGCGCTGGCCGGTCTGATGCTGCTCGCCGCTCCGGCCTTCGCCCAGGCGCCGTCGGCGGCGATCACCGCCGCTGTCGCGGATGCGGGCCGCCCCGAGGCCGACAAGGCCGCCGACGCCAACCGCAAGCCGGCCGAGATGCTGGCCTTCGCGGGCGTGCAGCCGGGATGGAAGGTCGCGGAGCTGGCGCCGGGCGCGGGCTATTTCACCCGCATCTTCGCCAAGGCGGTGGGCGCCAACGGCAAGGTCTTCACCTTCGCGCCGCCGCCGCGCAATCCGCCGCCCGCGGGCGCGGTGCCGCTCAGCCAGACCTATACCAACGTCACGGCGCTGCAGGGCGCCTATGCCGACTTCGCCGTGCCGGAGCCGGTGGACCTGGTCTGGACCTCGCGCAACTATCACGATTTCCGCAACGCGCTGGGCGATCAGGGCATCGTCGCATTCAACCGCAAGGTCCTGGCGGCGCTGAAGCCCGGCGGCATCTATGTCGTGCTCGACCATGCCGCCGCCGACAACGCCCCGGCCGATGTCGGCTCGACGCTGCACCGGATCAAGGAATCCACGGTGCGCGCCGATGTCGAGGCGGCGGGCTTCCGCTTCGTCGGCGCCAGCAACGCGGTGCGCCATCCGGCCGACGACAAGACCAAGCGCGTCTTCGAGGGCGATGTGCGCGGCGTGACCGACCAGTTCGTCCTCAAGTTCCAGAAGCCGAACTGACATAAGGACCGCATGAAGCGCCTTGCCTTAGCCGGGCTGCTGCTTGCGGTCCTTGTCCTGCCCGCGGCCGCGCAAGGCGTGCCGCGGGTCAAGGGCCGCGTCACGGCCTTCGACGGCCTCACCTTCCAGCTTGCGCCGGAAGGCGGCGGGCCCGAGATCGCGGTTCGGCTGCAGGCGCGCACCCAGTTCATGGCCAGCGAGCCGCGCCCGCTTTCGGCGATCGCCACCGGCGCCTATGTCGCCGTGCGGGTCGTTCTGCGCGACGGCACGCTGACGGCCGAGGAGGTGCAGCTCTATCCGCCCCTGCTGCGCGGCGCGGGCGAGGGGCGGCTGCCCCAGGACGAAGGCCGCGCCGTGATCAGCGGCGCGGTGACGGCTATGGGCGGAGGCCGGCTCACGCTGTTCTACCGCGGCGGCCAGATGGCGGGCGGCACCTGCATCGGACGCGCCGATCCTGCCCGCCCCAGCCCCGTCTGCACCGGCGATCCGGTGATCCAGTTGCCGCCCGGCGTGCCGGTGCATGCCCTGGTGCCGGGCGACCGCCGCCTCCTGGTGGTGGGCGCCACCGCCACCGTCTCGCTCGAGACCGACGCCAAGGGCGTGCGCAGCACGCCGGGCCTGATCTTGGAAAAGCCGCAAAAATCCCAATAGACTTGCGGCTCAGCCCCTCGCTTTTTTGGAGAAACCGATGTCCCGCAAACCGGTCCTTGCCCTTTTCTGCGCCGCGCTTCTGTTCGGCGGCACCGTGGCGGGCGCGGATGCGCAGGAAGCCCGGCGCTTCGGCACCTGGGGCGTGGACCTGTCGGCCCTGGATAAGAGCGTCAGGCCCGGCGACAATTTCTTCCGCTATGTGAACGGCAACTGGCTCAAGACCGCCACCATCCCGGCGGACCGCGCCAGCATCGGCGGCTTCGTCGAATTGCAGATTCTGAGCGAGCAGCGGCTGCGCGCCATCGTGGACGATCTGCGCAAACGGCCGGAGGCGCAGCTCAGCGCCGAGGAGCGCAAGCTGCGCGACTTCTACAATTCCTTCGTGGACACCGCCGCTATCGAGGCGAAGGGGCTTCAGCCCGCCGCCAAGGACCTGGCCGAGATCGCCGCCCTCAAGACCCATGAGGATGTGGCGCGCATGATGGCCTCGCCGCGCGTCGCTGCGGGCGCCATCTATGGCTATGGCATCGGCATAGACGACAAGAACCCCGGCAACTACTCGCTCAACCTGGTGCAGGCGGGCCTGGGCATGCCCGAGCGCGACTACTACCTCTCCGGCGATGCCGAGCTGGTGAAGACGCGCGAGGCCTACCGCAAATACGCCGCCGACATGCTGGCGCTGGCGGGGCTTTCCGACGCGCCCGCGCGCGCCGATCGCATCCTGGCGCTGGAAACCGAGATCGCCCGCGTGCACTGGACGCGCGCCGACCGCCGCGACGCCGACAAGACCTACAACCCCATGACCGTGGCGGCGCTGAAGACCATGGCGCCCGCCTTTCCCTGGGACGCCTTCCTGGCGGAAACCGGCATCCCGCTGACCACGCCCTCGGGCCCGCGCTATGTGATCGTGCAGGAGAACACCGCCTTCGCGCCCCTGGGGCAGATTTTCGCCGCCACGCCGGTCTCGACCTGGCGCGACTATCTCACCCTGCATTACCTGCACAACATGGCGGCCTATCTGCCCAAGCGCTTCGACGACCTGGACTTCGCCTTCTTCGGCACCGTCCTGTCGGGGCGCACGGCGCAGCTCGACCGCGCCACGCGCGGCGTGCGGCTGCTCGACAGCCAGATGGGCGAGGCGCTGGGCAAGCTCTATGTCGCCCGCTTCTTCCCGCCCGACGCCAAGGCCAAGGCCGACCTGCTGGTGTCCAACCTGCTCAAATCCTTCCAGGAGGACATCCCCAGACTCGACTGGATGGGGCCGCAAACCAAGGCCAAGGCGCTGGAGAAGGTGCGGCTCTTCACGCCCAAGATCGGCTATCCCGACAAGTGGCGCGACTATTCGGCGCTCCAGATCGTGCCGGGCGATCTTCTGGGCAATGTCCAGCGCGCCAGCCTGTTCGAGTATAACCGCCAGGTCGCGCGCATCAACCTGCCGGTGGACCGCGGCGAATGGGGCATGACGCCTTCGACCATCAACGCCTATTTCTACGCCTCGCTGAACGAGATCGTCTTCCCGGCCGCCATCCTGCAACCGCCCTTCTTCGATCCTGAGGCGGACGATGCGGTGAATTATGGCGGCATCGGCGCGGTGATCGGGCATGAGATCAGCCATGGCTTCGACGACCAGGGCAGCAAGTATGACGGACGCGGTGTCTTCGAGAATTGGTGGACGAAGGAAGACCGCGCCAATTTCGAGGCCCGTGCTGCCAGGATCATCGCCCAGTATGACCAGTTCGAGCCGCTGCCGGGCCTGCACATCATCGGCAAGAACACGGTGGGCGAGAACATCGCCGACAATGCCGGGCTCGCCATCGCCTATCGCGCCTACAAGCTCTCGCTGGGCGGCAAGCCCGCGCCGGTGCTCGACGGGCTGACCGGCGACCAGCGCTTCTTCCTGAGCTATGGCCAGATCTGGCGCACCCTGCAGCGCGAGAATGCGATCCGCACCCAGGTGATCTCCGGCGTGCACACCATCCCGGAATTCCGCGTCATCGGCACGCTGCGCAACATGGATGCCTGGTACGAGGCCTTTCAGGTGACGCCGGACCAGAAATATTATCTGCCGCCGGATCAGCGCGTGCGCATCTGGTAGGCGCCCGTTCCGCGGCCAGTCCGCCCGTTTTTCGGGCAGTTTTTGTTGCGGTGCATCCCTTTTCAAACAAGGCTTTTGGTGCCCTAATGTTGCATCGCAACATTAGGAGCCTTTGTCATGGGTCTTGATGCCGGGACGCGGTTTTCCCACAACAAGCCGGGCGACACCGAATTCCTGCCGGGCGGCCTGCGCGATTTCTTCCTCTATCGCGACTTGGGCATCGCCGCCGCCACCAACGGCAAGGTCATTGCCCATCTGGTCAAGGCCAATGCGCCGCCGCAGGACGGCACGGGCTGGCACTATCATGTCTGTGAATTCCAGATCGTGGTGATGACCAAGGGCTGGGCGCGCTTCATGTATGACGGCGTGCCGACGCTGGTGGAGGCGGGCGATGTCGTGCATCAGCGCCCCGGCATGGTGCATTACCTGTTCGATTACTCGCCGGACATGGAATATCTGGAGATCGTCAGCCCCGCCGATTTCGGCACCGTGCCGGTGAAAGGCCCGGACGTCGTGGTTCCGCCGGTCACGCCGTGGCGCTAGGAGCGCGGCCAGCAGCCGACAGCGACAGCGTATCGGCGCGAAGCGGTTCTGCCTCCGGCCGCGCGGCCATGGAGGTTCCGGTAAACGGTCTGTTCATGATGAAACGCGATTAGCCAAGACAGGCGCGGGGCTTCTGGCATCATCGCCGCATGGGCCAGACCATCGATACCAGCCAGATCGCCTATGTCGCGCGGCTCTTGCGCCATTCCGCCCCGGCCATGCCGGCGGCGCAGGACACCAAGCTGTTCCTGAAGGCGGCCGAGGCGCTGGAGAACCGCGCCGCCAAGCTGACCTATGGCTTGCCGGCGACCAGCGCCGGCAAGCTCGATATCCTGGTCTAGCCTTACGCGACCTTGTGGGAGGCCATCCGCTCCAGCGCCGTCACCAGCGCGGAATGGTCCTTCTGGCCGTCGCCATGGGCGGCGCAGCTATTGAACAGCTCCTGCGCCGTGGCGGTGTTGGGCAGCGACACGCCCATCTTGCGCGCGCTTTGCAGCGCCAGGTTGAGGTCCTTCTGGTGCAGCACGATGCGGAAGCCCGGATCGAAGGTGCGCTTGATCATGCGCTCGCCATGCACCTCCAGGATGCGGCTGGCGGCGAAGCCGCCCATCAGCGCCTGGCGCACCTTGGCCGGGTCGGCCCCCGCCTTGGAGGCGAAGAGCAGGGCCTCGGACACCGCCTCGATGTTGAGCGCCACGATGATCTGGTTGGCGACCTTGGTGGTCTGGCCGGCGCCGACCGGACCCACCAGGGTGATGTTCTTGCCCATCAGCTCGAAGAGCGGCTTGACCTTCTCGAACACCGCCTCCTGGGCGCCGCACATGATGGTGAGGCTGGCGGCCTTGGCCCCCACCTCGCCGCCCGACACCGGTGCGTCCACATAATCGCAGCCCAGCGCCTCGATCCTGCGGGCGAATTCCTTGGTCTCGATAGGGCTGATCGAGCTCATGTCGATCACGATCTTGCCTTTGGAAAGGCCCTCGGCGATGCCGTCGGCGCCAAACAGCACCTGCTCCACGTCCGGGGTGTCCGGCACCATGGTGATGATGACATCGGCGCGGGCCGCCAAATCCTTGAGCGAGGCGATGCCGATGGCGCCCGCCGCCGCCAGTTCCTCGGGGATCGGCTTGCGCTGATGGGCGATGAGCGTATGGCCGCCCTTCAACAGATGGCCCGCCATCGGCCGACCCATCACGCCCAGACCCACGAAACCGATATTCATACTGTCCTCCCGGAAAAAGCGGGCGGACTATCGGCCAGCCGGGTGCGGACCGCAACCGGTTTCACGGGGCCGTTTCACGCTACTGCGGCGCAGCCCGGCTGCGGTAATAAGCCTGGACCCGCGCCAGTTCGGCCAGCACGCCCTCGGCGGCGTCGCCCTGCGGAGAGGCCTTGCCGGGCGAGAAGAGCCGCATGGCGTCCACATGCACCGCCACCGGGGCGGCGTCGGACGCCTTGACCGCCAGCAGGCTCTCGATCGTGTCGCACAGGCTGCGCGCGGCGCGGTCGAGCGACTCATAGCCGAAGGTGCCCGCCAGGGTGATGACCTGGTCGGCATGGATCAGGATGGATTCCAGCGCGCCGGGATCGAGGCGCGCGCCCGCGCCCGCCACGATCTTCTCGATCGCCTGGATCGAGGCGTTCATCACCGCATCGCCTTCGCCGCTGATCGCCTGCACATTCCGCACCGCCGCCGCCACCGCGTCGTCGCGCGTCGTGCCGCCGGGGGCGGCGACAAGCTCGGCTAGGCGGATCTTGGGGAAAAAGACCTTCTTCACGCCCATCAGGCTTTGTCTCCGTTTGCTTGCTTGGCCATTGCGTCCTGGACGGGCGCGTCCGTCTCGCGGCGATACCGGCCGCCCGGCGGCACCAGCTCCTTGAAGCGGCGGTCCGGCCCGACATAGTCGGCGGTTTCGATATAGGCGCGCGGCGTCCTGGCGATCCAGGCGACGCGGTCGAACAGCACCTGCGCCGAGACCGGCTTCTTGACGACGATGTTGGCGCCCGCGTCGCGCACCGCCGAGATCATCCGCAATTGCGTATAGCCGGTCAGCACCAGGATCGGCATGAAGCGCACCGGGTCCTTCTGCTCGCGCCGCACCCAGCGGATGAAGTCGGCGCCGCTCATGTCGGGCAGGTTGGCCTCGACGATGCAGAGATCCACGAAATTGTCCTGGATGTATTTCCGGGCGGCCTCGCCGCTGTCCACCGATTCGATGCCGCCGACGCCGAAGCCGCGCAGCATCTGGCCGACCAGGCTGCGGGTGTAGCGGTCGCGGTCTATGACGAGGGTGGTGACGGAGCGGAAATTCAGCTTGAGCTGGGACATCTTCTTCTGATCCTGATATCCCGCAGACGCCTAAGGCACCGGGGCGCCCAGGTCATTGATCACTGTCATATGACACGGTTAACGTTTTCCTACCGCGCTGCCCGCGGAACGGGCAATGGAACGCTTCCGTGCGGGTCAAGCATTGCGGATGCGCAGACAAGGCGCCGGCTTTGACGCAGGATGCGGGGAAATGGGGGGAAGGTCATGAAATGTCTCGCCTGGCTGGCGGCGCTGCCGCTGATGGTGCTGCCGGCCTTGGCCCAGGCGCCGCATTATGCGGTCCGCACTCTGGGGGATGTGGTGCAGCTCCGCGACAATCGCGCCGACACGCTGGTGTCGGTGCTGCTGCCGGTCAACAACGCCTATGAGATGGTGGTGAAGGGCAAGAATGTCCTGCGCATGACCATCCGCTCGGTGGACGAGATGCGCGCCCGCCCGGGCCTCAACGGCGTGCCGCTGCTGGCGCCCTTCGCCAACCGCATCGACGGCCATGCCTTCTGGGCCAACGGCAAGAAATACAATTTCGACATGGAGCTGGGGAATGTGCGCGGCGCCATCCCCATCCATGGCTATCTCAGCAACACCAGCGCCTGGCGGCTGGTGGAGGCGCGCGCCGACGCCGGCGGCGCCTGGGTGACCAGCCGGCTCGAGTTCTACAAGCACCCCGATTACATGAAGCAGTTCCCCTTCGCCCACACGCTGACGGTGACTTACCGCCTGTCGGGCGGCGTGCTGGAGGTGCGCACGCGCATCGACAATCTGGCCGCCGAGCCGATGCCGGTGGTGCTGGGCTGGCATCCCTATTTCGCGCTGAGCGATTCGGCGCGCGCCGAATGGACGCTGAGCGTGCCGCCCGGCCGCCGCTGGCTCCTGACCGACGCCAAGCTGCCCACCGGCGAGACCGAGGATGCGGCGCGCTTCTTCGGCGGCGATCCGCGCGCCGTGCCGCTCAGCCGCTTCGCCGACCGGCTGATCGACGATGTCTTCAGCGATCTGGAGCGCGATGGCCGCGGACGCGCCACCGTTTCCTTCCGCAAGCCGGGCGGGCAGGGGATCAGCGTCAGCATGGGGCCGAACTACAAGGCGCTGGTGCTCTATTCGACGGTGCCGCCCGCGCCGAATCAGGCGGCGGGCCGGGGTGGGCAGGCGGGCAATGCGGCCGCGCCCGCGCCGCCGCCGGTCAGCGTGGGGCCGCCCATTCCGCTCGGCGCCGCCGATGCCAGCCCGACGCCGCCCGAGCGCGGCTTCATCGCCATCGAGCCTTATGCGGGCATCACCAACGCCATGAACCTGGCGCAACGCGGCCTCTACAAGGATTTGCAGAGCATCCCGCCCGGCGGACGCTGGGAAGAAAGCTTCTGGATCGCCACCAGCGGCTACTGACGGCAGGAAAACCGTTTTCCTGCCGCATGACGCTGCTGCGCCGCAGCAATCCGCAGCGGAATTTGTCGCAAACTTTCGCGGCCACGGTGTGCTGCGGGGATTTCATTATTGCCCCCGCGCGAAAGGGACTATGGTTCGGGCGAAGCTGAACCCGCGCGAAGACGCGAAGGCGGCTCGGGGGGTATACCGGAAGACAGGCGCTCCGCTCCCGGCGTCACATCGGTATAAGGAGGAGACAGATGCAATCGTGGAAGATGCTGATGCTTGCCGCCGCGGCGGCGGGCACGCTGGGGCTGATCGGGCAGACGGCGATGGCGCAGAACAACGCGCCGGGCAATGCGCCGGCGGCCTCGACACCGATGCCGGGCGCTGCCGGGCGGGGCGCGGGCCGGGGTCAGCAGCAGCCGGTCGCCTGGGTGCCCAAGAAGGCGCAGCTCACGCCCTATGAGGCGCCCAACCGCCCGATCTGGCGCCTGGCCGACGTGCTGGCGATGCACTCCAAGACCGGCACCTGGAGCCAGCCCATCGTCCGCAACAAGGAGATGTGGGCCGACTGGCACCAGCTCGCCGTCGGCACCAAGAACCCGCCGATGATGTGGCCCGACAACCGCATCGGCATGATCGTGTGGGACGGCCAGCTCCGCGTCAGCGTCGAGGGGCATGAGCCTTTCGTCGCCACCAAGGGCTTTGAGATCAATATTCCCTATCGCACGCCCTATACGCTGGAAGTGGTGGGCGACCGTCCGGCGCTCTTCTTCCTGGTGCGCGAGGCCGATCATTACCCGCTCTATCCGGTCGCCACCCATCCGGCCAAGCCCGCCGATCCGCCGGGCTATACCTATGTCCAGGCGGGCCTGACGCCCAACCGCGGCACCATCGGCGAAGGCGCGTATGGCGAGAAGCTCTATCTCGACTATTACAAGGACGTGGTGCAGGCCCCCGCCGGCCGCGGCGGCGCCTTCATCCGCAGCGACCATTTCTTCATGAACAATATCCGCGGTGTGGGCGTGCCCACGCCGCCGCCGACCAATCCCGGCCATTTCCATGCCGAATACACCGAGTTCTGGTTCATCATCGAAGGCCGGATGGAGTATCTGATCGAGGGCATTCCCGAGGTCATCCAGGCCGATGCCGGCGATGTCGTCACCGCGGCGCAGGGCCGTTTCCATCGCGCCAGCTTCCGGGAGGGCCCGGGCATGAACACCCGCGTCGCCATCAATCCCTTCCCGGAGGGCCTGCACAATTACCCGGCGCCGGCTGCCGGCCGCGGCCAGTAGCCGTCGGCCGCTTCGATTGCGAAAGCGCCGCCGGTCTTCCGGCGGCGTTTTTGTTTTCGGTGCCTACTCGGAGGGGATGGTGCAGCGCACACAGCATCCCGTCTTTTCAGGACGGAATTTTGGGCGCAGGCTCCGCCATACAAGCCGGGATTTTCGTTCCTGGCGGTATCAAAAGACATCCCTGGGGAGGATCAGCATGAAGATCAAAAGCCTGGTGCTGGCAGGCATCGCCGCCGCCTTGCTGACGGTTCCGCCGGCGACGGCGCAGCAATATGTGTCGCCGCCCAACGCCGCGGTTCCGGAAATGCCGAAGCAGACCACCCGCACCGGCAAGCGGATCAACCGCATCATCGACATGTGGCTGAAGAACCAGCCGGTCTATTACACCCAGGTCGAGGCGGGCGGATTCGGCGACGGCAAGGGCGAAAGCGCCTATGACATGGGCAAGCGCCTGGCCGCGACCAAGGCCGACTACATCACCTATGAGATGGAGCATGGCGCGCTCGATTTCCACCAGTTGCGCGAATTCATGCGCGGCCTGGTGGATGGCGGCCCGACCCGCACCGGCCATCGCACCCCCGCGGTGATCGCCACCCTGCCGATCCAGGGCACGGTCGACGCGGTGCGCGCCAACGCCTGGATGATCCAGCAGACGCTGGCGGCGGGCGTGCACGGCATCCTGCTCTGCAACGCCGAAAGCCCGGAAGCCGTCCGCGCCATGATCGAGGCGGCGCGCTATCCCTTCGCGCCGCATGTCAGCGGGCTGAACCAGGGCTATCGCGGCGGCGGCAGCCAGGCCTATCCCTCGCGCATCTGGGGCGTCAACGCCAACGAGTATCTGCGCTTGGCCGATCCGTGGCCGCTCAACCCCGATGGCGAGCTGATCTTCGGCGCCAAGATCGAGAATCCGCGCGCCGACGCCAATGTCGAGACCATTGTGCGCATCCCCGGCATCGCCTTCGTGGAATGGGGTCCCAGCGACCACGCCTTCTACCTGCTGGGCCGTCCGGGCACCTATCCCAATGCGCAGGGGGGCGAGGCCAACCCGATGATGGCGGCGGTGCGCCGCCGCGTGCTGGACGCCTCCAAGGCGGCGGGCATCAAGTTCCTCAATGCCTGCGGCCCGAACAATGTCGAGCAGCAGCTCAAGGACGGCGTGATGATCTGCACCGGCGGCGATAGCCCGGCGGCGGATATCGGGCGCAAATTCACCAACCGCACCGATCCCTGGTGAGCTCGGGGAGATGAACCGGAAAGGCCCCGCGCCGCCCGCGCGGGGCCTTTTTCCATCCGCTGCGTTTGTTTCCGCCGCGGGGACCGGGTAAGGAATTGGCGGGCCATATCGCTGTCGGGGTTTTAGGTCACGCGCATGCGCCGCCTGCTGGGGCTGCTCTATATCCAGGTGCTGATCGGCATCGTGCTGGGCTTTCTGGTCGGCGCGCTCTGGCCGGAATTCGGCGCGGCCCTCAAGCCCCTGGGCGACGCCTTCGTCAAGCTGATCAAGATGGTGATCGCGCCGGTGATCTTCTGCACCGTGGCGCTGGGCATCGCCCAGATGGGCGACATGAAGAAGTTCGGCCGCATCGGCGGCAAGGCGCTGCTCTATTTCGAGGCCGTCACCACCCTGGCGCTGGCGATCGGGCTTCTGGTGGGCGAGATCATCCGGCCCGGCGCCGGGTTCAACATCGACCCGGCCACGCTCGATCCGTCCGCGGCCGACGCCTATGTGAAGCGCGCCGAGGCCGACAGCGTCACCGAGCATCTGATGAACATCATCCCCGACACCTTCTTCGGGGCCTTCTCCGGCGGTGATCTGCTGCAGGTGCTGCTGGTGGCCATCCTGTTCGGCTTTGCCTGCACCCGGCTGGGCGAGACCGGCCGCCAGGTCTCGGCCATGCTGGAGAAGATCGTGGCGGTGTTCTTCCGCATCATCCACACCATCGTCCGGCTGGCGCCCATCGGCGCCTTCGGCGCCATGGCCTTCACCATCGGCCGCTACGGCATGGGCTCGCTGGTGCCCCTGGCCTCGCTGATCCTCTGCTTCTACATCACCTGCCTGCTGTTCGTGGCGCTGGTGCTGGGCGGCATTGCCCGGCTGGTGGGCTTCTCGCTCTGGCGCTTCCTCTCCTATATCCGCGAGGAGCTGCTGATCACGCTGGGCGCATCCTCGTCGGAGCCCGCGCTGCCCAAGATGATCGAGAAGCTGGAGCGGCTGGGCGCCCAGCCCGCGGTGGTGGGCCTGGTCATTCCCACCGGCTACAGCTTTAACCTGGACGGCACCAGCATCTATCTCACCCTGGCGATCCTGTTTCTGGCGCAGGCCACCAATATCGATCTCAGCCTGATGGAGATGCTCACCATCCTTCTGGTGGCGATGCTGACCTCCAAGGGGGCGAGCGGCGTCACCGGCGCCGGCTTCGTCACCTTGGCGGCGACGCTGTCGGTGGTGCCTGCCATTCCCATGGTGGCGCTGGCCACGATCGTCGGCATCGACCGCTTCATGAGCGAATGCCGCGCCATCACCAACATCATCGGCAATGGCGTCGCCACCTTGGCGGTGGCGCGCTGGGAAGGCGAGCTGGACATGGCGAAGCTGCGTTCCGAGCTGGCGCGGGGCTCATAGCTTCAGCGGCGTCACCAGCCGGTGGCCCCAGAGATCGCGGAACAGGCGCAGCGTCATCTCGCGTTCGCCCTCCGGCGCGGCCTCAAGCAAGGGCAGGGGCGCCGCGGCGATGGCCTCCAGCGCCTTGCGCGTCGGAGCATGGGCGATCTGCACGGTCTCTCCGCTGTCCGCGATGCGATACTGCTCGCCCGCCACGCGCCGCAGCACCGTGCGCCAGCCGATGCCGGACGCCGTCAGGTCGGGCGCGCGCGGCGCCTTGCCGAACAGCGCATAATGATAGCCGCCGCCCATCAGGTCCTGGGTATCGGCGGCCAGGGCGCGCGCGCCCGCATCCGTGCCAAGGCCGGTGGCGGGGGCTTCCAGATGCCCCAGGAAGCGCACATCGCTTTCCGACAAAGACCGGTCCAGCTCGCGCACGGGGAGCGGCCCGCAGAAGGGATTAAAGACTTCGTGGAACAGCGTGCTGTCCGGCAGGCTGGCGGTCAGGCGTGCCGCTTCCCGCATGGGCTGCGCAGGGTCCAGTTGGCGCATCAGCCGCGCCAGCGTCTCGCGCGCCCTGGCGATGGCGTCCGCCGGCGGCAGGCCGGCGCCGATCTCCGCGCGCAGCAATTGGTGCAGGCTGGCGCGCAAGGCCGCCATGGCGCCGCCATAATGGCTGATCAGCGCCACGCCGCCCGGCGCGAGACAGGCGCCGATCAGGGCGAGCGCGTGCCGCCGGACCGGCGCAGGGACAGCGAAGACCAGCCCCACGGCATAGACGAGATCGAAGCGGCCCAGACTCTCCGGCGTAAGGTCGAGCAGATCGGCGCAGTGCACCTCTGCCCGCGCGCCGAAGCGGGAGAGGCGCTCGCGCGCCAGGCGGCAATTGCCCTCGGACAAATCCACGCCCACCAGCCGCCCGGGCATGTCCTCGCCCGCCGCCGTCAACTGCACGCCGGGGCCGCAGCCCAGGTCCAGCACATCGCCGCCCGGGCCGCCGCAGCCGAAGATGCCGCCAAAGCCCAGCACCGCAGCGGGGCGCAGGCCCGGATCGTCGGGCGTCTCATAGAGCAGCGCGTCATATTGCGCGGCGAGGCGGCGCCCGGCCTGGCGCAGGTCATCCATGGCGGCGGCCTCGTGCTCGACGATCCGGAAGAGGGACGTGCGGCCAACCGTAGGATAGGGCCGCCGCCGCTTTCAAGGGCGGGCGGCGCGCCTTACGCGGCGATGGCCTGCGCTTGCGGCAATTCCCGATAGATGCATTGCCGTTCGCGCCACACTTCGACGCCTTCGCCTTCTTCCTTCAGCGCCAGCGCCCGGCGGATGGCGTGGAAGTCGCCCAGATAGCGGCTGGCATGGACGACAGGCCGCCCGTCGGGCCGCAGGCGGCGGATCTCATAGCTTTGCATGCTGCGTCTCCTCCTGGCTTGCAGATGGCGCGGCGCGCCGGTTCCCGGTATGCCGCTCGGGCATCGGAAGCGGCGGCACCGAGCCGATCGCGGGCGAAGTCACGGCACAGGGATTGACCGGCGTGCATGGCGGCGTCACCTGCGCCACCGGCCCGAGATCCCGGGGCCGGGGAACGGTGGGGAATGAGCTCGCCATGGCCTGGGAAGGCAGGAATACCATCGCCATGGCGAGAAGCGGGATACGGATCATGGCTTCTCCTCGTCAGGGCTGAAAAGGGGCCCGGCCCATGCCGGGCCCCGTCTTGTCAGAAGTCCATCTCGGCGGGGGAGGCGGCGGGCGCCTTTTCCGCCTTGGGCTTTTCGGCGATCAGCGCCTCGGTGGTGATCAGCAGCGAGGCGACCGAGGCCGCGTCCTGCAGGGCGGTGCGCACCACCTTGGCCGGGTCGATGATGCCCGCCTTCACCAGGTCCTGATATTCGCCGGTGGCGGCGTTGTAGCCCCAGTTATAGTCGGTCTTCTCCAAGAGCTTTCCGACCACCACCGAGCCGTCATCGCCCGCATTCTGCGCGATCTGGCGCGCGGGCGCCTGGATGGCGCGGCGCACGATCTCGATGCCCGCCTGCTGGTCGGCATTGGCGGCCTTGAGGCCGTCCAGCGCCTTGAGCGCGCGCAGCAGGGCGACGCCGCCGCCGGGCAGGATGCCTTCCTCCACCGCGGCGCGGGTGGCGTGCAGCGCGTCATCAACGCGGTCCTTGCGCTCCTTGACCTCGACCTCGGTGGCGCCGCCGACGCGGATCACCGCCACGCCGCCCGCCAGCTTGGCCAGCCGCTCCTGCAGCTTCTCGCGGTCATAGTCGCTGGTGGTTTCCTCGATCTGGGCGCGGATCTGGTTGCAGCGCGCCTCTATGTCGGACTTTTTCCCCGCGCCATTGACGATGGTGGTGTTGTCCTTGTCGATCGCCACCTTCTTGGCGCGGCCCAGCATGGTGAGCTTCACATTCTCCAGCTTGATGCCCAGGTCCTCGCTGATGACATTGCCGCCGGTGAGGATGGCGATGTCCTCCAGCATGGCCTTGCGCCGGTCGCCGAAACCGGGCGCCTTGACGGCCGCGATCTTGAGGCCGCCGCGCAGCTTGTTGACCACCAGCGTCGCCAGCGCCTCGCCTTCCACCTCCTCGGCGATGACCAGGAGCGGCTTGCCCGACTGCACCACCGCCTCCAGCACCGGCAGCAGCGGCTGCAGGTTGGAGAGTTTCTTCTCATGGATCAGGACGTAGGGGTCCTCCAGCTCCACCCGCATCTTCTCGGCATTGGTGACGAAATAGGGCGAGACGAAGCCGCGGTCGAACTGCATGCCTTCGACCACCTCCAGCTCGCTGTCCAGGCTCTTGGCCTCTTCGACGGTGATGACGCCCTCATTGCCGACCTTGGCCATCGCGTCGGCCAGGAAGCGGCCGATCTCCCTGTCGCCATTGGCCGAGATGGTGCCCACCTGGGCGATCTCGTCATTGTTGGCGATCTTCTTGGCGTGGCTTTTCAGGTCGCGCACCACCGCGTCCACCGCCAGGTCGATGCCGCGCTTCAGGTCCATCGGGTTCATGCCCGCGGCGACGGACTTGGCGCCTTCCTTGACGATGGCCTGGGCCAGCACCGTGGCGGTGGTGGTGCCGTCGCCCGCCAGATCGTTGGTCTTGGAGGCGACCTCGCGCACCATCTGGGCGCCCATATTCTCGAACTTGTCGGCCAGCTCGATCTCCTTGGCGACGGTGACGCCGTCCTTGGTGATGCGCGGCGCGCCGAAGCTCTTGTCGATCACGACATTGCGGCCCTTGGGGCCCAGCGTGACCTTGACCGCATTGGCCAGGACATCGACGCCGCGCAGCATCTTCTCGCGGGCGTCGGAGGAGAATTTCACTTCCTTGGCAGCCATTTCATGCTCCTTTCAAATGGCCGGTGGATATTGGGAGGGCGGAAAACTCAGGCGGCCTTCCTGACCGCGGCGGGCTTTTCGATCACGCCCAGTATGTCGCTTTCCTTCATGATCAGAAGCTCCTGGCCGTCGATCTTGACCTCTGTGCCGGACCATTTGCCGAACAGCACCCGGTCTCCGGCCTTCAGCGACAGGGGCACCAGCTCGCCGCGCTCGTTGCGGGCGCCGGGACCGGCGGAGACCACCTCGCCTTCCTGCGGCTTCTCCTGGGCGGTGTCGGGGATGATGATGCCGCCGGCCGTCTTCTGGTCGGCATCGATGCGGCGCACGACGACGCGGTCGTGCAGAGGGCGGAATTGCATGCAAATCCTCCTTGTGCAGAACAGCTTTGTCCAAAGGCCCGGCTCCCCGCCGGGCGAAATTGACCTAGGAAAGCCGCTGGCAGCTTCAAGGGGGAGTGCCAAAAATTTTTCGGGTAGCGCGTGCTTGAAATTATCCAATTGATTTAAAATGGTTTTCCCGGCGCCGGGAACCGGACCGGGAATCTCGTCCGTACACCGATGAAAATATCTTGCGCATCCCGGCCGACGCTTTAGCGTTGGGAACCAGGATAGGCTTGCGTCGGAGGTTTTCGTGGTCAGCCGGGATTTCCTGATCCAGCTTCAAGGCTATGGATTGACGACGGCCGAGATTCATTACCGGATGCCCGACCATCCCCGCCTGCTGCAGATGTATCTCTGGCAGGAATATGACCTGGCGCCCGCCTTTCCCGCCCTGCGCGATTTCCTGGAATTCTGGCAGCGCGAGCTGGAGGGGGCGCTCCATTCGGTGCGCATCGCCCATAACCATCTGGTGCGGCCGTCGGAATGGAAGGCGGTGGATGGCGTCTTCCGCCTCAACTAGGCTCTGTACTCATAAAGGGGATAGGACTGAAGGACGAACAGTGATTCATTTTCCGTAACCAGGAGGGTGAGATGGCACGGTTCGACCTGAGCGATGCGGAATGGGCGCTGATTAAGCCTTTGCTG